>ENA-UAML01000712-UAML01000712.1-human-gut-metagenome-genome-assembly--contig:-NODE-712-length-10109-cov-3.339964_pt1 | contig 10109 bp, 10 predicted proteins | sample MGYA00244211_ERZ654495 | MGnify/ENA primary metagenome ERZ654495 (study PRJEB26926, sample SAMN06164685) | human gut metagenome | biome: ENVO:00009003; feature: ENVO:2100002; material: ENVO:00002003... | reverse complement strand
CCATCCTACGATCAGCTGTCTCAAGGTTCGGAAATCATCCATATATTATTTTGTTGCGTACATTTTAGTTTTAACGCCGCGCAGATCAGTTCAGCCATCGTTGCGGGTGAGTTATTATAGAAACTAACGGTCAGCCGTCTATTCTCTAAATCAGCCGTTGTCTTCAATGGCATCATCGGATACTCCAGATTAATTACATGCAAGATATCTCCTAAGCGCTCATCCTTAAACTGGATACGGCGGGTGTAATCGGAAAATTGTTCGTTATCTTGAGTCGGAGCTACTTGTAAACGGTTGGAGAATAAGGATACGGTTTGACCGGCCTTTACCAGCGTTTGTTCTCCGTTCTTCTTGAGTGTCACTTTCACTAATCCCCGGCGAACGGCCAATTCAAAGGCGCTTTTATCCGAGCTTTTGATATTGAATGAGGTTCCCAATACCTCGATCCGGGCTTGCTCTGTCTCGATTAGGAAAGGACGTTCCTTATTCCCGCTTACATCAAAAAGGGCGTTTCCTAGTAGAGACACCTCTCTTTTTTCTCTTTGGAAATGTTCCGGATAGCTTAACTGGCTGTTATCGGCCAGATAAACGATAGACCCGTCTTCCAAAGTCGTGACCAAGGTGGTGGAAGCCTCGTTATTATGCAGGGTGAGCAGAGTGGTTTCCGGTGTCCGTTCTTGTCCAAGGAAAATAGCCGTAGCTACCGATACACAGAGTATAACGATAGCGGCGGCCCATTTCATAAGTCCGATCCGGTATGGGATTTGTGTACCGGAAATTGGCTTATCCAGCAGCCCGTCTTGCTCCAAGCGAGTGTATAATTGTTCCCATGCTTGGTCTGTCTTCAATTTATTTTTTTCTATTTGATTCATAACTGTTAGGTATAATTCTCGATTTCTTTTCTTAGTGTTTGTAGTGCCTTGGTCATTTCCGCTTCTACTGTCTTTATGGACAATGAGAGGCTGGAGGCTATCTCCGCGTATTTCATTCCTTCGAAACGGTGCATCCGAAAGATCCGGAGGCGGCGTTCGGGCAATTTACCTAATGCCCGGTTGACCAAGGATTGCAATTCTTTGTACTCAAGTTGATCTTGCGGGGTATACGATTCGGATTCCGGATTCTCTCCGGCTAAAACCGTATTCCGGTATCGGTATCGTACTTCCCGATGCTCCAGATATTGTAAGGACCGGTTCCGGGTAGCTCCATAAAGGTAGTTCTTGATGGAACGTAAGATTGGAAGAGATTCTCTTTCTTTCCAGAATACATAAAACAAGTCCTGAACGATCTCCTCCGCGACTTCCTGCTCTCCTGTTATACTGGTCGCGTACAGGCAAAGAGGGGTATAATAAAGCCTGAAAATACTTTCGAATGCTTTAATATCCCCTTCCTTGATCTTTTTGAGTACGAACAAATCCATAATAATTTGGTTTCAACAGATAATTGATAATGGACAAAGATAATGATTTGTCCATATCATTGTCGATAGTATATTTACACGGTCAATTTTTATGTTGCTTCTTTAATTTATATACCGCATTCTCCAAAGACTCGGTAGGCTCGATAATGTTGTAAGCTCCCCAGAAGTTCTCGTCGGCGAAGTCCGATACCTTGTCGGATAGAGACTGATCCGCTTTAAAAGACATCCGGTAGGGGATGGAGTTATTTTGTTCTTTACCATCGGTAACGACCATCTCGGATACGATCGTGTAGTTGGTAGAGAAGAGTTTTCGTTTCCAGTCGCATTTAAAGCGAACCTCATTGCGGATATAACTCAGATAGCTCATGCCGTCACGTTCTTTGTAAGTTACGAGGAAAGCTACCTCCACGGGTTTAAATCGCAAGCCAAAAGGCTTTTTGCGGAGGATGGCCTCGGTAGCCTTATTCCGGTCATCCATGCTGAGGGCGAATTCCGCACGGCTGAAGGAAAGCCGTTCCTTATCGATATATAATTTGCCGTAATATAAAGCGTAAGGCAAGATCGCTTGAGGTTGGAAACTGATTACGTAATGCGGTCGGTCGTTTAACATCACGCTTTCTTCCATACGGAAGGCGTAATAAGGTAAGATATTCGGGTCGAGCAATAAATCCGGATTCTTCACCACATCCACGTAAACGGATAGGTTAGGGCCTCCCAATAATTTCACGGCTAATGTGTCGCTAGCCTTCTCGCTCAATAATTTACGTCCTTTATAGATCTGTACCCGATCCCGTTCCACGTTCCTGTCCTTATAGGGAGTTTTGTAAACATCGATAACCGCTTCCGATATATTGATATAGCGACGGCCTTTTTGTGCGGTCTCCCGGTAGAACCCGGTAAGCATGCTACCCGTGGTAATGTAATTCTTATTTACTTTCTCAATCGCTTCCTCTACGATATATCGAGGATCTCCGGCCCGGATAATGACTTCGCTGAGCGTATTCATGTTCGGTTCGAGTAATACCGTACATTCTAATATGTCCTTATCGTTTACGGGGATCAAGCCATTCAAATATCCGATATGCGATACTTCTACTTGTCTGGCATGGAGGCCGTTTTTCACTTTGATAGAGAACTCACCGTCATTATTGGTGATCGTTCCCACGTTGGTTCCCGGAATAGAGATATTTACGTATTCCAGTTTTTTTCGTGTTTGCTTGTCTTTTACTACACCGCTGACAGTGATAAACTCATCGTCTGCGCTATCCTGTGCCTTTATAGAGGTTACACCGCAAGCCAACAGTATCATCAGGATAAATCCCATAGTTTGTTTACAGAGCGCTTTCATATTTGTATTGTTTTAATGGTAAATAATCACTTTGTACTTATATGATCGCCCAGGAAAGAAATACCCTATGGGATTTATCAAAAAAATCACACAACCTTTTGTCCGGGCTGCAAAGTCAACATTTCTTTAGGTACCGCTTTCTTGATGCTCTCTATTAAAATACCCGCTACGGTATGCCGGATAAAATCTTTACGGGTGACAAAGACGATCTCCCGTGTCGGCTTGGGAATGGCGAACGGACGTACCAATTCTTTCTGCTCTTTACTTAACTGCAGGGTAGCCAATTCCGGGATGAACGTAATACCGTTACCGCTTTCCACCATACGCATAAATGTCTCTAGGCTACCTAAACGGTAAGCGGCTTGGCGAACCTTTACCTTCTCCATCTGGCAGAAACGCATCAGCTGGTCACGGAAGCAATGTCCCTCGTCCAACAGCCACAACCGCTCGTCGTTGATATCGGCGGTACGGATCAAATCCTTTTTGAATATAGATTCGTTGTGAGCCACGTATCCGAAGAATTGCTCATAATATAATATATCTCCTTGTAAATTGGATTCAGTGGGTTGGTTCGCTATGATAGCGGCGTCGATTTCCCCGTTTTGCAGGGCGGCCATAGTGGGAGCGGTTTTCATTTCCAGCATACGGATGTCAAGATCCGTATGCTTTTCCGATAATTGCTGGAAAAAGCGAGGTAGTAAATAAGGGGCGATAGTCGGTAGCACCGCTAAGCGGAACGTACCTTTCAATGACTGTTCCTCCTCGTTCACGATATCTTTGATAAGAGAAGCCTGATAGAGGACATTTCTCGCTTGCTCAATAACCTTACGTCCGGCAGGTGTGGGGCGAACGGGTTGTAGGTTTCGATCGAACAATTTAATACCTAGTTCGTCTTCCAGCTTTTGGATCATCATACTCAATGTCGGTTGTGTCACCCTACAATGCTCTGCTGCCTTTGCGAAATGACGATAAGTATCCACCGCTAGGATATATTCGAGTTGCTGTATATTCATAGTACTTAATTTTACAAGCGTTAGAAATTAATGAAGACAAACTTACGGAAAAACGCTGGAATAATCGAATAAAAGTGGAAGAATAAATCAGCTTAATTTGAGTATTAGGCATTTAGGGGGAAATCGGAGAAGTTGGGTGAAAAGCCAAAATACATTTGCTTATCATGGAACAGACGAATGGGCTAACTGGATGATAGATTTACACAGAAAAAATATGTAACTTTGGAGAGTAATTTACAAATGGTTTACAGTCGTATATATAATGAGCTAAAAAATTAATTGATTAAAGTATATGTCAGACAGTATCGTCATTATTCCTACATACAACGAGAAGGAGAATATTGAGAATATCATTCGTGCCGTGTTCGGGCTGGAGAAAGTGTTTCATATCTTGGTGATCGATGATGGCTCTCCGGATGGGACGGCGGCTATCGTGAAGGGCTTGCAGAAGGAGTTCCCGGAGCGTCTTTTTATCGTGGAGCGTAAAGGGAAGCTGGGATTGGGTACCGCTTATATCCGGGGTTTTAAATGGGCTATCGAGCATAAATATGATTTTATTTTCGAGATGGACGCCGATTTCAGTCATAATCCCAATGACCTGCCGAAGCTATACGCCGCTTGTACCGCGCAGGGTGCCGACGTAGCCATCGGGTCGAGGTATTGCAACGGGGTGAATGTGGTGAACTGGCCGTTGGGCCGTGTGTTGATGTCTTATTTCGCCTCGGTGTATGTCCGTATCGTCACGGGTATGAAGATACAGGATACGACGGCGGGCTTTAAATGTTACCGCCGTGAGGTGCTGGAGACGATCGATCTGGACCGTGTCCATTTCAAGGGATACGCCTTTCAGGTGGAGATGAAGTTTACGGCTTATAAGTGCGGCTTCAAGCTCGTGGAGGTGCCGATCATCTTTATCAACCGTGCCTTGGGTGTCTCCAAGATGAACTCTTCGATATTCGGGGAGGCTTTATTCGGCGTCCTTCAATTGAAATGGTGGAGTTTCTTCAGGAAGTATCCGAGGAAACATGCGAGCCATGCCTAATGAAAACAGAGTTTGACAATTTATAATAGAATAAGAAAGATGAATAAAATATTAATCCAAAATCCGAGAATCATCAACGAGGGCCGTTCTTTTATCGGCTCGGTGTTGGTGGAGGGAGATAAGATCGCGGCGGTGTTCGAGGGAGAGGTTCCCGGGAACGTGCGTGCCGAGGCGAACCAAGTGATCGACGCTACGGGGAAATGGTTGATACCGGGCGTCATCGATGATCAGGTGCATTTCCGGGACCCCGGGCTTACCCATAAGGGGGATATCGGGACCGAGAGCTGTGCGGCCGTGGCCGGTGGCGTGACGACCTTCATGGACATGCCGAACACGAAGCCACAGACCACGACGATCGCCGATCTGGAATGGAAATTCAACCGTGCCGCCGAGGTCTCCCGTGCGAATTACTCCTTCTTCTTCGGTGGGACAAACGATAATATGGACGAGATCCGCAGGCTGGATCGTAGCCGTGTGCCGGGACTGAAACTCTTCCTCGGCTCGTCTACGGGAAATATGCTGGTGGACAAGAAAGACTCGTTGGAGCGTATCTTCGGCGAGGCCGGTATGCTGATCGCCATCCACGCGGAGAAAGAGGAGGTGATCCGGCGTAATATCCAGTATTACACGAACCTGCATGGCGAGGATCTGGATATCTCTTTCCATAGCAAGATCCGTAGCGAGGAGGCCTGCTACCAATGCTCGGCCGAGGCGGTTGAACTGGCTACCCGCTTGGATTCCCGTTTGCATATCCTGCATCTCTCCACGGAGAAGGAATTATCGTTGCTCAGTAACCATCTTCCCTTGAGCGAGAAAAAGATAACCGGCGAGGTCTGCGTGCACCATCTGTGGTTTCATGACGGCGACTACGCCCAATTCGGTAATCGTATCAAGTGGAATCCTTCTATCAAGACGATCGAGGATCGCGCGGCGCTGCGTGAGGCGGTCAATAACAATACGATCGATATCGTGGCTACCGACCATGCCCCGCATCTACCGGAGGAGAAGCAAGGCTCTTGCTTGAAGGCGGCTTCCGGAGGACCGCTTATCCAGCACTCCTTGATCACGATGTTGGAGCTGGCGATGGAAGGCCGTTTCACGTACGAGAAGGTGGTCGAGAAGATGGCGCATATGCCGGCGGAGCTGTTCCGTATCGATAGGAGGGGATACATCCGTCCCGGATACTACGCCGATATCGTATTGATCGATCCGGAGAGGACTTGGACGGTATCGAAGGAGAATATCTTGTACAAATGCGGTTGGTCTCCTTTCGAGGGCTATACGTTCCACCATGGCGTATGGAAGACTTTCGTGAATGGCAAGTTGGCCTATGGCGATGGAGTGGTGAATGACGCCGTGAGAGGTAAAGAAGTCCGTTATCTATAGTAGTAGAGACGGGGGAGATACCCCGTCTCACCCTATCTATTGGATATCGATCAGTTTATGGGTTTGCAGGCTTAGCCTCCACCGGGGATGCCGGAGGATGTAATCCACTACCTCTTTCGTATTTTGGCAGGAGCAGGGTTGCAGGAAATGGTACCGTGCGGGGATTTCGGCGTATGCGGACAGGTCTTGCCCGGTATAAACCACCTTTATCTCGTCGATCCTTTCCAATACCACCGGGGCGTTCTCCTTGGGCGAGCAAGTCACCCAGTCGATGCCGTCGGGCAAGGGGCGTGTGCCGTTCGTCTCGATACAGATCTGTTTCCCCGCCTCACGTAAGCGGGATATAAGCGCCTTGTCGATCCACAGACTAGGTTCTCCTCCCGTCAGGATCACTATCCGTGCGGGAAAGCAAGATACCTTCTCCACGATCTCCTCGTCCGTCATCATTACGCCCTCCTCGTGGCGGGTGTCGCAGAAGCTACATCTCAGGTTGCAACCGGAGAAGCGGACGAATACGGCGGGAGTCCCCGTATGGAACCCCTCGCCTTGCAAGCTGTAGAATATTTCGTTAATCTTCCTCATAGATCGCCGTGTTACCCTCAGACTCTTTTACCTCTACCTTGAAACAAGATGGGATCTGCTCGTATACCCAAAAGGCTATGTTCTCCGCCGTCGGGTTGAAAGGCAAGATATCGTTTAAGTTCTGGTGGTCCAACAGGGATTTCACCGATCTCTTGATATGACTGAAATCGACCACCATGCCATCGGCGTTTAATTCCTTGGAGCGGCAATAAACCGTGATCATCCAATTGTGACCATGTAGATTCTCACATTTGCTGGGGTAGGACAATCTCAAGCTATGGGAAGCGGAGATCTCCATACGTTTAATTACGGTATACATACGATAATAATGTTTATACGATAAATAATAATGTACCTAATGTCACCTCGGCACACAAAAAAATCCCGGATATTAATCCGGGATGCAAATATACGAAATATTTAGTTTGTTTGTACGACACTTGTCTACGATCGGTAGAGACAGGCGGTACGTCGATCGGCTATGCCTCTTGGTTCAGCGCCTTCATCGAGAACAGGAAGGTCGTTCCTTTGCCCTCGCCCTCGGACTCGAACCAAAGCTTTCCTCCATGAAGCTCCACGAAGTCCTTGCAAAGCATCAATCCCAGACCGGAGCCTTTCTCGTTCTTCGTCCCGTAGGTCGTGAAATGCGAGTCTTGTTTCAAGAGCTTGTCTTGATCCTCTTTCTTGATGCCCTTGCCGGTATCTTTCACGCTAACGGTTACGAAATCCCCCTCGGAGCGTGAGGATAAGGTGATCGTGCCTCCCTCGAAACTAAACTTCATGGCGTTAGAGATCAAGTTACGGATAATCGTCTTGAGCATATCGATATCAACCAAGCCTACCAGCTCTTTATCCAGATTTTCTAGGATAATCTTCACGCCTTTTTGCGCCGCCATCGGGACATACATCTCGGCGGTACTATCGATGATGCTGTTTATGTCGGTCTGTTGCTTATATACGTGCTGCTTGTTCAAGCGGTTCTTGGCCCATTTCAGCAGGTTGTCCAGCAAGAGGAAGATCTCCTCGGAGGTCTTGTTCATCATCTGGATCATCTCGTACACCTCGTCGCCTACCCGCTCCTTGTCCACCATCATCAAGATGGCGTTATTCATCATTTTCAACGAGCCTAGCGGGGAACGCAGGTCATGGGCGATAACGGAGTATAGCGTATCCCTAGACTCGATCGTGTTCTCCAGCTCGGCCTTGATGCGTTTGATGCTGTAAAGCTCGTAGCGGTGGGCCACCCTCTTCACCAGCTCCTCACGTTGGAAAGGCTTTGTGACGTATTCGGTGGCGCCCAATTGGTAACCTTTCACGATACTTTGCATATCGCTTAGGGCGGACATGATAATCACGGGTATATCCGTAGTCTCGGGATTGCTTTTCAGATGCTGGAGGACCTCATATCCGTCCATCTCAGGCATCATGATATCGAGTAATATCAGATTTGGGTGTTTCTCGTTAGCTATGCGTAGTGCTTTTGTCCCGCTGTCGCAAGTCAAAAGCGTATATCCCTCTTTCTTCAGTATGGCTTGTACTAGCATGACGTTTGTAGGGACATCATCTACGATAAGAACTTTATACTCTGAGGCCAATTTATCCATTGTATCTAAATTGTGTTCTAGTTTTCTTGATATTCAAATAGTATCAATAGCGCAAAAGTATTAATTAAAGTCGACATATAACTACTATTTATCCATCTATTTTTTTATTTTTTTATCCTGCGCCTCGTTTGGCTTTTTCCCAAGCGCCTGTGCCTTTATGCTTAGCGAGATAGCTATACCCTCGTATGACATTGATATTCATGAATAAAAAGTAATAAGGGATGAATAATAGCTTGTTCCGGATGTTCCGTTTTTCCATTTTATACCCCAAGTATCCCAGCAGGTAAAACGCTAGTTGCAGGGCAAGGATGACCGTGTAAAGGGTATGCCCGGTACAGGCTAGGAGCAGGTTGAGGGGCAGGAGGGCGAAGAGGATGATCGGCGTCAGCGTCCAGCGCAGTACCCGGTGGCTGATGTATTGGAAGCTCAGTATCCCGTACCGGAAGATATTCAATAATCCCCGTAGCCGCCATACCGATTGCAATCCTCCGGCCGATATGCGTACTTTACGTTTCTCCTCCTCCCGCATGTTCAGGGAGGCGCTCTCGAGGGCGTACGCCTCTTTGCTGTAGGCGATCTTGTAGCCTCTCATCGCTATGCGCAGGGAGAGGATGAAATCGTCCAGCAGGGTATCCGGGGGCATCTGCTCGAAGAGGGAGGTACGGATGGCGAAGAGCTCGCCTGCCGCTCCGACGGCGGAGTATAGGCGGTAGTCCAGTCGCTTGAGGGCGGACTCGTATTTCCAGTATATGCCTTCTCCGGCGGTGGCTCCTTGCTCGGCTTGTATCTCTACCCGTTTCTCTCCGGCCACGCAGCCTACCCGTGGGTCGCTGAACTGGCGTATGATCTCCTTGATGGCGCCCTTGTTCAGCATCGTGTTGGCGTCGGTGAAGATGACGTAGGGAGTATTGACGTAGGGGAGGGCCCGGTTCAAGGCGGCGGTCTTTCCTTGTCGCCGCGGTTGGTACAGTACGGTGACCTCCGGGTACTCTTTCAGTCTTTCATTCGTGTTGTCATTGCTTCCATCGGTGATCCAGACCAGTCTCAGCTTATCCGCCGGATAATCCAGTTGTCTGCAATTCACCATCTTGCTCGCCACGATCGCCTCCTCGTTGTAGGCGGCTATCAGCAACGTGGCCTCCGGTAGTGTCTCGGGAAGGCGGGGGAGCCGGGGTTTAACGAACAGCTCCTTGATCTTTACCATAAGGTATAATACGATCCCATACCCCAGATAGGTATAGAAAACGATCCCGATCCCGATCCAGAAGAGGATCTCAATGACTTGACAGCTCTTTTCCATAATTCATATCCTTGTTGATTGCGATTAATCCGTTTATTAATCCCTTGCCTAGCGCCCCGATCAGCCGGAATTTCCCTTTTACGAGATAGATCGAGAGGCGTTTCGGGAAAGCCACTAGGGTTTGGTAGATGTATGAGTAAATCCTTTCATCCCTTTTATCGATCGATCGTTTGGCAAATAAAAGGCGGTTGCGGGTATGATAATAGACCTGAAGCGGACTTTGTTTCCCTACGCTCATGCTCTCCTTATGATAGACGGTGGAGGTAGCCTCGTACCAGATTTTCAGCCCGGCCCGCCTTATTTGCACGCACCAGTCCAGCTCCTCGTAATAGAGAAAATAAAATTCAGGCATCATCCCGAACTTCTTGATATCCGTGGTCCGGATCATCATGCTGTCTCTTATACACATCTGACGCT
>ENA-UAML01000711-UAML01000711.1-human-gut-metagenome-genome-assembly--contig:-NODE-711-length-10115-cov-10.701292_pt1 | contig 10115 bp, 4 predicted proteins | sample MGYA00244211_ERZ654495 | MGnify/ENA primary metagenome ERZ654495 (study PRJEB26926, sample SAMN06164685) | human gut metagenome | biome: ENVO:00009003; feature: ENVO:2100002; material: ENVO:00002003... | reverse complement strand
GATCTACACTTCTAGCTTCGTCGGCAGCGTCAGATGTGTATAAGAGACAGACAAGATGTATTGCTTTGTTGTCATTGGCATTTGCCACTGTGTCCGCAACAACGGTCACGGCACAAGAAAACAAAGTAAAGAGTCCCATTTTACAAAAATTAACGGGTGCGGGTAAACCTGTAGCCTTTGCCGCTCCACGGTCGGCAAAACCACTTGTTCCGGTGTTCGGAGCTGACAAATTCCGTGATGCACGATACATTGCGCCTCGAAATGAGTCCATAGACCCGTCGGTCACAATCGGTCCGACTACAAGTTGGGGCGTTATCAACGGTCCGGACAATTCTGAATGGTTGTTCAAGCAGTCGAACACCATTGAGGGATTTTCGAGCATCAGGACATCGGAGATAACGATTTACAATAATGATTATCAAGAGGTTGGCACGTTTACAATCAACATTCCCGCGGAAAGAAAAGTGAACGACATACAGGTGTTCGGTACGGTTACCAACAGGTTTTTCGATCTTGACGCCAACACATATGAGCTTACGGTATATCTCCATGAGATAGGAGCAGACTACTCACAAATAGGAACGATTGATGTATATTCGATAACTGACGGTACGCTCGTAACGTCATATTCAGCCTCAAACGCCCTTTACTACTGCACTACAGAGAATTTCACCACCTACCAGCGTTACATTTTCGTCAATGAAGAACTACAAGACGACGGTTACTATCTCAACGCAAGCGTGTACGCCCCGGCATCTTACGCCTCAGACACACCCGTGCTTGAGCATACGTTCATGATTCCGTCTGACAATCTTCAATACAGTGACGGTCCTTACCTTAATTATTACAACATCGACGGCGAGCCTTACTTCGTTGTTTCGCAATACGAGAAGCCTTACGTATCAGACTACGACGAAAACTGGAACCCTATCGCCACCGAAGACAACAATTACCTCATAACCGTATATGACAGGAACTTCAACCAGGTAAGCCAGCTGAAGCTGCCCGTTGAACAGCAGGACGGTGCACTGTACACATTCTACACGTTCGGCTTCTTCTCGTATAACGACCTTTGCCGCGGCGACTACACCGGCGACGACCAGTTTAATTTCATCGTTACACGTTACGATTACACGGTAGGCAACGATGAGGACTACAAATACGACATTCTTGTTTATAACGAATCGGCAAATCTCGTCAACACCATCGGTTCTGACCTTACCACATGGATGCAGCTCAGCGACATCGAGGGTCAGCCCAGGCAGTATGCACTCGTTCATATCGACGAAGCAAGCGAGTCAATACAAATGGTCAACGTGCCGAGTTGTGAAACAGTAGTCACATTCCCAGGCGTACTCAACGGTGACCTGCTGTCAACCAATCTCGACCGCTATCCGAAGGGTGACAGCTATCAGTATGTCATTGCTCTCGGCAACGGATACGACGACGGCAACGGCAATACGATTACGAAGATTGGCTGGTATAACCCCGATCTCACGCTCGACCACTTCGCAAACATCAATCTTGGCAGCAACGGAATCTTCGCCCAGCACTATTTCGTGACAGGTTCACTCAACCCCTATCTGTTCAACACTGACGACCAGCATGAATACATACTGATAGGAACATTTGAGAATGCTGCCGGCTCCAACGACAACATACTCTGCATAGCTAACGACAATGGCGAACTGAAATACCAGTTTGCTGGCGACGACACTAAGGGTGCCTACAATTTCGGTTATCTGAGCGGGGCTACAACAGACAATCCGAAACTGCTTGTAGGATTCATGAACGACGAGAGCGAGTTCACGCTTGATGCATACAACCTGCCGTTCAGCATGTTTGCCGGCGGAAGTGGTCAAGAAGATGACCCGTATATCATCGAAACCCCGGGCGACCTTAACCAAATGCGTAAATCACCTTCGGCATATTACGCACTGGCCAACGACCTCGATATGAGTAAATTCTACGGAAAATTCAAGCCGGTAGACGCTTTTAGCGGAGGATTTGACGGCCGTGGCAACTCTATTGACAATCTTGTCATTGACGGAAGCCAGTCAAGCACCGGTATGTTCGGAAACGCTACGGAATGCGGCGAAATAAAGAACGTAACGTTCAACAGTCCCGTAATAGATGTAGAGTCAAACAGTTTCTATGCAGGAGTTGTAGCCGGTATGCTGTCGGGTGAGGCTGCTGCGATAAGCAACGTACAAGTAAACAACGCCTTGATCACAGGCGACGAGACATACTCAGGCTACATTGGCGGCCTCGTGGGTGAAATAACCAGCAATTCTTCAGTGTCACTGTGTAAAGTCAATAATATTACTATAAACGCTCCCGAAGCAAAAGGCGTAGGCGGCCTTGCTGGTGATTCGCGTACAGGCACGTCGTTTACTGCTTCGTCTGCAAGCGGAAGCATAACCGCAGCCAGCAATATTGGAGGTATCGTCGGATCTGCCGGTAACGACGTTACGGTAACCAACTGCCATGCTGACATGACCCTTAAGGGCAAAAACACGATAGGTGGTATTGCAGGTGAATCGTCAAGAGGCCTGATAAGCAATAACTACAGCCGAGGCAGCATAACAGCGACTGAGGCTGACCGATGGAGCGGTAACTATAACGTAGGCGGCATAATAGGCGACCTGAGAACCGACTGGAGCGGCTCAACGACTATTGTTGCGACCGGCAACCTTGCCGCAATAGAGTCGGTAACCCTTCCCGAGAATGCGGAGGCAAAGGCCGTACACCGTATCGTAGGCCGCAGCATTGCCGACGAAGAGTGGATGGAAGGCGAGGAACCGCGCACGGAAGTAGGTCTGGCCAACAACTATGCAGTAGCAGAAATGACGATAAACGGCGCTACGACTACATCACAGGACGCTACCACTGTTGAAGGCGCAGATGTTGCAGGTGCCGATCTGAGCGACGACTTCTTTACAGGAACGCTCGGCTTTGCATACGGCACTACTGCCGAAGAGCCTTGGAAGGCAACGGAAACAGCGTTCCCGATACTGTTCTTCGAAAACGTGGCAACAGACATAACACTTGACAAGACTACGGCCGAGATGGTTGCGGATGACGAGATTAGTCTCACTGCCACCGTTGAGGGCTCGTCAGCCGAGAGGGTCGAGTTCACTTCGAGCAACCCTGCTGTAGCACAAATAGTATCTGTTGAAGCTGAAGGCAACACTGCCGTTGCCGTAATACGCTGCATGGCAGAGGGAACAGCCACCATTACAGCTTCGATAGACGGACTGAGTGCCACCTGCCAGATAACAGCCACATCAACAGGTATAGAGGACGTAACGGCAACACGCGATACGGACATACATGTAGCAGGTGGTGTCGTTACTGCTGACAACGCCGTACGTATTGAAGTGTTCGGCATTAACGGCAACAAGGTTGCTTCCGCTGGAGGCAGTCGTGCCGAGGTAGGTTCACTGCCTGCAGGTGTCTATGTTGTTGTGGCAACTGACGCAGCCGGGAAGCGTTCTACCGTAAAGGTTGTATTGAGATGACAAACAACTGTTTATAGCTGATAATACAATACATGGCCTTTTGCTTCATGAAAGGCCATGTATTACACGCTAAAATGCCGCCTTTTGTATTCCAAAAGGCGGCATTTTACAATGGCAGACATGACGTGTTACCAACACGTTGGTTTCCAATGGAGACATTCATCAGATTATATATCTATCCGTTAGCAAGCCCCGCACAGACGCAATAACAGAGTACACATCATCATTATTAGGTATTTTACGGGCTGACATATTGTAAGTCCGTATTTTTTGTTACTTTTGCATTGCACTTTAATAGAACCATAAATGAGACTATCTGAACTGAAGACTGGAGAAAAAGGCGTTATAGTAAAAGTACTGGGGCACGGCGGCTTCCGTAAACGCATTGTGGAAATGGGTTTCATACGCGGCAAAATCGTCACTGTTCTGCTCAACGCTCCACTCCAAGACCCCGTAAAATATAAGATAATGGGGTATGAGATATCATTACGGCATACTGAAGCCGCAATGATAGAAGTGATGTCTACTAACGAGGCACGACAGCTGGAAGAAGAGGAAGCACGAAAACTTGGCATGACGGAAATATCAGATAGTGTCGGCACGGAAGACGGCAACGTTACAGACGAACAGTTGCACAGGGCGGCCATAAAAAAAAGCCATACTATAAACGTGGCCCTTGTAGGCAATCCTAACTGCGGAAAAACCTCTTTGTTCAACTTCGCCTCCGGGGCACATGAACGGGTTGGCAACTATTCCGGGGTAACAGTAGACGCGAAAGAAGGACACGCACAATTTGAAGGCTACCAATTCAACCTTGTCGATCTGCCAGGTACATACTCTCTATCGGCATACAGTCCCGAAGAACTTTATGTAAGAAAACAAATCATAGAAAACACTCCTGACGTCATCATCAACGTAATCGACGCAAGTAATATCGAACGAAACTTATACCTAACCACGCAATTGGTCGACATGAACCTCAAAATTGTAGGTGCGCTCAACATGTTCGACGAATTTGAATCACGTGGAGACAAACTCGATTATAACGTGCTGGGCGAGTTGTTCGGCATACCCTTAGTCCCAACAGTATTCAAGAGCGGACGTGGAGTTGAGGAACTGTTCAAGACTGTCATAGACATATATGAAGGCCGTCCTGTACCAGGTAAAAGCGGAATACGCCACATTCACCTGAATCACGGGAAATACATCGAGCAGGCAATAGAGGATGTTAAAAAGGAAATTCAAAAAAACGAACAGATCAGATACAAGTATTCAACCCGCTTTCTATCAATAAAGCTACTTGAAAAAGATGCAAAGGCAGAAGAGCTGGCTATGTCATTACCCAACGGACGGGAAATAATATCCACACGTGACAGCGCCGCCGAATACATCATGAAGGAAACAAAAGAAGATAGTGAGACTGCCATCATGAACGCTAAATACGGCATAATACACGGCGCATTGCATGAGGCGGGCTGCGAGGAAGGGACAAAGACCGACACATATCAGACAACACATGTCATTGACTCGATAATAACCAACAGATACATAGGCTTTCCTTTGTTCTTCCTGTTCCTATATATAATGTTCGAGGTGACGTTCACTCTCGGCCAATATCCCATGGACTGGCTCGACGCAGGAGTAGGAGCACTGGGCGACTGGATTAAATCCACACTGCCGGACGGTCCATTAAAAGCCATGCTTGCCGACGGCGTAATAGGCGGCGTCGGCTCGGTTATCGTATTCCTGCCACAAATCCTGATCCTATATGCATTCATCTCTTTCATGGAGGACTCAGGATACATGGCACGTGCAGCATTTATTATGGATAAGCTCATGCATAAAATGGGATTACATGGAAAATCATTCATTCCACTTATCATGGGTTTCGGATGCAATGTACCAGCTGTCATGGCCACACGTACCATAGAAAGCCGTCGCAGCCGACTAATCACAATACTTGTATTGCCGCTAATGAGCTGCAGCGCGCGTATGCCTATATACATAATGATAATAGGCACTTTCTTCGCCGCCAAGTACCAATCGTTAATCATGATATCACTCTATGCTGCCGGCATACTGTTAGCTGTGCTTATGAGCCGCATATTCAGCCGTTGGCTCGTGAAAGGAGACGACACCCCGTTTGTCATGGAACTACCCCCCTACCGCTTCCCTACGGCCAAGGCTATGGCACGCCACACATGGGAGAAGGGGCGACAATACCTAAAAAAAATGGGAGGCATAATCCTCGTGGCAAGCATAATTGTATGGGCGTTAGGATATTTCCCCCATAATGACAGTCTCTCGCCACAGGCCCAACAAGAACAAAGCTACATTGGACACATCGGCAAGGCAATAGAACCTGTATTCCGCCCACAAGGATTTGACTGGAAACTTGACGTAAGCCTCATTGCAGGAGTCGGAGCAAAAGAGATTGTAGCATCAACAATGGGAGTGCTTTATGCCGACGATGAAACCGTAGCCGATGAGACAGCAGACAACACAAAAAAATACGAACTGTTAAGACAAAAAATGACAGCGGACGGAATAACGCCACTTATCGCCTTTGCCTATCTTCTGTTCGTCCTAATCTATTTCCCATGCATAGCGACAATAGCAGCCGTCAAGGGTGAGACCGGAAGTTGGCGTTGGGCTGCATTCGCTGCAATATATACCACGGCGTTAGCCTGGGTTGTATCAGCCTGTGTTTACCAAATAGGTTGCCTCTTGTCGTAGTGAAATAATCAGGACTAACCGATAACACCCATATAACGTCGTATCAAAAAAGATTATATAAATAAAACAACGCCAAGTAACAACAAGACTTGTCATTGAACTATCAAAGGGCGTATATCGCTATTATGGCACCAAGCAAAATAGCATTATGCGCCCTTTGAAGTTTGACTTGATTAGAACTCAATAAAAAAGGAAACTATAATTACCAGCTTCATAATCCTTTTTTTATTTTTATAATTCATTTATCAGCCAACCATCGTCTACCATCCAGTTTTCTGCGTTGAAATTGGTGGTATAATCTGTAATACGTGTATTGACTAATACAACAATACGGCATAACTTTGCATTTGAAAATACAACGTTACACTGTTATGAACAAAGCTATCAGAATATTAAAAAACTGGACTTTACCTCTCGGCATGTCATGCGGTCTTTTGGGATTTCTTGCCTTTCATTATATCAAGGCATTGTCACCTATAAAACCGGCGACACAGGCTACAGCGGAATTTCTCATGCCGACGGTACTATTCATTATGCTGTTCGCAACATTCTGTAAGGTCAATCCACGCGACATGCGCATTACAGGATGGCACGTATGGCTTGTATTGTTCCAATTAGCGGCATGTACATGCATTGCGCTATTGCTGCATTTTGAACCTAACTTAAGTTTTGTGTTACCGGCAGAAGGGCTCATGGTATGCCTGGTATGCCCAACAGCAGGGGCTGCCGCGGTAATAACAGGCAAACTCGGTGGCAGCGAAACATCATTAACCACGTACACAATACTAAGTAATTTAGCGGCTGCGGTGATAATACCATTGGTCTTTCCACTGGTCGAAAAACACGCTTACGCTTCCTTCCTTAGCCAGTTTATAACCATACTGCGTCATGTATTCCCGCTATTGGTGTTCCCCTTCCTCCTGGCATGGGGACTGCGCGAGTTCTTCCCGAATGCGCACAAGCAAGTGGTTGCCTATTGCCACAATTTGGCTTTCTACTTATGGGGCTTCGGCCTGATACTGTCTGTAGGGCAAACATGCCGTTTTCTTGCCGACAGTCCTGTTAGCGCAAACGTCAAATGGACACTATCTCTCGTAAGCCTTGTTGCCTGCATCCTGCAATTCTGCCTTGGGAAAAGCATTGGGGCTGCCTACGGAGAACGCATAGGTGGCGGACAGGGCCTTGGGCAGAAGAACACAATCTTTGCCATTTGGGTGACATATACGTATCTAACGCCCGTATTGTCAGTAGCTCCAGGCACGTATATAATTTGGCAAAACATATTCAACTCGTGGCAACTTTGGCGCAAACAAAGGGCTGAAGAAAAGAACAACCGATAAACATATTAATAACGACGGTAGAATGCAGGCTCCCTTTAGGAGGCGCAACGAGCGAAGGAGCCCTGTTCAAGGATACAGTAATCAAAAAGATTGCCGAAGCACACGGTAAGACTCCAGCACAAATCATACTGCGCTGGCACATACAAGATGGATTCTCCATAAACCCTGTGCGTCAACCCCCGACTACATAAAAGAGAACACCAGGATTTTCGACTTCGCACTGACCGATGACGAAATGCGGCAAATGCGCTCGCTCAACAAGGAAAAAAGATTCTTCAACATGCCACTGAAAGACAAAGAACGCATTTACTTGAACACCTAAATGAACGATTGAACTATCGTGGACAGAACATTTCGGAGGAACAACAAGAATAAGAAAAGATGCGTTCGAAATGCTTATAAACAGGCAAGCACTGTGCTTTGACAGTATAACTCGGCGCATCAGAATGCATTAATTTGCCTTACCGTTAATATATTAATTCGTATAAGGAAATGGACGGCCACACAAAAGGCCATGTTTCAACTCGCAAAAGATGGCATTTCGTTGTCTGAAATGCCATCTTTTATAACATAAAAGACGGTATTTTACATACTGTAAAAACAATAACGTTGAAATATGTAAACAATATTAATTCACCACATTCATAAATTTTATATTTTTTCTGCCATCGTACCATAAATAATGCGTATATTTGTGAGCAATTGGATATATTATAGTTTTTCAACCATTAGAACTGAATACAAATATGATTAAAATTTTCGGAATGAGTACCTGTCCGGATTGTACGTATGTAGAAGAACAGGTTAAAAATAATGACAACTACGAGATTATCGATATCGGTCTACACGTTAAAAACCTCAAAACATTTTTACGTCTGCGAGACAAGGAACCGGCGTTTAATGTTATGAAAAGAGTTGGGGCAATAGGAATCCCATGCTTCGTGTTAGAAGACGGAACAGTAACACTTAGACCAGAGGAAGCCGGTTTGAAATCACGCCCCAAGGTGGACGGTTCTTCATGCAGCATCGATGGAAGCGGATGTTAAAAACAATTCCGCCATTGGATTTGAGGCTTATCATTGATGAATGAACTAAATTGTACACCTTATAAACAATAAAAACATATAATAATAGGGCAACTCTTTATTGCTAATAAATTAGATAAAAGCTGAAGATTGCCTTATTATCATATAAGGCAAATTAAAATCGACTAAAAATATCACGAAACCAAAGAAAATTCATCAAAAACACAAAAAACAACATTTTTTCAAAAAAAGTTCGCAAAACATTTGGTGGATTAAAAAAAAGTGCGTACCTTTGCATCGCAATTAAGGGAAAGGCCCCGTGGCTCAACTGAATAGAGCATCTGACTACGGATCAGAAGGTTACAGGTTTGAATCCTGTCGGGGTCACTAAAGAGAACGCTAAATAGTTGAATTCCAACTGTTTAGCCTTTTTCTTTTGTTAGAATTGGCGTGTTTTGGCGTTATTATAAGGTTTTGCAGAATGGAAAACGATTATTTGAATTTGCTGGCCAGTATAGTACTACTAACCCGGATATTGGATTATTTCTCAATAGTGGGCGTATCCCAGACTTCTATGGAAATACACATTCATTTGGACTAAAAGATGTATCCGGAATTAAGCAATACGTACACTTTAAATCCAATGGCTTTATTGAAGCCGTAAGCGTGACAGACTTCCCCATACGTGACCACAAGTGATTCTAGAGATTCGTCGCAAGCGTTGAACAGACATACGCACGGGCAAAGGCTTAAGCATTCCGATAGACCTTGACACTGCAGCCAATGGTTCCCGTTACTCCAAGGAGTTTGGAGCTTTTTAAAAGAGACGTATGGAGGTGCCCCCAGTGACCTGCCGTACGCTTGAGGATTTCTACCACATAGACGGTCATACGTTCGAGAAGCAGTACAAGGAAGTACTAAGCGGTTTCTGTCAGTGGGAGCAGTTGGAACATGCGGACGAATGGCTGCTGTTCCCGTACTATGCCAGCCCTCGTCTGTCTATCGACGAATCCTCGCTTTCCAACGGAGATGTACACGTTTGTAACCAACCATGAAGCTCTTGCGCTCGCGTTACCTGTTGTTCAAGTTGCAGACAAATGGACAGGCAGACAAAAGCACAGGGCCAAAATATTGTTCGAAGAATACCCTGACATCAAGACTGCATACGTGCTGTGCCATTCACTGCGGACAATCTTCGCCAAAAACACAATCAAGGATGCCGTACGCCTATCCAACACAGGTACAACAAAGTCGAAGAAGCAGGATTCCATTCCGTTAATGTCATCGCCGCCACCTTCCATGAACATTATAAGGATATCCTCAACTTCTACAATAAGCACTTGCTAAATCAGCCAATGCAAAAATCAAAATCTTTAGAGCGAACCCCATGGGGTTATTGACAAGAAGTTTTTCTTATTTCGTATTGCTAACTTAGAGCTTATCCCCACTAAATTTCTACTGAGCCCCTATTAGGCTTACCTGATTAGGCCCAT
>ENA-UAML01000707-UAML01000707.1-human-gut-metagenome-genome-assembly--contig:-NODE-707-length-10132-cov-5.088419_pt1 | contig 10132 bp, 5 predicted proteins | sample MGYA00244211_ERZ654495 | MGnify/ENA primary metagenome ERZ654495 (study PRJEB26926, sample SAMN06164685) | human gut metagenome | biome: ENVO:00009003; feature: ENVO:2100002; material: ENVO:00002003... | reverse complement strand
TGCAGACAGCGTTATACTGGTCTGAAAAAACAGACGGTCTGATCGATCCGACAATCACGCCGATTTCCCAGCTCTGGAACTTTTCCGGCGACCCTGCAGGTCCTGTCCCAAAGCAGTCCCAGATCAATGCCCTGCTCCCTCACGTCGATTACCACAATATCCGGATCGACGGCAATACGGTTACCCTCGCCGACCCGGATGCACAGCTTGACCTCGGATTTCTGGCAAAGGGTGCGATCGCAGACCGCCTGAAAGCATTTTTCCTCCAAAAAAATATCACAAGTGCCCTGATCAATCTTGGCGGAAACGTCCTGGCTGTCGGGCAAAAGCCGGATGGCACAGCATTTCGTACCGGCATCAAAAAGCCGTTTTCTGAAACAAACGAGCTGGTCGATATCGTCGCGTTAAAAGACCAGTCCCTCGTCTCTTCCGGAAATTATGAGCGTTGCTTTCGGGAAAACGGAGTCCTGTATCATCATATTCTAGACCCTCGCACCGGTTATCCCGTCGACACAGGTTTGAGTAGCGTCACGATCCTCTCCGATTCCTCCACGGACGGAGACGCCCTCAGCACGTCCTGCTTCTTACTTGGATATGAAAAAGGCAGGGAGTTGATCGACTCCCTGCCGGATGTTGAAGCACTATTCCTTTTAAGCGACGGCACAATTTACCGCACGGAAGGATTCCCGCAATCATAACCGCTAAGAAAGAATCCTGCGAAGCAGGATTCTCCGCCTGCGGCGGGTCGCGTAAGCGACATTCTACCATTCCGCCGCAGTGCGATCCTCGCGGAGCGTTTTTATCGTATAGAAACGAAGTTTCCTATACGATAAAGGAACAGATGGAAGAGTGACTTTCCGTCACTCTTCCATCTGTTCCTTATGATATTGCAGCGTATACAGCTGGTAATATCGTCCATGCTTTGCAAGCAGCTCCTGATGCGTGCCCTGCTCCAGGATCTTTCCGTGGGATAGCACAATGATGTTGTCCGCATGCTGAATCGTGGAAAGTCTGTGGGCTACCATCAGCATCGTGCCGACGCTGCGCATTTTTTCCAGGGAATCCTGAATCAAAAGCTCCGTCTCGGTGTCGATATTAGCAGTCGCCTCATCCAGAATCATAACACTTGGTTTGTGGATGATAGTTCGCGCAAAGCTCAGCAGCTGACGCTGTCCGGCAGAGAAGTTATTTCCTCGCTCCCGCACCTCCTCATCCAGACCATGCTCCAGCTTGTCAATAAAATGATCGGCATTCACATACTGGCAGACGCGACGGATTTCTTCATCCGAAATGCCCTCTTCCCGCAGAACGATGTTGCTGCGAATCGTGCCGGAGAACAGAAATACATCCTGCAGCATCTGACCAAAATGCCTGCGCAGGGAAGCGATCTTGATCTTGCGAATGTCGATACCATCGATCAAAATCTCGCCCTTCTGGAACTCGTAGTTGCGGCAGATGAGGGAGAGGATGGTGCTCTTGCCCGAGCCGGTGGAGCCGACGAAGGCCACGGTCTGGCGGGGCTCCACATGGAAGGAAACGCCCTGCAGCACCCACTCGCCGGGGATGTAGCTGAACCAGACGTCCCGGAACTCGATGTCGCCCTTCACTTCGTCCAGCTCAACGGCATCGGGGGCGTCCACCATCTGGGGCTGGATGTCCATGATGGAGAAGACCTTCTCCGACGACGCCAGCGCCGACTGCAGCCAGTTGAACTGCTCGGCGAGGTTCTGGATGGGGGTGAAGAACTTGGAGATATACATATAAAAGGTGACGATGGTGCCGCTGGAAATGGTCTGCCCAAGGAAGGTGACATGGTTCAGATGGCCCATGCCGCCAAGATAGAACAGGCAGAGGATCGAGCTGATATACAGCATATACACCAGCGGACGGAAGACGCCGAAGACGAAGATCTGCTCCTGCGTGGCCTTGGCGAGGGTCTGGCTCTTCTGGCGGAACTCCTCCATCTTCTCGTCCTCGCGGCCAAAGATTTGGGTGACTTTGATGCCGGAGAGATTCTCGGAGAGGTAGGTGTTGATGTCGGTGGTCGCGTCCTTGACCTTGCGGTAAGCGCGGCGGGAGAACTTGCGGAAGATGACCGTGAACAGGAGGATGAAGGGTACGAAGCAAAGCACCATCAGGGTCAGCTCGTAGTTCAGGAAGAGCATCGCCACCAGAATGCCCAAAATGACGAAGGCGTTCTTGGTGAGGTTGACGAAGAGGTTCGTGAACATCATCGAGATGGCGTTGGTGTCGTTGGTCACGCGGGTGACGAGCTTGCCCACCGGGATGTCGTTCAGCTGGCCGTGGGAGAGGCTTTCAATGTGGGTGAAAAGGTCTTCACGCAAATCGGAGATGATGCGCTGGCCCACACGCTGCAGAATGACGGCCTGCAAATAGGTGCTGGCCATCGAGAAGACCAGCACACCCGCGTACACGGCCACACTGACATAGAGGCTTTTCAGTTCGAAATCGCCTACCACAAGCTCTTCGATGTAGCCCACGATGAGGGGCGACGCGATGTCGTAGGAGATGGAGAAGAGGACGAGAAAGCCCACGACGACGAACTGCTTGAGGTAGGGCTTGGCGTAGCCGAAGAGGCGGCGCAGGATCTCACCGTCGGCCATGCTGCGCTCGAAGCCCATAGCCGTTTTCTTGTCTTTGACGCAGGCGTAGGCGATAAGCAGCAGCACCGACACGGTGCCGATGACGCCGCCTACGAGAAGAAGCGGATTCAGACTCATCATGCGTTGCCACCTCCCACTTCGTCTTCAAGCTTCTGCAAATCGACCATCTTGTGGTACTCCGGGCAGGATGCATAGAGCTGGTCGTGGGGGCCGACGGCCTCCACTCTGCCGTCTTCGAGGAAGATGATCTTATCCAGTCCCTCCACCGTCGAGATGCGGTGCGCGATGAGCAGAGTCGTCTTACCGGCACGGCTCTTTTTCAGGTTGTCGAGGATGATTTTTTCCGTCCTGGTATCCACCGCCGAAACCGAGTCGTCGAGGATCAGGATGGGCGCATCTTTCAGCAGGGCGCGGGCGATGGAGATGCGCTGCTTCTGACCGCCCGAGACGGTGACGCCGCGCTCACCCAGGACAGTCTCGTAGCCATCCTTGAAGTCCACAATGTTGTCCCGGACGTCAGCAAGGCTGGCTGCCCGTTCAATGTCCTCGGGGGTAGCATCGTCCACGCCAAAGGCGATGTTGTGGGCGATGGTATCCGAGAAGAGGAAGTTCTCCTGCGGGACATAGGCACACGCCTGCCGCACCGAGTGGATGGAGACGCCGTTGACGTCCTTCCCGTCCACGAAAAGGGTGCCGTCGGGGACGTTATAAGTGCGCAGGAGCAAATCGACCAGCGCCGTCTTGCCTGCGCCGGTCTTGCCCACGATGCCCACGCTCTCGCCGGGCTGGATCGTGAAGGAGATGTTTTTCAGCACATCGAACTCGCCGTCCGGGTAGCGGAAGGTCAAATCGCGGAACTCAATGCCGCCCTTGGGGTTTTCGAGGTCCGGCACACCGGCGCGGTCGGCCACATCAATGGGTGCGTCCAGCAGCTCGGTGATGCGGTTGAGGGAGGCTTTGCCGCGGGAGGTCTTTTCGATGAGCATTGAGATCGCCATGATGGGCCAGACGATCGCCTCGAAGTAGCCGATGTACTCCACCAGCTGGCCCGCATTGAAATCGCCCTTGTAGACAAGATAGCCGCCGTAGCCGAGGATGACGCAGATGACCGACTCCACAAAGAACGTCACCATTACTTCGAGCAATACTGAGATGCGGGTATACTTTACGTTGATCTCTTCATTGTCTTTGTTGAGTTTGCGGAAAGCGATGAGCTCTTTGAGCTCCTTGACAAACGCCTTGATGACCGCGATTCCGGAGAAGTTTTCCTGCGCAAAGTCGGACAGGTCAGAGAACGCCTGCTGGCGCTTCTCCCACGTTTTGGTCATGGTCTTGCCCATCACGGTGCCGATGGCAAACATGAACGCTGCCGGGATGAGGGCCAGCATGGTCATGCGTCTGTCCATGCACCACATCCGGTAGAGGGCCAGCAGACCCAGCACCAATGCGTCAAAGAACATCAGGATGCCGTCGCCGAAGCACTCCTGGATGGTGTCGAGGTCGTTGGTGTAGAGGCTCATGAGGTTGCCGACCTTGTTCACCTGATAGTACTGCTGGGACAGACGGCGGCTGTGGTCAAACATCTTCTCCCTCAGATCCGCCTGCACCCGGATGCTGGTGCCGAAGAAGCAGATGCGCCACAAAAAGCGTCCCACCACCATGAACAGCACGATCCATATCATGGGCAGGCAGATGTGCTGGAACAGCACCTCTTTCGTGAAAGGCATCGTCTCGCCCCTCACCACCACCTGTCCAAGGTTGACGCCGTTGATGACCAGACGATAGAGCTGCGGCACAAGCAGCTGGATATAGTCCACCATCAGCAGCGCAAGGATGCCCAGCAGCAGCACGGGCGCGTGGCGCAGGTAATAGCGGTTGATATACTTGCCGAATATCACTGGTTTTCCCTCCTTTTCCCATAGCACAGAGGCGAGCCAACGCCCGCGGGCCGAACTCCCGCAAGCGGTCAGCCCGCCTCTGTTTGTTGCACGATAGTCTCAGTATACGGCCCGGAACATCGAGTTGTCAACATTTGATGCAGTTTATGTTGAAAAAAGCCATCGTCGTGCATCTCTGCACAAACGATGGCTTCATGTTGGAGCGGCCGACGAGGCTCGAACTCGCTACCTCCACCTTGGCAAGGTGGCGCTCTACCAGATGAGCTACGGCCGCATATTCGGTGCATTTATCCTTGCACCCTCCCGTTCGTATCTCAAACGGGGCCCCCGCGAAAGCTTGCGAATGCAAGATTTTGTGGGGAAGAGGAGAAATTTCAGTGCTTGTCACAGCGGTCTTGCTTCGCAAGACTGCCCGACAAGCGGCTGACATTTCGACGTGGTGCCTCCGATCGGAATCGAACCAATGACACGGGGATTTTCAGTCCCCTGCTCTACCGACTGAGCTACAGAGGCGCACCGGACGATGATTATTATACCTGAAATTTCGATTTTGTAAAGGGGTAAATGCAAAATTTTTTGAGAATTTTTGAACTTTCTTTATTTTGCCCGTGTTATCGTCTAAAATAAGACTGACTTTTCCGAGACTTTTTGCGGGCGGCAGACAGTGAAAGACTATTTGACATCTTCAACAACCTATGGTTTAATAAATAAGAATGAAAGGAATCGCTTTTCTCCCGCTGTGGGAATATATACCTATATAGCAAAAGCGTTTGAGACGGCTCCACTGCAAGAACATTCCGGGGCCGGGAGGAGCAGCATGGCAAGAAAACAGGAATATGGCAACGAAAGCATCACTTCGCTGAAGGGTGCCGACCGTGTGCGCAAGCGCCCGGCCGTCATCTTCGGCTCGGACGGCGTGGAGGGCTGCGCCCACTCCATCTTTGAGATCGTCTCCAACTCCATCGACGAGGCCCGCGACGGCCACGGTGACACCATCAACGTCACCCGCTGCAAGGATGGCAGTGTCATCGTCGAAGACTTTGGCCGCGGTATGCCCGTGGACTGGAACAAGGGCGAAGAGCGCTACAACTGGGAGCTGCTGTTCTGTGAGATGTACGCAGGCGGCAAGTACGGCGAGGGCGAGGACAACTATGAATTCAGCCTCGGTCTGAACGGTCTGGGCCTCTGCGCCACCCAGTACGCTTCGGCATGGATGACTGCTGACATCTACCGCGACGGCTTCCACTACCACCTCGACTTCCAGAAGGGCGAGAACGTGGGCGGCCTGCACAAAGAGCCCTACAAGGGCCGCCGCACCGGCAGCATCATCCACTGGAAGCCGGACGATGAGGTCTTTACCGACATCGACGTCCCCGGCAGCTACTATAAAGATGTCCTCCGCCGTCAGGCTGTCGTAAACGCGGGCCTGACCCTCAACTTCACCGACGAAAAGGAGAAAGACCCCGCCACCGGCAAGCCGTGGAAGGAGAGCTGGTGCTATGAGCACGGCATCGCCGACTATGTAGCTGAGACGGCGGGCGAGGAAAGCCTGACCCCGGTGTTCAGCTGCGAGAGCGAAGCTACCGGCCGTGACCGCGAAGACCAGCCTGACTATAAGGTAAAGATGAGCGCGGCGTTCTGCTTCTCCAACAAGGTGCAGCTGCTGGAATACTACCACAACTCGTCCTGGCTGGAGCATGGCGGCAGCCCGGAGCACGCCGTCCGCACGGCCTTCGTCTACCAGATCAACAAGTATCTGAAGGATAAGAACCTCTACAAAAAGGGCGAGAGTGCCATCAGTTTTCAGGATGTGCAGGACTGTCTGGTGTACGTTTCGTCCAGTTTCTCCACCCGCACCAGCTATGAGAACCAGACAAAAAAAGCTATCACCAACAAGTTCGTCTCTCAGGCCATGACCGACTTCCTCAAGCACTATCTGGAAGTCTACTTCCTCGAAAAGCCCGACGAGGCCCAGAAGATCTGTCAGCAGGTGCTGGTGAACAAGCAGAGCCGTGAGCACGCCGAAAAAACGCGCCAGAGCATCAAAAAGACACTCTCGACCCAAATCGACCTCGCGAACCGGGTGCAGAAGTTCGTGGACTGCCGCACCAAGGACGCCTCCCGCCGTGAGCTGTATATCGTCGAGGGCGATTCGGCTATGGGTGCGGTCAAGACCAGCCGCGACAGTGAATATCAGGCCATCATGCCCATCCGCGGCAAGATCCTGAACTGCCTCAAGGCCGACTATGCCCGCATCTTCAAGTCGGACGTCATCGTGGACCTCATCAAGGTCATGGGCTGCGGCGTGGAGCTGGGCGGCAAGCACAACAAGGAGCTTGCTACCTTCAACCTCGACAATCTCCGCTTCAATAAAATCGTTATCTGTACCGATGCCGACGTGGACGGCTACCAGATCCGCACACTGGTGCTGACCATGCTCTACCGCCTGACCCCCACTCTCATCAACGAGGGCTATGTCTATATCGCGGAGTCGCCGCTGTACGAGATCACCACGAAAGACCGCACCTATTTCGCCTACACGGAACCCGAGAAGGCAACATTCCTCGAGGAGATCGGCGATAAGAAATACACCATCCAGCGCTCGAAAGGTCTGGGCGAGAACGACCCCGAGATGATGTGGCTGACCACCATGAACCCCGAGAGCCGCCGCCTCATCAAGGTGATGCCTACCGACGTGGAGCGCACCGCGCAGGTGTTCGACATCCTGCTGGGTGACAACCTCGCAGGCCGCAAGGAGCATATCGCCCAGCACGGCGCAGAGTATCTGGATGATCTGGATGTGTCTTAAAGAGGAACGATAATGGCAAAAAAATCGAGCAAAAAAACCGCAAAGCCTGTCCGCCCCCAGCTGGGCGAGGGCGTTGAGATACTGAACGCCGGCAGTGTGCTGGAAGACCCCATCACCCGCACGCTGGAAACGAACTATATGCCCTACGCGATGAGCGTCATCGTCAGCCGCGCGCTGCCGGAGATCGACGGCTTCAAGCCCGCCCACCGCAAGCTGCTGTATACGATGTATGAGATGGGCCTGATCAAGGGCGCGCGCACCAAGTCGGCGAACATCGTGGGCAGCACCATGCACCTGAACCCCCACGGCGACGCCGCCATCTATGACACCATGGTGCGCATGGGCCGGGGCAACGAGAGCCTGCTGGTGCCGTTCGTGGACAGCAAGGGCAACTTCGGCAAAGCCTACAGCCGCGATATGTCCTGCGCTGCGGCCCGCTACACCGAAGCAAAACTGGAAAGTGTCTGCGAAGAGCTGTTCCGGGACATCGACAAAGAGACGGTGGACTTCGTCCCCAACTACGACGGCACCACCACCGAACCGACCCTTCTGCCCGTGACTTTCCCGACCATTCTGGCCAACAACACGCTGGGCATCGCCGTCGGTATGGCCTGCAACATCTGCTCCTTCAATCTGGCAGAGCTGTGCAACACCACCGTCGCCCTCATGAAGGATGCAAAGCACGACATCTCCACCACCATGCCCGCCCCGGACTTCGTGGGCGGCGGCCAGATCCTCTACGACGAAGCCCAGATGCGGGACATCTTCGAGAATGGCCGCGGCAGCGTGAAGGTGCGCGCCCGCTATGCCGCCGTGCCGGGCGAGAACATGATTGAGATCACCCAGATACCGCCCACCACCACGGTGGAGGCCATCATGGACAAGATCGCCGAGCTGGTCAAGGCAGGCAAGATCAAAGAGATCAGCGATATGCGCGACGAGACTGATTTGAACGGCCTCAAGCTCACACTCGACCTCAAGCGCGGCGTGGACGCCGACAAGCTGATGGCCAAGCTCTTCAAGGCCACCCCGCTGGAAGACAGCTTCAGCTGCAACTTTAACATCCTTGTCTCGGGCCAGCCCCGGGTCATGGGCGTGCGGGAAATTTTGCAGGAGTGGACGGCCTTCCGGATGGAATGCGTCCGCCGCCGCACTTACTATGACCTCCACGGCAAGGAAAAGCGCCTCCACCTGCTCAAGGGTCTGGCGGCGATTTTGATGGACATCGATAAGGCCATCCATATCATCCGCACCACGGAGGAGGAGACGGAAGTCGTCCCCAATCTGATGATAGGCTTTGGCATCGACGAAGTGCAGGCCGACTATGTGGCTGAAATCAAGCTGCGCCACCTCAACCGGGAATATATCCTCAAGCGCACCGGCGAGATCGAGCAGCTGGAAGCCGACATCGCCGATTTGAACGACATCCTCGCAAAGCCTGCCCGCATCCGCAAGATCATCATGAAGGAATTGGCCGACGTGGCAAAGAAGTACGGCCAGCCCCGCCGCAGCGAGATCCTCTACGACCTGCCCGAGGAAGAGAGCGGCGCCGAGGAAGAGGTTGTGCCGGATTATCCCGTCACCGTCTTTTTCACCCGCGAGGGCTATCTGAAGAAGATCCCGCCCCAGAGCCTGCGCACTGCCGGTGCGCACAAGCTCAAGGAGGGCGACGAGATCGTCCGGCAGGTGGAGACGCGGAACAACGTAGAAGCGCTGTTCTTCACCGACAAACAGCAGGTGTATAAGGTGCGTCTGGCCGAGCTGGAAGACGGCAAGGTGGCCCAGATGGGCATCTATCTGCCGGGCCGTCTGGGCATGGACGAGGGCGAGAACATCCTCTCCATGGTCATTACCTCCGACTACAGCGGCCATATGCTCTTCTTCTTTGCCAGCGGCAAGTGCGCAAAAATCCCGCTCAGCTCCTACGCCACCAAGCAGAACCGCCGCAAGCTGCTGAAAGCCTACTGCGACAAAGAGCCGCTGGCGACGATGTTCTTCCTGCCCGAGGAGACGGAGCTTGCGATTCGCACCAGCGCGGGACGGATGCTCCTGGTCGGCACGGCGCAGATCGCTGCAAAGACCACCCGCGACAGTCAGGGTGTGGCGGTCGTGACCCTGAAAAAGAACCAGACCATCGCCTCCGTCGTCCCGGCGGACACGCTGGAACTGGCAAATCCCCACCGCTACCGCGTCCGCAGCCTGCCGGCTACGGGTGCGCTGATTCGCGCGGAGGATGAAGGGGAGCAGATGACGCTGCTATGATCTTTGCGCCTGCGGCGCAGGATGGAGCGCTTTTTCATTAAGGCTAATTGTTCTCTTTTGCTGGCAAAAGAGAACCAGAAAACCACCAGCGATTTCGACGCGCTGGACCCACGAGAAAGGGGCTGCTCGCCCCTTTCAGACCCCGAAGGAGTTGTCGAAACGGAAAAAGCTAGTCGCTGCGCTAAGACGGGTTGCGGTGCCCAGCGACCACTTCGTGCCTTGAGTGGCACTCGTGTCCTGCTGACCGCGGCCCCAACAGCTCCTCCCTGTATCCGCCGCAGGCGGCGGTCGTCGCTGTTGCACTTTTTTCTCGTTTCTCCGATTTGCTGCTTCGCAGCTGGTGTTACCTCTCTGCTGACGGTAACGTCCAGCAGAAACGTGAAATCTTCGGCGGAGCCGTAAATGGGAGAAGCACAAAAAAATGCGTTTAGCGAAGCGGCTAGCATTTTTGGGCTTCGACCTCATCTTTGGAATCGTTAAGGGCGAGCAGCCCTTAACTCGTTGCGGGGAGAGTGGAGTCCAGAGGTAGGGAGGGGGGA
>ENA-UAML01000697-UAML01000697.1-human-gut-metagenome-genome-assembly--contig:-NODE-697-length-10211-cov-6.190528_pt1 | contig 10211 bp, 3 predicted proteins | sample MGYA00244211_ERZ654495 | MGnify/ENA primary metagenome ERZ654495 (study PRJEB26926, sample SAMN06164685) | human gut metagenome | biome: ENVO:00009003; feature: ENVO:2100002; material: ENVO:00002003... | reverse complement strand
CTTCTAGCTTCGTCGGCAGCGTCAGATGTGTATAAGAGACAGATAAAGATCTTAGTAACAAGATAGTAGAAGGAGATACTAGTGTAACTACTAATCTTAATAGTGCTATTACTAGTTACTATGATGTATTGAATAATAAGATCATTACTTTAGATACTAAGCATGACACCGATATGTCAGAGATTGGTGGTACTATGCAAGAATGGATAGATGATATTGATAATAGATCTACATTACAACAATTACAGGATGCTCTCAATAGACTTACTGTGGCTGAAAATACTATTACTGCTTTAGCAGAAGTAATTGCTAATGGCGGGGGTAGTAGTGGTGATGTACCAGGTTATCATACACAACCTTCTAGTACTATTACTTCTTTACAAGGATATTATAAAGGAATAAGTGCTGATCCCTTAGTAAGTACTGATACATTAAATCAAGCATTATCTAAACTTGAAAATCAAGTAGAAGCAGTTGCAGATGGATCTGGTTCTTTACCTGTAATCAAAATGGGTGAAAGTACTACACCTACTGATAGCTATATTTATACTGCCGGTAAAGTAAAACAAGACTACGTATTTAAAAGTGGGGATACTGTACCTGGAAGAATAATATATACTACAGGTATACAGGGAGGGCAAACATTCCGTTCTGGTTGGGATGGAGTTGGAGCTAGTTTGTATCCATCAAATTCTAAATGGAATCTAGAATTAGATAACCTATTTGTTAGAGGTAATATGACAGTTAATGAATTAACTGTAAATGAAATAAAAGCAGTAGGTGGAGATATTTTAGTTACATTAGGTGATATGAAATGTATTAAAGTAGAGGAAAAAGATAATGGATACAAATGTTACTTTGATACAGAAGATGGCACCAAGTATAATGAATTTATTGTAAACGACCAAGCAATATGTCAAAAATTTGATGGACATAATGTAAAAAGATATTGGAGAGCTGTAACAGAAGTAGGTAGTGATTATATATTACTATCTAAGGATGTGTGTGAGCCTGGTAGTAGTACGCCTTCTGCGGATGATGAAATATTATTATTAGGTCATAGAGTAGAAGGAGATGCTGAATATGACAAGCAAATGGAAGATAGACGTAATGCTATTTTCATTTCTGCAAAAGGGTCAAATGCTCCAAGGATTGCCTTTTACTCAGGAATCAATGATTTTACTTTGGAAGGCAAAGATAAAACAGTAATTGGAAAAGATAGTAAATTTGTTGGTACAATCACAGTAGTATCTAAAGATGGAACTGAAACTGGTATCCCTATTTATAGAGGTACGTGGTCAGTGGATAAACAATATTATTATTATGACTGTGTAACATATAATGGTAGTACTTGGATAGCCACTCAGGATAATATTGGCAAAGAACCGAAAGAAGGAAGCCCTTACTGGACAATTTATATTGCAAAAGGAGAAAATGGGCAAGCTGGTGATGATGTTGCAAAATGGGTAGAAATTGTTGGAAATAGAATGTTTTTATATGATTCCCCAGATTTTTCTGGTACTCCTACCCCAAATAATTTAGGATTAAATGCAAATGTATATGGAATTGTGCAACCATCATATCAGTGGACAAATGTAACGAATAATAGTGAAATCGTTGGCTATGGCAATTCCCTAATAGTTACACCTGATATGGTTGCTGATAGAACTGCTATTTTTAGATGTACAGTGACCGATAGTGATACTCAAGCGACATATTATGACGAAATACAGGTTGCTAAATTAGCAAATGGTGCTGAAGGTCTGGATGCATATTATATAGATTTAACAAATTATTCTGCATCTGTCCCATTTGATAGTTCTGGTACTATACTAATAGACCCATCTACAATATATACTGATGTATTTGCATATCATGGAATTACTCAGATACCAATTATTTCTATGACTGCCAAGTTTACTGAGGGTTCTGGTACATGTGAAGTTAAAGATAATAGAGTATCTTTGAAAACATTAACTTCTACTAGTGCAAGAATAACTCTTACAATTGAAGTAGACGAAGGTGTAACAGTAACTAAAGATTGGTATATTAACCAAAGTAAAAATGGAGAAGATGGTTTTAATGGAGAAGATGCCGTTAGAACATATTTAACTGGAGAACAATTTTTTCACTATGCAGAATATGCAAAAATACCAACACCACAATCAATAACATTAAAAATGGATACTACATTAATGGATGTAGCTTCATATAAATGGTATTGGAAAGTATCTGGTACTTCTGAATGGACTCTATTAGAAGGAGAAACAAAATCTGAATTAGTTGTAGTCTATAATGGAATCTATTTTCAAACTGGTGAAGATGAGATTACGTTTAGATGTGTTGTAACTAGTGTCAGTGGAATGTCCTTTGAAGATATAATTACAATAAATAATGTTCGAGATGGAGAAAGTGCGTACAGAGGAGCGTTAGACAATGAAAGTATGACTGTTCCTGCAAACTACGAAGGTGTTGTTAGCGATTGGTCTCAAGCTACTACTTATGCTAATTTAAGAAGGGGTGGTACAAAATTTGCTAATACTGAATATACTTTAACTTCTTCTCAACTAAGTGGGGTAGGTACATTAAGTATAAATCAGGAAAAGAAACAAATTACTGTTAATAGCTCCAGTATTCCAGAGAATTACGTTACTGTACAATGGCAAATAGATTTTGTACATGAAGGAAAAACTGTAGATACAGTAGTGTTATCTTTAGTAAAAAACGTTACTGGTAAAGATGGGGATATTGGTAATTCTTCTATACAAATATATTGTAATACCAATAGTACTCCAACACGTCCTACTTTTACAGAAATGATTTCTTCCAGTGGTGGTACATCTGGATCTTTTGCTTGGTATCCAGATCCTACTAATAGTACTACTACTCTTACTTGGACAAGTACAGGTTATCTTAATCCAAATACAAATAAGATAGATTTATTACCTGATAAATCAGGGTATAGATGGACACAACCTGTGATTTTTTCTCCGTTGAATGGAGAAAATGGTTCAGATGGTAGAGGTGTGAGAAGTGTTACTATGCAATATTATAAATCTACTTCACCAACTTCCTTGTCAGGTGGAAGTTGGAGTTCAACTGCACCAAGTGCAGAGGATGGATATTGGATATGGACTAGATTATACATAGTGTTTGATGATGGAGATTATTCATATACAAATGCAGTATGTACTACAGGTGCAACCGGAAGTACTGGAGATTATGGTCCTGGTTTAAGTTATCGTGGTGAATACTCTTCTTCTACTAGTTATTCTTGGACAACAAACTCTCAAGGAAATGTGAGAGATATAGTAAAATACAGTGGTTCATTTTATGCAGTAAACAGATCTAAAAAAGGTGCTGGTGCGTTTAGTGGAAAAACTCCAAGTTCAAATGCAGGTACAGATGGTGGTAACTATTACTGGGTTAAATTTAATTCTTTTGATAATGTAGCTACAGATTTATTATTTGCAGATAAAGCAACCATTGCTGGTTGGGATTTTTATAATACTAATATTCAATCTCAATCTGGTACAATGCGATTAGATGGTAGAACAACTGCTGCTGTTACAAGTAAGATTCACTTAGCAATAGGATCTAATGCAGCATCTTCACCTGGGTCTGCACCATTTAGAGTAGATACTAATGGTGAATGTTACACATCAAAATTAAATGCAGTGGGTGGTACTGTAGGAGGATTTAATATTTCTGGAGGTAGAATGACAGGTTCTAATTCAGATAGTTATGGAAACAAGTTCACATTATCTCCTACTATGACTATGTATGGTAGTTATGGAATTCCTTCTGCTGCTGTTGGTTTTGGTTTGTCGGCGATTCCGGCAACCACTGGTCAGACATGCCCTGCAGTAGTATTAAATACTTTAAATAGTAGAGAAGGTGCTACAAATGGTTTTACTCTCATATTATATAATGGATCTGCTAAATATAGTAATACCCCACAACGTTGGTTAAATTGTCAACATTATACTAATTCAGGATGGGGATCTGGTTTTTCTGTAGAAAGTAGATACTTCGGAGATCAAAACAATATGGAAAGAACTATTGTCAATTTTGTTCAGTTACCTACTTTAACTCAACTAAAAAATTACGGTTTGGAGTCTAGTGATACTAGTTTTAATGTTAGGGTGAGTAATGGTGGATATTTATATATAGAAGGATAATATGGAACTTAATTTAAAGGAAAGAGCAATTATAATATACAACTTACTTTGGAAATATGATTCTTATGTTAATTTACAAACAAAAGAGTCTATTAAACAAAAAGTTGACTTTACAGAAGAGGAGCTTGAAGGGATTAGCCAATATACTGGCGTAGATGGTAATGTGTATACACAGTTTAGTGGTGTCTTGGATCTAGAAACTACCCAAAACTATGAATTTACTGAAAATGAAATAATTTATCTTGCAGATAAAATAATGGTTTTAAATGCAACTAATAGGTTGAATGATGAGGGTATGTCGATGTATGAAAAAATTGAGAACATCTACTCACAAATACAAGCAGAAAAAGGGTTTACAAAAATAGGACCGTGGCAATATGCTAACGCAAAAGAACTAAATAATAACTATTACAATGGTTAAGAATAATGTATATTATGAGTGGTTTGCAAGTATAACCGTACCCAATCCAGATCAGGTTGGGTACTGGGTTGACTTGGGAGCAGATTCAAAAGGTAGAATAATTAAAGTTTACAATCGTGATATAGAAAAATGGATTGTACTCTTTGATGTAAGTAAAGATGACTATGTACCACCATTTATTGGTTCTAATGGCAACTGGTGGGTAGACAATAGAGATACTGGAGTAAAAGCTACTGCAGAGACTCCATATATAGGTGAGAATGATCATTGGTTTACTTATGATCCTATCAACAAAGTATATGTAGATACAGGTATAGAAGCTCGTGGTCTTAGTGCTTATGATATTGCAGTTAAATTAGGTTTCGAAGGTAGTGAACAAGATTGGATTGATAGTTTAAGTAAAGCATCTGAAGATGCAGCTGTTGCTGCACTAGATGCAGCTAACAAAGCAAATGAAGCTGCAGATAAAGCTAATCAAGCTGTAACAGATATTGAAGGTATAGTTGATGATACTGTAGCTGCTACTGATAAAGCTGAAGAGATTGCTAGTAACCCACCAAAGATCGTAGATGGTGATTGGTGGATCTATGACTATGATACTAAACAATATGTTAATACTGGTATAGCTGCTATTGGTGATGCTTTCACTTACAAGAAGGAATATCCTTCAGTAGAAGCAATGGAAGCTGATTGGGGTACTGCTGATGTAAAGTTAGGTGAGTATGTACTTATTAATACTGGTAATGTAGAAGATCCTGATGATGCTAAAGTTTACTTAAAGACTCAAGAAGGTTGGAAGTTCATAGTAGACTTATCTGGTATGCAAGGTATTCAAGGTTGGTCAGCATATGAAGTTGCAGTACAACATGGTTTTGTAGGTACTGAAGCAGAATGGATTCAATCATTAAAACAACCTGCATTAGATGCAGCAGCAGAAGCCTTAGAAGCTAAAGCTCAAGTAGAAGCTACTGAACAAGCTGTTAAAGAAGCAGAAGCATTGCGTGTTACTGCGGAACAAGGTAGAGTTAATGCTGAAAATACCAGAGTAAGTAATGAGGATGAACGCATCGATAATGAAGATACTAGAAAAGCAGAAGAAGCTAAACGAATAGCAGCTGAGAATAGTAGAATCTCTGCAGAGAATGCTAGGAAGAGTGAAGAAGAAATTCGTAAGACTAATGAAGCTAACAGAGTATCTGCTGAAAGTGCTAGATCAAGTGCTGAAACATTAAGAGCATCTGCTGAAGTAGAACGTAATACAAATGAACAAGCAAGGATTGCAGCGGAGACTGCGAGAGCTTCAGCCGAATCAGCCAGAGCTACTGCAGAAACTGCACGCAATGAAGCTGAACAGGCTAGGGATGCTGCAGAAACTCTTCGTGATACAGCAGAGCAAGAAAGGATATCAAATGAAGCCACTAGACAGGCAAATGAGGCGATTAGAGAGACCCAAGAGGCTGCAAGGGAAAAGAATACAGCTGATGCTATAACTGCCGTAAATGAGGCTAAAACAGCTGCACAACAGGCTACTACAAATGCTACTACTGCTGCTAACAACGCCAACACTCAAGCAGCAAGAGCCAAAGAATATGCAGACAATCCACCCAAAGTAGGAGACGATGGTTATTGGTATCTTTGGGATGAACATAATGATGTGTATGTAAATACAGGTTGGCCATCTTCAGGTATTATTTTAAAAGGTAGTTTAGATAGTCCCGAGGACTTAGATACAATTGTAAATCCACAACTTAGTGATTCTTATATTGTTGGTACAGACTTATACTTTTGGAATGGTACTGAATGGGTTAATATGGGTAGATTTCAAGGGCCTCAAGGAGAACCCGGTAAAGATGCTGAACTTAGTAAAGCAGCTATTGAAGCTGTGTTAGTAGGTGAAGTAACTACTCATACTCATGATACTAGGTATTATACTAAGGATCAAACTGATGCTAACATAAAGGTAGTAGCAGATGACCTTGCTAACAATTACTATAATAAATCCCAAGTAGATAGTAAATTTACTTCTGTATATATCTTTAAAGGATCTGTAGACACTGTTGAAGATCTTCCTACTGAAGGTAATGTGATTGGTGATGTATGGAATGTTCGTAAGAATGATACTAACTATGCATGGACAAGTGAAGGTTGGGATGCATTAGGAGGTACCGCTGAATTAGCATCATTGACAGCTAATGGTTTGATGTCTAAGGAAGACTTTGCAAAGTTACAAGGTATTGAAGCAGGTGCACAAGTTAATAAGATTGAGACTATTACTAAAAGGGTACTTTTGAATGCTGTAAATAAGAATGTAACTATTCCAGAGGATATTAAGATCTCAGATACTGAACCTACTGAGGAAGAGATCATGTGGTTAGATCCTAGTGAAAACTATGATTTTACATTTGATGGTTATAGTCAAGCACAAGCAGATGCACGATTTGTACAGAAAGAAGAAGGTAAGGGTCTTTCAACAAATGATTATACTACAGAAGATAAAACTAAAGTAACTAATTTGGTTACATACGCTACTGGTGGTGTAGGAGCAGTTGCGGATGCTAATGGTGCTGTTATTTATTTAAATAAAAAGAATCCTGTGACTGGGGCAGCTGGTACAGATAGTATCATTATTAACAAAGCTACTGGTACTACTGCAGGTGTAATGTCTGCTGCTGATAAGACTAAGCTTGATGGGTTGAGTAATTACGATGATTCTACTATTACTCAGGACATTACCAACATAAAAGCAAACAAACTTGAGACAATTGAAGTAACCGGTACAGGTAATGTAATTACTGCTGCTACTAAGAATGGTACTAAGATTGCATTTGCTAAAGGTATTACTGCAATGACTCAAGATACTAGTGATGTTAGATATGTGAAGAAAGCAGGAGATACCATGAAAGGGGTGTTAGCCATTGAAACTAGTCAGGATACTAAGTTAATACTTAACAATACTGATGGAGAGAAGTACAGTAAAATAGACTTTAGAGAAAATGGAGTATCTTATGGTAATATAGCAATGACAAATTCTAATCTGTCCATATCCTGCCCTTACGATACTGTTGTGATAAATAATAAAAAAGTATGGCACGCTGGTAATGATGGTACAGGCAGTGGATTAGATGCTGATTTGTTAGATGGAATACAAAGTGATAGAATTATATATGGGGACAGCGCAAAAGGAACTACAAATATAGGGGTTGAATCAGAAGATACTGAAAAAGCAAATTCAATTAACAAATCAGGTTTTTATAGAACTAATCAAGATATATCAGACAATGGAAAACGATTTGCAAATTTATTAATTCATTGTCAGCATCCTACTGGGAATAGTTCGTTCCAAATTGGAACAGATTATGAAAACGGTCCATTAAAATGGAGACATTATAATGGAGTAGAAAGTAAATGGGAATCCGCCAGGACTTTGGTAGATACTTCTAATCTAGAAGATACTCTGGCATATTGGTATGAAAACAATGAAAACGCTTCATCTACTACATGTGCAACAGGTGGTAATAGAAATGTAATTGAATCATTAAGAAGTAAGTTTAAGAGATGCATTGCTAAACCATATGGAGATGATGCTGCATTGATTAGTTATTGTAATGAAAGTCATTCTAAGAAATGGCCAGATAATACAGACATAACTTATACTGGAAGAAACCAAGAAAACATGATGGTGCATTTCCCTAAATATTACCATAAAACTATTGAAAGAAGTCCTGGCATTTGGAGAACTTACATATCTGAACAACAAATAGATAGTGATTACATTGAAGAACCTGAAAGATTAGTAGGAGTTTACGAAGCTTACAAATATTCAGATCTCAATTGGTTGTGTAGTGATGGAGGAGTAGAATCTACTCATTCACAAACATTAGCAACTTTTGTAACACAAGCTAAAGCAAATGGTTCAATGTGGGGTATACAGGATTATAGAATTCATGCAACAATAGCTAGAATGTTCTGTGCTTACTACAAGACTACTAACATTAGTACTTCTAATTCAGCAATACCTTGTTCTGGTGGTACTAAACTGTATAATGCTGGTAAAACAGGTGGTACTATATCTTTAGGTAATAAGGATGGTAGACTGGCAACTTTAGAAGATTCTGCACATTATTCCACTAGCTTCTTAGGACTTGAAGACTGCTATTACAGTAAGTGGGAGTTTGTACAAGGAATAAACATTTTAAAAGGTAAATACGTTGTATATGATGGAGGTTCATTCCCAGATAAGGATGTAGCAGATCTTGAAGCAGCAGGTGCTACTAATATCAGAGTTGTAGGATATGAACCTAATCCAGCTGCAACAGCAGGATATAATGGATGGATTAAAACCATAGCTCAAGGTAAATATGGAGACGTACTTCCTACATCAAATGGTGGATCTGAAACTACTTACTATTCCGATTATAGCTGGTTTAATCCAACAGGAAATAGAATCTTTCTACGGTCGGGTCATTCGGGTAATGGTTCTCAATGCGGAGTCTTCGTGGCTCATGCTGCTGATGCTTCCTCGCTTTCGTGGGCGAGTTTCGGTGCAAGATTAGCCTTTTATGGTAAGATCGTTGTAGTTGATTCAGATACATTTAAGAAAATGCAGGCATAGTCCTGAGTAATACAGATAATTAAATATTAATAACAAGGGCGGGATCTAAAAGAATTACTATGAGATGACTTTATAGTAAGACTGCTGTCACATTATTTCATACTTGAAAAAACAGTCAGGTAATTCAGATAATGGTTCTCAATGCAGAGTCTTCATAGCTAATGCTAATAATGCATCCTCGAATTCATAGACGAATATCAGTGAAATTTTGGAACTAACAGATACTTTCATATACTTTCAAAAATGTTTGTTGAACTTAGATCAGCCTTACCTCTAGGTAAAAGATAACAGGTGCTTTGAAGAGACCCTAGTAGTATTGGGCGAACGGGTCTTACCACCAAAATAGCTTATGAAAAGAATAGGCAATTTATTTAACAGGATAATATCATATGAAAATCTGGTCCGGGCTGAAAAGAAGGCTAGGCTAGGTAAAACTAAAAGATACGGCGTTAAGAAATTTGACAGGAACCCATATGAAAATCTGGTCCGGTTACAAAAGGCATTAATAGAAGATACTTATCGTACTTCGGAATACTGCGTATATACAATCATCGCCGATCGTGGTAACAAAGAAAGAGAAATATATAGGCTACCGTATTATCCAGACAGAATAGTCCATCATGCTATAATGAATGTTATAGAACCTTACCTTGTTAATAGATTTACTGCAGATACCTTCAACTGTTTAAAAGGAAGAGGTATTCATTATGGAGTAAAGAGATTGAAAAGAGATTTAAAAGCTGATAAAGAAGGCACAAAATATTGTTTAAAATTAGATATTAAAAAGTTCTTTCCTTCTGTAGATCAAGATGTGTTATACTCACAATTTGAAAAGGTATTTAAGGATAAGAAACTATTAAGATTATTACATCATGTAGTTTATTCTACACCAAAAGGTTTATCAATTGGAAATTACATATCTCAATTTGCAGCAAATTTGAATTTGACTTGGTTCGATAGGTGGATTAAACAAGTATTAAAAATAAAATATTATTAC
>ENA-UAML01000683-UAML01000683.1-human-gut-metagenome-genome-assembly--contig:-NODE-683-length-10374-cov-10.708499_pt1 | contig 10374 bp, 8 predicted proteins | sample MGYA00244211_ERZ654495 | MGnify/ENA primary metagenome ERZ654495 (study PRJEB26926, sample SAMN06164685) | human gut metagenome | biome: ENVO:00009003; feature: ENVO:2100002; material: ENVO:00002003... | reverse complement strand
CAAGCGGAACAGCAGCGACTTCTTGAAGAGCAACAGCGGCTCTATGATGAACGTGTGAAGCTCAAAAAAGAAGTAAAGCAAATAGAGACGATCAAGTCTAATGTTGATACGTTTCTCGCTCCTTCTGTTGACCATGACCGTGATCATCTGCGCAGCACACAGCGCGAATAGTCCTTTCAAAAGCAGGGCATCTCCTGTTGACCGGAGATGCCCTGCATCCTTAAGAGAAGGTTCGAGAAGTTGAAACTTTTTCTTTAATTTCTGCATCAACGGATTGCTTTTGAGAACGAAATCCAGTATAATATTATAAGCGATGTTGAATGCAAGCAAGCGAAAGGATGGTTGCCGTGCGCATAAGCTATAAGAAACTATGGATGCTTCTTCTGGAACGCGACATAAAGAAGGCTTCTCTACGACATGAAGTAGGGCTGTCTGCCGGAACATGGACAAAACTGAATAAGGGGGAAGAAGTGTCCCTCTCTATTTTGCTGCGCATTTGTGATTACTTGAACTGTGACATCGGAGATATATGTGAGGCTGTGCGAACGGACAAGAACTGAGTCCGGTTTTTCGTACAGCTCTTTTTGTAGAATAGTAAGTGTGAAACTATAACTTTGGAGGTTGCTGAAATGGCTGAGAATAACACAAGCAATATCGGCTTTGAAAAACAAATCTGGGACGCGGCTTGCGTCCTGCGCGGAAACATCGACGCATCCGAATACAAGTCCGTCGTCCTCGGATTGATTTTCTTGAAATACATTTCTGATCGCTTCGAGGCAAAGTACAAGGAACTGGTTGAAGAAGGCGATGGATTTGAAGAGGATCAGGACGAATACACTGCCGAAAACATCTTCTTTGTCCCTGAGAATGCACGATGGAGTGCGATTGCTGCTGCCGCTCACACGCCGGAAATTGGCACGGTGATTGATGACGCAATGCGCAGTATCGAGAAAGAAAACAAGCGCCTCAAAGATATTCTGCCTAAGAACTTCGCCCGTCCGGAGCTGGACAAGCGGCGTCTTGGTGAAGTGGTTGATCTCTTCACCAACATTCAGATGATCGAGCATGGGAGCAGCAAGGACATTCTCGGTCGTACATACGAATACTGTCTCTCCAAGTTTGCTGAACAGGAAGGCAAACTTGCCGGTGAGTTCTATACTCCCTCTTGTGTCGTGCGTACCCTTGTTGAAGTATTGCAGCCGTTTAATGGACGTGTTTATGACCCGTGCTGCGGCTCTGGCGGTATGTTCGTTCAGTCCGCAAAGTTCATCGAAAATCACGGCGGCAACATCAACAAGATTTCCGTTTTTGGTCAGGACTCCAACCCGACCACATGGAAGATGGCGCAGATGAATCTTGCCATTCGCGGTATTGAAGCCGACCTCGGCAAGTTTAATGCGGACACGTTCTTTAACGACTGCCACCCTCAACTCAAGGCAGACTTCATTATGGCGAATCCTCCCTTCAATCTCTCCGGCTGGGGTGCGGATAAGCTCGTTGATGATGTCCGTTGGCAGTATGGTACGCCTCCTGCTGGAAATGCAAACTTCGCGTGGTTGCAGCACATGATCTGGCATCTTGCCCCGAATGGGCGTATCGGTATGGTGCTTGCAAATGGTTCGCTTTCTTCGCAGTCCGGCGGTGAAGGTGAAATCCGCAAGAACATTATCAATGCTGACCTTGTGGACTGTATCGTTGCAATGCCGACGCAGCTATTCTACACGACGCAGATCCCGGTATCGCTTTGGTTCCTTGCAAAGAACAAGAAGCAAAAAGGCAAAACGCTGTTCATCGACGCACGGAAACTCGGCACTATGGTTACGCGGAAGCTGCGCGAACTGACGGATGAAGACATCAAGAAAATTGCCGACACCTACAACGCATTCGTTGAAGGAACGCTTGAAGATGAAAAGGGCTTCTGTGCTGTTGTTACTACACAGGACATCGCAAAGCAGGATTACATTCTCACGCCGGGACGGTATGTTGGCATTGAAGAACAGGAAGATGATGACGAACCGTTTGAAGAGAAAATGGGGCGTCTGACTTCTGAACTGTCTGAGCTTTTCACTAAGTCTCATGAGCTTGAAGCTCAGATCAAAGAACGTTTGGGGGCGATTGGATATGGGCTATGAAACGTATCGTATTGCTGACCTAATTGATGAAATTGCGATGGGTCCATTCGGATCAAATATTAAAGTCTCGTGTTTTGTGGATAGTGGCGTACCTGTCCTAAATGGTAGTAATCTTGAGGGCTTTTCTCTATCCGAAAAGACATTCCGCTATGTCACAAGGGAAAAAGCTGACTCTCTTAACAAGGCAAATGCACATCGCGGGGATATTGTAATAACGCACAGAGGAACGCTTGGGCAAATAGTGTTTATTCCTCAAGATTCAAAATATGACCGGTATGTGATTTCGCAATCTCAGTTTAGGGTGCGATGCAACGACAAGGTTTTGCCCGAATACCTTGTCTATTACTTCCACACTCCAATAGGACAGCATAAACTTCTAAGCAATGCCTCACAGGTTGGCGTCCCTGCATTGGCGAGACCATCTTCGACCTTTCAACAGATTGAGGTCGTATTGCCTGAATTAAGTATTCAGAAACGTGTTGTCGAGATTATTTCCACAATCCAAAAAAAGATTGTGAACAATCAAGAGCTAAACGATAATTTAGAGCAGCAAGCGCAAGCAATATATCATGAGCGTTTTGAAACTGCTTCTCCTGATGATTTACATTCCGGTTGGCGTACTGTAACGCTTGGAGAGGTTGCGACCATCTTAAATAAGAGTTTCAACCCACTGAAAGAGCCTGAGATGCTGCTTGAGCATTACAGCATCCCGGCTTTTGACGAGGCGAGATTTCCGGTCTTTGATCTATCCACATCAATCAAGAGCAATAAATTCATCATTGATGCTTCGTGCTTCATGATCTCAAAACTCAACCCAACAACGAAGCGTGTTTGGAAGCCGTATTGTCTGACCGGGAATGCAGTATGCTCTACGGAGTTCATCGTCTATAAAGCAAAAGATAAGACTATTACAGATTTCCTGTACTCAGTCATAGATAGCAATTCCTTTTCCGACTTTATGTGTAGTCATGTTACTGGCTCAACGGGCAGTAGACAAAGAACAACACCGTCGGACACGCTCTCTTATGAGTTAATTCTTCCTTCGGAGGACGATCTGGCAGAGTTTCAATCTCTCGTTTCACCGATGTACGCGCAAATACGAATTAACGCCATCGAAAACGATAGACTCAAGCGACTTAGGGATAGTCTCTTGCCCAAGCTGATGTCCGGCGAGATCGATGTCTCCGCCGTCCAGTTCTAAGCCGCTAAATTATCGTTTACCGCCTGAATAACTCTCACCAGTGGCGAGAGTTTTACAAAAGGGACTGCCACTGAATGTCGTTCTCTTATCTCGAAAGGAGACACGACAATGACAGAACAACTCATCACGGAGATACAGCGAAAAATGCTGCCGTATCTTAACAACGAACAGCTCATGCACCTTCGGGATGCAATGGCTGAGACATTGGAAGGGGCAACGATCACCTATGATAGTGGCTCAATTCCAGCAGAAGAAACAGACGCAGTCGAAGCGTTTATCACGGCAAAGCGGATCGAAGGCTGTTCGGAGAAAACCCTGAGCTACTACCGGAAGACGATTGAAGCTCTGGTTGCCGGAGTCGGAAAGGCTGTGCGACAGATCACCACAGATGATTTGCGCCGGTATCTGACCAACTATCAGGTTCAGCGTAGGTCAAGCAAAGTGACCATAGACAACATCCGCCGGATCCTGTCCAGTTTCTTCTCTTGGCTTGAAGATGAGGATTTCATTGTGAAAAGCCCGGTACGCCGGATTCATAAAGTCAAGACTGCAAAGGTGGTCAAGGACACCTACACCGATGAAGCGTTAGAGCTGATGCGTGACAACTGCAAAACGGCACGAGACTTGACTATGATTGATCTTCTGGCTTCCTCTGGAATGCGCGTTGGTGAACTGGTCACGCTAAACCGCGAAGACATCAACTTCAACGAGCGCGAATGCGTTGTTATCGGCAAGGGTAATAAAGAACGATTGGTCTACTTCGACGCAAGAACGAAGATCCACCTTCAAAACTATCTTGAGGGGCGAACTGATGGAAACCCGGCATTGTTCGTTTCACTGAAAGCCCCCTTCGACCGGCTGATGATCGGTGGAGTGGAGACACGACTTCGAGAATTGGGAAAGCGTCTGAATATCCCGAAGGTTCACCCTCACAAGTTCAGACGCACACTGGCTACTACTGCCATAGACAAAGGAATGCCCATAGAGCAAGTCCAGCAGCTCTTAGGGCATCAGAAAATCGACACCACCATGCACTATGCGATGGTGAAGCAACAGAATGTGAAGCTGGCACACAGAAAATATATTGGATAGGAGTAAAAAGATGAGACTTGGTGATTGTTGTAAAACTAATCTTCATACTTACTCAGAAAAAGAAAAATGGTCTTTGGTTCGTTATCTGGACACGGGTAACATTACCGAAGGAAGGATAGATGAAATTCAGACATTATATCCCGGCGTGGACAAAATCCCCAGCAGAGCGAGACGGAAAGTTTCTGTTGGAGACATCCTTTTCTCTACTGTTCGTCCAAATCAGAAGCATTTTGGAATTATTGAAGCAGGAACCGAAAATCTTCTTGTATCAACGGGATTCGCTGTTGTGACCGTTGATGCAACTATTGCTGATCCATATTTTATTTATTATTATCTCACACAGTCTTCGGTCATTGAGTCTCTTCAAGCAATAGCAGAGCAAAGTACATCAACCTATCCTTCCATCAAACCATCTGACATAGAGGATATTGAACTCGACCTTCCAGCGCTGGAAACACAGAAGAAGATAGGCTCTACGCTAAGGATGCTTGATAGGAAAATAGCATTAAACGAAGAGATAAACGATAATTTAGCGGCTTAGAGCTGGACAGCAGAGACATCAATCTCACCGGACATGAGCTTCGGCAGCAGTGTATCACGCATTTGGGACAGTGCTTTCGATTGAACATCGTTTGCTTCCATAGCCTCATACATTGGCGCAACCAGAGATTCAAACTCTTCAAGGGCTGATGCAGAGGGAATGACAACTTCCATCGCATTCAATATATCCGTTGTCATGCTTGGAACGGCGGATCCAGCATTCATAGATACGAGGTCTTTTGCCTTGACAAAGTGATATACAAACTTCGCTACGTTTGGAAGTTTCATTTCAGTGTAGAACATGGTGTCAACAGACCAAAAAGGTTGATTGACATACATGACGTTGTTTAGAGTCCCTTTTCTTGGAATCAGAACTGATTCCTTATTATACAGCGGGCGCTCAACATAGCGCATTATCCCGCCAGAGCCATAGACGGGATAGATACCATCAGCTAATTTCTTGTGGTCTTTACCGTATTTTACGGTTATGAGATCAGATAGATGTCCATGCGACCATGCAGGATCAGGGTTATCAATGAACATTGAAGAGTAAATTGCCTGAGCCTGCTGCTGTAAATTATCGTTTACGTTAGGAGGGATAAGATGAAATACTGCTTTTACTATGATGAGTCTGAGCATAGCAGGGTCATCAATCTCTCAACCGTTACTGGTGAGACATATTATGATGGTTTTCTGGCAGCTATTATCGGGTGGCGCAGCGATCACGAAACAGCTTTTGAACAGCGTTATCATGCTTTTGAAGAAAAATACGCTGATAGGAAGAAAAAAGGAGAGCTGAAAAGCGGAACGATAAAGCCGAAGCAGTTAGTTCATGGACTTGCCTCTCTCAACGAAGCAAATGTAAAGCTGCTTGGAGATTTCTTCTCCATCTTTGATGAGAACAGCTATATCTATCTGTTCTGTGCAAGCAAAATCGAATACGTTATCACCCAGATTTTCAAAGGCTATCGCAATAGCGTCTTCTTTGATATGGACGCTGCACGCTACTCAATAGTCAAAGCGATAGTTACATACCGACCCACAGAGGTAATTGAAAGCCTGTATAAAAGTCCAGCGGAGTTTGTAGCTGCGTTAATGACATTCTTGACGAACCGGATTAGGCGTAACAAAGAAAACCGCGAATTGAAGGCGCAGGAAAACACGGCATTTGAAGCCGTCCTTTATGTCCTGAATAACGTCGATGTTCCGCAGTCCCTCACTTGGGACTACCATTCGCAGTTTGTCGGGTTTGGAAATTTCCTGAGCAGCAAGGGCATTCTTGATTATTCAGTCTTGCTTGACAAGGAAGGTGAAGCAGGAGCCGAAAGCAAAACTCTCATTGCCGCGAAAGAAGCCAGTTTGAAGAATTGCGAAGAGGCAGACTCGATAGACCACTTTGGAATTAGAATGGCTGATATGCTGGTAGGAATTATCGGCAAACTGATGAAATCGCTATACCATTCCTTGACACCGACGCAGGACAGTCCCCGCATTGCGAAGACTCTTCTTAGCAAAGAATGGTTCAGACTAACCGATGGGCAGTTACAGCTATACAAGCAGCTTTATCATATCGTGTTCGAGATCAACAATGATTGGTATAAGGTCTATGCCGGTAATTATTCAGATGACCTTGTTAGCTTTTTGGGACTGCTGGATTTCATGAATCTTTTCAATTCAGCTAAAGACATCGAACAAGACTTTGATATGCAACCGGAGTATTGTAATAGCTGCATCTGCCAAAGACTTGAAACCCATTTTGAGCAGATGAAAAACAAGCTGCCTGTTGAGCCGGTGAAAGATCAAGAAAAGGATTTTTTTAGGAATCGACGCGGCGCAAAAGTTTATCACGATGTAGACAGACAACCCATTCTGGAACTCACCAAAGGAAAAAACGCCTTTGTAGTTCTTTCTGTCGGTATTGCAAAGGGCGGCATCCCATTAGTCACTGTTGAGGCATCACCTGAAAATCTATGTTATAGGCTGCCTGTACAGTTGAACGAATGGGCAATGACGCTGGTTTCAATGGCAAATACAGGAGAAGATTTATTTCCTGCTGAGGTAATCTTCACAAAAGCTGAAAACCGCATCTATGCGGATATTATATAGAGGGAGTTGAGTACAAATGTCGGGCTATTTTACCGAATCAAATTATGAGAATGCCGTCTTGCAGCTTCTCAATGAGGATCTTGGATATACCTATGTCTATGGACCAGATGTGGAGCGCGATTATCATTCTCCGCTTTATGAGGATGTCCTGCTGCCCTCTTTGCAGCGAATCAACAAAAACTTGCCAATGGATGCTCTGACGGAGGCAATCTATAAGCTCAAGAACTTTGAAACCGGAATGCTTTTGCAGAAGAACATGGTCTTTATGGACTACCTCCAAAACGGAGTCCCGGTAAAATACTATGACAAGGGCGAAGAACGCTCTACCCTTGTTTACCTTGTAGACTTCAAAAATCCTGCCAGTAACGAGTTCACAGTTGCGAATCAATGGACTTTCATTGAGAACTCCGAAAAAAGACCAGATGTGATTCTCTTTGTCAATGGTCTCCCACTCGTCATTGTGGAGTTGAAGTCTCCGTCCCGCGAAGAAACCGATGCTTCCGCAGCATACCGCCAGCTCCGGAACTATATGTATGAGATCCCCTCTATGTTCATTTATAATGCGGTATGTGTCATGAGCGACTTGACCACTTCAAAGGCTGGTACAATCACGTCCGGCGAAGACCGCTTTATGGAGTGGAAAACAACAGACGGCAGCTATGAGAATACGCAACACGCATCATTTGACACATTCTTTGTAGGACTGTTTGAGAAGACCCGCTTCCTTGACATCGTGAAAAACTTCATCTGCTTTAATGTGGATGGACAGAATACTTTCAAGATACTCGCCGGGTATCATCAGTATTTCGCAGTCAAAAAGGCGATTGAGTCTACAAAACACGCAACAGTGACGGACGGTAAGGGTGGCGTCTTCTGGCATACACAGGGCAGCGGAAAATCGTTGTCTATGGTCTTCTATGCTCATTATCTGCAAGAAGCGTTAGAAAGCCCCACTATCGTTGTCATTACCGACCGTAACGATCTGGACGACCAGCTTTACGGACAATTCGCCCGCTGCAAGGACTTCCTCCGGCAAACGCCGCAGCACGCTGAGAGCCGCAAGAATCTGAAAGAACTGCTTGCAAACAGACAGGCAAACGGCATAATCTTCACGACCATGCAGAAGTTTGAAGAAAGCAACGAAGCTCTTTCGGAACGCCGGAACATTATCGTGATGGCTGATGAAGCGCATCGCGGGCAATATGGTCTCAATGAGAAGGTTGTGGTCAAGCAGAAGGACAACGGCGAAGTCGAGGCGAAAACCGTTATCGGCACTGCCCGCATTATAAGAGACACGCTTCCTAATGCGACCTACATTGGATTCACCGGAACACCGATCTCCACAAAAGACCGCAGTACACGAGAGGTCTTCGGTGATTACATCGACATCTATGATATGACTCAGGCAGTTGAAGATGGCGCGACCAGACCCGTCTACTACGAGAGCCGTGTGATTCACCTGAAACTCGACGAGAACACCCTCCATCTGATCGATAATGAGTATGACATTATGGCTGACAACGCCGATCCGTATGTCATTGAAAAGAGCAAAAAGGAACTTGGTCAGATGGAAGCAATCCTCGGCGCCGACCAGACGATCAATTCCTTGGTAAATGACATTCTTGATCATTACGAGAATTACCGTGAGAATATCCTAACCGGCAAGGCGATGATCGTTGCTTATTCGCGTCCCATAGCAATGAAGATTTATAAGCGCATTCTTGAGCTACGCCCAGCGTGGACGGAAAAGATTGCAGTGGTCATGACGCAAGGCAATAACGATCCCGAAGAATGGCGTGAGATTATTGGCAACAAAGCCCATAAGGACGATATGGCGCGGAAATTCAAAGACAACAACTCTCCGCTGAAAATCGCTATCGTCGTGGATATGTGGCTGACTGGCTTTGATGTTCCCTCCCTCGCTACGATGTATGTCTATAAGCCGATGGCTGGACACAATCTGATGCAAGCTATCGCCCGCGTCAACCGTGTCTTCAAAGATAAAGAAGGCGGTTTGGTTGTTGATTACGTCGGTATTGCGGCTGCACTGAAACAGGCAATGAACGACTATACTGCCAGAGACAAGAAGAACTATGGTGATACAGATGTAGGCAAGGCTGCATATCCGAAGTTCCTTGAAAAGCTCTCTATTTGCAGAGATTTGTTCCACGGATTCAGTTATGAGAAATTCATGACCGGAAGCGACCTCGACAGGGCAAAGCTCATCAGCGGAGGTGTGAACTTCATACTCGGCAAAAGTGTTGCAGAGTACGAGCTTCCCGACAATGAGAAGACACAGAATGTGTTCATCAAAGAAGCCCTGCTTCTCAAGCAGGCACTTTCGCTGTGCAGCAGCTTGGTAGATGAGCAAACTCGCATGGAGGCGGCTTTCTTCGAGTCCGTAAGAACAATGACCGTGCGCTTGGTTTCAGGCGGTACCGGAAAGAAGTTTACGCTTCCGGAAGTAAATGAGCGCATTAACGAGCTTTTGAAGCACAGCATCAAGAGCGAAGGCGTTATCAACCTCTTTTCTGATGTCCAGACTGAGTTTTCACTGTTCGATCCGAAGTTTCTTGAAGAAGTGGCAAACATGAAGGAGAAGAATCTTGCAGTCGAACTCCTGAAAAGACTGATTTCCGAACAGGTTTCTGTTTACCGTCGAACAAATATCGTCAAGTCTGAAAAGTTCTCCGAAATCATTCAGAGCGCGATGAACCGCTATTTGAACGGAATGCTCACCAACGAGGAAGTTATTCAAGAATTACTCAAGCTGGCGAAAGACATTGCCGCTGCTGCCGCCGAGGGTGAAAAACTCGGATTGACAGCGGACGAGCTTGCTTTCTATGATGCTCTGACGAAGCCGCAAGCAATCAAGGACTTTTACGAGCATGATGAGCTTATTGCTATCACGAAAGAACTGACAGATTTGCTTCGCAAAAACCAGACAATAGACTGGCAAAAGAAAGAGAGCGCAAGAGCAGGAATGCGCCGCCTTGTCAAAAGGCTGCTGAAAAAACACAAATATCCGCCTGAGGGTATGGATGATGCTGTCCAGACTGTCATGAGCCAGTGTGAGATGTGGACGGACAATGTAATGACCGCTTAACTCCCCTACGAGAAAGGAGTAGATCATGGGCAATTCAGTCATGTTGAATGGCGTCGAATATGCCGGAGAACAGATTGCCTACAAAGACAGCACCTATGAACTTGTGTCAAAGGTAGCATATCTGATCGGCGTCCCGCTCCGTATTTTTCAAAATGAACACGAGCCGCCGAAGATAGAGATATACAACCGGCTTGAGC
>ENA-UAML01000680-UAML01000680.1-human-gut-metagenome-genome-assembly--contig:-NODE-680-length-10400-cov-4.104302_pt1 | contig 10400 bp, 11 predicted proteins | sample MGYA00244211_ERZ654495 | MGnify/ENA primary metagenome ERZ654495 (study PRJEB26926, sample SAMN06164685) | human gut metagenome | biome: ENVO:00009003; feature: ENVO:2100002; material: ENVO:00002003... | reverse complement strand
CCGTGAAATCGCGGCGCAGAATCAGATCGCCCGAGGCGTTGAACGTGAAGACCGAGAGCGACGAGAGGCTCTTCTCCCACGCCTCGGCCGTGGCCGTGGCATCGAAGAAGGCACGGGTCTGCGCATCATCCCCCGAAGAGAGGGTGATCGTTACCGAAGCACCATCGGGGCGTGCTTCCGGAGCGGGGTTAATCATTTCGGTTTCCTTGTTGCAAGAGGCAAGAAGGGCCAGGGCGGCACCGGCCGCCAAAAACAGCTTTTTCATATAAGTAATTGGTTTTATGTCGCTTGCGCGACGGTTAATAAAAAAGGGTTACTGTTCGATTGTTAGTCGATTATAAATTTCAATGCAATGCCGAACTGGGTGTGAAAATGCCCGGAGGTTGTGCCCCACAGCACCCGTTCACGACCCGAGACAGAGAGAATGATTCGATCTGCGAGGTAGGCTTCAGCCTCCAGCGTAACGGCGCCACCATAGATGAAGCGATCCCGGCTTTGGAGTGTCGAGCCGTCGGAAAGATGACGGTCTCCCCAGTTCACCGTCTCATAACCGGCCATGGCCGAGCCTCCCAGATAAAGAAAGAAGGTCTTCGAGGCGTCGGTGAGGAACTTGTAATAATATCCGCCCTCACCCGTAAACTGAGCCATGGGGATCCGTCCGCTCTTGTAGGGATAATTCCGGTTAAGGTATTCGACGCCATAAACCCACTTGTTCGCATTCTTCGCGTAGCGGTTCATCGCCAGTCCGAAATAATAGCCCGTGGCGCTCGACGGCGACGAGGAATACCAGCCGTCCACCATGCCCGAGCGGAGTTCCAGCCCCCGCATCCCCGGCAAGGCGCGCTGCGCAAAGCTCTTTCCCGCGGTGAGCGTCAGGCTCAACGACAACACCAGTATGAATGCCGCGCGTTTCATCTTACTTGACCTTTAATTCGTCAATCACTCGGGCGCGAACCAGGTCGGCATTCTCGACTGTGAAGCTCTGATGTCGTCCGCCGGATTTCTCATACAGCTCGACAACCAGATGCTTGTCATCGGGGATCGTGAACTTCGGAAGCGTGAAGACCATGCGCTCGCTCGACTTGCCGGGGATAACCTGCACGTTGTTGTGGGCTCGCAGCGGCCAGATCACCTGCTCCTGGATAGCCGTGCGCTTGGCGACCTTCTTGTCCACGATCTTGAAGGTCAGATGGTCGACGTCGAAGGGTACATTCGTCGAGTTCTTGAGTTGCAGGTGGAAATACAGCAGCCCGTTGTGCGAATAGATCCCCTTGAGCAGATACTGAATGCCGAAACGCTTGCAGCCGATATGCTTGATCTCCCGACGGTCGTTCTTGTAGATCGACTTCATAATCAGCCGCACAAGCATCGGAGACTCACTGCCCAGCTCCTTCATGTAGATTTCCAGCGCGTTGTTCGGCCGATTTACGGCCTCGCCGTCATGCAGGAAATCGGTCATCTCCACGGAGAGCTTCTGCGGTTCATCGGCATACTTCACGTTGAAGGTGTAGTAGGCGCCATCCTCCGTAATCACCGAGAGGTTGCTCTCCCGCGAAAAGTCCCGCAGGGCTGCCTTCACACGCAGCACGTTTTCCGTACCATCGGCCTTCGCTGCCAGCAGATCGGCAGACCCACATAGCGTATGGCCGCGGGGAAGATCACATGCGTGGTCTTGTTAAACGTGACCTCCAGCGCATAGGGAGGGATCATCCGGTCGAACGTCAGCGGACGCGTCAGTCCGTTGAAATAGTCTCCCGTCGAGGGTGAATGCAGCCCTTCGTCCGGTTGCGGCGCGGTCGCCGCCTTCGTTGTCGTCTCCTGCGCAAAGGCGCCGGAGAGGCACCCGCAAAACGCGAGTGTCATAAGCATCTTTCTCATAAACTTGTACTTTAAATGTGGTCGTGTTGGTATTTGGATTTCAGTGGCTTCTATTCAAGTGACGGCAGCAGCAACACCCGGTAGCCCGCTTTAAGCGTGACCTTGACCTGTCGCATCTTCTGTCCGATATACTGCGCGGTTCCCTGGATGACGCTGCGACCCAGATCCGAAAGCAACTGCGTCCCGGCGTCGTCCGTGATCGTGATACTGCTTCCGAGTCCCGAACCGGCATTGGCCGCAATCTCCTTGACGGCGCTGATCTCTTCGGAGACAGGAACCGAAATGCCGGCTCCTCCGTCCAGATCATACACCTGCAGCTCGATCGGTATGACATTGCCTTCGTACTGCACGGCCTGAATCGTGATCGACATGCGCTCGCCGTCGATACGCGAAGTGCCCGTCAGAATCGTATTGGCCGGAATCAGCACATCACCCGCCATCATCGGTTCCAGCAGGCGGATGGGAATCTCATCACCATCCGTCACGGTAGTCGTCCGGTACACACAGGCGTCGATACTGTTCTTGCGTGGCGCCGAGGTATCACCTGCGGCGGTGTGGAATCCCCAGTTCCGGGGTTGGGAATACTCCTCGACAAAGGCCGAATCCGACATGGGGGCTGCAAGCAGCGACACAACCTCATGACGAACCTGCTGCACAGGTTGCACGGCTGTTCTGCCGTTACGGTTCGCTGCCGATGATCCGGAGGTCGGTCCCGCGGGTGCCGCTTGCGCTCCGCCATTGCCATTCATGTAGCGGGAGGCCAACTGATAGGATTTCTCGATCAACTCCAGTTGTTGCTCCGCCGAGGTCCCGGTCTGCTGTTGCTCGAGCTCCGCTTCCAGCTGCTCGATTCGCTCCAGCAGCTTCGACTCCTCCTCCGAGGGTCTCTCCTCCTGCTGTTCATAGAAACTTCCCAACTGCGTGTTCAGATTCCGGTATGCGCCGACCGAGGAATGCAATGCTCTCGACGATTCGTAACCTCCCAGTCGGGGATTCACTCCAGTCGCTGCCGGAGTCGAAGCCTCTTCGTATCCGGATTCATCATCGAGCGAAAAGGCGTAATCCTCAAGGGTGCGGATCTTGGCCTCCTGCTTGTCGTGCATCTCCTGCTGGACATAGGCATCCCGCTTGTCGGAGACTATGCCGCTCTGCTCCGGGGTCGGAAGTTCCGTGTTGAGCCCTTTCTTCTGCTCCTGATCCGGCGCGTCCGAAAGGGCGAAGATCAGCCACAGAATCGCAAGAAAGATCAGAAACAACGCCGGGTAAACCAGTAGCTTGCGACGCTGCTGGATCTGCTGCGGAGTCAGGGCCTTCGGCTTCTCCAACTCCTGCTTCGGTTCTTTATTCTGCTGTTTTTCGTTCATGGTTTTCAGAGGTTTGTGTCCGAAGGCTGTCCGCTCCGGACCGGTGTTCGAGTTCAAGATGTCGGAGGTGCTCGATCTCCAACGCATTCCCGCTGCTGCGTCCAATGTTGCCGATCGCAGTCAGCGTCGTGTAGAGTGACAGGGCCGCAAAGAGCAGCAACATCCCGATGATGACATAGAGCCGCAGGTCGGGGTTCATGGCCTCGCACAGACGCCGAAGGTGTGCTTCACACCAGGCGCTCAGGTGATTCATTCCTCGTCGTATCATGGCTATCGGGCATAGACCCGCAGGTCGCGGTTTTCAAGAATCTTAAAGCGCTCCATCGTGAAGCCCTGCGGGTTGTTGTCCGAGCGAACCGAATTGATCAGGTCGCAGCGCGTGACAAGAGACCGCTCGGTAATGTTGCTCTCGCGGATAATCATCTGACGGGCATACGTCGTGATGCGGTAAGGGTATCGGTCGAAATCGCACGACATCGAATCAATCTGCAGCGTCTGGTTGATATTCCCGGCAACAATGCGGTTGTAGTAACTCTTCTCCTGAAGATCCTGGGAAACATGGTAGGCACTCTTGTCGCAGAGAAACAGCGCCCGCGTAATGTTGCTCTCGATGGCCGCGCGGTCCGGGGCCAGCGTGAAGAAGAGTTCATGGAACCGCCGGACATGCTCCCGGGCTTCGACGGGACGGTTCTGACTCAGATCCTGAGACAAGGCCAGCATCAACGACTTGCCCTGGTCAAGCACATAGATCTTCTCCCGCTGACGCTCGGCAAACCGGTAGCTCTTGGCTACGCTGAATATCGCCACCACGGCGCACAGCCCCAGGAACACCAGTGTGAAGATCCGGATCTGCTGAAAGCTCGTCTGAATGTTTTTCAATGACTTAAATTCCATTTCGATAATGTTTTATGAGTGATTCGGAGTGGCAAGATTTCGTCCTTCAGGTGATGAACCTCCATTGCTGTTCCCATGGGAAAAACTCTTCCCTACGAGGGTGCCGGTAACGCCTCCGGCTACTCCGGCACCAAACGAGGCGGCTCGATTGACGGCTCCCGTTCCGGAACCACCACCGGCCTGCACAACCCATTCTGCGACCGTCGGGATGGTGAAATATCCGATGATCCCGATTATCAGGAAGATGATATAGATGCCATCCCCGCTGTCCGGAATGTAGTTGGGATCCTGCAACGCCTCAATGTCGGCCTGCAACATCAGGTTCTGAATCTTGGCAAGAACAGCCGAAAACAGGTCGGCTATCGGCAGCCACAGATACACGTAGATATACTTCGAAAGCCAGTGCGTGAGCGTACTCTGAAAACCGTCGTAGATCGACAGGGCAAAGGAAAGCGGACCCAGAATGGACAAGACAACCAAAAAGAACGTGCGCAGCGTATCAACAGTCAGTGATGCTGCATTGAAGAGCAGGTCGAAAAAGTCCCGAACCAGCTCGCGAAACCAACTCTTGATTCCATGCCAGGTCCGCTCCCACCACATGCCGATAATCTCTCCCATGTCCGTAATTCCCAGGTCCGCGAGCTTCTGATCGTAGACCTCATCATCGACCAGCCACGCCTTGCCTTCACGGACTCGGGCCTCGTATTCGAGATCCTCCTTCTGTTTCTGGTACTCGCTCATATCGAGGGTCTGACCCTCCAGTATGGCGTGCGTCCCCTGAACGACGGGAGAGAGAACCGTATTGATCGTTCCCAGAACAATCGTCGGGAAGAACATGATGCACAACCCGATGGCAAAGGGCCGCAGCAGCGGGAACACATCCACAGGCTCCGCATTGGCAAGGGCCTTCCACACCCGATAGGCGACGTAGAAGAGGGCTCCCAGACCTGCGACACCTTTGGCAACTCCAACCATGTCGCCACACAGGGGCATCATCTCCTGATAGAGGTTCCGCAACACCTGGTGCAGATTCTCAAAATCCATTGCAAGCGGCGTCATGGCTACCAGTATCTTTCACTCGGACTTCCATATAGAGCCAGCACTCGCGAGGAATCGCCCTTCGCACGGCTCCGCAGATACGACACCGAGATCGTCTTGTTCGTGAAATAGCGTGTCAGATTCCGGTATTCCAGCATCCGGTAGTAGATCTGATCCACGACATCCATGCGCTCCTTGTCCGACATCGAGAGTCCGTTGCCGGAGGTGACGACGTTCTTCAAGTCCGTAACCAGTGCGCCGCCCTCCTCCAATTTCGAGATAGCCTGATGCGTAGCCTGACTGATATAAACCGTCTGTCTCGCACGACACGCCTTGACATTCAAGAAGGTGCCTTCATAGGAGTTGCGTCGTCGACGTGGTTTACCCTTAACCGGCACGTTGTCGTCATCCGATTCATCCGACTCTTTTTGCGGTACAGAAGATGTGGTATTCGGCTCTGAAGGAGGAACGCGGGCCACAGGCTCCGAACGCACCGCAGACGAGGGATCCGACAGAAGACTGTCGTCCTTGAACGACTGGATGATCAGCGATTCATCCAACGCTCCGGCTTTAATTCTTTTCGCCATTGTTTTCAAGTTTTATTAATGTGAGTATTTCTTGGGTGAGCTGCTCGATGTTGCTTCCCCTGAGCACACTCCTTTCTGCGGGGAACAGCGTTGAACGAAACAAGGACCGGCCAGATGCCGGAAGCTCCTTGCGGAAGCGAAGACTGTTGGGGATGAACGTCTTGAGAACCTTCAGCCCCAAAGCCCCAATAACCTGCTCATAGATCTCATACAACTCGGTCTTTTCGCGACCGTCGACCATGTTCCAAACCAGGTAAGTGTCCTTGATGTTCGTGACACCCGTCTTGCAGATCACATCGTTGACGACCGTCATGTACCTCAAGGTGCTTTCCAGGACCACTCGATCCGCACTGATCGGCGCGAAGATGTAGTCCATGTTGGACAGCGCTCGGATAACCGATGGATTGTTGACCGTTCCGGGCAAGTCGAAAAACACAATATCAAAAGCGGCCTGCGACGTAATTCGTTCTGCATCCTCAATGGATCTTTCCGTACTGCTCTCGATGACCGGATAGGCCTTCTTGTTGAGACGTGTGAACTGCGCATAGGCAAGGCCTCGATAATACTCGTCATCCTTAATCTGCTTCAAATCCCGGCGCCGCATCTCCACGATCGAATGCTGGGGATAGTCACAGTCCAGAACTGCAACATTGTAACCTCTCACATAGTGCAGATACGACGCGACAAGTACGGTAAGCGTCGTTTTCCCGGCTCCTCCCTTCTGTGTCGAGAAGGCCAGATAAATGGGGTCTTTTGCCATAATCCTTTGTAGTTTTTAGAGTTTTGCGAACTATAATCCAATCAGTACTGAATTCAGTCAGTCAGTACGTCAGTCAGTCGGTACTGAATTCAGTCAGTCAGTCAGCTGGGGACAAAGAAAGGGGCATTTCACCCAATTTACTCGGGTTCTTGCGGATATGGCAGTGGTTGGCGTCGGTGTGGCAGTGGTTGGCGTCGCGTTCGACCATGATAAGCGATTAAACCTTGTCCCGTGAGACTCTGTCGGGACCCGATGTTCGCCTCTTTGTGCTGGCCGACGAACAGAGGGAAACGGGGCGTGATGTTCGACCCGTTTTTGAGTCCCCGGAACATTATATGTTTCGGGACTCGGCAAGTTGTGTTTTCCGTTACGCGAAATATTTTCCGTAACGCAAAACAACTTGCCCGCAAGGGGGTGGAAAGCTCCTCCGAAGTCGTCGCTTTTTACAGGGCACCCCATGTGCCGAGACCGGATTTTAACCGCCGAAGGGTTTCCGACACCCTTCGTTCAAAAATGGGAGCCTTGGAAGGCACAATTACGTCCTACGGGCAAAAAAAGAGCAGACTTTCAAAGGTTGCTCCGACAAATAGGGATATTATGTTTGGATTTTCGGATGAAAAACACACTGGTTTTCTGACTGTAATCACGAGATATGACGAACATTCAATGGCTTGTTCCATCACAAATCGAGGCCGTGACACGCCCCTCTCTTCATACAATAAGACAAAGGAATTAGCCGCCACAAGGGCCTTCTCCCACGCTCAATTCCATAGAAATTCGGTCAAGTATTACCATGCTTTGACGGATGTTAAGACCCATTTTCTCGCAAGAAATGCGCCCGCGAAATGCCATAATAAAATATGTAACGCCACAACTCTGTTGCTGCAAAGATGAGATTTCACGTGCTTATCGCTGCTATAAGACAGTGCAGATAGGGAACATACGCAATGTAAACAGCGTATTAAAAAACCTCATACAGGATTGCTACTACGCCCCCTTTTTTACTATCTTTGCCCAATATGAGTTGAACCATGTCGTACCTGCCGCCCTATACCATTACTCCGCGAATTACTCATCTCGTTGCACAAATCAGCGAGGCTATCGGAGGCTATTATGCCCATGAGAATCTACGGCTGCATCGGGTAAACCGCATCCAGACCATCCTCGGAACGCTGGCTATCGAGGGCAATACACTTTCGGCAGAGCAGGTTACGGCAGTACTGGAAGGAAAGCCGATTGTCGCACCGTTGAACGAGGTGCAGGAGGTCCGCAATGCCATCCGGGCATATGAACTGCTCGATGAACTGGACCCCTATCGTATGGAAGACCTGTTGCGGGCTCACGCAACGATGGAGGCGGGATTAATTGACGATGCCGGACAGTTTCGTCGCAGTGGAGCCGGCGTGGTATCAGGAGAACAAGTAATTCACTATGCTCCTGATGCGGAGCGGGTACCCTTCTTGATGCAGGATCTCTTCATGTGGTTGCAGACGACTGAAGAGCACCCTTTGATAGCCAGTTGCGTCTTTCATTACGAATTTGAATTCATTCACCCCTTTGCAGACGGAAACGGACGCACGGGGCGTCTCTGGCAAACATTGATTTTATCGCGGTGGCGCCCGATTTTCAAGAACCTGCCGATTGAAAATATTGTCTACAAATACCAGCAGGCATATTATCGGGCAATTGCTGTCAGCGGAGGAAAAGAGGGTTGCACTCCATTTATCGAGTTTATTTTGGGGGTAATTGCAGAAACATTGACTACCCAGAATACTACCCTGAAAACTACATCCAAGACTCCCCCAAAAACCACTTCAGATTCTACCCGGAAACAGATCCTGAATGAGATTGGTCGAAACCCGAGAATTTCACGTACCGCTCTGGCCAAATTGGTAGGTATTACACCCGATGGTGTCAAATACCATTTGCAACGTCTGACTCGTGCGGGTGTGATTCGTCATGTCGGCCCCGCGCGTTCTGGCGAATGGATCATCTGCAAATAACAGCCACCCCGAAAACATACTCCGGTCTTTTCTCTCGCAAAGACCATGCTCGGCAAAATATTTATTGCGGCCAGATAGGACAAAGGAAACTTAGCCTCTCAGGGGTGTCTTTAACACTCAATCCGTAAACATTCCAGCCCCAGCTACCTGCTATATTCTGTCCGTGGCAGTGGTTGGCGTCGGGGTGGCAGTGGTTGGCGTCGCGTACTCTTATACAACCAATGATTCCTCTCGGTAACTTTGCCTTGTGAAACAGACCGAGATCGGATCCTCCCTCTCCGGACAGTCAGAAGGACAAAATAATAGCATTGTAGTCTGCTGGATATCGGTCCACATTTAACACAGAGGGGCTTCGTCTCCTCCATGCAAAAGATACTATGGAAGACCTAATTTCTCGCAGCAAACAAGGAAAACCGGGCAGGCCTCCCAAAGCCGATCCGGCAAAAAAATGCGTCATGGTCCGATTTACGGACGAAGAATACGCCCGTTTTCTGACCATGTTCGAAAAATCCGGGGTGCATTCAATGGCTCGTTTCATCAAAGGACAGGTCTTTGACAAAACATTTCGCGTCATCCAAATGGATCGAGGTGCAACTGAAATTGCATCCATCCTATCCTCCCTCAAAGCTCAATACCGCAAAATCGGAGTCAATTACAATCAGATTGTAAAGGAGATGCACATCCATTTCTCGCAGAAAAAAGCTCTCGCAATGCTCTATAAGCTGGAGAATGAAACGCGCAATTTGATTGCTGTCAGTGAGAAGATTTTTACCATAGTTCAAAAATTAGGATAAAATGATAGCCAACATAACTACCGGAAAGAATGCGTATGGCATTCTGAATTACAATCAGTTGAAAGTCGACAAAGGAAAGGCCTCCGTATTGTCGACAAAACTGATTTTTGAAGAACCTGACGGAAAATACGATGTCATGAAAACTGCCGAAGAGTTTCATAACTCGATGCCAGAATGCATCAGGACAGAAAAGCCCATAGTACATATCTCCCTGAATCCGGACCCCAAAGATGAGATTGATGACGAACTGCTGATCACGATAGCCGAAGAATACCTGGACGGAATGGGTTGGGGAAACCAACCCTATATCATCTATAAACACACTGACATCGAAAGGATTCACATACATATTGTCACAACACAGGTCGATATAACCGGGCGCAAGATCAATGACAGCCATCGCAACAGACGAAGCGTTGCCGTGATCGAAGAGTTGGAGAAAAAATACCACCTTCATCCGGCGAAAGAACAAAAAAAAGTAACTCTATGGCAACTCAAACCCGTAGATTACCACAAAGGAGACCTGAAGAATCAGATCGCCGCCGTGGTTAAACCAGCCCTTGCCATGTATCGGTTTCAGACCATGGGTGAATTGAGAGCCCTACTCGCCCTGTATCGTATTGGTGTAGAAGAACTGCAAGGGACCCGTGCAGGGAAACCATACCACGGTTTGGTATATACCGTGCTGGATGAGAATGGGGAAAAAGCCCCCGTGACGCCGCTGAAAGCATCCAGCCTGGGAGATGATGCCTCTTTGAAAAAGGTCGAGACCATTCTGGCAAGTTCCCCGGAGAAGATCAAGTCCGCCAATCTTCACAAAATGACATTACATCATGTGGAGGAGGCGCTGATCGAGGCGCTATCCGAAGAGGAGTTGTGCAAACGACTGAAACCCCATCACATCGATTTATTCCTGCGCCGAAATGCCCACAACCGAATCACCGGCGTCACATTCATCGATCACGAGAATCGCTGTGTGCTCAATGGTTCCCGACTCGGGAAAAGGTACTCGGCAAACGCTTTCAATGAAAGATTCAACGCCGTAAAAGAGACACGAGAAACCAGTCGCCAAGTCAAAAAAG
>ENA-UAML01000668-UAML01000668.1-human-gut-metagenome-genome-assembly--contig:-NODE-668-length-10490-cov-3.827599_pt1 | contig 10490 bp, 3 predicted proteins | sample MGYA00244211_ERZ654495 | MGnify/ENA primary metagenome ERZ654495 (study PRJEB26926, sample SAMN06164685) | human gut metagenome | biome: ENVO:00009003; feature: ENVO:2100002; material: ENVO:00002003... | reverse complement strand
CGAGATTAGCGAGTGTCTCGTGGGCTCGGAGATGTGTATAAGAGACAGTCTTAATATATAATACATAAAAAAGTCATGAAGTTCATATGGTCCTACAATATCTTCTGTCTTCTGTGCAATAACACCGTCCACAGGCGGCAGAAGCTCAGGGCTCACCGGCGTATCAAGCACATCAAGTAAAACAGCCGAGAGCAATTCATCACCGCATGTATCTGCGTAATACCTTACAAGGTGGCGGACAAGCGTCTTCGGAATGGAACAGTTGACACCGTACATCGACATATGGTCTCCGTTATATGTGGCCCATCCAAGCGCCAGCTCCGACATATCACCGGTTCCTATTACCATACCGCCGTTCTGATTGGCGATATCCATAAGTACCTGTGTTCTTTCCCTTGCCTGGCAATTCTCATATGTTACATCATGAACATCCGGATTATGCTCAATATCCCGGAAATGTATATTGACAGCCTCCTTGATATTAACTTCTTTTAATGATGCTCCGAGTCTGTGTACAAGCCGGCAGGCATTATTGTAAGTCCGGTCGGTTGTTCCGAAACATGGCATTGTAACCGCGGTTATATCTTCCCTCGGTATTGAAAGCATATCAAAAGCTTTGACTGTTACAAGCAATGCAAGTGTCGAATCAAGTCCGCCGGATATTCCTATTACGGCATGGTGTGCACCTGTATGCGCAAGTCTTTTCTTAAGTCCCATTGCCTGGATCGTAAGGATTTCCTCGCATCTTCTGTCCCTGTCCGATTTGTCCGATGGTACGAAAGGCGTTATGTCATATTTTCTCATAATCTTACATTCTGTAACATTTAATCTGAAATCAACATTCACATATTCATTTTCAAGTTCCGTATCATGATAAAAAGTAGTCATTCTTCTGCGTTCACTTGTGATTCTTCCGAGGTCCGCATCGGCATACACGGATTCGTTAATAAAACGTCTCGATTCGGCAAGTACGTTTCCGTTTTCTGCAATGATGCTTTGTCCGCCAAACACAAGGTCCTGGGTCGATTCTCCGTCGCCGGCATTGCAATACACATATGCACATACAAGTCTTGCCGACTGGCCTGAGACGAGTTCCCGGCGGTATATGTCCTTTCCGGTCGTCTCGTCGCTTGCCGAGCAGTTAACAATCATCGTAGCACCTGCAAGCGTATGCGAAATTGAAGGCGGATTGCTTACCCATACATCTTCACAAATCTCAGCAGCAATAACAAGCTGCGGCATCGTAGTGCACCTGTACAAAATGTGGCTTCCAAACGGAATCTCATAATCCAGCCCGCCAATTTTGATCATGGACACATCCGCAGGCGCCGGATTAAAATGCCTTACCTCATAAAATTCCGAGTAATTCGGCAAGTGTGTCTTCGGCGTAATGCCCAGAATTCTTCCGCCGCTTACAGCCGCAGCTGCATTATAAAGCTTATTGCCATACATAAACGGAAGCCCGACAAAAGCAATCATGTCAAGTCTTTCGGAGTGCTTTGCAATCCGTATAAGACTTGCAATTGCAGCGTTAAGAAGGCTGTCCTGCAAAAATAAATCGCCACATGTATAACCTGTGATACATAATTCCGGAAAAACAACAACTTTCGCTCCCGATGTAGCAGCCTCATCAATCAATCTAATAATCTCAGCCTCATTATTCGCGCAATCTGCAACCTTGATTGAAGGAATCATCGCTGCACATTTAACAAAACCGTCTCTCATCATAACCTCCGGTAAAATCAATAATAAACTGCTGTTATTATAGAATATTGTTTAAGAAAAAACAAGGTGGTATAATATGAAAAGAAAACTGACCGCGAAAGTGTACCACCCGGGTCCGGCCCATTAACCCCGCGAAAATGTACCACCAGGGTATCTCTCATTAAGCCCGCAGACATAAGCCATCCGCGGCTGTTTGCACACGCCGGTGCTTAATCCGTCGGAGGGCTTATGCCAAGGGTGCATTTTATCTTTTTGCTTTCTCCAGAGCATCGTTGATGGCACCAATCAAGACGATGGAGGTGTAACGGGCATCCTGGGAATATGTAATATTTTCGGTTGAATTATTCTTGATTACCTGGGAGGCTATGTCACTTAAGGAAGACGAGATGAGAGGGTACATTGTCTCGACAGACTCGGATGGGTTTACGAGGTTTACGGACTTGATCTGGGTATCATCTACGACAACCTCAATATCGACAGGGTTGGAGGCAAGGACAATGGAGGAAGTATAGACACCGGGCGAATAAGTTGTGACCGAGACGGGCGACGTGTCCTTTTTATGGGACTTGCCTGTTATTAAAATAAAAAGCAGTACAATTAAAATTATTCCCAGAACGACAAAGAGAACTGTGTAAATGATTTCTTTTAATTTTACGACAAGTATTTTGGTTTTGGAACTCATGGAAAACTCCCATATCTGATTAATACAGAATATTAGCAGGTGAGGGGAAATATTACTTTTTTTTGATTATGGGCAGGATGGAGGATGAAGATGAAACTTAAACTTCTGATGGGCGCTTCAGGATATGGTAAAACATACAAGTTATATGATATGATAATAAAAGACGCAGCCGGCAATTACGAAGATGCGAACCGCAGATACATAGTGGTTGTGCCGGAACAGTCATCAATGCAGGCACAGAAGGATATTGTGCGCATGCATCCGAACGGAGGTATGTTTAATATTGATGTTCTTACGTTTGGACGTATGTGCTACAGGATTTTTGATGAATTGGGAATATCGCCGGCCAGGAGTATAGATGACACGGGCAAGAATCTCGTTATACGTAAGATAATGGATTCGGTGAAGGATGAGCTTAAGATTATTAAGGCGGGCAGGAACCAGGGATTTGTAAGCGAAGTAAAGTCAATGGTTTCGGAACTTAAGCAGTACGGCGTGAAACCGGACGGGCTCGAAGAAATTGCCGGAAAGATAGAAGCGGGCGACAGACTGAAACAGAAGTTAATAGATATTTCGCGCATTTATAAAGCATTTGAAGAATATATAAACGGAAGATATACAACTGTCGAAGACAGACCGGAAACAATGCTTTCGGTTATGGAACGCTCCGGATTTTTTAAAGGGGCGGATGTGGTATTTGACGGATTTACAGGATTCACGCCGGTGCAATACAGAATAATAGAACAGATTATGAAGGTGGCAAGGCAGGTCACGATAACGGTTACACTTCCGGAAGATGAACCGTATAATGTAATATATGGAGACGAAGACCTGTTTGCGATGAGCAAGACAATGATATCCAAAGCAGTCAGGATAGCAGAGGAATGCGGTGCAGGGATCGAATACGCCAGAATTGAACCTGACTACGATAAATTCAGGTTTGCCAAGTCGGAAGCGCTCGGGTTTCTTGAACGCAATATATTCAGATATAACGGTAAGAAATTTGATAAGCCGACTGAAGATATAAGATTTGCAAGACCGGATAATCCGGCGGATGAGCTTGTGTGCACGGCATCCGATATACTCAGACAGGTCAGGGAGAAGGGATTAAGATTCAGGGATATAGCGATAGTTGTCGGTGATATGGAGATGTATGCTGATGATGCTGTCAGAATTTTTACGGAGAGCGGGATACCTTTTTTCGTGGATGCCAAGAGAAGTATCATGGGAAATCCGCTGGTGGAGTATGTCCGTTCGGCAATTGAGATAATTACAAGCAATTATTCGTACGAAAGTATATTCAGATTCCTTAAGAACGGTTTATGTGATATTGCGGATGATGATGTTGATATAGCAGAGAATTATGTCATTGCCTATGGAATCAGGGGATATAAGGCATGGAGTGAGAATTTTGTGCGCAGGTATCCGGGCAAAGAGAAAAATATGACGACAGTAAATTCCGTCCGTAAGCTGCTTGTGGATAAAATTAATATATTAAAAGAAGCTTTTTCGGATAAAGAAGCATCGGCGGGCAAATATGTGCATGCCATATATGAATTTATGGAGCAGGAAAATCTCTACGATAAGATGGAAAATTTTGCGGCGGATATGGAAAAAGCAGCCGGAACCGATATGTATATGAGAGCCAGGGCTGACGGGTACAGACAGGTGTATGCAGAGGTGCTTGGACTGCTTGACCAGATGTATGCACTTATGGGAGACGAGAAAATATCCTTACAGGATCTGGCGCAGATAATCGATGCAGGTTTTGAAGAAATCAAAGTTGGAATAATACCGCCGTCGGTGGACTGTGTGACACTCGGAGATATAGAAAGAACGAGACTTGAGCATGTGAAAATGCTCTATATACTTGGCGTCAATGAAGGCGTGATTCCGAAGCTTTCCACATCGAAAGGCGTATTGTCAGACAATGAACGCAGGATACTTGGCGATAACAATGTTGAATTGTCGCCCACACCGAGGGAGAAAATATTTATACAGAATTTTTATCTGTATCTTAATATGACGGAACCGGAATGCGGATTATACCTGATGAGCCACAGGTTTGATAATGCCGGTAAAGAATGCAGGGTTTCGAGAGTGTATACGATGGTAGAATCCATGTATCCGGGAGTGAAAGCGGAGAATGTCAGGTCAGCCATGGCTCATATCACGAGTGCAGAAGCCGGAAGACATATGATAACGGATTCAACCGATATGCTTATGTATTATATGATGCACGAACCGTATAAGAAAGAGATAGACAGGCTTGTTGGAGTTTTTGCGGCAGAAGAAGAGCCGGACAGCCTGACACGCAAAGCTTCGGAAGAGCTTTATGCACAACTTAAGACAGGAAGCATATCCAGAATAGAGAAATATGCCGGATGTGCATTTGAACATTTTGCCGGATATGGCCTGGAACTCGAGGAGCGCCGGATGTATGAACTCAGTGCGGCGGACATGGGAGTAGTATTCCACCGTGCGATAGAAATTATATCTGTAAGGCTTAAGAGTGAGGGAAGAAATTTCGCGGATCTTGCAGATGAAGAGATTTACACGGTGGCAGAAACCGCGGTTATGGATGCATCGGTTGATTTTTCACAGTCGTACTTTTCCGATAACAGCACCAATGCCTATATCAAAAAGCGAATTATAGATATGACGGCAAGAACTGTATGGGCACTGGGAAGGCAGCTTAAGTCCGGAATATTTAAGCCGGTCGAATTTGAGGAGGATTTTTACCGTAAAGAAGGAGATGTCCTTATTAAAGGTAAAATAGACCGTGTGGATATCGCGGAAGAAAATGATAAGATTCATGTGAAAGTTATAGATTATAAGTCAGGGAAAAACGAATTTTCCGCAGATAAATTGTATGTTGGGCTGAAACTGCAGCTTATGTTATATCTGGATGCGATGCTTAAGAAAGCTGCCGGTAAATATCCGGATAAACAGATTATTGCAGCGGGCGCTTTTTATAACCATATCGATAATCCTATAATTGCCGGCGAACGTGACCGGAGCGCGGAAAAATACGAGAAAGCCCTGCTTGAGAGTATGCGGCCGGGCGGAGTTGTGAGTGTCGAAAGCGTGTATTTAATGGATGACTGGGATGAAGGTAAATCATTATGTACACCGGCATCTAAGCGTTACGGAAAGCTTGCGCTCGGCAGAAATGTATTTACCGACAGGCAATTAAGATGTCTTGCCGATTATGCAGCCGGTAAACTTGCCGGACTTGAACATGAGATTCGGGAAGGCAATGTCAAAGCCGAACCATATGAAGGAGAGTGCGATTACTGTCCGTACGGCGGAATATGTCATATGGGAAGCAATATGCCTAAGACCAGGCAGGTTCCGAAAATTTCCGGCAGGGAAGATATGTGGCAGCAGTTCGGATACAGGGAGGAAGACTGATGGAGTGGACGAAAGAACAACAGAAAGTAATTGATTTCAGAGGCGGAAATCTTCTGGTCAGCGCAGCAGCCGGTTCAGGTAAAACAGCTGTCATGATTGAGCGGATTATCAAAAAAGTGCTTGATGAGAAAGAACACACGGGAATAGATGATATTGTTGTCGTTACATTTACGAAGGCGGCGGCAGAGGAGATGAAAACAAGGCTTTCGAGGGCGTTTGAGAAGGAACTTTCGGCAAATCCTGACAACAGATATCTGATCAGACAGATATCACTGGTGGACAGTGCACGTATATGTACGATAGACAGTTTCTGTTCATATATTGTCAGAAATTATTATAATGCAATAGGAATAGATCCGTCATTCAGAATCGCGGATGAAGGCGAGCTTAACCTTATGCGGGCGGATGTAATGTCGGATATTATAGAAAGACATTTTGCGGATAATGACGGGGCATTTGAAGATTTTGTCGAGGCATTTGCCGGAGGCAAGAAATTAGACAGAATATATGATATTATAATAGGACTTCACCGGTTTGCACAAAGCAATCCGTGGCCGTCTGAGTGGATTAATAAATGCCTCAGGGATTATCTTGTGGATGAAGATGAATATGAGAATCTCCCGGTTGTGAAAGACACGATTGGTTATATCAAAGCATCGCTGGCAGAGTGTGTACAGGAATACGGAGAGATACTTGATGAATGCTGTCAGCCCGGAGGACCGAATAAATACAGCCCTGTCATTGAGGAGGAGAGAGAACGCCTCCAAAAAGCGATGGAAGGCAATACGCTTGAAGAATTGGAGACAGCCCTTGATATTAAATATTCAAGACTTCCCGCAGACAAGAATACATCCGAAGATGCAAGGACATATGTTAAGAATATAAGGGATGGTATCAAGAAGAGAATAGCAGCACTAAAAGATAATTATCTTACGGACGTTCACAGACAATATGGCGATATGGCGCAATGCAGCCATTATGTAAGAACAATAACATCACTCACATCGGAATTTACTGATGCATATCAGAAAGCAAAGGCTGCTTCCAACATAGTGGATTTTCCGGATATAGAACACTATGCGCTTGACATATTGGTAAAGCGAACGGATGAGGGATACGAATATACGGAAATAGCGGACGAACTGGCAGCGCAATATAAGGAAATATATATTGATGAATACCAGGACAGCAATCTTGTCCAGGAACTTATATTGAAAGCCGTATCCAGGGAACGTTTCGGCAATCCGGATATGTTTATGGTGGGAGATGTCAAACAGAGCATTTACAAATTCAGGATGGCCAATCCGGGGCTTTTTATCGAAAAATACCACAGTTACGGCAAAGAAGGCAGTCATGTGTGCATGGAACTTCATAAGAATTTCAGGAGCCGTAAGAATGTAATAAACTCAGTAAATGATGTTTTTTACATGGCAATGAAGGAAGAGATAGGCGGAATCGGATACAGCAGGGAGGCGGCACTTAATTACGGACTTAACGCAGAAGGCGAAGCGGATGATACCACTGATATATATATTGCGGATAAAGATGGATTTGAAGGTGTAGAGACGTCTGACATATATTACAATATGGCAGTAAATGTGGTAAAGCGTCTGATGTCGGAAAACAGTAATCTCCGTTACCGGGATATTGTAATTCTGTTAAGAAGCGATAAGAAAGATGCACCGGGATATGCCGCAGCTCTTAACGCACATAACATTCCGTGCGTGTATTCCAAGACAACGGGATATTTTGACTCATATGAAGTAAGTAAAGTACTTGATCTGCTGCGTGTAATAGACAATCCGAGACAGGAAATACCGCTTGCGGGAGTGATGCGTTCTTTTTTTGCCGCATTTACAACAGAAGAGCTTGCCGTCATAAAAGGCAGAAAGCGCAGGACGCAGCTGTATGACTGTGTAATCGAGTATGCCGGACGGGAAGACGATACGGCTGCCAGGTGCAGGAATCTGCTTGATTTTGTAGAGCATTACAGAAAAATAAGCCGTGTGGCCACTATAAACGAACTGATATCAGATATTATATATAACAGCGGGTATTATGAATATGCCGGCACAATGACGGGAGGAAAACTCCGTAAGGCTAATCTGGAAATGCTTGTGCAGAAGGCCAGGGAATTTGAAAAAACAAGCTATTCAGGACTGTTTAATTTCTTAAGATATATTGAAAGACTTAAGAAGTTTGACGAAGATTTTGCAGAGGGGGCTGCCAGCCTTGACAATGAGAATCTTGTAAGAATTATGAGTATTCATAAGAGTAAAGGCCTTGAATTTCCTATTGTAATACTTGCAGGAGCGCATAAAAGCATTAACTTTATGGACGCAACAGCACCGGTGCTTGTAGACCAGAACTTAGGAATTGCAGTTGATTATGTTGACCTTGAAAGAAGAACGAAGACACCTACTATTATTAAAGGTGCTATGGCAAGAAGAATTGTAAGAGAGTCGATAGCAGAGGAAGAGAGACTTCTCTATGTAGCAATGACAAGAGCAAGGGAAAAACTCATAATTACTGGAGTTGTAAAAGATGCAGACAAGACACTTGATAAATACAGGGGAAGGGCTGAGCAACTTGCAGCAGATGGAATGTTGTCTTTCGCAGACAGTGAGAATATAAAGAACTATCTTGATATGATAATGCCAGTGTGTCTTATGGATTCAGATAAATTGAAAGGCAGCTTTAAAGTGATGGTTGATGCCGGAGAGGATTCTTGGGCTGATGTGGATGAATCCGAGGAGATGGCTGGTGAAGCGAATGCTGTTAGAATCGGGGGACTGGCTGATGAAATTATGGAAGCTGTGTCTTATCCCTTATTAGAGGAGCTTCCGGAGTATGTTCCTGATGATAACGCAGCCGGAAGGATGAAGCTGACGGTTTCGCAGCTTAAGTCTATGCAGGCGGATGATGATTCAGAGGAAAATGCTTACATGGATGAATCTGTGAAGTCAGCACTTAAAAAGGAAGAATGTGATGAGACAAACAGCATAATTCCAAAGTTCATAAGCGGTGATGAAGTGCAGCTTGCTGCTAATGAGCGTGGTAGCGCATATCACAGGGTTATGGAATGTCTTGATTATTCAGTGAGTGTGAACCTTGATGGAGTTAAAGCAGATATTAACAGAATGTTAGAAACCGGCAAGATAAATGAATTACAAGTGAAAAGTGTCAATCCGTGGGATATATATACATTTGTACAATCAGATACAGGCAGGAGAGTTGCAAATGCGGTGAACTGTGGCAGTGTCAGAAGAGAACAGCCTTTTGTATTTGAGTACGAAGGACAGCTTATACAGGGTATAATTGACTTGTGTTTTGAAGAGGACGGAGAACTTGTGATTGTTGATTATAAGACTGACAGGGTTATGAAGGGCAAAGCGGGGGAAAAAGAGCTTGTCAAAAGATACGCAATCCAGCTTGATTACTATGCAAAAGCGCTGGAACAGCTTACCGGAAAAACTGTAAAAGAAAAAATTGTATATTCATTTACTTTAGGAAAAGAAATAATGTGTTAAAATTACGAAAAATTTTCTCTAACATGTAAAATGCGGTTGAAAATATTGTACAATAATGGTAATATAAACATGATTTATGAATAAAACATATCAAATTTGCACAAAAATGTGCATAAAATGGAAAAGGAGAGGAAAAATGAAAAAGCAAGTAAAAAAATTTATGAGTGCATTACTTGCATGTGTAATGGTGGCAGTGTCAGTTATAGTATTTGACATGAATCCAGTACATGCAGCTTCTGGCGCAATAACAGAAGCATCAGGCTGGCTTGAGACAGCATATGTTAAATGGACACCTGTAACAGGAGCTACAGGTTACAATGTATATGTTAAGTCTGCAAGTGCCTCAGATTCAGCTTATGTCCAGTTGGACGATGAGCTTATCAGAAAGTATCCATCTTACATGAGAGCGGATGCTGTAGGATTAAAAGCAGGCGATTATGTTATGAAGATTGTTCCGCTGAACAATGGCAAGGAGAATACATCAGCTGCTATCGTTTCAGATAAGCTTACTGTAAATGCACATGACAGAAGCGGATTTACATTTTCAAGTAATTCACCGGTAAAGAATGGCGTTGGTGCATATAACAACGATGGTACATTAAAGTCTAATGCATCTGTTCTTTATGTTACAGAAGCTAATAAGAATACAGTTAAGATGAAGATTGGTAACACAGAATATACAGGTGTAGCAGCTATTACACAGGCAATTAAGGCTAAGAATAACTGCCAGCCAGTTGCTATCCGTATTATAGGTCAGGTTACATTAAGCGGACTTGCCTGCAAAGATGTATCATCAGCATATGCAATTGGTGTTAAGGGAGCAGCTAACGTAACATTTGAGGGTATTGGTGATGATGCTACTTTATATGAAGCAGGTGTGGCTGTATTCCAGTCAACAGGCATAGAAGTAAGAAACCTTGGTCTTATGAACTGGGGCGGTGGAGGCGACGGAGATGGTATATCTCTTAAGCAGTCACGTGGTGTATGGGTACATAACAACGATGTGTTCTATGGTAATGCTGGTTCAGATGGTGACCAGGCTAAGGGCGATGGCTCTATGGATTTAAAGGATAATTCTCAGTATGTGACAGTATCTTACAATCATTTCTCTGTCTCTTATACACATCTGACGCTGCCGA
>ENA-UAML01000666-UAML01000666.1-human-gut-metagenome-genome-assembly--contig:-NODE-666-length-10519-cov-3.910933_pt1 | contig 10519 bp, 11 predicted proteins | sample MGYA00244211_ERZ654495 | MGnify/ENA primary metagenome ERZ654495 (study PRJEB26926, sample SAMN06164685) | human gut metagenome | biome: ENVO:00009003; feature: ENVO:2100002; material: ENVO:00002003... | reverse complement strand
GCCACAACCTCACGGCTGTCAGGTCATTAGCCTGCGTGGCGCTCTGCGTTGCCCGGACTTTCCTCTCCCGGCCTGCGGCCGGCAGCGACAGAGCGGACCTGCGGGACAAAGGTAGGGAATTAAAAATTAAGAATTAAAAATTAAGAATTAAAAATGCAGTAACCGCTGATCTCTCTCTAATTTTTAATTCTTAATTTTTAATTCCTTATAGTATCTTCTTCACCCACCGAAACCCCTTGTAGGGCGGGTAGCGCAGCGGCAGGTCGGGCCGCGCCGGAGACTCGACCACGCCGCGGCGGTGGGAGAAGGCGTCGAAGCTGTCGCGGCCGTGGTAGCGGCCCATGCCCGAGTTGCCCACGCCGCCGAACGGCAGGCGGTCGTTGGCGATCTGCATGATCGTGTCGTTGATGCACGCGCCGCCCGAAGAGGTGTGCAGCAGGACTTCGCGGCCCGTCTTTTCGGGTCCGAAGTAGTAAAGCGCCAGCGGTTTTTCGCGGTCGTTGACCAGCGCCACGGCTTCGCCGATGTCGTCGAAGGGGAGCATCGGCAGGACCGGACCGAAGATCTATTCCTGCATCACGGGCGCGCCGGGGTCGACCTCCGCGAGCAGCGTCGGCTCGATATAGCGGTCGGAGGGGTCGGTGCGGCCCCCGACAAGGATTTTCCCCTGCGCGAGATAACTCGTTACGCGCTCGAAAGCCCGGTCGTTGACCAGCCGACCGTAGTGGGGGCTTTGCTGCGCGTCGTCGCCGTGAAGCCGATGCAGGGCGCGGGCGAAGGCTCGGGAGAACTCGTCTTGCAGCGATCGGTGGATCAGCAGGTAGTCGGGCGCGATGCAGGTCTGCCCGGCGTTGAGGGTCTTGCCCCAGGCGATGCGGCGCGCCGCGACCTCGATGTCGGCGCCTCGGTCCACGATCGAGGGGCTTTTGCCGCCCAGTTCCAGCACGACGGGCGTGAGGTTGCGGGCTGCGGCGGTCATCACGATCCGTCCCAGCGCGGGGCTTCCCGTGAAGAAGATCACGTCCCAGCGCATGCCGAACAGCAGGGTGTTGACCTCGCGGCCGCCCTGCGCGACGGCGACGTACTCCTCGTCGTAGATTTCGGCGACCATCCGTTCGAGGGTCTCCGCGACGTGCGGGGTGTAGGGCGAGGGTTTCAGCAGGGCGGTGCAGCCCGCCGAGATGGCTCCGACCAGCGGGTTGAGCAGCAGCTGCACGGGGTAGTTCCACGGTGCGACGATAAGCGCCTGCCCGAGCGGCTGGGAGACGATCCGGCTTTTCGCGGGCAGGAGTTTGAGCGGCGTGGGGCGCGGCGCGGGGCGCATCCATCTGCCGAGGTGGCGCAGGTGGCTGCGGATTTCGCCCCGGACGATGCTGATTTCGGTGAGGTAAGCCTCCTCGGGGGATTTGTGCAGGTCCGTCCACAGGGCGTCGCAGAGGCGTTTCTCCCAGTTCGCGAGCGCCGCGTCCAGACGCCGGAGCATCGTGCGGCGGAACGCCTCGGAGAGCGTCGCTCCCGAGCGGAAGTAGGTTTTCTGGGCCGCCGCGAGGGCTGAAATGCGTGCGGCAGGGGTGTTTTCGAGGGACATGGGCCGTTATTCTGGGGTTGTGACGGAACCTTGCAAAGCCGCTGCCACACTCCGCGGCGCGGCTATTTCTCGCGGAAGATGTTCAGGTGCGCCAGCAGCGGGTTGCGGCGGTCGAGTACGACGAATTCCAACAGCAGCAGGACCAGCGCCGCGATGAGCAGGTATTGGTACTGCTCGTTGAACTCCTCGAAGCGGACCGTCGAAAGTTCGGTCTGCTCCATCTCGTTGATCGCCTTGACGATCTCGTCGAGACCGATCGACTGCTTCGACGAGCGGACGTAGGCGCCGCCCGTGATGTCGGCGATTCGGGCCAGCATCTCCTCGTTGAGCTTTGAGACGACCATTTCGCCCGCCTCGTCCTTGATGAATTCGCCGCCGATCTGAATCGGGGCGCCTTCGGGCGTGCCGATGCCGATGGTGAAGATCTTCACGCCCATCTGTGCGGCGCGTTCGGCGACGGCGATGGCGTCGTCGTCGTGGTTCTCGCCGTCGGTGATGAGGATGATGACGCGGCCGTGGCTCTGCTCCGTGTCGCCCGAGAAGGCCAGCAGGGCCTGTTCCAGCGCCTTGCCGATGGCCGTGCCCTGCACCGATACCAGCGACGGGTCGATCCGCCGTGCGAAGGCCCGGGCCATGCGGTAGTCCGAGGTGATCGGCAGCTGGACCTTGGGTTCGCCCGCGAAGACGACCAGTCCCACGCGGTCCTGCTGCAACCCCTCGAAGAGTTTGCCGATGGCGTATTTGGTCCGTTCGAGACGGTTGGGTTCGAAATCTTCGGCCAGCATCGAGTTCGAAACGTCGACCGTGAGCATCATTTCGATGCCCTGGGCTTTCTCCTCGCGGAGCTTCGAACCGAACTGCGGGCGCGCCGCAGCCAGTATGACCAGCGCGACGGCGGCGCAGAAAAGGATGAACCGGAGAGCCGTGCGCCCGGTCGATACTTCGGGCATCAGCTCCTCCAGAATGCCGGGGCGGCCGAAGCGTGCGAGCCGTCTGCGGCGGTTGCGGGCCGCCAGCCAGTAGAGCGCGACGAGCGCCGGGACGGCCAGCAGCAGCCAGAGATATTGCGGATTTGCGAAACGGAACATAATTAATGCGGACCCTGCGGATTGTATCCTGTTTTTTGCCCATATTCAACCCGCCGGGTCTGCATTAGGGCACTTGCAGTGCCCGTTGAATATCGACATTTCCTCCTGAATCCTCCCCTTGGCAAAGGGAGGACTTTGCCCGGGGACCGGAATCGCCGTTCCGTCAGGGTATTCGCTTCAGTACGAGGTTCGAAAGCAGGAACTCGGTGAACAGCAGTCCCAGCGCGGCCAGCGCCCATGTGAGGAACAGTTCGTGGTAGGAGATGTGCTCCATCACCTCGATTTTGCTCTTTTCGAGCTGGTTGATCTCGTCGTAGACGGCCTTCAGCTTCTCCTTGTCCGTGGCCCGGAAGTAGCGGCCGCCGGTCATGTCGGAGATCGCCTTCAGTACCTTTTCGTCGATCTCGACCTTCTGGTTGACGAACGTCAGGTTGCCGAACATGTCGATGGCCGGATAGGGGGCCATGCCCTCCGTGCCCACGCCGATCGTGTAGACGCGGATGCCCTGCGCCTTGGCAATCTCGGCGGCGGTCATCGGCGCGATCTGGCCCTGGTTGTTCACGCCGTCGGTCAGCAGGATGATGACCTTCGACTTGGCCTCGCTTTCGCGCAGGCGGTTGATCGCCGTGGCCAGTCCGTTGCCGATGGCCGTGCCGTCCTCGATCAGGCCGCTGCGGATGCGGGCCAGCAGCGTCTGCAGGGTGCTCTGGTCGGTGGTCAGCGGGCTCTGCGTGAAGGCTTCGCCGGCGAAGACCACCAGTCCGAGCCGGTCGCCGACGCGGTCGCTGATGAACGATGCGGCCACCTCCTTGGCGGCGGTGATGCGGTCGGGCTTGAAGTCCCGGGCCAGCATCGAGCCGGAGACGTCGATCGAGAGCATGATGTCGATGCCCTCGGTCGAGGTGCGGACATTCTGTTCGATGCCCTGCGGACGGGCCAGCGCCATGACCAGCAGCGCATAGGCCGCCGTGCGCAGCACGAAGGGAAGGTGGCGCAGGTAGTAGCGCACGCTCTTCGGGGCGCGCAGCACCCCCTCGACGGTCGAAATCTGAATGGCCGCGCCGCCCTGCCTTACGCGCCAGACGTAGTAGGCGATCATCGGGACGATGAGCGCGAGCAGCCACAGGTAGTATGGTGATGCGAAGTGCATGGTTGTATGTGTTTACCAGTTTTTCCGGCCCCGGACGACGACGCCCTGCTTCTCCTTGAGCTTCTCCTGCGTGCGGTCCTCCTGCGCCTGGATGGCGTCGAGGATCTGCTGCTGCTCCTGCTCCGAGATGCCGCTCTCGACGGGCTGCCCGTCGCCTTCACCCTGCTGCGGGTCCTGCTGTCCGTCTCCCTGCTGCGGGTCCTGCTGTCCGTCTCCCTGCTGCGGGTCCTGCTGACCGTCCTTGTCCTGGGTCTGATCCTGGTTCTGATCCTGGTTTTGGTCCTGATTTTGATCCTGGTTCTTGTCCTGATCCTGCTGTCCCTGCTGATTCTGGTTCTGCCGGTTCTGCTGATCCTGATTCTGCTGGTTGTCTCCGCCTCCGCCCTGGTTGTTCTTGTCGAGCAGCTGCTTGGTGTAGGCGTAGTTGTATTTGGCCTCCATGTCGTCGGGGTTCAGCCGCAGCGACTGGCGGTAGCTTTCGAGCGCCTCCTGATACTTCTGCTGCTTGAACCGCGCATTGCCCAGGTTGTACCAGGCCTCGGCCCGTTCGGCATCCGAACGCAGCGTGTCGGCCGCGGCCTGCATCATCGTCTGCTCGGCGCGGTCGTACATCTCGGCCTTGTAGAGGGCGTTGCCCAGGTCGTAGGTCGCCTCGAACTGTCCCGGGGCGAGCGTCAGGGCCGTCCCGTAGCGCTTGATCGCCTCCTCGTAGTTGCCCTTGTGGTACTCGTGCGTGCCCTTGCGCACCTGCGCGCGCTCGGGCATGCGCTGTGCCGCGGCACCGGTCGCCACGAAGAGCATCACCAGCAGGATATGTAACGCTTTGTACATGACCGTCTAATTTTTCATGATTTGTTCCCCTTCCGGCTCCTCGGCCTGCTCGCTCGCGGGCTTGGTCTCCTCGACGAAGTAGTAGGCCTTCAGGTAGTCGTTCTCGTTCTGCTCGGCATCGGGCGCCATCTTGGCGAACTTCGCCAGGTCGGCCGTGCGCAGCAGCGACGTGAGGTCCATGCGGGCCTTGTCGGGCAGCTCGATGCTGCGCATCGCGTCGATGATCTCGTCGGAGGTCATCTCCATGGCCCCGATGCCCCACCGTCCGGCTATGTAGGTGCGCAGGATGTCCGTCAGCCCCGAGTAGTACTGCTTGTGGCGGTTGTTCTGCCAGAGCTTCTGGTTGTGGAGCGCCTCCAGCGCCCGGATCGCCTCAACGTGCGGCGGCAGCGGGGGCGCCGGCCGGAAGAGGTCGCCGAGCCGCTTGCCGCGGCTGCGCAGGTAGCGCACGAGGCCCCAGAGCCCCACGACAAGGACGATGAGCACGAGCGTGCCCCACCAGAGATACCCGCTGATCTCGGCCATGCGGAACGGCAGGGTCTTCTGCGGCTTGAGGTCGTAGATCGACTGCGAGGTCGAGTCGATCTGGAAGGTGTTGACCCGCAGGTAGACCGAGTCGCGGCCGCGCAGCGTGTCGAGGATGTTCTTGTCGGCGTAGAGCACGGCGGCCGCGCCGAGGTTGAAGTTGCCCTCCTCGAAGGCCGCCATGCGGTAGCGCTTGCGCAGCTTCAGGTGGCGACCGTCGCGCAGGAGCGTGTCGACGGGAAACTCCTCGACAAGCTCGAAGTCGCCTTCCGGCGAGCCGGTGAAGGAGGGGAACTCCACGACCTGCACGAGGTCCTTCTCCACGTCGATGATGTAGTCGAAGCGGTCGCCGATCATCACGCTGTCGGGCTCGACGTGCGAGCGCACGACCGGCTCCTGCGCCGCACCGGGAAGTGCGGCGAGGGTGAGCGCTGCGGCGGCGATTGCGGAAGTGATGCGTGTCATCGTTGTCTGAAGAGTTTGATGAGCTCGGCCACGTAGTCGCCGTCCGTGGGGATGAGGACCGAGTCGATGCGGTTGTGCTTGAGTGTGGCGTCGATCTCGTCGCTGCGCCGCCGCCACGTCGCGGCGTAGTGCTCGCGCACGGCGCGCGAGGAGGTGTCGACCCACACCTTGCGGCCCGTCTCGGCGTCGCGCAGCTCGACGATGCCCACGTCGGGCAGCTCCTCTTCGCGCGGGTCGCAGACGCGGATGCCCACCAGGTCGTGCTTGCCCCGGGCGATCTTCAGCGCATCGTCAAGGGCCTCGCGGTCGCCGGACGAATCCATGAAGTCCGAGAGGATGAAGGTCGTGCAGCGCTTCTTGTTGACGTTCGTCAGAAAGCGGATCGGCTCCGAGAGCTTCGTGCCCCGCGATTCGGGCCGGAAGCCCACCAGTTCGCGGATGATCGTCAGGATGTGGCTGCGCCCCTTCTTCGGGGGGATGAACTTCTCGATGCGGTCCGAGAAGAAGATGCAGCCCACCTTGTCGTTGTTCTCCGATGCCGAGAAGGCCAGCACGGCGGCGATCTCGGTGATGATGTTCTTCTTGAGCCGCTCCGTCGTGCCGAACATGCGCGACGCCGAGACGTCGACGACGAGCATCATCGTCAGCTCGCGCTCCTCCTCGTAGACCTTGATGTGGGGTTTGCGCGAACGGGCCGTGACGTTCCAGTCGATGTCGCGCACGTCGTCGCCGGCCCGGTACTCCCTCACTTCGGAAAACGACATGCCCCTGCCGCGGAAGGCCGTGTGGTACTTTCCGGCGAAAATCTCGTTGGAAAGACCGCGGGTCTTGATCTCGATCTTGCGGACACGTTTCAGAATATCGTTTTCGGTCTGCTGCATCGTTAGGGTACGATTACGTTGTTGAGGATGTCGGTGATGATCTCCTCGGTGGAGATGTTCTCGGCCTCGGCCTCGTAGGTGAGCCCGATGCGGTGGCGCAGCACGTCGTGGCAGACGGCGCGCACGTCCTCCGGGATGACGTATCCGCGGCGGCGGATGAAGGCGTAGGTGCGGGCGGCCTTGGCCAGCGAGATCGACGCACGGGGCGAACCGCCGTAGGCGATCAGGTTCTGCAACTTCTGGAGGTTGTACTCCGCCGGCTCGCGCGTGGCGAAAATGATGTCGATGATGTATTTCTCGATCTTTTCGTCCATGTAGACGTCCTCGACCACCTTGCGGGCCTTGACGATGTCCTCGGGCGTGATGACCTTGGCCACCTGCGGCATGCCGGCGCCCGAGAGGTTCATGCGCACGATGTCGCGCTCCTCCTGCTTCTTGGGGTAGGAGATCTTGGCCTTGAGCATGAAACGGTCGACCTGCGCCTCGGGCAGCGGGTAGGTTCCCTCCTGCTCCAGGGGGTTCTGCGTGGCCAGCACGAGGAACGGCTGCGGCAGGGGATAGGTGTTGTCGCCGATGGTCACCTGACGCTCCTGCATGGCTTCCAGCAGCGCCGACTGCACTTTGGCCGGGGAGCGGTTGATCTCGTCCGCCAGTACGAAGTTGGCGAAGATCGGACCCTTGCGTACGACGAAATCCTCGTTCTTCTGCGAGTAGATCAGCGTGCCGATCAGGTCGGCGGGCAGCAGGTCGGGGGTGAACTGTATGCGCGAGAAACAGGCGTCGACAGCCTTGGCGAGCGTGGTGATGGCCAGCGTCTTGGCCAGTCCCGGGACGCCTTCCAGAAGGATGTGTCCGTTGGACAGCAGGCCGATCAGCAGGGTGTCCACCAGGTGGCTCTGGCCCACGATGACCTTTCCCATTTCGTTGCGGAGCGTATCGACGAAAACGGATTCGCGTTCGATGCGCTCGTTGAGTTCTTTGATGTTGATGACTTCGCTCATTGTATTTGTCGTGTTATTCTGTTTGTTTTTTCAATTTTGTTTTTCCAACGTTTTTTCATCGAAATTATTGCAAATTTAATAAAATAAAACGGGTAAAACAGTCCGGTTTCATCGGTTTTTTTCTATCTTGTTATCTGTTAACCCTTAATCCCGATTTTCTATGCTTAATCTCATAAGCAGGAGGGTCGATGAATCTCTCCTTTTGCATTGCAACTGGGGTTGGGATGGAAAGTACGACGGATACTTTGCCAGCAAAGCTTTCGATGCAGTGAAAGGGTGTTATTTGGCAGACGATAACGCTGCCGTTTCGCAGACGCGGGGTGCGAACGCGAAGAATTACACCTGGTGGTTCCGGATCGTTACTTATAATAAACCGTAGCGATTATGAAAAAACTTGTTCTTCTACTGTGTGTTTTGTCGGCTGTCGGTTGCGTCAAATCATATGAGGATTATTACACCCGTTCATTTGTACTTTCATATGGGAATATGAGGGGAATATCCGTTGCTATGACAGATTTCGGATTGGGGTATTCTGTCGATTTTGTTGGCGAGGGCGAATGGGATATAGCTATGAGCGGTAAAAAGAAGGATTTCTATAATCAATTGTGCGAAAAACACAACGATGTATCTTATAATCGTCGGGTTCGGGTTTATTTTTATGATCAGGGACTCAACCCGCGGTGTTTCCGGGATTTCGTCAATCTGGAGGTGTGGAGTTCCGCGGACTGGGATGCCGAACATCCTGCGGGGACGTCGCTCAACGATCTGGCCCGCTTTTCCAGCAATACGCCCTGGCCCTATATTCAGAGCGGCTATACGCAAAAATACCATGAACAACTGAACGGTGAATATTATCCCGTCGATAAATTGATTTCCGAACTCACCCCGGATGATATGACGCTTTTGCCCAGAGGGGGTTTTTATTTTCGGTTTGTCACCCGGCCGGCGCAGCCCGGAAAGCATACGCTTTTCGTGCGCCTGACAGCCGATGACGGAAAGGTGTTCGAGGCGAGTTGCGACGTGGAGTTTCAATAAGCGTGTCGTTGCTGTCGGGGACTGATTTCAGCGTGGGTTTTCATGTCCGCCATTTTGCGGCGCGGCGGTAAAATTTTCCGAAATCGGCGGAACTTTGTCCGAAGGGCGTGCAAAAAAGTATTAACTTTGCGGTCATGGAATCCAAAGAATCGCCGATATTACAAGGTCTGAACCCCGCCCAGCGGGATGCCGTGGTCAATTACGACTCGCCGTCGCTCATCATCGCGGGCGCGGGGTCGGGCAAGACCCGCGTGCTGACCTCGCGCATCGCATACATGATCGAACAGGGCATTAAGCCCTGGAACATTCTGGCTCTGACCTTTACGAACAAGGCCGCCGAGTCGATGCGCGAACGCATCGCGCAGATGCTGCCCGACAACCGCAGCCGCTATATCCGCATGGGTACGTTCCACTCGGTCTTTTCGCGCATCCTGCGGGAGAACGCCGAAAAGATCGGGTTCACCGATTCGTTCACGATCTACGAACCCAGCGACTGCAAGAACCTGCTGAAGACCATCGTGCGGGAACTGAACCTTCCCGACGAGAAGTACAAGCCCAACGTGCTCTCTTCGCGTATCTCCTACGCCAAGAACTGCCTCGTCACGCCGGGCGCCTATCTGGCCAATTCGACCTGCGCGGCCGAGGACCGGCAGGCCCAGATCCCCGAATTCGGCAACATCTACAACATCTACTGCCAGCGTTGCAAGCGCAACGGCGCGATGGACTTCGATGACTTGCTTTTGCAGACCAACATCCTGTTGAGGGATTGTCCCGACGTGCTGGCCCGCTATCAGGAGCAGTTCCAATACATTCTGGTCGACGAGTATCAGGACACCAACTATGCGCAGTATACGATCATCCGCCGGCTGTCGCAGACCCATTCGAAGGTCTGCGTCGTGGGCGACGACGCGCAGTCGATCTATTCGTTCCGCGGGGCCAAGATCGAGAACATCCTCTCGTTCAAGAAGGATTATCCCTCGGCGATGGTCTTCAAGCTGGAGCAGAATTACCGTTCGACGCAGACGATCGTCGACGCGGCCAACTCGGTGATCGTCCGCAACTCGAAGCGCATGGAGAAGCATTGTTTCTCGGAGGGCGACGTGGGCGACAAAATCCGCATCCTGAAGGCATACACCGACCGCGAGGAGGCCGAAATGGTCGTTACCGATCTGCGCGACAAGGTCCGTGCGGCGGGCGACGAGTGGTCGGAGGCTGTGATTCTCTACCGCACCAACAACCAGTCGGCCGTGCTGGAGGACAACCTCCGCCGCCGGGGCATTCCCTACCGCATCTACAAGGGTTCGTCGTTCTACGACCACAAGGAGATCCGCGACATGATGGCCTATATCCGGCTGGTGATCAATCCCCGCGACGACGAGGCCTTCAAGCGCATCGTCAACTATCCGGCCCGCGGCATCGGCGACACGACCGTGCAGCGTATCGCGGCATTGGCCGCCGAGCGGGGCGTCTCGATGTGGGAGGCGGTCGACGCGCTGGTCGCCGAACCCGTCACGGACCCCGTGCAGCGCACCATCGCCCGTAAGGTGGCGGATTTCGTGGCGATGATCCGCGCGCTGGCGCTGGCGCGCAACGACAAGGGGCTGTACGATTTCGGACTGGAGATCGCCTCGCGGTCGGGCATCATCGCGGCCTACCGCACGGAGAACACCCCCGAGGCCGCTTCGGCGTTGGACAACATCGAGGAACTGCTGAACTCGATGCAGGAGTTCAAGGAGCGGGTCGACGCCGAAATCCGGGGCGGCGAGCGTCCCGAAGAGGAGGAGGCCACCATCGAGGAGTGGTTGCAGAACATGATGCTGATGACCGACATGGATCAGGACGACCCCGACAGCAAGAACAAGGTGACGCTGATGACGGTCCATTCGGCCAAGGGGCTTGAATATAAGCTGTCTCTTATACACATCTGACGCTGCCGACGAAGCTAGAAGTGTAGA
>ENA-UAML01000659-UAML01000659.1-human-gut-metagenome-genome-assembly--contig:-NODE-659-length-10550-cov-3.288232_pt1 | contig 10550 bp, 7 predicted proteins | sample MGYA00244211_ERZ654495 | MGnify/ENA primary metagenome ERZ654495 (study PRJEB26926, sample SAMN06164685) | human gut metagenome | biome: ENVO:00009003; feature: ENVO:2100002; material: ENVO:00002003... | reverse complement strand
AGCTTCGTCGGCAGCGTCAGATGTGTATAAGAGACAGACCTTATTTATAGCCAGACGAACATTCATGTTGCGTACTACATCATTGTCTGCTATCATATACAGTTTTGCTTCCGGAGAAGCCTCCTCTACGGGAAGCAACAGGAATTTCTTTTGATTTTCAATCTGGACAATGCTCTGTCCGTCACCTAAATGTTTAATCACGAAAGGAGGGTTAATAGCTTGGCACGAAAAGACCGACCAAATTGTACCTATTATAAAGGTAAGGGTCCATCGCACGGTCAACAAATTGTTTTTTAAATTCATGATGTTTTTGGGTATTACATTTAATTAATAATGGGTTGCTCGGGAAAGCACTTTGCAAAGGAAGCCAATAAAAAAGAAACAGCCTGCTATTTATGTTTCATAAGCTGGTAATTTTGATACCTACCTTTTATTTTGTTACAAATATGTCAGCATATGAAACATAAATTACAGCCTCTTATCATAGAATTCCTTTTATTTGCAACATCAAAACATCACTCGGGAAAGCATGTTTTGAGAGGTAATCCACAGCGATTACAAAATGAAAAGCATATTAATTAAAATCTAAAAACATGGAAGGCATAAAAAGATCGCTTCTATTTGCACTCTTTCTTATTATATGTACAATGGTTCAGGCCCAACGCCTGACTGTACAAGGAAAAGTGGTTTCCAAGACTGACGGAGAGCCTATTATTGGCGCAACCGTCATAGAGACTAACCAGACAGGCAACGGTACCATAACTAATATTGACGGTGACTTTACACTATCTGTACCACAAGGTGCAGAACTGACTATTTCGTATATCGGCTTCAAAACAGTGAATGTGGAAGCACAAGCTACACTAAACATTACCCTGGAAGAAGAATCCGAATTACTACAGGAAATTGTAGTCACAGGCTATACCACTCAACGCAAAGCTGACCTGACCGGAGCGATATCCGTAGTTAGCATGGATGAAATTGCCAAGCAAAATGAAAATAATCCAATTAAAGCATTGCAAGGACGTGTACCGGGTATGAACATCACAGCCGACGGTAATCCCAGTGGAAATGCCACAGTACGTATCCGCGGTATTGGAACTCTGAACAACAATGACCCTCTTTATATTATTGATGGTGTCCCTACCAAATCGGGTATGCACGAACTGAACGGTAATGACATTGAATCCATTCAGGTATTGAAGGACGCAGCTTCTGCTTCTATCTATGGTTCGCGTGCTGCAAACGGTGTTATCATCATCACTACGAAGAAAGGTAAAGAAGGACAGATAAAGATTAACTTCGATGCTTCTATCGCCGCTTCCATGTATACCAATAAGATGGAAGTACTAAATGCAGAAGAATATGGTCGTGCCATGTGGCAGGCTTACGTAAACGAAGGGCAGGACCCCAATACCAATGCACTGGGTTATAAGTATAGTTGGGGTTACGATGCAAACGGTTATCCTCAACTGAACAACATCAGCATGTCCAAATATCTGGATTCCGCCAACACTGTGCCGGCTGCCGATACTGACTGGTTTGACGAAACCACCCGTACAGGTATTATCCAGCAGTACAATGTATCAGTAAGCAACGGTTCGGAAAAGGGATCTTCTTTCTTCTCACTGGGTTATTATAAGAATATAGGTATCATTAAAGACAGCGACTTTGAACGTTTCTCTGCCCGTATGAACTCTGATTACAACCTGATTGGTAAATTCCTGACCATAGGAGAACATTTCACCCTGAACCGTACTTCGGAAGTACAGGCACCGGGCGGATTCCTGCAGAATGTATTGCAATTCAATCCTTCACTGCCGGTTTATGATATCAATGGAGAATATGCCGGTCCGGTAGGTGGATACCCTGACCGCGAAAACCCCGTGGCAAGACTGGATCGTAACTCCGATAATCGCTATACTTACTGGCGTATGTTTGGTGATGCCTACATTAATCTCAATCCCTTCAAAGGATTCAATGTACGCTCCACCTTCGGATTGGATTATGCACAAAAATCACAACGCATCTTCACCTATCCCATCACCGAAGGTAATGTGACAAATGATAAGAATGCCGTAGAAGCCAAGCAAGAACACTGGACGAAATGGATGTGGAATGCCATCGCTACCTACAATCTGGAAATTGGCAAACACCGTGGTGACGCCATGGTCGGTATGGAGTTGAACCGCGAAGACGATATCAATTTTTCGGGTTATAAAGAAGACTATTCCATCCTGACGCCTGACTATATGTGGCCGAATGCCGGTTCCGGTACGGCTCAAGCTTATGGCTCGGGTGAAGGTTATTCACTGGTTTCTTTCTTCGGAAAACTGAATTATACGTATAATGATAAATATCTGCTCTCTATGACAGTACGCCGTGACGGTTCTTCACGTTTCGGTAAGAATAACCGCTATGCCACATTCCCTTCCTTCTCACTGGGATGGCGCTTGAACCGTGAAAAGTTCATGCAGAGCCTCAGTTGGATTGACGACCTGAAAGTCCGCGGCTCATGGGGCCAGACCGGTAACCAGGAAATCTCGAACATTGCCCGCTATACTATTTACGTTCCCAACTACGGTGTGACAGAATCAGGCGGTCAAAGCTACGGTACTTCCTATGACATTGCCGGAACCAATGGCGGCAGTATCCTTCAGTCCGGATTCAAACGTAACCAAATTGGTAACGATAACATCAAATGGGAAACAACCACACAGATCAACCTGGGCCTTGATTTCTCAATTCTCAAACAATCTCTTTACGGCTCATTCGACTGGTTCTACAAAAAGACAACGGATATCCTGGTACAGATGGCTGGTATCGCCGCTATGGGCGAAGGAAGCAGCCAATGGATCAATGCTGGAGAAATGAAGAACGTGGGCGTTGAACTGAATCTCGGTTATCGTAATCAAACTGCATTCGGATTGAAGTATGACCTGAATGCCAACATATCCACCTACCGGAATGAAATCACGAAACTGCCAACTACAGTAGCAGCCAACGGCACTTTCGGTGGTAACGGTGTACAAAGCGTAATCGGACACGCCAATGGTTCGCAGGTGGGTTATGTAGCCGACGGTATCTTCAAATCACAGGAAGAGATTGATAACCATGCCACTCAGGAAGGCGCCGGGATAGGCCGTATCCGCTGGCGCGACCTGGATCACAACGGCATCATCAACGAGAAAGACCAACAATGGATTTATGATCCGACACCAGACTTCAGCTATGGTCTGAACATCTACCTTGAATACAAGAATTTCGACCTCACCATGTTCTGGCAAGGTGTTCAGGGAGTAGACGTTATCAGTGACCTGAAGAAAGAGACAGACCTTTGGAGTGGACTCAACATTGGTTTCCTGAACAAAGGTAAGCGAGTACTCAATGCATGGTCGCCCACCAACCCGAACTCTACCATTCCTGCATTGTCGCGCAGCGATACAAACAATGAGAAGCGTGTTTCCACTTATTTCGTTGAGAATGGTTCATTCTTGAAGTTACGCAATATACAGTTGGGCTACAACGTTCCGAAAACCTTTGCCCAGAAGATGAAGATGGAGCGCCTGCGCTTCTACCTGAGTGCACAGAACGTATTCACCATCAAGAGTAAGGAATTCACCGGAGTAGATCCTGAAAATGCCAACTATGGCTACCCCATCCCGATAAATATAACTTTCGGTATTAATGTAGGCTTTTAACAATAAAATCAGTTACTTATGAAAAAGTTAATATATACAGCAATCTTAGGTCTTTCACTGATGTGCGGCAGTTGTACCGACTTTCTGGAAGATCAGCTCCCCCAGGGAACCATCAGCGACGAACAGCTGAAGAACCCGGCATACATCGACAATCTGGTGATCTCTGCTTATGCAGTATGGATTACCGCCGAAGATATCAACTCTTCCTTCTCCATGTGGAATTATGACGTACGTTCGGATGACGCTTATAAAGGCGGAAACGGTACGGAAGACGGTGATGTATTCCACTCACTGGATATCTCGCAAGGTATTATGACTACGGCATGGAACATCAGCGATATGTGGCAGCGTCTCTACAACTGTATCTCACGTGTCAATACAGCTTTGCAACTGTTGGAACAAGTGGATGAACACACCTATTCACTGAAGCAGCAACGCATTGCCGAAATGAGATTCCTCCGTGCACATGGTCATTTCTTGCTGAAACGCCTGTACAAGAAGATCCCGTTTGCCAACGATGCCAACTTGTCACCGGAAGAATACAACTATCTCTCCAACACTACTTACAACAATGACGAAGGCTGGCAACAAATTGCAGACGATTTCCTGTTTGCTTATGATAACCTTCCCGTGAAGCAGGCAGACAAAGGTCGTCCCGCCAAAGCCGCAGCAGCTGCCTATCTGGCAAAGACTTATCTGTACAAAGCTTATCATCAAGATAATGCAGACAGCCATGAAGTGACAAGCCTCAGCACGGAAGACCTGGTGAAAGTAGTGCAATACACAGACAATGCCATTATGTCGGCAGGCGGCTACGGGCTGGAATCGGATTTCCACAACAACTTCCGCCCGGAACCTCAATATGAAAATGGCGTGGAATCTTTGTGGGCCATGCAATACTCCATGAACGACGGTACCAACAACGGTAACTGCAACTGGTCTTATGGTCTGATCGTTCCCAACATTCCGGGAGTTACCGATGGTGGTTGCGACTTCTACAAACCGAGCCAGAATCTGGTAAATGCATTCAAAACAGATGCCAACGGACACCCGCTGCTGGATTCATTTAACAACACCGATTACAATTCGCAATCCGATTATGCTGACCCACGCCTCTTCCTGACAGTAGGTATGCCGGGATTCCCTTATGAATTCAATAAGAACTATATGATGGATCAGTCGACTACCTGGAGTCGTAGCAACGGACTTTACGGATACTACATAACCCTGAAACACAATGTAGACCCGGATGGAGATTACCTGATAAAGGGTGCCTGGTGGGGTTCTCCAATGAACCGTATCGTACTGCGCTACTCGGATGTATTGTTGATGCGTGCCGAAGCACTGATCCAACTGAACGATGGACGTATCGCCGAAGCTATCAGCCTGATTAACGAAATACGCAACCGTGCCAAACAAAGTACAGCCATGATTGCCGACTACGAAATGGAATATGGCGTACGTTTCAACGTTCAGCCCTATACGGGGAGCTACTCACAAGCAGATGCCTTGAAATTGCTGAAGTTTGAACGCCGTGTAGAACTGGCTCTGGAATCAGAACGCTTCTTTGACCTGGTAAGATGGGGTGAAGCCGCCGAGGTACTGAATAAGTTTTATGCCGAGGAAGCTGCCGACTGCACCATCTACACGAATGCCTCGTTCACTAAAAATAAAAACGAATATCTTCCTATTCCGTTTGCACAGATGAGTGCCAGCAACGGGAATTATACGCAGAATTGTGGTAACTGGTAACCTTATAAAAAAAAGAGCATTATGAAATCAATACTGAATAAACTAAATCTGCTTGTACTGGGAATCGTCCTGCTGTTAGCATTCCCGGGATGCAGCGATGATAATACATCCGAACTGAAACTGGACGGAGACACATGGCTTACCGCCTTTGAACTGAATAACGCCTATATGGGAGTGATAGACCGGACCAATAAGACCGTGACCGTTGCAGTGCCCGAAATATACGATACTGATGCAATGAAAGTCACCGGTATCGAAGTATCCGAAGGTGCCGAGGCTTCTGTTAAAGCAGGCGATGTGCTGAACTTCTCATTCCCCCAAGTGATAAAAGTGACTAATGGAAACGTATTCCTGGATTATACAGTCAATATCAAGCATGATGAAGCGCGGATACTCTCCTTCAAACTGAATGACGCTTATGCCGGAGTTATCGACCAGTCTAAACGTACCATCACCGTACGTGTGCCAAGCTCAGTCAATATCAAAAATATGGTTCCGGTCATTACAACTTCGGCAGGAGCCATCGTAATGCCGGCATCCGGCCAGGCTATTGACTTCAGTAATCCTGTAGAATTCACTGTTTCATACAACACCGCATCCGCCGTTTATACGGTAACGGTTATCCCGACCGATGCACCGAGTGCCGTATATGTGGGTCTGGCAGCTACACTGAACGAACTGAATCCGGAAGAAAAGGAAGCGGCAACCTGGATGCTGAACAATATTGCCAATTCGCAGTATATCTCATTCGAAGATGTGCAGGCAGGAAGAGTAGACCTGAGCGAATGTGAAATCATGTGGTGGCATCTGCATATAGACGGCGGCATCGACAACATGGATAAGTTTGAAAAGGCAGCGCCTGCGGCAATCAACGCATTGGTAAAGATGAAAGACCTTTATAACAATGGCATGAACCTGTTGCTTACCCGCTATGCCACTTACTATGCTGCCAAGTTGGGGGCTACCTTGGACGGCAACAACCCAAACAACTGTTGGGGACAATCAGAAGAATCCGGTGAAATAGTAGGTGGTGCATGGAACTTCTTTATCCAGGGACACGAGTCGCACGCTCTCTACCAAAACCTGGTGATGAACAGCGGTGAAACAGACAAGGTCTATACCTTCGATACCGGTTACCGAACCACCAACAGTACGGCACAATGGCACATCGGTTCCGACTGGGGCGGCTATGCTACGAATGAAGTATGGCGTACCAATCATGGCGGTGTTGATCTGGGTTATGGTGGCGATGGTGCTATCGTGGCATGGGAATATCTGTCCGAAGGTTTTCGCGGAAGCATCGTATGTATCGGCTCAGGATGCTACGACTGGTATGCCTACGGCATAGATGCTTCGGCGGACAAATACCACGGCAATGTGGCTAAACTGACAAAGAATGCAATTGACTATTTAACGGGTAAATAAAACTAATATATGAAAACAATGATATATTCACTCACACTGGCTGCTCTGATGATTACTTCTTTCAGCAGCTGTAGCGATGACAATGATCCGGTTTTAACTCAGAAAGACTGGGACGGAACCACCACTTATTTTGCTTCGGCAGATGCCATGAAGTTCGATACCTACTACAAGCCATCTGTTGGTTATGTAGGCGATCCGATGCCTTTCTATGATCCGCAGGCAAAAGATTTCAAGATTATGTATCTACAGGAGTACCGTCCGAACCAGGCAGGCACTTACCACCCGATATGGGCGGTAAGTACTCAGGACGCTGCTTCATACAGATCTATGGGTGAACTGATCTCTTGCGGAGGATTGTCGGAGCAGGATGCTGCTATCGGAACGGGTAGTACTATTTATAATCCTTCGGATAAATTGTACTATACCTTCTACACAGGTAACAAATATCAGCCTACTTCTTCCGAGAACGGTCAGGTAGTGATGTATGCTACTTCACCCGACTTCAAGACCTGGACCAAGAATCGCACTTTCTATCTGAAAGGTGACACTGACGGATATAGCAAGAATGATTTCCGCGATCCCTTCGTTTTTGAAGGTGAAGATGGAAAATACCACATGCTTGTTTCCACTACCAAAAGCGGTAAAGGTGTGCTGGCCGAATATACTTCTACGGATATGAAAAGCTGGGAACATGCAGGTGTATTCATGACCATGATGTGGGATCGCTTTTACGAATGTCCCGATGTCTTCAAGATGGGAAACTGGTGGTATCTGGTATACTCGGAGATGCATGCAGCCGTACGCAAAGTTCAATATTTCAAGGGACGTACATTGGAAGAACTGAAAGCAACCACCGCCAACGATGCCGGTATCTGGCCCGACAACCACGAAGGTTTCCTTGACTCACGTGGCTTCTATGCAGGCAAGACAGCTTCGGACGGAACTAACCGCTACATCTGGGGATGGTGCCCCACCCGCTCGGGCAATGACAATACTGCCGTTGGAGCTTCTCCGAACGAACCGGAATGGGCAGGAAGTCTGGTTGCACACAAAGTAGTTCAGCATGCGGATGGTACTTTGACTTTAGGCTTAGTAGAAGGTATCAGCCAGAAATATACCACTGCCTCTGCCGTAAAAGTGATGGAAAAAAGTAACGGAGTATCAGAAAGCAACGGTAACTATACTCTGACGGATAATGCTTATATCCTATTCAATCGCTTAAATGTAAACAACAAGATTTCATTCACCGTAAAGACGGCAGGTAATGCAGATAGATTCGGTATCTCTCTGGTACGCGGCACGGACTCCAAGAAGTACTATACCATCGTCGTAAACCCGGAAGACAACAACAATAAACGGAAGATAAACTTCGAAGAAGAAGGTGAAGAAGGTAAAGGATTCATCGACGGAATAGACGGGTATCTGTTCGACAGACCTGCTGATAATACTTATCATGTAACTATCTGTACGGACAACTCTGTCTGCGTGGTTTATATCAATGACAATGTGGCTTATACGAACCGCATTTACGGGATACAGAAGAATCCGTGGTCTGTTAACAGCTACTCGGGAAGTGTGGAAGTCAGCAACGTGAAGGTCAGCTATTACTAAACGGAGAAACGTAGCCAATTTTTACCTTCATTATATATTTCCCCGAAGACCGTCTGGAATATATTCTGAGAGGGGGTATAATCAGTATACGACTGAATAGGGATGAGTATACGACTGAACCCTATTCAGTCGTATACTGAATCCCATTCAATCCGGCACTGAACTAACGAATGCCGGAGAAGTTTTATATTTTGTGTAATTTTCGTACGCTTATCAATTAATGGCACCGGAAACTACATTGCGCACCTGTCCTTCCCGATTGATGGCAATCAGCACCTGTTTCTGTTTTTCGGGCAGTTGATATAGTAATTTGGCATAAGTTTCTGCCGTGAAGTTAACAATGTAGTTGATGGCATCTTCTATCATTTCCATACCACATGTAGCTCCAAGAGTTTTCAGAAAAAGGATATTCATTATTTTCTACAAATGATATCAGACCTCCTAAAGTTTGTAGTCCGACAAAGAGAAGAATAAAGAAACGCATTGCAAAATAATGATTGCCATAAAGTGGCAATCATTATTTGGCAATGCGTTTACAATATCTTGATTAATCACTGAAAATCATACTTCGCCGCGCACGCATAGCCTTCCTCATACAAATCAGTCAGCTTCCGTATATCCCGTTCGATGCGGTCTACCATTACAGGTTTCTGCGGACGGATTACAGTAATTTCTCCCGCTTCTTCCATGCGTTCTACCATCTCCAACTGCTCGTTGTACACACGACAACGGCGGCTCAATGCCTCACGCATCTTCGGATATTTCCGGTAGAGAAAAGACGGGATGTGTATATCCTTTGCTTCCTTGCGATACCCATGATTGCGGGTAAGCACCACTACATTATGCGTGAAACCCTCATTCCGGGCACGCATCAAGGGGATGCTGTCCACAATGCCCCCGTCGAGCATCGGCACATCGTCCACATAAGCAATGGGGCATACAAACGGAAGGCTGCTTGAAGCACGCACAATGTCAATCACCCGGCCTTTATCCTGCTTTTCCTCAAAATAGTTCGCCTCGCCCGTCACACAGTTCGTAGTGACCATTTCATAACGTTCCGGAGAACTGAAATAGGACTCGTAGTCATAAGGCAGAATATGCTCGGGAAACTCCTGAAACAGCAGGTCGAAGTCCATGATATTACGTTTCTTCAACAAATATTTCAGACCGATATACTGGTACTTCTCCAGCAAATCAATATTACTGTACTTGGCGCGGCCGCGCTGACCGGACATGTAAGAAAGTCCGTTACAGGCTCCGGCGCTTACTCCGATAGTATAGGGGAAGCGGATGCCACGGTCCATAAAGCTGTCCAGCACACCGCAAGTGAACACTCCGCGCATGCCGCCACCTTCAAGAACCAATCCTGTTTTGGGGTTGATATGTATCTTTTTCTCCATAATTATCTGATAAAACGCTTCAAAGATAGCTTTTGTTTCCGAAATCTCCCTATCTTTGTGCCAGTAACAATCATTTAATATCAATTTAATTATGATGAAAAAGTCAATACTTATTGCCACTTTAGGCTTATTGAGTTTCAATGTGTCAGCACAGGACACTCCGAAAGCGGAAGAAGGCTTCATCTTCACAACCGTTAAAGAAAACCCGATTACTTCCGTTAAAAACCAAAACCGTTCCAGCACATGCTGGAGTTTTTCGGCTCTTGGTTTCCTTGAAAGCGAATTGCTGCGTATGGGCAAAGGCGAATATGATTTATCAGAAATGTTTGTGGTGCACCACACCATGATGGACCGCGGCGTGAACTACGTACGCTATCACGGTGACAGTTCTTTCTCACCCGGTGGAAGCTTCTACGACATCATGTTCTGCCTGAGAAACTACGGTCTTGTTCCGCAGGAAGCTATGCCGGGCATCATGTACGGTGACACATTGCCGGTACACAACGAGTTGGATGCCGTGGCTGGTGCTTACGTAAACGCTATTGCCAAAGGCAAACTGACCAAACTGACTCCGGTATGGAAGAAAGGCCTGTGCTCTATCTATGATACTTCTGTCTCTTATACACATCTGACGCTGCCGACGAAGCTAGAAGTGTAGATC
>ENA-UAML01000658-UAML01000658.1-human-gut-metagenome-genome-assembly--contig:-NODE-658-length-10550-cov-8.227537_pt1 | contig 10550 bp, 14 predicted proteins | sample MGYA00244211_ERZ654495 | MGnify/ENA primary metagenome ERZ654495 (study PRJEB26926, sample SAMN06164685) | human gut metagenome | biome: ENVO:00009003; feature: ENVO:2100002; material: ENVO:00002003... | reverse complement strand
CGGGTGGCCCATTTTTCAATGAGCGACCGGCCCACTTTTCAATGAGTATTTACAGACGTATGGGACGATACCCGTATTAAAACGGGCGATAAATGGAAAAAAGAAATTGAGGAGGCTCTTCAAAGTGCTGGTGTGGCCATTCTTTTGGTTTCCCCTAATTTTCTTGCGTCCGATTTTATTGCGAATGATGAACTTCCTCCAATTTTAAGAAAAGCAGAAAGTGAGGGTACTCATATCTTCCCAATATTTGTGCGACAAATCAGCAAAGCTGTATTTCTGCGTTCTAAATTAAAAGATTTTCAATTCTTAAACGCTCCTGAACAACCGCTAAACGGATGCTCCGACCCCGAAGTAGATAACCACATGGGTAAATTACTGGATGATATAATTGAGAAAATGGGGCTGTAAATAATTGGCCTGATCTCATTATGATGCTTTAACGCCGCCTTTTGGCGGCCGAAATTTTAGCAAAAATCAGCGGGGCGATTTCATCACGATGTCGCCCCGCCTTCTATATTATATTACGACTTGGCAAATATCTTTTCAAAAGTGGGTGTATAGACCCGTTACATCGGTGAAGATTTCCTCCAGCATATCGCAATAGACACCATCAATCTTCTCGAGGTCCTTTGTCGTCACCTCAAATGTCTTATGGTTCATAGACTGGCGGTAAAAACGCACATTGTAGAGGTCTGCGCCCTCGTCATAGATGATTTCAAGGCGGTTAGCCAATGTCTTGTTACGGCTGAGGCTCATTCTCAATCCGTTGCCGAGATTGATGAAGTCGTGGCTTCCCGTCATTGCGGCGAAGCGGTGTCCTCCGATTTGCTGGAGTATCGTTTTTGCAATCAGATTATCCATACTTATATCATTTTGAGTTGTTGGTTTTTCTTGTTAAGCCATTCATCACGGCGTTGTCTGCACTCTTTGAGAGTATCAGCCACGCAGGAGAACAATTCACCGTCAGTGTGGCGATAGTCGTATTGGTAGTGTTTCTTTCGCCGTGTGTGGTAGCCGGTGTAAAACACCTCGTATTGTTCAGTGCCGGGAGTGGTGGTTGTGCTTACTCCGTTGGCGGTCATTTTCGTTGCCATAGTATTGCGGTTTTAGTATTCTACAATCAGTATCCGATATTCAAATGTTATATCGGGGTTGGTTATCTTTCTTTGTTTCAGCCACAGGTGGTGACTGCCGTAGCCATAGACAAAGTATCGGTCAAGGTCGTACTTGTCGGTAAAGTCGTCTACTATCTGCCGTAGCGTTTCCTCGCTGTCGGCATAGAGGATGTGGTTTACAAATTCTATGATGATTTCGGCAACCTTGTTGTCAAAGATGATAGTCGGACGTTCAAATGTTACGTTCATAATTGGCGGGGTTTTATGACCTGCGCCATTGCTGACGCAGGTCTGATTAAACATTAGGCGGTCATTCTCTCCTTGATAAGTCGGGCGTTTGAGTTCACAAGGTCGATGATGCGCTTGTGGTATTCGGTGTCTTGGTTGTATTTGCCGTGGCACTGTACCACCTCAAATGTATCAAGCGAAACCTCCACCGTTTCAATACGGTTCCCGTCAATCCTTGCAGATAGCACAAGAGTGTTGCTTTTGGCGTAATACCTTAAAGTACCGACACATATATTCTGCGCCTTGCCTTCCTCTATATATTCCTCCACGCTTTCAAGTACCCTTACATCTATCTCGCCGTCGGAGATTATAAGACCGAAGAATTTGGATTTGAGTTTGAGGAAATTTTCCCTATCCTTCTGCTCTTTGAGTGCCTCTTGCTCCTTACGCCTTATGTCGGCTTCCCTGCGTTTGCGTTCCTCAATCGTCCTTACCTTTCTCACATAGATGTCGTGGGCTTGACGCAGGTCGTCGGGGCAGATGTAGTGAGGACTACGCAGGTCTTTCTTGCAGGTTTTGAGCATCTTGATATAGTCGCACCACATATCTATTGATGCTATCTCATAATGGTGGCGTTTGGCTATCTTATATGATGCCCAGCAAATCCGGCACTCGATAGGATTATTAAGAAAGTAACGGAACACCATTGCATCGTCATTCTTCATAATCGTTTCAAGCTGAGGCAGTGAGAGAAAACGGCTTATGCACCTTGCAGGCGACATATTGAAGAATTTGTTGCCCACCACATCTATGTGTAGAGTGGGGATTATCTTCATGTCGGGATACATCGGGAAATCCCTTGCAATGTCGGCAAACACATCGTCGTTGCTCCGTATCTCCATTCCGGAGTAATAGGAAAAACAATCGTAATAAAAACTCATTGAGCGTCTTAATCCAATAACGGCGCATTGTCCGTTTGGAGCAATCCAATACTGACCGATTTCCCTAATCGTGTATTCGGCTCTCCTGCCTTTGCACATATCAGCGAATATGGCGAACATCCGCAAGGTCTGGTATTCTCCGTGCATACCTAACACGTTGAAATACATCTTTCCGCTCTCTTTTTGCTTACGGGTCTTTTTCATTGTCAGTTCCCTGCCGCAAACGGGGCATACGCATTTATCGGTGTTCCCGTCAGTTTCCCATGTGTGACCGCAGTCCATGCAAGTGGTTTTGCCACTTTGCAGACGGAAGGCTAAATGTTCAAAACATTCGCTTATCGCCCATTCTTTCTGTGCCTTTGTCACGGGGCGGAGTTTACGGCTCTGCCGTAATATATCCTTATGAAATTTGGTTCTCGGCTTCATAGTCGTAATGTTTTAGAGGTCGAATAGACTCGCTTGTTCAACTTGGGGTTTGTTCTCGGTGGCTTTTTTTGAGCGCGAGGGTCTGCGCATTTTCGCCATTTCCTCGTCACGGAGTTTGTTTATGGCGTCCTGCCGTGCCTGCTCCTTTTCCTCCTCGGTAAGTTCTACCGTATGGTTGACTACTACTTGGCAGTTTGTCAAGGGCTTGCCGACCTCAATCTCATTCTCTTCCCAATAGTGGACTGCCATTCCGTATATCTCGGCGTCATTAAAGCCGTTGCAACCGCTTTTCTGCACTTGATTGATGATATATGTAACGCAGTCCTCCATTGATTTGGTGGGGTTTGCAAACTTGACGGCAAATAGTGCGTCATTCTCCGCCATACCTTCAAGATATTCCCTGATGGTGTCGTTAAAGGCTCGTGTGCCTTTGTTTTCTCTTGTCGTTGCCATAGTCGTATGAGTTTAGAGTGTTGCGAGTATCATTTTTTCAATCTCCGTGCGGTTGAGTTCCGTGTGGAAAAGCCAGCTTATGAAAAGTCTGCGCCCTGCGGGTTTGAGTTCTTTGTAAAGTTCTCGGAATGTTGAGATATTGCCGTTGAGGAATGTCTCCACCATATACTCGGCGATGTTTTCAACCTCGTAATATTTGGCTTGCTGCTCCCAAGTCTTTGAATGTCTTTTCGTTGCCATAGTCGTAAATGTTTTAGAGTGTCGTAATCCAATAGATTATCCCTATTGAGGTGAGGATTGATATTATCCAGCCTATGCCTCGGAATATCGGTTTCAGTATCGCCCAAAGTAGCACCCCGACAATCAGACCGGCGATTATCCCTATCAGTTTTGCCGCCTTTTTTAATGCGGTATGAGCTGGAGAAGGAGTGAAGCTCGTATTTTTGATATGTCTGTCGTTCAGTGTCATAAAGCGATATTTTTTTTAATGCGTATAATCGCTGTTTGAAGTTTGTTCGCTCGTTGACACACTTGCACGACGGGAGGAAAGGGGTGTTCTGCACTCGCCGGGAAAAATACTACCGACCAACGAGAGCTGTGGAGATTTTTTCAGGCGAATGCAAAAGAATACCCCGTCCCGGCGTGTTCATCAACTCCGAGCGAACAGACTTTGAACTATGATTATAATCCGCACGAAACATAGAGCTGGCATCGCCCCATGAGGTGACACTGAACGACAGACATACAGAAAATGCTATCCGTAAGAAAAGAGTAATGTCCATAAACATTTCTGAAAACTACTGTATGTCATACTTTCTCACTTATGATAATGCCTATACTTTCATTAGAAACCGCTATGACAGCCCCGGTATAAGGCAATGTATGTGTCGGGGACGACCCCGGAATTTATGGAGGGATCGGCACCGAAATATTCTTTGCCGCCGTGGGCCGTAACAAACGGAGGGTGACGCGGCAGCTCAAATTCTTTATCAAGGAGCAGGCGTTAAGAACACGGGCTGTCGATTAGAAGTCTTGTGTGTGCGACATCCCTGTCGCAATCTCACAAGGCGTATGAGGCAGTCGGTGTTCAGCCGGCTCCCATAGTCGGCGTGCGGTCGGAGGGTGTCAGTGAAGCCTGCTTCGCCGTCACCATCTGACGGCATAGCCGACGACAACACCGTGAGCCGCCACGCCTCTCGCAGTTTTCGCAGTGCCTGACAAACGACAAAGATTTTTATGGCTGAATAATCTAAAATCCGAATTAAAGTGTTATATTTGCAAAATAATTCCAAATACAGCATTTGAAATGGTATTAGAAATCACTCTCACCAACTTTTTCTCGATTAACGAGAAAATAACGCTTGACTTGCAGGCCGCCAATATACAGACAAAGGAAGCCCGCGCGCTTGACGGCAATACTTTCAGTGTCGGCAATGAACGGCTTTTGAAAACGGTTGCCATATACGGCGCAAACGCTTCCGGTAAGAGCAACATAATCAAGGCTGTAAAGGCCGCTGTTGATATGATTCTCGACTCCCATAACTATAATGAAGGGGACAATTTTGATTTTAAGCCTTTCAAATTTGGCGGGAATGATGCTCCGAGTGAGTTCTACATACGTTTTATCGTCAACGGGATAGAACATGAATATTCTTTTTCCTGCACCCGTGAGGAAATCATTACCGAAAGCCTGTACTATTATCCCAAAGGGCGCAAGGCTCTGATATTCTTTCGTGATGAGCGTAACTCCGGAGGGAAGAAGGAGAAATATGAGTTTACGACCGTAATACGGCGCCCGATGGATGTTGCGTCGAATACTTCTCGCAAAACGCTTTTCCTGTCGCGTGCAAGCCAGATGGATCGTGACAAGGCAAAGGAGATTTACCGATGGTTCAACGAGCAGCTTGTGTTCAGTTATCGCGGCAACACATCTGTGGTGACAGACAGATTTCTCGGAGACAATAAGGATGCAGTTCTTCGCGTTCTTAAAGCCGCTGACAGCGACATTGTGGAGTTTTCGTATAAGGATGGAGAGTTGACAACTTTCCACCGGCGCAATCCTTCTCTGCCGTTTGACTTCAATACTGAAGAATCCGAGGGTACAAAAATATTGTTCAGGATAATGCTCACGGTAATGGATGTAGTCCGCAACAATAAAGTGATGTTTCTTGACGAGGTGGAAACCAGCCTGCACACCCGGCTTGTCGAGTATCTCATCAACCTGTTCCACAACAGCCGGTCGGCGCAGCTCGTATTCACCACCCACAACACGCATCTGCTTGACATGACCCGCTTCCGCAAAGACCAGATTTTCTTTGTGAACAAGCGCGATGACGGTTCCAGTGACCTTTATTCACTTTTCGACTACAAGGACTTCCGTGAGAAGATGGATTTGGAAAAAGCCTATCTTCAGGGGCGTTTTGACGCCGTGCCGTATGTCAACGAATTTGAGAATATCTGACTATGGCACGAAAAGCGAAACAGCCGAAAGGCAAGAGAATGAATCCGACCTTCTTCGTATTTTGCGAGGGAAAGACCGAAGCTGCGTATGTGGATCTCCTGCGCCGCAATTTCCGGGTTCCAGTTGAAATCATAGCGAGAGTAAGCGATTCCAATATATCCCAGCCGTATATCGACAGATGCAAGCGCGACAGGTTCACCACACCGGAGGATAAGACTTTCTTGATGTTCGACCTTGATGTGCCGGGGATGCTTGACCGTCTTAAGAAGATTCAAGATGCAACCCTCCTGCTTTCCAATCCCTGTATCGAATACTGGTTCTTGCTGCACTATGTCGATGTCAACCGTGAAATATCATCATCGGAGTGCCTTGCACTTTTGAGAAGTAAAGACCCTGCTTATTCCAAAGGAGAATTTTCAACGGCGATGAAAAGAATACTGATTGAGAACATAGAAGATGCGGCGGCACGCGCCAATGGGAAAGAGGTCTATTCCAATCCTTCCTCGACTGTTCATCTATTGACAAAGGAGATAGCCAGTATTTGAAACTGACCGAAAAGTCTGTCGATTTTATCTCAAATAATCCGTGAGTCGTGCAAGCGGAGAGATAGCGGTTATCCTGACAATCTGGCATTTTGAACCGTGAGCCTGAAAAATTCTCTTAGCGTGAGTAAAAGGTATTTTTAACGCTTTGGCTCATTGAAGATTGGAGATAAAGTATTAACTTTGCAACACCGAAATATTATTTCGGAGAAGAACATTGAAATCGCAGAATGAGGCATTAGTGAGTCGTTCCTCTACTAATCTACTAAGCCTCTGCAAATCAGTGCATATATAGAAATAACCCTGAAACCTCCGGGGTCACAAAGCCAAACGGCAAAATCAAGCAAATCGCTGAAACTAAGACAGTTTCAGCGATTTTTGTAATGTCCCTATCTGGCAGAATAAAGCATATTGTATTGTAGGGTTAAGATCCTGACGGAGAAATTGAGGCTTGATTACCTCGATAAAAATGCGTAACTTTGCAACGCAAAACAGCAAAGAATAGCGATTGGAGAGCCAATCGTATCAATGATATTCATAACATAACACCGCATTTTGTTTTGACGAAAATCTGGTAAATTTTTGAATACAAGAGCAAATGCGTGAAAGTTATGCTATGCTCAAGCATAGCGTGCTGTCACGTTTTCTTGTATAGGCAGTACCAGAGCCTTCGTTAAAAAGCATGTTCAGCACGCCTTTTTTGTTAATATCTTACGATTTATTGAATAAAACAAACCGAATTTTGTTCAATACAACAATTTAATTGAATATAAATCGCTATATTTGCAGTCTAAAACGGACTGTAATGAAAACAACGATACTCAATCAGCGGGCGGAACGTGACGAATTGTTGTCGCGACCTTATCAGCAACGGCATACAAAGTATGACGCTGACGAACTTTTGCAAAACCCGCTTATAAAACTTATAACTGGCCCTCGCCGCGTAGGTAAATCCGTTTTTGCTCTATTGATGTTGCAAGGCAAGAATTTTGCTTACCTCAATTTTGACGATAACCAGTTGCTCGAAAAGTGGGACGAGGATCTGGCAATGTCGGCTCTTGATGATGTCTATCCCGATTATGATTTCATGCTGCTTGATGAAATTCAGAATCTTCCTGATTGGGATTTGTGGGTAAGCAAGCTATATCGCCGGGGAAAGAATCTGATAATAACCGGCAGCAATGCCAATATGTTGAGCAGTGAAATGGCAACAGTTCTGACAGGGCGTTATCTCCAGATTGAAATGTTGCCTTTCAGCCTTGAAGAAACCATGAGGTGGAAAAACATCAGCCCAGACCGCGAGGAACAGGCGACACAGGCAATAGTGCTGGCAGATGACTATATGCGAAACGGCGGGTATCCTGAAACAATCCCGGCTCGTAGCATCACCAAGAGTTATCTCTCCACGCTGTTTGATTCAATTCTGCTGAAAGATGTCGCCCAACGTCATAATGTAAGGAATACGACCGACTTATACAACCTTGCCACATATCTGTTGTCAAACTTCTGCAATCCGATTTCTGCTAACGAACTTGCAGGTGAACTGGGTATGTCAAGTGTGGCGACTACAAAGAAATTCTGCGACTATCTCAACGAGCCTTACCTGTTCTTCTATTTGCCACGCTTCAACAACAAGTTGAAACTGATGAACAAGGCTCCGAAAAAGGCATATGTCGTTGACAACGGCTTTGTGCAAAGCACAGCGTTCAATCTAAGCGAAAACCTCGGAAGACTGTTGGAAAACCAAGTCTTTGTAGAACTCCTGCGTCGTGGCTACATCCCCGGGCAGACGCTGTTCTATTACCGCACCCGCAACGATAAAGAGATAGATTTTGTCACCCGCAAAGGCACGAAAGTAGAGCAACTGATACAGGTCTGCTACGATATGACCTCTGAGAAAACCCGCAAACGCGAACTCGACGCCCTTGTCGAAGCCGCAGAAGAACTCCACTGCGACAATCTTCATATCATTACCAATTCGCAAGAAGAACAAATCGAGTGGAAAGGAACTGCAATATTGGAGACATCAATACAAAATTTCTGACACTAAACTATTTACAATAGAGTAGGTTTATGATTATCTTAAAAACGAAGGACTGATATGAATACATTGAAATATAAGGATTTTATCGGCTCGGTTGCATTCAGCGAGGCCGATGGCGTATTCTTCGGTAAAATCGAAGGCATCGACGGACTTGTGAACTTTGAGGGCGAAAGCGTTGCCGAACTCACCAACGCCTTTCACGAAGCGGTGGATGATTACCTTGCTTATTGCGCCGAGGAAGGCATCGAACCCCACAAAAGTTATTCCGGCTCACTTAACGTGCGTCTTACTCCCGACATCCACACCCGCGTGGCATATCTTGCCAAACAAGCAGGCGTTTCAATCAATTCATTTATACGCACTGCCGTCGAAAAACAGATTGCCGCCATGCTCTGACGGTATGATATTTTAACGCCATAGATGCTTGGTAATCGGCGAAAAAGCATTAACTTTGCATTATCCCAATGGAATAATGGGGAAGAACATTGAAATAGTGTCGTGTGCAATTCGTGAACAACGGATATAACGGCATTACAATATTCTGAATACTACTTAGTTACAACGATACACCCCGGCTTCTCCGGGGTCACCCTACAAAACATCAAATCACAGCAAGCCTCTGAAATCACCCCGATTTCAGAGGCTTTTCAATTTTCATCCCCGCCCAGCGCGGGACGCGGACTAATTGGACTAATTGCGGACTAATTGCAAAAAAGTAGGCTAAAAGTGGTGTATATTATTGTTGTTCAATCGCTAAAAACATTTGAAAGCTTTTCAGCATGCTGAAAAGGCGTTTTGTGGCTCTAACCGCCGTCCATCCATTTTACATCCACTATCCCCGGAGAGCGCGGGACGCGCGGTTTATTTACAACCGCCTGCGGAGCGCGCAGCGCGGAGTTGGCGGACACGGACACCCATAAGAACTCCGATGCAAGCCGCGGAGCGCGCGCAGTCACGGCACGGCGACAGCCAAGGCCCGCACACAACCATTGCCGCCCCTCCATTTTACATTTCCAATTTCCATATTACATCCCCAAAAAACACCAAAAAGGTTATACATATACAACCTTTTTAGAGATTTATTATTACCTTTGTACGGATGTAACAACAATTTCACATGAAGTATCTTAATATCAAAAAGGCACTTGCCGCTTGGCAGAACATACAGCCGCTGATTGAGAAAGACAGGGAGAGGCTTAGCCGTCGTTTTACTGTGGATTTTAACTATAACAGTAACCACATCGAGGGTAACACACTGACTTATGGGCAGACAGAAATCCTGTTACTGTTCGGCAAGGTAATCGGCGAGGCCGATGTGCGCGACGTGGAGGAGATGACAGCAAGCAATGTCGGTCTGCGGATGATGACAGAGGAAGCCGCTATTAAAGAGATACCGTTAACGCAGAATTTCATCCGAACATTGCACAAAACACTCTTACGCGAGAATTACACCGTCTATCGTAATTTGCCCGGAGGGGTGCAGACAAGTTATGTTATACACGCAGGGCAATACAAGACACGCCCCAATAATGTAATCACAAGATACGGGGATAGATTCGAGTACGCCTCACCGGAGGAAACTCCTGGACTTATGGCTGACTTGGTTGACTGGTACAACACCGCAGAACAGGAGGGGAAACTATCTCCGGTTGAGTTGGCCGCGTTATTCCACTACCGCTATATCCGCATACATCCATTTGAAGACGGCAACGGGCGTATCGCCCGACTGATGGTAAATTATATTCTCACTCGCCACAATTACCCGATGATTGTTGTCCGCAGCCGTAAGAAAAGCGAATATCTTGAAGCTCTCCATCAGGCAGATCTTGAAGTTGGTCCGGTACCAAGTGATGGAGCACATGCAGATATCAAGAATATACATCCATTCCTTAAATATTTCAATAAATTGGTGGCAACTGAGATATATAACGATGTATTGTTTGTAAGCGAGAAAAATGAAAATGTCTGGTGGTATGATGGAAAACGGATTGCTTTCCGCACGCCCAACTATACTAAAATCCTGAACGCCATGCGTACTCAACCGACACTGACACTTGCAGACATGAAAGAAGAAACTGGAATCAGCGTCACAGCAATCCAAAAACTACTTGACCAGCTCATTTCTAAAAAATATGTGGAACGCGGCGAGAAAGAAGGAAGTTGGCGAGTGTTCCTGACACAATAGCCAATCTCGCACTCCTATCGTGGTAGTACCAATTGGAATAAACAGTATATCTCAACACTGATTTGTTCCAAATTTAGCCATGAATAAATCATTTAGTGATTGTAAATACTCATTGAAAAGTGGGCCGGTCGCTCATTGAAAAATGGGCCACCCGT
>ENA-UAML01000652-UAML01000652.1-human-gut-metagenome-genome-assembly--contig:-NODE-652-length-10592-cov-4.212489_pt1 | contig 10592 bp, 6 predicted proteins | sample MGYA00244211_ERZ654495 | MGnify/ENA primary metagenome ERZ654495 (study PRJEB26926, sample SAMN06164685) | human gut metagenome | biome: ENVO:00009003; feature: ENVO:2100002; material: ENVO:00002003... | reverse complement strand
GAGATTAGCGAGTGTCTCGTGGGCTCGGAGATGTGTATAAGAGACAGGTGCTGGCTCTGCTCATCGTCGATGTGGTTTTCGGCGTCGTCTACGGGGCCTATGCCATGTTCTGGATGGCCGAGACCCTGCCCCGCTACTACGACGAGAACCGCATCTGCAACTTTGCACAGGGTGCGTTCCACATCCACATCCCGGGCATCTATTACAACAACCGAAACTGGAAGCACGTCCTGCGGGCGTTCCGGGTCTGGTCGATGGTGTCGCTGGTGCTGGTGCCGCCCTGCACGGCGGGGGCAGTTTTCGTTGAGCGTGCCACCGGCTGGCAGGTGTGGGTCGCGGTGCTGGTGGCGTATATCGCCTCGCTGTTCGGGGCGATCGTGATACCGGCGAAGAGGTTTGAGTGAGGGAGAGGCTTTCCTTCCCCTCTCTGAGACCCGCATATTATCTGGCCAAGTGACAAATTATCGACGATGCATCGGCAAGAAAGTCACTTGGCCAAGGTGGCCAAATGGGCGATGCTGACCAAGTGACTCACTTGGCCAATGGAGGTCACTTGGCCAAACTGGCCAACTGGCAAAATATAACGTAACTATATTATTAAATGGTCACTTGGCCACATGATCTACTACAGTATACAGGAGAAAATTACATGCTCAAGGATTCACAGCTCGACCTCTGCGGACGGGTGGATTTTGCCCGCACGACACCGCTGCTGGCGCGGGACGAGGCGTTCTCGTTTGCCTGCGCAGGCTGCGGCGGCTGCTGCCGGGGGCGGGAGGACATCGTGCTGTCGGGCTTCGACCTCTGGCGCATCGCGGGTCGGCTGCGCCTGCCGCCTCAGACCGTGGCCCGGGCCTTCTGCCGCGCGTCTATCGGGCAGGTGAGCCATCTGCCGGTGCTGCGGCTGGCCCCCGTGAAGGAGGAGCGGAACAACTGCCCTTTCCTCACCGAGAACCACTGCGCCATCCACGACGCCGAACCGCTGGTCTGCGCCCTCTACCCGCTGGCGCAGGAGATCAGCAGGGAAGGGGAGGTGAGCTATTTTTTGCAGCCCACCGGCTGCGGAGGGCGTGTCATCGAAGCCAAAGTGGAGGACTATCTGGCCCGCTACGACGTCCCTGCCCGGGAAAAGACCGACGTCCGCTGGGCGCAGACCTGCATGGACCTGGAAGACGTGGTGGAGCCGCTGGACGCCGCCCTCGAGCCGCCCCTGCGCCGCCGGATGCAGGCGAAGCTCTGGCAGGCACTCTATTTTAAGTTTGACTATGAGAAAGAGTACCTCCCTCAGCTGGAAGAAAACCTCGTCTGGCTGGGCGCAGAGCTGCAAAAACTGACGGACTATCAGCAGAGAAGAAACACCTATCGAAAAAAGTGATAGATATATTCATTTTAATAGATAATTAGAACCGAAACGGCGTTGCCATCGGAGGGAAATCGTGATATACTTCACGAGTGTAAAGCAGAGGCTCTCTGCTGGACATTCAAATGCTTTTCGGCGCGGCGTCCTGCTGCCGCGTAGATGGAAAAATGAGGGAGTAATCATTATGCGTAAAATCACTCGTCGTTCGTTTCTGGCTGCTGCCGCTGTCTGCGGCGCTGCTGCTGCCCTGACCGCCTGCGGCGGCTCTTCTGCATCCTCCACGGCTGCTTCTTCTGTGGCATCTTCTGCCGCAGCCGGCTCCGCTGCCGCTTCCGGCGACACCTACACCATCGGCATCTGCCAGCTGGTGCAGCACGCTGCTCTGGACGCTGCAACGCAGGGCTTTGAGGACGCTCTGACCGCAGAGTTCGGCGACAACGTGAAGTTCGACTTCCAGAACGCACAGGGTGACTCCGCTACCTGCGCCACCATCGCCAACGGCTTCGTTTCCTCCGGCGTTGACCTCATCATGGCAAACGCCACCCCCGCTCTGCAGGCTGCACAGTCTGCCACCAACGAGATCCCCGTTCTGGGTACTTCCGTCACCGAGTACGGCGTGGCTCTGGGCCTGACCGACTTCTCCGGCACCGTCGGCGGCAACATCTCCGGCACCTCTGACCTGGCTCCGCTGGACCAGCAGGCTGATATGATCGTGGAGTGGATGCCCGACGCCAAGAAGGTCGGCCTGCTGTACTGCTCCGCTGAGGCCAACAGCCAGTATCAGGTGGACGAGGTCCAGAAGTATCTGGAGGCCAAGGGCGTCACCGCGACTCAGTACGCTTTCTCCGACTCCAACGACCTGTCTTCCGTCTGCCAGAAGGCCGCTGACGAGAACGACGCTCTGTATGTCCCCACCGACAACACCGTCGCTGCCAACACCGGCATCGTGGACGGCATCTGCCGCCCGGCCAAGAAGCCCGTCTTCGCCGGTGAGGAGGGCATCTGCGCCGGCTGCGGCGTGGCCACCCTGTCCATCAGCTACTACGACCTGGGCTACACCACCGGTGAGATGGCCGTCAAGATCCTGAAGGGCGAGTCCGATGTCTCCGATATGCCCATTGAGTACACCGATGTGACCAAGAAGTACAACAAGACCATCTGTGACGACCTGGGCCTGACCGTTCCCGAAGGCTATGAGGCCATCGAGGGCTGATAAGGGATAACCTCTCCGTCACACCTGACGGTGTGCCATCTCCCCTATCGAGGGGAGGCCTTGGCATAGCGGAAAGCCTCATCTCTTCGCCAGAGGCTCCCCTACTAGGGGAGCTGTCGAGCGGCAGCGAGACTGAGAGGTTGTACGAAGACGAGCCTAACCTACAAACAAAGCAGGAGCCCCATCCATTCGGATGGAGCTCCTGCTTTTCTTATAACTTACTGCATATCCGTCTCAGAGATGGGGGTATCCAGCTCATCGGCAGGGGTGTCCACCGTCTCAGGCTGTTTGCCCTTCTTCTCCTTGAGGGGCTTTTCGCCCTTGGGGCCGTGCTTCGACTTGATGCGCTTTGCCAGCAGAAGGAGCAGCACCAGCAGGGCTGCGCCGCCGGCGCAGAAGGCCCAGATGGGGAGCTTTGCAGGGACGAAAGCCACTTCGACCTCGGTGCCGGTAGTGATGAAGGTGGTGTAGCTGCCGAAGCTGCCCGTCTCCACCTTATGCCAGCTGCCGTCGGCCTGCTTGACGTAGACCTTGCCCTTGGCCTTGCCGGGGGTCAGATAACGGATCTGGTGGGTCTCATTGCCGTCATCGGTGAACTCCAGCAGCCACTGCTCTGTCACACCGTGGACATCGGCTGTGATGTCCTGCTGGGTGACCTGCACGGCGTTGGAACCGCCGAAGAAGCCGTCCACGAAGAAAACGGGACGTCCGTTCTCGCGGGTGACGCTGCTGCTCAGAGACGGGATGTAGGGCGTGTACTCCACATTGACCACGGTGTCGGTGTGGAGCTGGTCGAGGACGGGTGTGCTCCACTCGGCGTAGTATCCATTCTTCTGGGGGATCTCAGGGTAGTCGTCCAGAGTGAAAGACGCACCGTAGTCAAAGCTGATCTTCTTGATGATGTGGCCGTCGGCCTTGAAGGTCAGGGTCAGCTTGCGGAAGGAGTCCGGCACATTCTCCTGAGCCAGCAGGGTCTCATAGGTGACCGGCTCTGCCTGACCGACGCGGCTCAGGCGGTCGATGCCCTGCAGATCGTCGGAGACGAAGAGGTTGCCATAGAAGTCGCCGTCCTGTCCGCCGGAGACAGCACCCACGTACTGCTGGCCTTCCAGCACAGAGACGATGGCGCGGTTGTTGATGGCAATGAGGCTGCCGTCGGTGAGGTCGCTGTCGGTACCCTGACCGACGATGCCGCCGATGTACTTTTCACCGCTGAGGGCGCATTTTGCCCAGTTGCTGCGGAGCTTGGCGCTGGCCGCACCGGCAATGCCGCCCACCTGATTGACGCCGGTGACGTCGCCGTAGGACTCGCAGGCCGTCACAAGGCCCAGTTCCTCCTGGCCGACGATGCCGCCAACCATATCCTTCTTGGCGGTGATGCTGCCCTCGTTGATGTTGCCGGTGAGGACGGCGCTGACGGTATAGGAGGTGCGCAGCAGCGAGGTACCCTCGTCCTTGTTGTCCTCCTCGGGGTCCAGCAGGTTCTCGACGCCCATAGTACCGGCGATGCCGCCCACGTTCATGTCGGCGTCGATGGTGCCGCGGTTGATGCTGTTCTCGATCTTGCCGTCGGACTGGGAAGCGATGAGGTCTTCCGACTCATCCTCGTAGATGGTCTTGCTGCCCGGGTCGCTGATTTCTTCCACAGCATCCAGCATCAGGTTGGACACGACGCTGACCTGTGCGGTCACGGCGCGCATCTTGTCGGTCAGCTGGTTGCTGGCGGTGCGCATGGTGCTGTTGATGTCGTTCATCTTGTCGTTGATGGAGCTGACAGCATCAAAGAGGGAGTCCTTGGTGTTGGTCAGCTCTGCCGAGGGACGAGGCACCTTGATGGGGTCCTGCTGGTTGAGCCAGTGGAGGATGTCGCGGGTCTGGCCCATCATATCGGTCAGGCCGCCGAGGCCGTCCTGCATCTGGCCCATGGCCACGGAGGTATGCGCCAGCGTTGCACTGGTGAGGGCGGCGTCGGTCTTGAGCAGGTCGAGGGAGTCGCTCAGGTCATCCATGGCGTCGCTCAGCTTGTCGGAAGCATCGCTCAGCTGATCGAGACCATCCTTGATGCTGCCGCCGCCGTTATTGCCGACCCAGTCCTTGATGTTGTCCATGATACCGTCGGTGATGCTGCCCATGCCGTCCAGCGCGTCAGAGGCTTTGGTCAGAGCCGCAGCCAGCTCGGGGTGGTCGGAGGCCGAGACGGACTTGGCCGCGCTGCCCACGATGCCGCCCATCTGGGTGGCAATGGTAGAGATGGTGCCGATGGCACTTGCGATTTGGGAAGTAGCACGGGCAATGTCACTGTCGTTGGACAGGAGGGACGCCGTGCGCAGCAGGCCCATGCCTGCGGTGACGGCCTTCATTGCCGGGGCCATGCCGCTGCCCAGCGTGAAGACGCTGGCCACGGAGTTGGCCACCTTCAGCAGCTCGATACCATTCTTGAGGTACTTATCCGACTTCTTCTCGGCAGAGAGAGAGTCGTAGCCGGTCAGGATGGTGGAGATTGCCTGCGAGGCAGCGCTGTCATCGCCGGTATCAACAGACTCCAACAGCTGTTTGATACCCTCAGAGATAGCCGACATACCGTCACGGCCATCCTCGGCCGCGTCGCTCACCTTGTCCAGACCCTTGCTGGTCTTGCTGAGGGCGCTGGATGCCATCAGCATCTCGGCGGCCATCTCGCGCATGGCCCACTTGAGGTTTCCGGTGGCGTCGGTCAGCTTGGTCATGGCATCTTCGCCGGTGTCCATGACGGGTTCGAGTTTGGTGAGGGTATCGGCCAGCAGAGTGGAGGCGCGGTCGATCTCGTCGGCCACCTCGTCGCCGTAGTCGCTGGCCTGATCGTCCAGCTGGCGTGCCGCTGCAATGGCGGTGTCCATCTGGCTGGTCATGGCGCTGAAGGAATTGGAGATGCTGGTGGTGGAGTTCTCGACGACGCCGGTGGTGTCATCGACAAGGCCGCGCAGGACCTCCAGCTCCGAACGGAGACGCTTGATGGTGTCCTTGGAGAGGTCGAGTTCGCGATAGGGTTCCGCCTGACCGGCGATGCCGCCCACGTCCTTGCGGCCCAGAACATGGCCCTGATTGACACAGCCGGATACGAGGCCGTCGGTGCGGCCCACGATGCCGCCCACATTGTAGCCAACATGCTCGTAGCCGATGGTGCCGGTGTTGACGCTGGTCAGGATCATGCCGGAGGAGCGGCCTGCGATGCCGCCGGTGTCGGTGGCGACGTTGGTGACGGAATTGGTGGCGTCGTCATCGGCGGCGGCCATCTTGTTGTTGATCTGGTCCACCATCTTGGCGGTGAAGCCGTCGGTGTCGAGAGAGGCTTCCTGATATTCGGTGTTGATGCTGCCCACGTTGGTGCAGCCGGTGATGGCGCCGAGGTTGTAGCCTGCGATGCCGCCGGTGGAAGATTTGCCGGTGACGATGGCGCGGGCAGTGCTGTGGTCGATGGTGCCTTCGGACTCGTTGCGGCCTACGATGCCGCCCACCTCGCTGTCGCCGGTGACGACGCCGGTGAACTGGCAGTTGATGAGGGTACCGTGGTTGATGCCTACGATGCCGCCGGTGGTGGTGTCGGCAGAGTCAGAGACAGACACGATGCCCCGCACGCTCAGGGATTCGATGGAGCCCTGTTCCTCCACGATGCCGAAGAGGCCCGCCGGGGAATACTGGCCCGTAATGGTCAGATCCGAGATGGTGTGGCCATTGCCCTTGAACTGTCCGCTGAAGGACGGGATGGGCTCCCACAGCATCCCCTCGAGGGAGAGGTCTTTCTGTAGAATAACCGTCTTGCCCACCGACCACTGGTCGTAGGCACAGCTCTTGGCCAGCGAAAGCAGGTCCGAGACGCTGTTGATGTAAATGGTATCGCCGTCGTCAGACGCGAACACCGGCAGTGCGATGCTCAGCGCCAGCACAGCGGCCAGAAGCGCAGCCGTCAGGCGGCGCAGCAGATGGTTACTGGTCTTCATTCTGCACCTCCTGTTGTTTATTGTCGTCCAGTTCCTGAGAGACGTTGCCCGAGATGACGGTCAGCTGGACGTCGCCGTCCACGATGGCGTTCATCGTACCGGCCACAGAGCCGTGGATCTCGCCCTGCACGATGCCGTTGACGCGCATACGGCCATTGCCGCTGCTGCGGGCCACCAGCTTCGGCACAGCAAAGGAGGTACGGTCCACGATGCGGGTGCCGATGAGCAGGATCTGAGGCAGGACGAAGAGGACGAGGATGATGGAGATGATGGTGCCTCGGCCCAGACACTGGCCGATGCCCACGATGCAGGCGTCGGAAGTCATCTGGCCGATGAGGATGCCGGACACGGTCATGATGGTGCCGGAAGTCAGGATGGTCGGGAACGCGAAGTTGATGGTCTCTATCATGGCCTGCTTGTGCTCCATCTTATCCTTCAGCTCGTTGAAACGGGTGGCGATGACGATCGCGTAGTCGATGTTCGCGCCCATCTGGATGGAGCTGACGATGAGGTAGCCCATGAAGTAGAGGTTGGTCCCCATGAAATACGGGAACGAGAAGTTGATCCAGATAGCGCCCTGAATGACCACGATGAGCAGGATGGGCATACCGACGGACTGGAAGGTGAACAGCAGCACCAGCAGGACGATGAAGATGGACACGACGCTGACGACGACATTGTCGATGGCGAAGGACTTCTGGAAATCGTACTCGTTGGTGGCGTCACCGGCCATGTAGAGCTCGCCGTCCGGGTAATACTTCCGGGCGATGGAGCGGATGGTGTCGGTGAACTCATAAGTAGTCTGGCCGGGTTCCAGAGAGGGGCTCAGGTAGATGAGGACGCGGTTGTAGTCGTCGCCCTGCAGCTGGGCCAGTGCGCTCTCCATCTGGTCGCGGGCGTCGTGGAGGTCGTTCAGGTCTTCCTGAGAGAGGGAGACGATGCCGGTGTCGGCCTCGTCGCAGACGTAGAGGAACATATCCACCAGCGGCACTTTATAGGAAGCGAAGTTGCCGATGATCTGGCCGTACTCCTCGTTCTCGATGGCGTAGGCGGTGTAGATCATCTGGGCGGCCTCGTAGTCCAGATCGGCCATCTCGGAGAACTGGCGGGCGGTGAGCTTGTCTTCCAGCATATAGCCGTCCTGGGCCTCGATGTTGGACAGACCCTTGGTGGAGTCTATTTCATCATAGCGTTCCAGCTCCTCCAGCATCTTTTTCTCGATGCTGTAATCGTCGTTCTTGGGGTAGACGAGTGCCACGAGGTTCGACTTGGTGAAGTTTTCTTCGATCATCTGGTCCGCGATGAGGGATTCGTTCATCTTCGGCACCTTGATGACATCGTAGCCGTAGGCGTAGGGACAAAGGTTCGAGAAGTGGTACCCGATGAGGATGACCACCAGGAAGATGACAGGGATGACCTTGCGGGTGTGCCATGCAAAGCGGCCCACGAAGGGGATCTCCGGCACGAAGTTCCTGTGCCTGGTCTTATCCATGTAGGGTCCGAAGAGCATCAGCAGGCCGGGCATGACCACGAACACCGAGAGCATCGCAAAGAGGATGGACTTGATGAGGCAGATGGCCATATCGGAGCCGATGCGGAACTGCATGAACAGCATAGCCACAAGGCCGCCGACGGTGGTCAGGGAGCTGGAGCTGATCTCGGGGATGCTCTTGCTCAGGGACTCGATGACGGCCTCCTTCAGAGGCATGGTCTGGTGTTCTTCCTTGAAGTGGTTGCAGAAGATGATGGCGTAGTCCAGCGACAGCGCCAGCTGCAGGATGTTCGTGACCGAGTTGGACACGAAGGAGATGGTGCCGAGCATGAAGTTTGTACCCATGTTCAGGATCATGCCCACCACGAAGGTGAGGATGAGGACTGGCACCTCGGCGTAGGTCTGGGACGTCAGGAGCAGGACGATGACGATGATGACGGCAACGTACACCATGATGACCCGCACCTCGGCATCAATGGTCTCCTGCTGGGTGTTGCCCAGCGAGGTGGAGACGTAGATGTCGTAGTCGGCGAGGTATTCCTTCACCCGGTCAAGGGCCTCGAGGCACTGGTCATCGTCCTCGGGGTAGTCGAAGGTGATGGAGTAAAGGGCCGACACCGCGTCCTTATTATAATGGTCGGTGGTGTCGTCGTAGTCCAGCATCTGGACGCCCTTGAGCTCGGTGAGCCGGTCGGAAAGTTCATCGGCCTCAGCGGGCGTGATGTTGGCCACCATGACGTCGGCAGAACCGTAGGTCGTGAACTGCTCGTCCATGATGTCAAGGCCCATGCGGGTCTCCGAGGTCTTGGGCAGGTAGGTGGTCATGTCGGTCTCGACCTTGACCCACCGCACCGAGAACACCGTGAAGATGGCAGCCAGAATGACAAACAGGAACACAAGGTTGCGGCGTTCCACGATCTGGCGCGCAAGCTTGTGCATGAAGTCTATCTGCGGTTTTTCGTGTTCGTTCAAAGCGTCCGTCCTCCTTTGTCGTGATTTTTTTGCAGTTTCATCCCCGGGGATGGGCTGCGCAGTCGTCTCATAAACAACCTCCGTTCGATAAACTACATTTGGTGATTTTGTTAAAATTCGAAGGGAAATATTTGTACAAATGATATAATAGAGCGCTGCCCATCAAAAAGCAAGCGGCAAAACCGCGCGAATGATAAAATTTGCTTGTTCTTAGCCGCCCTCTCAGTCATCGCTTCGCCTGAGAGGGCTAGTGTTTCCGTTTCCTGCGCGGCCCCGCATTGACGTAGCCGAACACTGTGCCACAGACGCCGCCGCCGATGTGCATGAAGTTGGCCACGTTGTCCCGCACAAAGATGATGTCATAGATCTGCTGGCCCAGATAGAGCGCCGCCACCAGCAGCATGGTGACGGGGATGCCGCCCGAGAAGCCGGACAGGGATGCCAGCATGATGAGCATGAAGACGATGCCCGACGCGCCCAGCAGCGCCGTGCGGGGGAACAACGCACACTGCAGAATGCCCGAGATGAGGGCCGTGAGCAGGATGCCTTTGAGCAGGGGCAGGCTGCCGTACTTTTCTTCCATCGGCGGGCCGACGACGAGGAGAAGCAGCATATTGTTCAGGAAATGGTCCCAGCTGCCGTGGCCCAGCACATGGCCGAAGAGCCGGATGTAAAACAGTGGGTCTTTCAGCGAGGAACGGTAAACGCTGAACAGATGGGTGGTCGTCCAGCCGCCGGTGTACTGGCCCAGGAACAGCACCCCCAGTGAGAGGAGGAAAAATGTCAGGATGACCGGCGAATTGTACTGCACAGACAGCGTGAATTTGGGTCGTTTCGTAGTTGTTTCCTTCTTTCCCGGCCCGTCCGGGGCCGCAGTATGAGTGATACGACCATCATATCATAATCTTCAAGGTTTTTCCACAACTTTCGTCGGTTCAACCCCGGGTCTGCTCCCAATAGGCCCCCATGCTCTGGCCGGGCTGGTCGGTGACTTCGTCGTTCAGGTAGTCCGCGAGGCCCACGGCGGCAGGCTGCCAGCTGCGGGCTGCCTCTACCGTGGGGTACTCCACCTCGGCGTACCAGAACTCCGTCGGCTGGCCCTCGTCCACATGATTCACTTCCAGCACCGCACCGTCCGGCAGCAGGTAGCTGCGGCGGAGCTTCGGGATAAGGGGCCTGCCGATGATCTTCGTCTCGAGGTCATTGAAAAGCGCAGGGTCGATGTCCCGCTCGATCTCTTCCCTCGCCAGCCCGCTGCCCGACTTGAAGCAGAGGACGTAGTGGGTCTTGCCGCCCGTCAGGGCCTCTTCCCGGATGCGGACGGTGGGCCGCACGCTGATGTAGCCCTGCCGCATGGCAAACTCCTCTTTCAGCGGCAGGCCCTCCGGCCAGCCGTTCACCATCCACTTGCGCTCGATCTCCATGATGTTTTCCTTCCTTTCGGTGGTTTTTGTATTTATTCTAACATATTTTTATGGTATTATAAATGGCGAGTTAGAAGAACAACCTCTCAGTCTCGCTATCGCTCGACAGCTCCCCTACCGAGGCTGTCTCTTATACACATCTGACGCTGCCGAC
>ENA-UAML01000641-UAML01000641.1-human-gut-metagenome-genome-assembly--contig:-NODE-641-length-10777-cov-3.612759_pt1 | contig 10777 bp, 5 predicted proteins | sample MGYA00244211_ERZ654495 | MGnify/ENA primary metagenome ERZ654495 (study PRJEB26926, sample SAMN06164685) | human gut metagenome | biome: ENVO:00009003; feature: ENVO:2100002; material: ENVO:00002003... | reverse complement strand
GCAGTAGTCGTCGGCGCGGTGCGTCGAGGCGAAGGGGTTGAAGGGCGTGCGCCATCCGCGGCGGCTGTCGCGTCCGCGCATGAAGCCCGTCGACGGGTCGAAGTAGTTGCGGTAGGAGTGGCTCCGCTCCGTGAAGTAACGGGCATCCTCCCCGCGGCCGAGCGCCTCGGCAGCCCGGGCGGCGGCACCGTCGGCCAGTGCATACTCCATGTCGTAGGCCACCGCCTCGTTGAACAGGTCGCACGGAATGTAGCCGTACTTCATCCGCAGGCCGTTGCCGCGGTCGGGATTCATCGCCGTGCGGCGGATTGCCTCGAAGGCCCGCTCGCGGTCGAAGCCCCCGATTCCCTTGACAATGGCGTCGGCGACGACCGGAATGCCCGGATTGCCCACCATGCAGTCGGTCTCGTTGCCCCAGAGGTGCCATACCGGCAGGCGGCCCTGCTCGTCGGCGATCGCAAGCATCGTGTTGACAATGTCGGGCATGCGGTCCGGATGCAGGATCGTCATCAGCGGCATGGCCGCGCGATAGGTGTCCCACAGCGAGAAGGTCGTGTAGGTCGTATGGCCGGGATTGCGGTGCACGGCGCCGTCGGCCCCGCGGTAGTCGCCGTTCACGTCGCAGAACTCCGACGGAGCGACCATCGTGTGGTAAAGGCCCGTATAGAAGATGCGCCTGGCCACCTCGTCCTGCGTCGTAACCTTCACCTTCGCGAGCTGCGCGTTCCACGCCGCATCGGCGGCAGCGGCCGTCGCGTCGAAGTCCCAGCCGGGAAGCTCCGCCGCAAGGTTCGCCTCGGCGCCCTCGATGCTCACGGGCGAGAGGGCGACCTTCAGCATCAGCTGCTCGCCCTCCGTCGTAGCGAAGTTCACGCGGGCATAGTGCTCGCCGACCTGCTCAAACGAGGTGAAGGGGCGCGAGAACTCGGCGACAAACCACACGCGCTGGTCCTTGGCCCAGCCCGTGGAGTAGCGCCAGCCCACGAGGCGGCTGTCGCCCGACGGCTCGATGTGGGTCTCGGTGGCCTTGTCCCAGCAGCCGCCGTTCTCCAGGTCGAAGATCACCGCCGCGTCGTCCGCAGCGGGGAAGGTGTAGCGGTGGAAGCCCACGCGCGAGGTGGCCGTCATCTCGGCCGTGATGCCGTAGCGCACGAGCGGCACCGAGTAGTAGCCCGGACGCACGACCTCCTTCGTGCGGTCGGCATAGGACCACAGGCCCGAAGCGGGGTCCTCCTCCGTGCCGCGGGCGCAGGTCACCTTGCCCACGACGGGCATGACCGTCACGTCGAACAGATCGCCGATGCCCGTACCGCTCAAATGCGTGTGCGAGAATCCGATGACCGTGGAGTCCGACTCGTGGTAGCCCGAGGTCCAGTCCCACTCCTGCGGGATGCTCGTGGGTCCGAGCTGCACCAGTCCGAACGGCACGTTCGCGCCTACGAAGACGTGGCCGTGGCCGCCCGTACCGATCCGCGGATCGACGTACCGCGTCAGGTTGTCGTCGGCCGCGGGCTGCGCACAGGAGGCCAGCCCGAGAGCCGCAATGAGGAAAATTCTTGACAGGTTCATCTGTTATTTGTTCGTTTCGTTGTTGAGTTCAAAGGTCAGTGTGCCGCCACGCAGCAGTTCGTCGTGCGTGAGGCGGTATTTCGACAGCGGACGGCCGCCGAGCGTCATCCGCCGGATGTAGCCCTCGCCGTGCTTCTCGATCGTGAGCGTGCCCTGCGGCGTATCGATCTCCGCCCGGTCGAACGTCGGGGCCGTCAGCGTGTAGGCCGCCTCACCCGGACAGTCGGGATAGAAGCCCAGCATCGTGAAGACCGCCCAGGCCGACATCGTGCCCGTGTCGTCGTTGCCCGGGATGCCGTCGGGCTCGACCGTGAAGTATCGCTCCAGCAGACGCCGTGTCTCGCGCTGCGTGCGCCACGCCTCGCCGGGGAAGCGGCTGAAGAGGTACGCATAGGCGATGTCGGGTTCGTTCGCCGGGTCGTAGAGGCCCTCGTCGAAGACCATTTGCAGCTTCTCGACAAAGCGTTTGCGTCCGCCCATGAGCCGGACCAGCCCCTCGACGTCGTGCGGCACGTAGAACGTGTAGTTCCAGGACGACCCTTCGTGGAAGCCGGGCGCCGCCGAGAAGTTCTCGCCGGCCTTCGGATCGAAAGGCGTGAGGAACGACCCGTCGGGCAGGATCGGCCGCAGCGTGCCGTACTCCTTGTCGTAGTAGTGGCGGTACCCGAGCGAGCGTTCACGGAACAGGCGTGCATCCTCGCGGTGGCCGAGCGAGTCGGCCAGCCGCGCCAGCGCCGCATCGGCAACGTAGTACTCCAGCGCGTGCGAGACGGAAACGTCGCCGGCCAGGTCCTGCGCATAGAAGCCCAGCGGGATGTAGCCCCGCTCGATGTAGGGGTCGATATCGGGTCGCAGGAGGTTCTGCGCGCCGGGCGTCGTCGCCGACTTGCGGAAGGCCTCGTAGGCGGTCTCGATGTCGAAGTCGCGCAGCCCCTTCATCCACGTGTCCGTGATGACCGGGATGGCCGGGTCGCCCTCCATCGTGAAGGTCTCGCGCCCGTAGAGTTCCCAGCGGGGCATCCAGCCCCACTCGCGGTAGATGTCGATCATCGAACGCACCATCTCCACCTGCCGCTCGGGGTAGACCAGCGTCAGCAGCTGGTGCACGTTGCGGTAGGTGTCCCACAGCGAGAAGACCGTGTAGCGCTCGCCTTCGGTGACACCCACCTCGCCCGAGCGCTCCATGAGCGGATACTCGCCGTTGACGTCGCTGAGCAGATTCGGGTGGATCAGCGTGTGGTAGAGCGCCGTGTAGAAGACGCGGCGCTGCGCCTCCGTGCCGCCCTCGACACGGATGCGGCCCAGATCGGCATTCCACCGCCCGAGGGCCGCCTCGCGCAGGGCGTCGAACGACTCTCCGTCGGCCTGCTCCGCCTCGAGGTTGCGGCGGGCATTCTCCGCCGAGACATACGAGATGCCCATGCGCACCTCGATCTGCTCGCCCGCCTGCAGGTCGTCGAACGTGAACCAGTAGCCGATGTCGTCACCCGCCAGCTCGCGTCCGTACTCCGTGTAGAGCTTGTACCTGCCGTTGTCGGGCGTCCATTCGGCCTCGACGCCCGTCATCTTCCGCTGCTTCTTCCAGTAACCCGCAGCCGACGGGGTCTTCGAGACGCGCAGCACGAAGTAGACCGGAAAGACCTTCTGCGGGTTGTAGCAGAACGTCCCCAGCAGCTTCATGCCCTCGATTTCGGTGGCGCTCACGCGGCGCACCATCGCCCCGGACTCGTTCGTCAGCCCCTCGCCCAGGTTCAGCAGCAGGTGCCCCTCGCCGCCCGGGAAGGTGTAGCGCTCGACCGACGTGCGCGGCGAGGCCGTCGCCTCGGCGCGGATGCCGTACTTCGAGAGCGTCACGGCGTAGTAGCCCGGCGAGGCCTCCTCGTCGCGGTACTCCGAGCCGTAGTTGCGGTAGTCGACCTCCAGCTCGCCGGTCGTGGCCATCGTCAGCAGCGAACCCATGTCGGGGCACCCCACCCCGCTCAGGGCGCCGTGGGCGAATCCCGTGAAGAACTTGTTGTGGTACTCGTAGGGGGTGGACCACCAGCGTGCGTCCTTGTCGTAGCGGTTCAAATCCGACCCCATGACGTTGAAGGGCACGACGGCCATCATGCCGTTCGGCACAACGGCCCCGGGATTCGTCGTCCCGAAGTTCGTCGTCCCGATGAAGGGGTCCACATACTCGGCGGGAGTCTGCGCCAGGGCTGGCGCCGCACCCAGCAGGAGTGCGAGCGCCGCCGTCCGCAGCATTCGTCGCGCGCCCATCAGAGGATCGAGTTTTTCTTCGTGAACTCGATGATCTCGGGGATGTAGCCGAAGGCCAGCCCCGTCACCGTATCGGCGCAGCCGTAGTAGATCGCCACGCGGCCCGTGGCGGGATCGTGCAGCGAGGCGCACGGGAAGGTCACGTTGGGCACGTCGCCCATGCACTCGTAAGTCTCACGCGGCGAGATCAGATACGGGCCGCTGCGGGCCAGCACCTTCCACGGCTCGTCGCGGTCGAGCAGCGCCGAGCCGAAGGCATAGACATAGCCGTTGCACGAGCGCAGCACGCCGTGGTAGAACAGCAGCCACCCCTCCGAAGTCTCGATGGGCACCGGACCGGCACCGATCTTCATGCACTGCCAGGCCGAGAGCTCGAACGCGGAGGGCGCCATCACGTGGCGGTGACGGCCCCAGTAGGTCAGATCGGGGCTCTCCGAATAGAAGATGTCGCCGAAGGGCGTATGTCCCGTGTCGCTCGGGCGCGACAGCATCGCGTAGTTGCCGTTGATCTTGCGCGGGAAGAGCACGCCGTTGCGGTTGTAGGGCAGGAAGGCGTTCTCCAGCTGGTGGAACGTGACGAAGTCGTCGGTCCACGCCACACCGATCGTCGGGCCGTGGTAGCCGTTGCACCACGTCACGTAGTAGCGGTCGCCGATCTTCGCCACGCGGGGGTCGTAGCCGTAGACCCACTCCCCCACTTCGGGATCGGCACCCGTCAGGCGGATGTCCTCCTCGTCGATGTCCCACTTCAGGCCGTCGACCGAGAAGCCCACGTGCAGCCGCATGCGGCGGTTCGTGTCGTCGCAGCGGAAGACGCCGGCGTAGTTGTACGCGCCCTTGCGGAAGGGCACGACGGCCGAGTTGAAGATCGAGTTCGAGGTCGACAGCGCGTCGCGTCCGATGATCGGGTTCTTCGAGTAGCGCCACACGACGCTCCGGCAGCCGGCGGGACGCTCCTCCCACGGCATGCCGGGCTGGGCTTCGCCCATGATTTCAAGTTTCGATTGCATTGTGATAGATTATTTGGAATTTGTCTGTTCGTTTCAGCGGATAATGATCTCGTCCGTAAAGAGCCAGCCGCCCGCGCGGCCGTTCGATACGGCATGGTAACGCACGTAGCGGGCCTCGTCGGAGCCCTTCCAGGCGAAGGTGCGGTATTCGGGACGTTCCTCCTCCTGCGGGTAGTCGTTCCCGATGACCCCGAGGCTGCGGAAGGTCTCGCCGTCCGCCGAGACCTCGATCTCGACCCGCGCCGGGAGCCATACCCACGCCGAATACCACTGCATGAAGTCGGCTGCCACCTCGCGGATCGGCTTTACGGCGCCGAGGTCCACCGTGACGTCGACGTCGCTGTTGAGGAAGCCCTGCCAGCGCTCGCCGTAGCTCCACGGCCCGCGCTGTCCGTCGGTCAGCGTCGCGACCCCGTCGGCCGGATAGGAACGGTGCCACGGCGTGGCGTAGGTCACCGGACAGCCGACGGCCAGGTGCTCGACAGGCTCCAGCGACTCGGGACGCTCGCCCTCCTCGGATTCGAGGTCGAAGGCGTTGTAGCCCGCCTCGCGCGCCCGCTCGGTATAGATCAGCGCCCGGGTGCGGAACTCGTCGTAGTCGCGGCTCTTTTGGGGGCTCCACGCCACCTCGGCCAGGGCGAAGGCCCGCGGATAGAGCATGTATTCGGCCTGCTCCGGGGTCGGGATGTACTCCGTCCAGAGGTTGGCCTGCACGCCCAGTACGCGGTCGCGGCCCGCCATCTGCTCGGGAGCCGGATCATACGAGTAGACCTTCGAGAGGGGCAGGTAGCCCGTGAAGGCCTGCGGCTGGGTCATCGGGTTGTCCTGATAGCCGTCGAAATAGCAGTAGCTGCCGGGCGTCATGACGACGTCGTGCCCCGCGGCGGCGGCCCGGCGTCCGCCCTCCTCGCCGCGCCACGACATCACAACGGCATCGGCCGGGATGCTGCCGTCGAGGATCTCGTCCCAGCCGACCAGCCGGCGGCCGTGCGCCTCGAGGAAGCGGCCGATGCGGTGCACGGCATAGGCCTGCAGCTCGGCCGGCGTCTTCAGTCCCTCGCGCTCCATCAGGGCGCGGCACTTCGGGCAGGCCATCCACGCGCGTGACGAGGCTTCATCCCCGCCGATGTGGATGAACTCCGAAGGGAAGAGCTCCAGCACCTCGGCAAAGACCCGCTCCAGAAAGACGTAGGTCTGCTCGTTGCCGAGGCAGAACTCCCCGCTCGTGCCGGGCTCGCCCGAGCACGAGAGCTCGGGATAGACGGCCAGCACCTCCTCCGAATGGCCCGGCATCTCGATTTCGGGCACAACGGTGATGTGCAGCGAGTCGGCCAGCGCCAGCACGTCACGCACCTGCTCCTTCGTGTAGTAGCCGCCCGCGGCCTCGGGATCACCGCGGCGTGCATAGCGGCTGCCGCCGCGGCGCCACTCCTGCCACGTTTTGCCGACGCGCCAGGCGGCCTCCTCCGTCAGCCGCGGATAGGCATCGATGGCCAGGCGCCAGCCGGCGCCGTCGGTCAGGTGCCAGTGCAGGCGGTTGAGCTTGAGCGACGCCATCATGCGCAGCTGCTTCTTGACGAACTCCGCATCGAAGAAGTTGCGCGAGACGTCCAGATGCAGGCCGCGCCAGGCAAAGCGCGGATAGTCGGTGATCTTCTGCGCCGGGATGCGGTCGCCGTACTGCGCATGCAGCTGCAGCAGCGTCTGCAATCCGTAGAAGAGCCCCGCCTCACCATGCGAACGGACCGTGATGCCGGCCGGCCGGATGGCCAGCACATAGCCTTCCGCAGATGCGGGCAGCGAATCGCCCTTCGAGAGGACGAGGTGCAGGTAGTTCTTGGCCGCGTGGCGTTTGCGCTCCTCGCGCACACACTCGATCGGCGTCGAGAGCAGGTAGTCGGCCAGCGGCCGGGCCACCGAATCGGGGGCGTCGATCCACAGCGACAGCGGCGTATGGATTTTGAAACTGCCCGGATATTCGCGCACGGCGACGGGTTCGGGAAGCAGCGCATTCTCCTGCGCGCTGCGTTCGCAGGCGCCGCACAGCAGCAGCGTCGCGACAAGAAACAAAAAGCGATTCGGGAACATGTGGAAAAACCGATTGCGAGGCCGACTGCCCGGCCCGGGGATTGCGGACGGCCCGGGATCGGAGGCCACTCCGCCACGGCTCCGTGCGGCAGGCGTCCGCACGCCGCGCAGCCGGCAGGAAGCATCAGATCGGGGTCCGTTCATTTTGTTCATGCAGTTTTGTCCAAAATTACGAATAAATACGCAAAAACGAGGCTTCGGGAAGTCAAAAAAACGGAGACTTTCCATTTCTGACAGAAAGTCTCCGTTCGCTGTTCCGTCTGACGACTCCTTTACGGTTGTCGCTCAACGGGTTGCGTCATTCGTCGTGTCAGTTCTTGCCGTACACCTCGAACTCGGCAAAGTACCAGTAGTACGCCTCGACTACCTCGAACTTGAGGTAGCGGACATCGGCCGGCAGCACCAGTGCGATGTAAAGCGGCGTGTAGGAGCCCGTCGGAGCATCGTAGCGGTCCATCTCGCCCCACGACGACCAATCCACACCGTCCACCGAGCCCGAGACGCGATAGATGCGCGGCACGTAGCCGACATAGTCCGAGGCACCCTGGAAGCTCAGGCCGTAGACGGTCTTCACCTCCTGCATGTCGATGACGAACGACTCGTCGTCGATGTAGGTCATGGTGTTGTTGTCGAAGAGCTTGTTGCCGATGGAGGCGGGGTCCACCGTCCACGTCGAGTAGTCGAACTCAACCCACGAAGGATCGAGCGCCGAGAGGAAGGTCATGCGGTCGAAGACCTTGAGAACCGAGATTGCGCAGGAGCCCTGCTCCTCCGACATCACGGCTGCGGTCTCGTCGCCGGCCGGAGCGGCGGTCAGCTGGACCATGCACTCGAACGGCTGGTCGTCCACCTCCAGGAAGTCGTCCGTCAGCGACCAGACGGTCGAGGTCGACTCGAGTTTGCCGGCCGTAACGGTCAGCTGCGAGGCCGAGAAGCGTTCGCCGCTGTTCTCGGGAGCACCCGTCGAGGAGACCGTAAAGGTCAGGTCATGCAGCGCGGGCTTGTCCAGTACGACCCGGTACTCGTAGCTGATCGGGTCCGTATTGATGATGCCGCCCTCGATGTAGGCGCGACGGAACTCGGCCGACGTGCTGCCATCGACACCCTGAACCGACGCCACGCTCACGTAGGCCTCCTTCTCGATCTTGAGACGGGCCTCGGACTGCGTCAGATCCAGTCGGGAACCATCGGCTGCGATAAGCCGCACGCCCAGTTCGTAGGTCTTCGCCGCGTACTCGCCGTCCATGAACGACAGGTCCTCGTCGAGCAGGCTCACGGTCACCGAGGCCGAGATGCTGCCGGCCGGGATGTGCAGCTCCGTTTCGCTGATCGACACGCGATCCGTCGGGATGTCCACGATGATCGGCTCGACCTGGAAGGTCGCATCCTTCGGGCTCGGCGTGGCCAAGGTGAAGACATAGGTGCGGCTCAGCGGTGCGTCGGCCTGCAGCTCGCCCGTAACGGGAGCGTAGGTCACGTTGACCGTCGCCTCGTTCGCACTCTCCGTGCCCTCGATCGTGATTCCGACCGGAACCTCGGGATAACCGGCCAGATTCAGCTCCTCCTCCTCGCGGCAGCCCGCAAGCATGCCGCTGCCGAGAACCAGTGCGGAGAGGAGCGTCAGTTTCCAAATATTTTTCATGGTTGTAGTCGTTTTATGTGGTTATTACAGATCGTCGGGGAAGACATACGGCTTCGGATCGTCCTTCTTGTAGAAGGTCGTCGGATAGGCCAGCGGCGAGCCGTAGAGGGTCTCCACACCCGACAGCATGGAATACGAACGGGCGAAGTTCTCCGGTGCGAGCGCGAAGCCCATGAACCAGCCGTAATTGCGGTCAAGGATGTTCTGCGCCGTGCTGGAACTCATCGAGGGCCATCCCTGGTTGAACTCGATGGAGATGCCCGAGCACTTCGAGATGCTCATGTTGCCGATCGGATAGGAGGAGCCGCCGTAGTTGGCTACCACCACGTCGATCCATTCGTCGGCATCCACGCCGTCCACGCTCTCGGCTCCGTACATGGAGCCGTAATCGAAGACCGTCACCAGTTTGTCGGGCATCAGCTGCTTGGTCTCGTAGCACAGGCGTGCGGCGGCTTCCTGCGAACGCGAAGCGAAGTAGGGATTCGACAGATCGGGCGAGGTCGAGTACTCGTCGTCGTAGTTCACGCCGTCGAGGTTGTAGGTGTAGACGTACTCGGCCACTTCGGCGGCGAAGTCACGCGCACCGATCTCGGAGAGCTGCGCCAGACCCGACTGGTCGTGGTTGCCCAGCAGACCCAGCAGCACCTTGATACCGCGCTTGCGCAGCGGCTGGAGGTAGGTCTCGTTATTGTCGAGCAGGAACTGCACGTTCGGGTTGCAGTTGACGTAGGCACGTCCGGCTGCGGCATCCCAGTTGATGTTGGCGGCAAAGAGCACCACGACGTCCCACAGCAGCTTGCCGTTCTCGAGCTTGAAGGTCAGGGCGTTGAGCGGGTTGGTACCGTTCACCTCGAAGAAGAGGAATCCCTTGGGCTTACCTTCGCCCTTGTCGCAGTCGGCAAAGTTCTCGGCCTGCTCCGTATCGCCGTTGATGAGGTAGAGGCAGTGCGATGCCTCCTCCTTGAGCGTGATGCCGTCGGCCTTGACGACCACCGGAATGGCGTAGACGACACCGGCAGCGAGTTCCGTGCTCGGCGAAACGGTCATCGTGGCCGTAGCCCGGGTGGCATCGGCCTCGCTCACGGTGAAGGCGCCGTCGTTGGCGAACGAAACCAGCGTCTCGGGATAGAGTTCGTAGGCGGTGCCGTTGGCCGCGTTGTAGCTTTCAAGGTAGGCGGCGTCGACCGAAGCCCGGGCCGAGAGCGTACCCTCGTAGGCACGGGTGAGGCCGAACGACAGCGTGGCGGTGTACTCCTGACCGGTCGGGGCGATCGTCACGACCGACTGATTGCTGGCCTGATCCAGCAGGTAGCCGTTCGTCTCGTAGATGGTCTCGTAGGGAGTTTCGTCGATCGGCTTTCCGGCCTCGATCTCCTCGGAGCACGCAACTCCCAGCAGCGCACCGGCCACAAGGGCGGCAGCTGCAAACGTGCGGATTCTGAAATATCTGAAGTTCATGACAGATTCAATCTATTGGTTCGACTTGAGATTATTCGGGAAGCTCGACATTCACCCACGTCGGCGTACCCTCGCCGGTCAGATTCGTGCCGTTGCCGGTTGCGTCGTTGATGACATTGCCGCTACCCTCGTTGAATTTCCAGTAGGCCAGCAGCCCATCGGTCGTCGGATCGACCGTGTACATGCTCGAAGCGATCTGCTCCTGCGTGCGCTGCACGGTCCAGATGCGAAGCTCGGAGATCTCGCCGGGCAGCCAGCGGTTGTCGTCGTAGGACTTGCCGACATAGCAGCCGCTATTGAGCGATACGCTGCCGCTTGCGGCGTTGTCGGAGGCCACGACCTCACCGTTCTGGTAGTAGATGCGCTCGCCGGTCGTGGCATCCCATACCACGGCGATGTGAACCCACTCGTTGACGGGAAGACCCGGTGCCGCATTGGGCGACGGCCAGTTGCCGTTGGGGTTCACCAGCTGGAGCTGGTTGCTCGGACGGTCGGCATCGCCGATACGGATCAGGAAGTTGCCCTCGATGCCGAAGACGGAGCTCAGCACGGAGCCCGAACGGCCGTCGTCCCAGTCGGCAACGCGGATGAGCGCCTCGACGGTGATCGTCTTCAGGCCGCTCACGTTGACCGAGCTCGACCAGTTTACCGGGAAATACATCTCCGAGATGTCGGCCACGACGTTGATGAGCGCGGCGCCCTTGAATATGAAGTAGACCTGTCTCTTATACACATCTTGACGCTGCCG
>ENA-UAML01000634-UAML01000634.1-human-gut-metagenome-genome-assembly--contig:-NODE-634-length-10875-cov-11.619778_pt1 | contig 10875 bp, 9 predicted proteins | sample MGYA00244211_ERZ654495 | MGnify/ENA primary metagenome ERZ654495 (study PRJEB26926, sample SAMN06164685) | human gut metagenome | biome: ENVO:00009003; feature: ENVO:2100002; material: ENVO:00002003... | reverse complement strand
CCTGCGGCTGGCCGTCCTGCCCCTCCTCCCCCTCCTCGCCGGTCTGCTCGTAAGGGTTCGTACCGTAAAGGTTCCCCGTCTCCCCGCGCTGCTGGGCACGCTGCAGCGTCCTGGCGTTGAAACCCTGCGAACGTACGATGCCGGGCGCTGTAAGGAACAGACCGAGCAAAGCTGCCAGCAATATTCTATTCGTCAACCTCGACATGGAACGTAAATCCGGGGCAAATATAATTAAAAAATTTTAAATATACAACTATTTCTCAGGGCAAGCCGCTGAGCCAGGCTTCTTTAGCGACATACCCCGCCCCACGGCCGATATGGCGATGTAGAGCAGAATGACAATGGGGACAGCCGGGATACCCAAGGCGACCAACAGAACAACAGCCAGGGCAATAAAGATATAACGGATCTCGTTGCCTTTAAAAGCAAAACTCTGAAACTTGAAGGCGAACATCCGAACAGGCGAAATGAGCAGCCACGACATGGCCGGCACCATCAGCAGCACCCAGCCCCCTTGGTTGAAACCCGTCTTGGCGTCCATCCAGCCCAGCGCAACGAAAAACAGCGCATTGGCAGGGGTCGGAAGGCCGCAGAACTCGGTATGCTGCGTCTCGTCGATATTGAATTTCGCCAGCCGCAACGCGGCGCAGGCCGTAAAGACGAAAACGACCAGCCCCGGATACCCTTCGGGCAGCCAGATGCCGGGCATCCATTGATAGAGCGAATACATGATCGCCGCCGGGGCCAGTCCGAATGAGATGTCGTCGGCCAGCGAATCGAGTTGCAGCCCGATGGGCGAACTCTGGTTGAGCAGACGCGCTGCGAAGCCGTCGAAAAAGTCGAACACGGCGGCCAGAACCATCAGGCCGAAGGCCAGCTTCAGGTCGCCCCAAACCAGCGCCGAAACCACCGCCACCGAACCGCAGAACAGGTTCGACAGAGTCAGCAGATTGGGTATCGTGAAGAGTTTGATTTTCATTGCCGGGGCGAAAATTTAATTTTCCAATAGGCGGCAAAGTTACTAAAAATCTCTGGAATAACCTCGGGAAATTGGAGAAATGACGCTAAATGACTTTGTACCAATGTCGTTACGGTGTCAGATGAGGACAAACCGAAAAAGCGGAAAATGCAAGAAATAGCAGAATATAGCAGGAGAACGGTTTGCAAATCATTACCCAAGAAGATGTAAGATTTAACACATGTAGGACGCTATTTCACCGTTTGTCACCGTTTTGCGTAGCAAGGTTTAACTCGTTGATATTTAACTTTGCAAACAAAAAACGAGTATGGCAAGAAGTACATTCAAAGTGCTGTTCTACGTGAACGGCAGCAAGGAGAAAGACGGTATTGTCCCCATCATGGGACGAGTGACAATCAACGGTACTGTGGCGCAGTTCAGTTGCAAGCAGACCATCCCGAAAACCCTTTGGGATGCGAAAGGCAACCGAGCCAAAGGCAAGAGTGCCGAAGCACGGAACGTCAATCTGGCATTGGACAACATCAAGGCGCAAATCATCAAGCACTATCAGCGCATATCCGACCGAGAGGCATACGTAACGGCTGAAATGGTGCGCAATGCCTACCAAGGGGTAGGAAGCGAGTATGAGACACTGATAAAGGCTTTTGACAAGGATTGCGCCAACTTCCTGAAACGTGTCGGCAAAGACCGCAGCATCGGCACATACAAGGTCATGGTAAGGGCAAGGAACTATGTCGCAGCCTTTATCAAGTCATTCTACAGACGGACGGACATGTCCATGCTGGAACTTACGCCCGACTTCATCAAGGAGTTTGCGGCTTATCTTACGGCTGAACGGGGACTGAAAAACGCCACCATCTGGCTGAACTGCATGTGGCTGAAAGGCGTGGTCATGCGTGCGCACTATAACGGACTGATACCGAGAAATCCGTTTGCGCAGTTCCATATCAGCCCGAATGTTAAGGAACGGGAATATCTGACAGAGGACGAAATCAAAAGAATCATGGCGCACGAGTTTGACAACCCCACCCTCGCATTGGTGCGGGATCTGTTCATTTTCGCCTGCTTCACCGCCTTGTCTTTCGTGGATATGAAAGAACTCACAACGGACGAAATAGTGGAGGTGAACGGTGAGAAATGGATATTGTCGAAACGGCACAAGACAAATGTCCCGTTCCAAGTGAAGCTGCTGGATATTCCCTTGCAGATAATCGAACGGTACAAGTATCTGTCGGAAGACAGGCTGGTTTTCGGGAAAATCAACTATTGGACGATGTGCAAACAACTGAAAAAGGTAATGGCGGAATGCGGAATAGAGAAGCAAATCTCCTACCACTGTGCACGTCATACGTTTGGAACACTGGCTCTTAGCAAGGGGATGCCCATTGAAAGCGTGAGCCGTGTTTTGGGACATACGAACATTGTGACAACACATTTGCAGGTACAACTATTATTGCTATCTTTGCACCAACTTAATAATCAAGAATATGAGAGGTGCAATTTATTCACGTGTTTCTACCTTAGACCAAGATTACAAGAGGCAGACCAACGAATTAAAGGAATATGCCCAATATATGGGCATAGAGATAACCCATGTCTTTGAAGAAAAGGAAAGCGGTTTTAATGATGACAGACCAGAGTTTGCCAAGTTAAAGGAACTGACAAAAGACGATATTGATATAGTCTTGGTTTGGGAATTGTCAAGACTTAGCAGGAGGTCTCTCTATCTCCAGCAGCAGATTGAATATTTCACAAAGAAAGGAATATGCGTTTATGCCAAGAAAGAGAATCTTAGGACATTGGACGAGAAAGGAGAGGAAGACAGGAACACCAAATTCATCATTGGCATAATCGCCATGATTGCAGAGCAGGAAGTGGCTACCCTTAAGTCAAGAAGCATATCCTCCAAGAGAAACAAGATAATCAATGAGGGGAACAGCTACACATACAAAGCTCCCTATGGCTATGATTACAGCACAGAAACGAAGAAGCTAAGCATAAATGAGGAAGAAGCCAAGACTGTCAGACGGGTTATAGAACTCTCTGCCAACGGTTATTCAAGTGCGAGGATAGCCCTCATTCTGAATGCAGAGAACATACCAACAAGGAGCAAGACCAAAATATGGACTATGGGAACAATCAATACCATGCTGTCTAATCCTGTCTATAAGGGTAAAGCTGAATATATGCTTAAAGGTACTGAACCCAAGAAAGGCAAGAGATATAAGAGACCTATTGATGTCGCCATTGTCAACACCCCTGCCATTGTTTCAGCAGAATTATATGACCTGTCAAGGGAGAAGATGAAAGGGAGGGCATTCAGAAGCAAGAGCACAGGTGTCAAACACTTCCAATTACTAAGAGGGCTGATTTATTGTCCTTACTGTAAGATTAAATATACCTATGAGGGTGGCAGGGATTTATACGTCTGCCATGACAAGCACAAGAAATCCAAGAACAAGCCAGACTGTTTCAGTAAGGCTATCAAAGCTACAAGGATAGAGAAGATTGTTTGGGAGTTGGTAAAGCTGCTGTTCTCACAGGAATTAGCCACAGGCAAAGCCCAAGAGCAGGAAGAACCGTTAAGGCAGGAGATTGAAGCCCACAAGAAGCTGCTCATGGGCATAGAAGAAAAGTTGAACGATTTGACAGCACAAACCAATGCCATAGTAAATGCAGCGATTGACATCAAGCGTGAAATGCCCAATATGCCTGACTTATATATCAACAAGATAAGAGAAGCAGCGTCTTTAGATAAAGAATCAAAGAAATACCAATATGAGAAAGACAGACTGAACAAACTTATCCTGTCCTGTGAGGACAAGATTAAGGCTATCAATTCATTGTCCAACGAGAAAGTTCTTGTAGATAGCATTACTGATGATATGGAACGCTACGAATTGATTCACAAGGTTATTGACCACATGATTATATATGGTGAAGATTCTGCATATTCTTTGGTTGTGGTAACTTTCAAGACAGGACAGGAGGTTTACATTGGCTACAAGTCAAAAGGCTATCAATACTATACGATATTCTATCCCTCACAGAGTGTTTGGGTTGATACAAAGAAACGATTGGGCTGCATAATGACAATGAAAGCCCCTACGTCTTTAGAATTTTCATTGGAAACTCTTACTAAGGAATATTCTATTACAGATTTTGTAAAGATGTTTAATACTCCAGAGAACAGACATTATTATGAGAACCAATAAATCACCTATATAGTTGTTGAACCAAATAGATTATAAGTAATGAACCCAATAGACAAATTTACCAATATAGATGCAGTTTACCCTATTACTGACGCAAAGGAGGAAGATACACTATTAGATTATGTTTGGGAACTTGCCATGCTGATACACCCTGCCCTGCCTAAAAAAGTCAAGGGAGGAGCATTGGAGGGAAGTGAAGCCTTACCCACCTTTAAGGAACGATACAATAACAGGCTTATTAAAATGCCACTAACCTATGAAGAATATAAGAAGAACAAAGAGATACAACCAACCCTTGCAGGTTTGGAAATAGATTCAGACAAATTTTGGTTTCTTCTCCTCTTTATTTGGGATTACACACAAGGGCAATGTTTCAATGCCCAAGAACTTGCCCCGTCACCCATAGGTGAACTGAATAGTTTTATCAGACTGTTATCTCAATATAAGGCAGTTGGAGAGAATCCACTGACAGACCAAATACAATTCAGTAAAGACATCACATTATCCATTCAAATAAATGGTAAAGAAGTGCAGACTATACAGCATCCCAATACCATTGGTTACTTGTTGTCCTTATGTGAAAAGAGCTTCCAATCATTCTGCGATATGGAATTGGAAGATATGATAGCAATGTGCGAAGTACCCTTAAAAGAAACAAACAATACAGAATCCAATAGTAGCCAAATACGCTATTTCACCCTGCTGTTCAAGTCCATGTTACAGCCATTCCCTAATGGAATCATGACAACACAAAAACGAAGAAGCAGGAGCAATGAAGTTTCCTACAATGTTACATTCCTAATATCAAGGCTTATCTATCTGACAGGAATCTCCCCAAATGAGGAGTTTAATCTGGATGAGCGCACATTAAAAGGCTATCTAAGTAATAAGAGCAAATTGACAAATGTCAAAAATAGAATCTATTAAGAGCATATTCATTTAAGGGAGAGTAACATCTCCCTTTAATTTTACTCTCTCTAATCCTCATGACTTCTTTCCATCTTTGCAGCATCAAAGGAACAGGACTTGCAAGGCAGACAAGTTAAGAGAGAAGCAAATCCCCTTAAATTTTACTCTCTCTTAATCTTCTCCAAAGTTCCGACCTTTGCAGCGTAATCAAAAAGCCAAGTGCGCATAGGTTTGACGGTTACACAGAACATTATTAACAATTAAAATTTAAAGAACAATGAAGAAGATTTATTTAGATGTTAAGGTTGTAGCTAATAATGAAGTAAGAAATGTAGCGTTCGCACAAGGCATTAATAGAACTATCAACCTAAATAATGTAGAGAAGATTTTAGCCATAATGAAAGTCAAGGGTTACAGAAAGGCTGAAATGGTGCAGGTAATCAAAGCTGAGGAAGCAATCAAAACAGGAGATATTGTTTTAGTTGACATTAACGGTAAAGAGATTGCCCCATCAGAAGCAGCCAACTACTTCCTTGTCGTGGACGGACAGCACAGAACTGTCGCTGCAAGCCTTTATAATGAATGGGCAAGGGATAACAAACAAAATGAAATAGTAGTACCAGCCATTATTGTAGAGTTGCAGGATGAAACTATCGCTGAGTACATAAATGATATTAATATCACCAAGAAAGAATGGGGTACTCCAGACTATGTGCGTGGTGCAGCCAACATCAATCCAGAGAATGAGTTCTTAAAACGATATAATGAACTTATAAAAAGTGAGAGCAATCCCAACGGTTATTCCATATCAACATTAAACCTTATCTTCTGTGGCAGCAATAATGCCATATCCAAGAGCGACTTCTCATTGTTATGTTCTGGTAAAAAGGAGAAAGGCAAGAAGACCAAGAAGCCAATCATCCCTGCACATAACATGGAAGTAGGAAACAAGTTCATCAAAATTTGCAAGGATAAAGGGTTTAAAGATGCGGATATAGCCAAGAGATACTTAATTACTGAGTTCAATAACATTAAAATTACAACTTCCAGCGTTGATGAAGCATACAAGATATTCCAATCAATAACTGCTAATGATAAAACTGCCATGTTCAATTCTAATAGTAATTTGGACGAAAATCTGGTTATATCACAATTTAAGGAGATTAAAGAAAGACATAACGCTAAACAGGTAAATAAGACCACTATTGTTATGCAGCCGTCAAGTACCAAAGAAGAAATGACAGATGAAGCTACTGAAGATATACCTTATGCAGAAGTTGAAGAAGCAGAAGATATAATTGGAACGCCTTTTGGGTTGCTAAGAAAGAAGTAACCCCATTCTCCAATATAGTTTTCTTAGACATTCTGAATAGTCTAAAGTCTGATTCTTAAATGTGTGGTCTTATCATTAGTTCCCCACTCGTGGAATTATTACCTTTACAGTACCATAGACAGATAATCCCACCACACAGATAAGCGGACTACAAACTATTCAGAATATCTAAAATGGAAGAATTTACCTATGAACAGATAAGGGCTAAGGCTCTTAAACAAGGAGTAAAAGATAACAGGGTTCACATTGGATTGTGGGCTAACCTTAATAATTATCTAAAGACAAGAAGAAAGAAGAATGGAAAGGTTTCTACTTATTATATCTCATTGCAGAAGTTGGCTTACTGACAAGATAAAAATTGGAGCAGAGAGATTCATATTGTCTAATTTAGGAGGTGTGCTTATTCACTTTTTACTGCGTGTCTAAACACCCCCTCTCTACACTCCTACGCTACATTCCAATAAGACCCATGCAATGTCCTAACGGACACCGCACAGGTAATCTGTAAGCTGGGAGTGACTAAAACCAATGATATGTGGATTTATAACAACAAGTTTTATGACAAGCTGAGCGAACTTAGGAAATCCAACAGATTAAGTTCTTCTAAAATGAGATTCTTATTAAAGACCAACCAAATCATTTTAATCAAACATATTGAGCGATTGCCTTATGAAGCTACCATTCAAGGAATATACAGTAATGAGCAACAATCTGATTCAGAAGTTAGGTTGTGCTGATGTTTACAGGACATACGTGTTACTATTGACAGCAGACAAATATACATTGACCACTGACACTACAATAGACCAACTTGCATCATTTGTTGGTGATAAACCTGCCAACTATAAAGGTGGTAAGAGTTCCAAATCATTCAATGACAAGTTAAGAGCCACAGGAGAAGTCAGCATACAGAATAAAGACAGTGGTAAGAAAGATAGAACTTGGACTGATTATATATTCTTTCCTGTCAGCTTTGGGCATTACAGAAGAATCAACAGGGAGTTTTACGATTCATACAACAAAACATTGGATTTAAAGCTAAGAGGATTCATCCTTAAATTGTTCAGTGCAGCAGAGCCACACAGCCATACCATTACTTTACCTGTAAGGAGAATGAAAGAACTAATCCACATGGGACATGGTACTATCTCCAACTATATAGAGCAACTAAGGGATATGGACTTATTGGATGAAGTTGGAGATACAATCATATTAAAGGCTAAAGGTTTGCTTATAGACCTACCCAAAGATAAATATGTGGAGGAAGTGAAAGCTGACTTTGAACACATGATAGCATTTAACGAGAGCAGAGGAAACCCCATTTCAAGGGAGTGCATGATTTATAAGAAGTACAAGGAGAATAACTTTAAGGGAGTTAAGGATATGCACGCTCTTATGAAATCATTATCAAGTGGATTGGTAGGCAGGAAGCAGGAGGCAAAGGACAAGGAAGAACTGCCAGATTTAATCTTATAATGTGACAATATATAAGGTGAAGAATGGACTTTATAACCCAAATCTCCAAAATGTTGCACGCGATACCATACCCCTAATTTATACCCCCTCTCACCAAGCAGAATAAAAACGGAATTGGTCAGACACCTACCCACCCCCTCAAGCATTATAAATTTTACTATTCACCTCACATCATTCATGGACTTCCTAAAGCGATACACAATACAGACATAATGGTAATATAGTCTAATTGTAATATCACTTAAAAGTAATTCAGCGAATTGTAGTAAAGTTCAAATCGTAACGGAGCAATCCAAAACGATATGGGTTTTACCAATTCCAGAATTAAATCAATCAATAATCATTTAAACAGTTTATCATTATGAGAAATTTAGTTATCATGCCAGCTATGGCACAGAACCGTGAGAGAATGAATTTGGGTGAATATGCAGAAGAAGCTACAATTATTGTGGACGAACCTGTAAGACCTGCCAAACATTTCATTGAAGCCAACACACAGGAAGCGACTTTGCAGCATCTAAAGCATGAGTGCATTACTCCTGTGTTCTCCAAAGACAATGAACTTACCATTAACCATGCCGCATTTGTGGAAACCATACAGGATGCAGCCCAATCATTCTTTAGTGGTGAGAGAGTGGAACAGGCAGATATAAGAGTAAGCCACATTATCAAAGGCAGAATCCCTGAAGCTATCCATAAGCCAGCCAACCAACTATTGGAATCTGACAAGACTATCTACTACGAGAGGGCAGCATTCAGCATTGATGTTCCTACCATTTATGAAACGGTTGGGGGAAATAAGCTCAATCTTTCAATCGTAGGTGTGAGGGCTTATAATCAGATGAACCTGTACAGCAAGAAAGTTCCAGAGCTGTTCAGATTGGCTATTGGCTTCAAGAACCAAGTCTGTTGCAATATGTGCATCTTTACCAATGGCTACAAGGATGATTTAAGAGTGAGCAACACAACAGAACTCTATCGTGCAGCATTGGAACTGTTCAACAACTACAATCCTGCCAAACATTTGCATTTGATGCAACAGTTGGGCAACACTTCCATGAGTGAACACCAATTCGCACAGATTATAGGCAAGATGCGACTTTACCAATGCTTGCCAACAGGCTATCAAAAGGCACTGCCAAGAATGTTGCTTACAGATACACAGATTAACAGCGTAGCCAAAGCATACATTCACGATGATAATTTTGGCAGCTTTGGAAGTGAGCTTAATATGTGGAAGTTCTATAACTTGCTTACAGGAGCTAACAAGTCAAGCTATATTGATTCATTCTTAGACCGTTCTTTGAATGCCACTGAAATGGCAGTTGGAATCAATGCGGCTTTACATGGGGATGAGCGTTACAAATGGTTCATTGATTAAATGAGCTTTATTGATTGAGAGAGGAAAGGGCAGCTATTAAGTTAGTTGTCCTTTCTTTATTTCTACCAACCTATTAAAAACATCGAATTATGAATATAGATTATACAGTAGGAGAAGTGGAACTGTCTTACAAACCCAAATTCAAGAAAGTGCATAAGGTAGTCAGTTCAGAGGATGCTTATAGATACTTGCTTCCTACCTATAAGGAGGGAACTATCTGTTACAAGGAATATTTTAAAGTCCTGTTCTTAAACCAAGCCAAGCAAGTCTTAGGTTACACGCTCATTTCAGAGGGTGGAATTACTGAAACTTGTGCTGATATAAGAGTGATTCTACAAGCCGCATTGCTCACCAATTCAGTAGCCATTATCCTTGCGCATAATCATCCAAGTGGTAATCTGAAACCAAGTAGGCAGGATATGGAGATTACTAAGCAGGTCAAAGAAGCTGCAAGACTAATGAGAATTACAGTTTTAGACCACCTCATATTAACAGATACAGGATATTACAGTTTTGCTGACGAGGGAGAATTATAATAAGGTAGAAGGCACTCAATTTTTAAGTTGGGTGTCCTTATTTACATAAACTGAATGTTCGTTCAGCATTTGTAACCAACTATTAATAATTGTGAATTATGAAGACATACATAGCATATCTAAGACAATCCACCATGAAGCAACAAATCTCTGGTCTTGGTGTAGAAGCACAACGAGAGATTATACACAACCATGTAAAGAATAAACCCATACTTGCTGAATATATTGAAACGGAGAGTGGGAAGAAATCTAACAGACCTCAACTTCTTGCAGCTTTAGCGATGTGTAGGAAAACCAACTCTATTCTGATTGTCGCTAAATTGGATAGGTTGTCAAGGAATGTAGCGTTTACTTCAAAGTTGTTAGAAAGTGATGTTGAGATTGTGTTCTGTGACTTTCCACAAGCCAACAGATTAATTCTGCATATCATCAGCAGCATAGCCGAATATGAAGCAGGGTTAATCAGTCAGAGAACCAAACAGTCACTTCAAGCCAAAAAAGCAAGGGGTGTGCAGCTTGGTAAATCAGAGAATTTGATGAATAAATTTGAACAAGCTGTTCAACATAGTATCATTACCAACAAGGCTAAAGCGGATAACAATCCAAATAACATGAGAGCAATAGCACTGTTACGGTCGCTGTCAATGCAAGGAAAAACTTTATCCGAAATGACTTGTCTGTTGAATGAGCAAGGCTTTGTTACATCTAAGGGATGCAAGTTTCAGATTACACAAGTCAAGAGATTGCTTGTCAGAGCAGGGTTGATGTCGTGAAGTCACTTTGAAAGGTAGGACAAATTTAGAACAAGGTCAGTCTTATATACCCCAATCCGAATTTGTCCTACCCTCAAATTCAAACGAAATCTTATTGAATATCCCGTTCAGACCATGTTTGAGAGCATGGAAGTTACTATTTATCCTCACTTCATGCCTATTAATTTAGAACCTTTCGCTATCTTTGCATCAATTCCAATGAACTAATGCGTTAGGGAGTTGGAAGGACATATTTAACGAAAGGTGTTATTGAAATTATCTTCGTGATGAAAT
>ENA-UAML01000611-UAML01000611.1-human-gut-metagenome-genome-assembly--contig:-NODE-611-length-11107-cov-6.471136_pt1 | contig 11107 bp, 6 predicted proteins | sample MGYA00244211_ERZ654495 | MGnify/ENA primary metagenome ERZ654495 (study PRJEB26926, sample SAMN06164685) | human gut metagenome | biome: ENVO:00009003; feature: ENVO:2100002; material: ENVO:00002003... | reverse complement strand
AGATTAGCGAGTGTCTCGTGGGCTCGGAGATGTGTATAAGAGACAGATATTCTTCCTTCGAACCAACAATAATCTTTTCGAATTCACGCTGACCGGTACCGGCAGGAATCAAGTGACCACAAATCACATTCTCCTTCATACCCTCCAATCTATCAACCTTACCATTGATGGCAGCCTCATTCAAAACTTTCGTTGTTTCCTGGAATGATGCAGCAGACATGAAACTTGAAGTTCCCAAAGCGGCACGGGTAATACCTTGCAGAATCTGAGTAGATGTAGCAGGAATAGCATCACGTACCTCAACAGGCTTCAAATCACGACGTTTCAACATACTGTTCTCATCACGCAACTTACGGGCAGTAACAATCTGACCCGGCTGCAAATTCTGAGAATCACCAGAGTCAACAACTACTTTCTTGCCCCAAATACGATCGTTTTCTTCCATGAACTCTTGCTTATCCACTACCTGCTGTTCCAAGAAGCGAGTATCGCCCGGCTCATCGATTTCTACCTTACGCATCATTTGACGAACAATAATCTCAAAGTGTTTGTCGTTAATCTTCACACCCTGCAAACGGTAAACGTCTTGCACTTCATTTACGATATATTCCTGTACAGCCGTGGGACCTTTAATGGCCAAAATGTCAGCAGGAGTAATCGCACCGTCAGATAACGGAGTTCCGGCACGAACGTAGTCATTCTCCTGAACCAATATTTGTTTAGACAGATTCACCAAATACTTTTTCACTTCACCTGTCTTAGATGTGACAATAATTTCACGGTTACCACGCTTAATCTTACCCATAGTAATTTCACCGTCTATTTCAGAAACGACAGCAGGATTAGATGGGTTACGAGCCTCAAACAGTTCTGTAACACGAGGAAGACCACCAGTGATATCACCAGCCTTGCCTACAGCACGAGGAATCTTCACAATAATGTCACCAGCTTTCACTGCCTGACCGTTTTCAACCACAACATGCCCCCCCACGGGTAAGTTATAAGTACGGATCAAATTACCATCCTCGGTTACAATATGGGCAGAAGGTACTTTTGTCTTATCCTTAGACTCGATAATGATAATTTCACGCAAACCGGTAGCTTCATCAGACTCTACCTTATAAGTTACGTTTTCAACCACACTCTCGAATTCAATCTTACCAGTAGCCTCTGTGATAATAACAGCGTTGAACGGATCCCACTTAGCAATCAGTTTTCCCTTCTCAACAATATCACCGTCCGCAGCATATAATTTTGAACCATAAGGCACATTATGAGTTGACAGGATAATCCCTGTATTCACATCGATAAAGCGGACTTCAGCCAAACGACCGACTACCACTTTCACAGCCTCACCCATTTCATCAACCGTATCTACCGTACGCAATTCTTCGAATTCCAAACGTGCATTATTCTTGGCCACAATGCTTGCATTAGCAGCCATATTACCTGCGATACCACCGGCATGGAATGTACGCAATGTCAACTGTGTACCCGGCTCACCAATAGATTGGGCAGCGATTACACCGACTGCTTCACCTTTCTGAACCATACGACTGGATGCCAAGTTACGTCCATAACACTTAGCGCATACCCCTTTTTTAGATTCACAAGTTAATACCGAACGGATTTCAACGCTTTCAATCGGAGAATCCTCGATTTCCTGCGCAATATCCTCTGTAATCTCCTCTCCACCGGCTACAATCAGTTTACCAGTAGTAGGATGGACGATATCATGTACAGAAACACGTCCTAGAATACGTTCGTACAAAGTAGCAATAACTTCATCGTTATTCTTCAAAGCCGTACAAACCAAACCACGAAGTGTTCCACAGTCTTCTTCATTGATAATCACATCATGCGACACGTCTACCAGACGGCGGGTCAAGTATCCCGCATCAGCAGTCTTCAACGCTGTATCCGCCAAACCTTTACGAGCACCGTGGGTAGAAATAAAATACTCTAACACAGACAAACCTTCTTTAAAGTTTGAAAGAATAGGGTTTTCAATAATCTGTGCGCCTTCAGCACCGGCTTTCTGCGGTTTTGCCATCAAACCACGCATACCAGACAACTGACGAATCTGCTCTTTAGAACCACGGGCCCCGGAATCAAGCATCATAAATACTGAATTGAAGCCTTGGTCATCATTCTTAATCGTCTTGTAAAGTATATCAGACAGGTCACTGTTCACGTGAGTCCATGTATCGATAACCTGGTTATAACGTTCATTGTCAGTAATGAAACCCATATTATAGTTCATCATAATCTGTTCCACTTCCTCATTACCACGTTTTACCAGTTCTTCTTTTTCTTTCGGGATAATAATATCACCCAAGTTGAATGACAGACCACCCTTGAACGCCATATAGTAACCTAAGTTCTTAATACCATCCAAGAATTCACAAGCACGTGCAACACCGACAGCTTTGATAACATCACTAATGATATCTCGCAAAGACTTTTTGGAAATAATGGTATTCAAGTACCCCACTTCCGCTGGAACGATTTCATTTACAATCACACGCCCTACGGAGGTTTCTTTCATCATCACATCTACGATTTTGCCATCTTTGTCCAAGTCCTTCACCACTACGTTGACGATAGCATGAATATCCACTTTACCTTCATTATAAGCAATCAAAGCCTCTTCCGGACCGTAGAAAGTCAAGCCTTCACCTTTAGCCCCTTTTCTCAACTTGGTAATATAATACAAACCAAGTACCATATCCTGTGCAGGCACAGTAATAGGAGCACCATTAGCAGGGTTCAGAATGTTATGAGCCTGAAGCATCAACATCTGTGCTTCCAGAATCGCATCATTACTCAAAGGCAAGTGAACCGCCATCTGGTCACCATCGAAGTCGGCATTGAACGCTGTACAAGCCAATGGGTGCAACTGAATAGCTTTACCTTCAATCATATGCGGTTGGAAAGCCTGAATACCCAAACGGTGCAGAGTCGGCGCACGGTTCAGCAATACAGGATGACCTTTCATGACATGTTCCAAGATATCCCAGATCACAGGCTCCTTGCGGTCTACAATCTTCTTTGCAGATTTTACAGTCTTCACAATACCACGTTCAATCAACTTACGGATGATAAACGGCTTGTAAAGCTCTGCAGCCATCAGTTTAGGAATACCACATTCACCCATCTTCAATTCAGGACCAACAACGATTACCGAACGAGCAGAGTAGTCAACACGCTTACCCAGCAAGTTCTGACGGAAACGTCCTTGCTTACCCTTCAAGCTATCGGACAGTGATTTCAATGGACGATTAGCGTCAGTCTTCACTGCACTTGATTTACGTGAGTTATCGAACAAGGAATCGACAGCCTCCTGCAACATACGTTTTTCGTTACGCAAAATCACTTCGGGAGCCTTGATTTCAATCAGTCTCTTCAAACGGTTGTTACGGATAATCACACGACGATACAAGTCATTCAAGTCAGAGGTAGCAAAACGGCCACCATCCAACGGAACCAATGGACGCAGTTCAGGAGGAATAACCGGCACAATACGTACAATCATCCATTCAGGTTTATTACGTCCGCGAGATGCACGGAACGATTCAACTACCTGCAGACGCTTCAAAGCCTCATTCTTACGTTGCTGCGAAGAATCATTACTTGCTTTATGACGTAATTCATAAGATAAAGCATCCAAATCCAAAGTTGAGAGCAGATCATAAATGGCTTCTGCTCCCATCTTAGCTATAAACTTATTCGGATCTGTATCTTCCAAATATTGGTTTTCTTTAGGAAGTGTATCCAAGATATCCAAATACTCTTCTTCAGAAAGCAAATCATATTTATTAATGCCATCTTCAGCCTTCACACCCGGCTGAATAACCACATAACGTTCATAATATACAATAGCGTCTAGTTTCTTTGTAGGCAGCCCCAACAAATAACCGATCTTGTTCGGCAATGAACGAAAATACCAGATATGCGCTACAGGCACAACTAACTGAATATGTCCCATACGTTCACGACGGACCTTCTTTTCAGTCACTTCAACGCCACATCGGTCACAAACAATACCTTTATAACGGATACGTTTGTACTTACCGCAATGACATTCGTAATCTTTCACCGGACCGAAAATACGCTCGCAGAACAAACCATCACGTTCCGGTTTGTAAGTACGGTAGTTGATCGTTTCAGGCTTCAACACCTCACCGCTCGAATTCTCAAGGATTTCTTCGGGTGAAGCCAAGCCAATTGAGATTTTCGAGAAATTACTCTTTATCTTAGTTTCTTTTCTAAAAGCCATACTTCCTTATTTATAATGTAAAGAGTTATATTTTTTTATTATTCAAGGTTGATACTCAAGCCAAGACCTCTCAGTTCGTGTAACAATACATTCAGAGATTCGGGGATACCCGGAGTTGGCATAGGTTCACCTTTCACAATAGCTTCGTAAGCCTTTGAGCGTCCTACAACGTCATCAGACTTAATGGTCAGAATTTCCTGTAAGATATGTGCTGCGCCGAATGCTTCAAGCGCCCAAACTTCCATTTCTCCGAAACGCTGACCACCGAACTGTGCCTTACCACCAAGCGGCTGCTGAGTAATAAGGGAGTACGGACCGATAGAACGGGCATGCATCTTATCTTCAACCATGTGCCCTAGTTTCAACATATAAGTTACACCCACTGTTGCAGGTTGGTCAAAGCGTTCACCTGTACCACCATCACAAAGATAAGTCTTACAATAACGAGGCAATCCAGCTTTATCTGTCCATTCATTTAAATCATCCATAGAAGCACCGTCAAAAATAGGAGTAGCAAATTTCACACCCAACTCTTTTCCGGCACGACCTAATACGGCTTCGAAAATCTGACCAATATTCATACGAGAAGGCACACCCAACGGATTCAATACGATATCTACTGGAGTACCATCTGCTAAGAACGGCATATCTTCCTGACGAACCACACGAGAAACAATACCCTTGTTACCGTGACGTCCCGCCATCTTATCACCTACACCAATCTTACGCTTCTTGGCAATATAAACCTTAGCCATCTGAATAATGCCCGCAGGAAGTTCATCACCGATAGTGATAGCAAACTTCTTACGCTTTAATTCAGCATCCAATTCTTTATATTTCTTCAAATAATTCATCACCAAGTCACGAATCATGTCATTCTTATGAGCATCAGCTGTCCACTTGCTCAACTGGATAATAGTATAATCCAATGATTCCAAATCGCGTTTGGTGAACTTCGCCCCCTTGGCAATAACTTCCGTTCCCAAATAATCTTTCACTCCTTGGGAAACCTTACCATTAGTCAAAACCAATAGTTTCTCAATCAAGATATCTTTCAGTTTTGCTGCCTTTTCTTCGAATTCATCATTCAGTTTAGGCAGAATAGCCTTATCGGCATTCTTCTCACTTCTGCTCTTGATAACACGTGAGAACAACTTCTTGTCAATAACGACACCACGTAATGACGGAGAAGCTTTCAATGAAGCATCCTTCACATCACCTGCCTTATCACCGAAAATAGCACGAAGCAATTTTTCTTCCGGAGAAGGATCTGATTCACCTTTCGGAGTAATCTTACCAATCAAGATATCACCCGGTTCGATACGTGCACCTACACGTACAATACCGTTTTCATCCAAATCTTTGGTAGCTTCTTCACTCACATTAGGAATATCAGAAGTTAATTCTTCCATACCGCGTTTCGTTTCGCGGACCTCCAAAATATATTCATCAACGTGTACAGAAGTCAGCAAGTCCTCACGTACAACGCGTTCATTCAATACAATAGCATCCTCGTAGTTATAACCTTTCCAAGGCATATAAGCCACCAACAGGTTTTTACCCAATGCAAGCTCACCACCCTGAGTTGAATATCCTTCAGTCAGGATATCACCCTTCTTCACACGCTGTCCTTTATCACAAGTAGGACGGAGGTCAATGGTCATGCTCTGATTAGTCTTACGGAATTTAGGAATTCTGTATTCCTTCAAAGCAGGTTCAAAGCTTACAAATTCCTCATCTTCATTTCTGTCATACAAGATACGAATAGTTGTTGCATCGACATATTCTACAACACCATCACCCTCTGCTGCAATCTGAGTACGAGAGTCTTCAACCAACTGTTTTTCAATACCTGTACCTACAATAGGAGCCTCTGTACGCAACAAAGGAACTGCCTGGCGCATCATGTTAGAACCCATCAATGCACGGTTAGCATCATCATGTTCCAAGAACGGAATCAAAGATGCCGCAATAGAAGCAATCTGTTGAGGAGATACATCCATCAACTCTACCTGATCAGGAGTAACAACCGGATAATCGGCATCGCGACGAGCCTTAACCTTGTCACGAACAAACTTACCTTCATCATCCAAAGGTGCATTACCCTGAGCAATAATCTTATCTTCTTCTTCTTCTGCAGTCAAGTATTCAATTCCTTCATCAGAAATATCCACCTTACTATCAGCTACCTTACGATAAGGAGTAGAAATGAAACCAAGTTCATTAATTTTAGCATAAACGCACAAAGAAGAAATCAAACCGATATTAGGACCTTCAGGGGTTTCAATCGGACACAAACGACCATAGTGAGTATAGTGTACGTCACGCACCTCGAAACCGGCACGTTCACGCGACAAACCACCGGGACCTAACGCAGACAAACGACGTTTGTGAGTAATTTCAGCCAACGGATTGGTTTGGTCCATGAATTGTGACAATGCATTTGTACCGAAGAATGAATTGATAACAGAAGAAATAGTCTTCGCATTAATCAAATCAATCGGAGTAAACACTTCATTGTCACGCACATTCATACGCTCACGGATGGTACGAGACATACGTGCCAGACCAATCGCAAATTGATTGGACAACTGTTCTCCTACAGTACGTACACGACGGTTACTCAAGTGGTCAATATCATCAACATCCGCTTTAGAGTTAATCAGCTCAATCAGATACTTAATGATTTCAATAATATCTTGTTTTGTCAATACCTTCACATCCATGTCCGTAGTCAGTCCCAACTTTTTGTTGATTCTGTAACGTCCTACCTCGCCAAGGTCATATCTTTTTTCAGAGAAGAACAGGTTATTGATAACCTCACGAGCACTGGCATCATCAGCCGGATCTGCATTACGCAACTGACGGTAAATGTAAAGTACAGCCTCTTTTTCAGAGTTACTCGGGTCTTTCTGAAGGGTATTAAATATAATAGAGTAGTCGGATGAATTCGCTTCTTCCTTGTGAACAAGGATATTCTGAACGCCTGAGTCTATAATTTCATCGATATGATCCTCTTCAATCACAGTTTCACGGTCGATAATAACCTCATTACGTTCAATAGAAACAACTTCACCTGTGTCTTCATCTACGAAATCTTCTGTCCATGTTTTTAAAACACGAGCAGCGAGTTTTCTTCCTACGACTTTCTTCAAGTTAGTCTTATTAACCTTAACGTCTTCAGCCAAATTGAAGATTTCGAGGATATCTTTATCATTTTCAAAACCTACAGCTCTTAACAGAGTAGTAACAGGCAATTTCTTTTTACGGTCGATATACGCATACATTACATTGTTAATATCTGTAGCGAATTCGATCCATGAACCTTTGAATGGAATAATACGGGCAGAGTACAATTTAGTACCGTTAGCATGCACGCTCTGACCAAAGAACACGCCCGGAGAACGGTGCAACTGAGAAACAACTACACGCTCAGCACCATTAATAACAAAAGTTCCTTTCGGAGTCATATACGGAATAGGACCCAGATAAACATCCTGAATGACTGTGTCAAAATCTTCATGATCAGGATCAGTACAATACAGCTTCAATTTCGCCTTCAAGGGCACGCTGTATGTGAGGCCACGCTCCAGACACTCGTCTATTGAATAGTGAGGCGGATCAATGTAATAGTCCAAGAATTCAAGGACAAAGTTATTACGAGTGTCAGCAATAGGGAAGTTTTCAGCGAATACCTTATACAGCCCGTCATTCTTACGCTTTTCGGGCGGGGTATCCAACTGTAAAAAGTCTTGGAATGACTTCAATTGCACTTCCAAGAAATCCGGATACTTCATCGGATTCTTGATGGAAGCAAAATTAACTCTTTGATTTTCAGTATTTGAAGACATTTGTTAATATTTTGTAGAACTTAATAATAATATAGACACAAAAAGGTTAAGAATCCTCTACCAGAGGATTCCTAACCGTATTACCTGATACTCAGGCTAATATTATTTAAGCTCAACTTCAGCTCCAGCTTCTTCCAAAGTTTTCTTCAGTGATTCAGCTTCGTCTTTAGCCAAGCCTTCTTTTACTGTGCTAGGAGCACCGTCTACCATGTCTTTAGCTTCTTTCAAGCCAAGACCACATGCTTCTTTAACGGCTTTAACAACCTGCAATTTTGCAGCACCAGCGCTCTTCAAAACTACATCAAAAGATGTTTTTTCTTCAGCAGCAGCTGCACCAGCAGCAGGACCAGCAGCAACAGCTACAGCTGCAGCAGCAGGTTCAATACCGTATTCTTCTTTAAGGATAGTTGCAAGTTCATTAACTTCTTTTACTGTCAAGTTAACTAATTGTTCTGCAAAAGCTTTCAAATCTGCCATTTTTGTATGATTTTTAATTGTTTAAATACTAAATAAATTGATATAATTCTTTTTCCGAAATTTACGCTTCGGGACGTTCACCAAGAGTCTTGAGAACTCCGTGGAGGGTGTTACCACCTGATTGCAGAGCAGAAATAACATTCTTGGCCGGTGACTGCAGCAATGCAACGATATCGGCAATAACTTCATTCTTACTCTTGATACTTACGAGAGCATCCAACTGGTCAGCACCAACATAGAAGCTTTCTTCTGCATATGCAGCCTTCAGTCCGGGAATACCGTTCTTAGCCTTATCTTTAATCAACTTGGCCGGAGCGTTAGCAACGTTGCTGAACATTACGGCAGTTGTACCTTTCAGAGAACCATAAAGCGGAGAAAAGTCTTCTTCCAGGCTCTCCAATGCCTTGTGAAGCAATGTATTCTTAACTACCATCAATTTGATGTCAGCCTTAAAACATTCTCTTCTCAACATGCTGGTTGTAGCAGCATTCATGGCAGTGGTATCCACCAAATAGAAGTGACCGTATTCCTTCACTGTAGCAGCAATCTGCTCAATAATCGTACTTTTATCTTCCTTTCTCATTATTACTCCGTTTTATTAGATTTCTTCTACTGTTTTCGGGTCAATCTTGATGCCCGCACTCATCGTGCTAGAAAGATAAATACTCTTAATATATGTACCCTTGGCTGCAGTCGGTTTCAATTTATTCAAAGTAGAGATGAATTCTTTCGCATTGTCGCGAATTTGCTCAGCGCTAAATGAAACTTTACCGATAGAAGTATGAACAATACCACTCTTGTCAACCTTGAAGTCGATCTTACCTTGTTTTACTTCTCTTACAGCTTTAGCAACATCCATAGTTACAGTACCACTCTTCGGGTTAGGCATCAATCCACGAGGACCGAGCACACGACCGAGTGCACCAATTTTACCCATGATAGACGGCATAGTGATGATTACATCCACATCTGTCCATCCACCTTTGATCTTTTCAATATATTCGTCAAGACCAACGTAGTCAGCTCCGGCTTCTTTTGCAGCAGCTTCAGCATCCGGTGTACAAAGCACCAAAACGCGTGTAACTTTACCAGTGCCATGAGGAAGTGATACAACACCTCTCACCATCTGGTTAGCCTTACGCGGGTCAACGCCCAAACGTACGTCGATATCCAGAGAAGCGTCAAACTTGGTATAAGTGATTTCCTTTACCAACTGAGCAGCTTCCTTGAGAGAGTATGCTTTCCCTGCTTCAATTTTTTCTGCAGCCAACTTTTGATTTTTTGTCAGTTTACCCATTCTAATTGAAGTTTATTAGTTATTAACCGGGAACTCCCCTTTTACAGCGATACCCATACTTCTAGCTGTACCGGCAACCATTTTCATGGCAGCTTCTACAGTGAAACAGTTCAAGTCAACCATTTTGTCCTGAGCAATCGTACGAACCTGTTCCCAAGTAATCTCGGCAACTTTCTTACGGTTAGGCTCAGCAGAACCACTCTTTACCTTAGCCACTTCAAGCAATTGAATAGCAACGGGAGGAGTCTTGATTACAAAATCGAAAGACTTATCTGCGTAGTAAGTGATAATCACAGGAAGAATCTTTCCTGCTTTGTCTTGGGTTCTGGCGTTGAATTGCTTGCAAAACTCCATGATATTGATACCCTTGGAACCCAATGCAGGTCCTACTGGGGGTGATGGATTTGCCGCGCCTCCTTTAATCTGTAATTTGATTAGTCCAGCAACTTCTTTAGCCATTTTTTTATTGATTTATATATAAACATTAAACGAAGAACAACAACAGCGTAACAATTCCGCGTTATTCTTTTTCCACTTGCATAAAGCCCAATTCAAGCGGTGTTTTCCGCCCGAATATCTTCACCATGACCTTCAGTTTCTTCTTTTCACTATTCACTTCTTCAATGATACCACTGAATCCGCTAAAAGGACCAAAAGTAACTTTTACAGTTTCACCCACTACGTACGGAATATTGAGTTCTTCACCCGTTTCCTGCAGTTCGTCCACTGTACCAAGTATACGATTCACTTCTGATTGTCTGAGAGGTACCGGTTTCTCGGAACCACCCAAAAAGCCTATCACATTCGGAGTATTACGCAGGTGATGAGCGACCTCACCAACCAGAGCAGCCTCCACTAAAACGTAACCAGGAAGATAACTTCTTTCCTTCACAATCTTTTTACCATTGCGAACCTGGTAAACCTTTTCAGTAGGAATCAATACCTGAGATACATATTCACCAAGGTCGCTGTTTTTAAGATCAGCTTCAAGATATTCCTTTACCTTAGCTTCTTTTCCGCTAATAGCACGCAAAACGTACCATTTCTTTTCAATCTCAGACATTTCTCCTTACTTTTAATGTGGATAAACAAATTCCATCAGATGCTGGAAACAGAAGTCCATCGCAAATACTACCACTGCAATTAGTAGGGAAGCATATAAAACAACTACTGCACTGTTAGTAAGTTCAGAATACGTAGGCC
>ENA-UAML01000607-UAML01000607.1-human-gut-metagenome-genome-assembly--contig:-NODE-607-length-11133-cov-9.655082_pt1 | contig 11133 bp, 4 predicted proteins | sample MGYA00244211_ERZ654495 | MGnify/ENA primary metagenome ERZ654495 (study PRJEB26926, sample SAMN06164685) | human gut metagenome | biome: ENVO:00009003; feature: ENVO:2100002; material: ENVO:00002003... | reverse complement strand
CAATAATATACACCACCTTTCAGCCTACTTTTTTGCAATTAGTCCTTAAAAAATTTGTAAATTAGAAATTGATGTATTAATTTTACGGCAAAATGTATGAATGTGTACAAATCAATTTAATACAAACAATTAACTAACCTAAATCCACAACCAATGAAAAGGCAATTACTTTTCTTATCGGCGGCTGCATTTATGACAGCGGGCGTCAGCGCACAGCAGTTGCGTGGCCCGGAGTCGGAAACCGACACCCGCGAGCCTTATGTAGTCTGGCCTCAGAGTTATTCACTGGACCAGTACATCAATGACTGGGTACCCGGTCAGCCCATGACTAAAACTTACGCATCGGCACGTGCAGCAAAGAGCGGCACATGGGAAGATGAAGAGTTCTTTACTTCACGTGTGAAACTCCGTCCTCTGATTTCAAACACAGCTACTCAGATTGACGAAAGCCTTATCGGCTCACGCGACAAGAAACTTTTGTTTTGGGTTCCGTGCGGTGTCAGCACCGGATATTTCCAGACCGGCGCACTGCCCAACGGCGTGTTTGACTCAGAAGTGTTCTCAACATGGAGCTACGTTACCCACTACGGTAACTGGACATCACCTTACGGCTGGGTGCCCGGCGGCTTTGCCGATGCAGCCCACAAACATGGTGTTCTGGTGAGCGGTGTTGCATCCATACCATGGGCTGCGAGCAGCGGTGACTGGCATACCTGTATGGCCGGAATGGCTAATATAGCCACCAGCGACGGCGGCGTGGAGAAGGTGGGAAAATTCCTCCGCTACCACGGTGTTGACGGTCTTGGCTACAACTCAGAGTTCAGCAACGGTGGCTCGTTCATGCCCGGTCTGCGCACACTTCACGGCGGTCTGGTGAAGTATATGAAGGAAAAGGGACAGGCCGGATTTGAAAACCCCTGGTACGGAATCACAACTGATGCCGGCAGCATCAGCTACGGTGAGGGCCTTCTGTCATCCTATTATCAGAACTTCGGTTATTCAGACGAGCCCCGTACAATCTTCTTTACCAACTATAACTGGAACAGCTCAACCTATTTCTCGGCTGACAAAGCTGCATTTGAGGCTACCAAGCGTGATACCCGCGACTTGTATATGGGTATGAACATGCAAGGCGGCTGCAAATCCACCACAGAATGGCTTGCACACGCCGAAGGCGGTCAGGCTCAGGACTATTCAATCGGTCTTTGGGGTGAACACAGCAAGAACATGCTGTTCCCCGCCCGTGTAAGTGCCGGTGGTAGCGACATTCTCAAACAGCAGGGTTACCAGAAAGTTCTCGAGCAGTGGTTCACCAACGGTAAGAGAAACCCTGCTTACAGAATGGAGATAGACCAAAGCGGCAGTCTGGGCGTATCAGATGTGTTCCAAGGCATGTCTCGCTTCATGAATGCCCGTTCAGCCTATGGCTGGAATCTCGCTGACGAACCGTTCATCACCTACTTCAGCCTCGGTAACGGTAACTGCTACCGTCTGAACGGAGATGTGGCATATTCCAGCGAATGGTACAATATCGGCATGCAGGACTACACTCCGACATGGCGCTGGTGGTGGTCAACCAAAATGCTTGGCAAAGATGAGGCTGATATTCCCGCCAACAGCATGAGCGCAGGGTTCAGCTGGGACGATGCATGGAACGGCGGCTCCTCACTGAAGATCAGCGGTAGCACTGCAGCCGGTGAAACCCAGTACCTGCACCTGTTCAAGACCCAGTTCAATGTAAAGAACAACGATATCATCACTATCCGCTACAAGATTCTCAAAGGTAACGGCGACATCAACTTTGTATATTCAAAGGTAGGTAGCGAGACCACAGAGGTTACACCGGACCGTACCTCAATCCATAAAGTCGGCAAGGATTTCTTCTATGACGAATGGAATGTAGTAGAGTTCAAGGTGGCATCACGTGGCTCAGCAGCCCTGAGCGCCGGTGACTGGGCACTTCTCGGTCTCAAGTTTGCTAACGCGCAGAATCTGGAAGTGCTGATAGGCGAAATGTCAATCAAGCGCGGCACCAGCAACACTCCTCAGATGCCTGAGATACGCACCGGTAAGGTTCTTAGCGATGTGGTAAGCGGCTTTGATGCCAAGCTTTTCTGGACAATGCCCAACAGTGCAGCAGCCGGTGATCCTGTTTACAACATTGATGTCAACACATCATACTTTGAACTCTGGGCACAGGTGCAGGGCGAAGAGCCTCAGTTCATGGGCACAACCACCTCATGGGCCGGCCTGATGTTCAAGATCAAGAACCCCAACCACAGCAACCGCGTGCGTCTCGGTGTGCAGGCCGTAAGCCTTGACCACAAGAGCAAATCCGGTATCAGCTGGACAAGCGAATATCTGACAGCTCCCGCTCACGAGGTATCGGAAGAGGTAGCAATTGACAAGTCATGTATCAAACCGGGTGAGGAGTTCCGCATTTGGTTCGTTGACGAGATGCACGAGAACGCAACCCTGACTCTCTACAACAACCTCGGTACCAAGGTGGCCAGCAACAACGGCGCAAGCCGCGAGCTCGTTACCTCGCTCAATGAGATCGGTGCATACGACCTCGTTGCCAACGAAGGTACCGACAAGGAGACCCGTTACAGCTGCTATGCTCAGATTTCAGACTTCAGCGTAGGTCGTCTGCCCGAGATTGAGACTCTTACTTTCAACGGTGAAAATGCTGAAACGGCTGATGTGACCTTCGGCGTTGGCGAGACAATCAAAGCCGGTTATACCGGTCGCAGTGCCGACGGACAAGGCTCACGCGCCATGAGACTTGACTACAAGTTCTTCGGTGGTCCTATCGACAATATGAATATCGGTACCGGCGATTGCAAATCGTTCTCCGTATCCTTCTGGGTTCGTCCGCTGTCATTCCCTGTAGCCAGCGATGAAGAGTCAGTGAACTTCTTCGGTATTGAGGACCGTACCGGTTCATGGCCCCGCAACAACTGGGGTTATGTATGGTCATTCCTTGATCCCGCAGGTACCGGCCACATTACACATATCGTGAAACGCGGTAACAGTGCCAACTCCAAGGAGTACGCATACTTCTATCCCGAAACAACCAAGCTGTCAATCGGCGCATGGACACACGTAACCCTTGTGTTCGACTATGACTCATCGAACGCACTTCTGATGAAGCTTTATCTGAACGGCGTATATCAGGTTCCGACCAAGTCAGGTATGGGCAAGGATGTAGCCAGCGAAGAGAACGTGATAGACGGCATACCCGTACGCGGACCCAACCGTGAGGGTCTGACATCCGGTGAATGGATGCACATCCTCGGCGGCCGTGGTTCCAACCCGGGTTATCCCGATGCTCTGATTGACGATGTTGTAATTTGGGACGGTGTAGCTAGCGATGACGACATAGCCAAAGCCATGACAGGTCTTGATGCCAACAATCTGCCTTCGAACGTGAAGTGCTTCTGGGATTTTGAAGGCGAAACTGTGGACGGTGTTTCCGAATCACGTCTTGTCAGCGGTGCCACCACACCTACCACCGTGGTACACAACGGTCGCTTCATGTCAAAGGGCCAGGTTACCGACGCACCTTTCGGAACATTCCAGATTGCCACCGGTGAATCAGAGGGCGCATCCGTTCCGTGTCACATCACACCTATCTATGAGGCAGGCTGTCCTTACGTGAAGGGTTCAGGCTTCAAGGTAGAGACCAAGCCGAGCTGGAGCACCAAGCAGGCTACCATCAGCAATGCCAACGGTAGCGACACCGAGGGTGAGGCTCAGGTAGAATACGGTAAGGACGGTGACAAGATCCTGACACTTACCCTTGAGAACTCATGGGGCAAAGACACTCGTGTTTATCCTGTGATACAGCTTGACGCAATCAACGGCGTGGCAGCTGACGAAGCAGACGGCATGAACGCGTACACCGTGAACAAGACCCTGTTCCTTGAATTTGCCGAGGGCGGAGCCTACGAGGTAAGCGTTTACAACATGAGCGGTATGCTCGTTGGCCGTGACGCACGCAGCATCAATGCAGGCGAGATGATGCACATCTCCATCGGCCAGGCCGGCGTTTACGTAGTAAGCGTAGTTAAGGACGGTAAGGAGCTTCGCAACATCAAGATAGTAAACAAGTAATCAACAAGATTATAATCCGATAACGGCGGGGCGCCCCACAAGGGCGTCCCGCTTTATTTGTTACGCACCTGTTTGGTACTTGGCAGGGGAGGCACTGCGTTACTTTTAACATAAAAAGGATTGAGGGTTAAAAATAATGTAGTAACTTTACACCCCAAATGTGCTATTATCACTTAAGCAATTCAATATTAATTATTAACCTAATACCAACAACCAATGAAGAGACAGTTACTTTTCTTATCGGCGGCTGCACTGTTGGCAGCGGGCGTGAGCGCACAGCAGCTCCGTCCGGGCTATGTGACACCCCCGAGCTCCAGTATGCTTCACAAGTATGTGAACGACTGGGTCCCCGGTCAGGAACTCACCACCAACTACGGTGACAACGGTGAGTCTTCGGCATGGGAAGATGAGGAGTTCTTCGTGAGCCGCGTGGCTTTGAAGCCTCATTTCGTGAACCTCAACACTCAGATAGACAAGACCAAATCAGACACAGACAACAAGCGTCTGCTGTTCTGGGTTCCTATCAATGAGTCAACCGGAGTGAACGGCGAATGGCTCAATGCCCTTCCTAACGCAGTGTTTGACTCGGAAGTGTTCTCCACATGGAGCTACGTTACGCACTACGGCAACTGGACCTCACCTTTCGGCTGGGTTCCGGGCGCGATGGCAGACGCAGCCCACAAAAACGGTGTGCTCGTGTCGGGTCTGGCATCCATTCCTAACGCATACCTCTCATCAAACTGGGCAAACTGCCTTGCCGGTATGTCGGCGATGAACACTGATGAAGGAGTCAAGAAACTTGGCAATTTCCTCCGCTATCACGGTGTTGACGGTCTGGGCTACAACTCAGAGTATTACGGCGGCGGCTCATACGGAGAAGGCCTTCGCGGCATGCACGGCAAGCTGGTTAAATACATGAAGCAGTACCAGCCCGCATTTGAAAACGTGTGGTACGGCGGTACCAACGATGCCGGTTCGGTAAACTTCAATGACCAGCTCAGCTCGGATTTCTATCAGACATTCGGTTACAGCGACGAGCCCCGTACCATCCTGTTCCTTAACTACAACTGGAACTCGACCTACAAACTCAGTCAGGATGCATCAGGTATCACCGCCACCGGCCGTGATCCCCGCGACCTGTATATGGGCATGAACATGCAGGGCGGCCTGAAGACTGCCACAGAGTGGGCACAGCACCTGACACTGCCGTACTCAATCGGTCTGTGGGGCGCACACTCAGTGAACTACATCTGGATCAACCGCGCTGTAAACGGCAGCTCCGATGCATCCAAGCAGGCTACCTACCAGCGTGACCTTGAATACTGGTTCACCAACGGCAAACGCAATCCGCTGCATGTGATGAGCCCCGTAAACTCTCTGACCGCAACATCAGAGTTCATGGGTATGAGCCGCTACATGGAGGCCCGCTCCACATTGAGCTGGGAACTCGGCACCGAACCTTTCGTGTCATTCTTCAATGTAGGTAACGGCGCATTCTACAACTGGAAGGGCGAACAGCTTCACGTAGGTCCCTGGTACAACCTCGGTGTTCAGGACTACATGCCCAACTGGCGTTACTGGATCGCCACCGAATACCTCGGCACAACCCCCGCAGAAGGCGTTGACGCCAAGATCACATGGGACGACGCCTATATGGGCGGTTCATGTCTGCGCATCACAGCCGACAACAGCGGCATAGCATACCTGCACCTGTTCAAGACCGAATTCGAGGCCAAGAACAACACCAAGCTGACCATCCGTTACAAGGTGCTCAAAGGCAACGCCGACATGTCTCTCGTGTGGTCGAAACTCGGAAGCGAGTCAACCGAAGCGCAGGGCAACTATGGCATGGTGTTTGACAAGGACGGCAAGACCTACTCGTCCACCAAGCCCGACGGCGATGTGGATTACGATGCAGACTGGCAGTCCAAGACCATCACCATGACCTCTCGCAACAAGCTTGCAGGAACAATATCGGCCATTGGCCTCAAGTTCGAGAACGCCGAGGGCCTTGACATCCTCATCGGTGAGATCTCTCTTACCAACGGCTCCTATGCCGCCCCCGCCGCCCCGACCGTTACCCGCGCCAAGGTTCTTGCCAACAACTACAAGGGCATAGACGGCAAGGTGTATTACAAGATGGCCAACACCAAGGAAGTGGGCGAGCCCGTTTACAACCTTGATGTGAAGACCTCCCTGTTCCGCCTGTGGAGCCGCACCGATGTTGACCCCACACCCAAATTCCTCGGCACCACCACCTCATGGGCAGGCATGATCTTCTCGGCCCCCGCAACCGGAGCAAGCAAGGTGCAGTTCGGTGTGAGCGCCGTTTCACTTGACTACGCTAACGAATCGGATATAGCATGGAGCGAGGAGATGAGTACCGGCGACTATGTGGCCGTTGAAGACGTCAAGGTTTCCAAGAACCCCGTCACCACCAACGAGGACTTCTATGTAGAGTTCGTTGACCCGGCACACGCTCCTGTTGACTGGCAGATCAAGGACGAGTCAGGCAATGTAGTGGCATCAGCATCCAGCGCCACCCGTATAGATATCGCTGACGGTCTTGCCAACACCGGCTCATACGATGTTGTGACCGGAAGCGGCGAGAACGCCGTTGAACGCAAGGGCGTGATCTCCGTATCCGACCCGGGCAGCGGCCGTCAGCCCATCATCGAGAGCCTGACCGTGAACGAGAGCAGCAAGACCTCGGAAGACATCGTCGAGATCACTTCCGGCACAGACCTGACCCTCGGCTACACCGGCCGCAACGCCGACGGTACCGGCTCACGCGGCGTTGACCTGAACGAGCTTACATTCGGTGTGGCCAACGCAGACCTCGGAATCAACACATACAAGAGCTTCTCAGTAGCATTCTGGCTCAAGATCAATACCTATCCTTCCGGTGGCCCCGGCTCTCTTCTCCTTATCGAAGACCGCAACGGCGGCTGGCCCAAGAACAACTGGGGCTACTTCTGGAGCCGCACCACAGAAGGCTCACTGCGCTGCGCATGGATCGACGGCGGATTCGCCAAGGGTCTTGACTCAGCACCTAACGGCATGCGCGTTTACTCCGACTACGATGCCGACCTCGGCACCGCCAAGTGGAACCACTTCGTATATGTGTTCGAGTACAACAGCCAGAACCGCATCCGCACCAAGTTCTATCTGAACGGCGCACTTCAGACCATCTCGAAATGGATGTGGGTCAACAAGGGCACCCGTGAAGGAGCCGAAGGACTTTCCGGCACATCAGGCTGGGACGATCTTGAAAAGAGCTGGGATGTAAATGTAAGCGAGAAAGGCACCGACGCCACCGAGACAGGCTGGTGTATCGAGAACTTCCCGTTGACCCAGACCGACTGGATCAAGGTGGGTGGCCCTGGTCCCAACTCAATGGCCGCCATCAACGGTGTGATCGACGACTTCCAAGTATGGGGCAAGGCAATGACCCAGGAGGATGTGAACCTGTCAAAGAACGGACTTGGCAATCTCGAGACCCTTCCCGAGGATGTGATCGCATTCTGGGACTTCGAGGGCGAAGCCGGAGCCGACAAGGGCTTCACCTCACGCGGCCAGAAACAGATACCCGCATATCTGATAGAATACGCAAGCACCGGTGACGAGGGCCGTTCAGGCCACGTTCCTACCGACGCAGGCTTCTCGGCAGGCTCGCCGTTCGTACCCGGTACCGCATTTGACGTGGTCACCAGCCCGAGCTGGACAGCCCGCAAGGGTATCCTGAGCGAAGGCAAGGGCACCGGCGAATCCGGCAGCGTCAAGCTCCGCTACAATGACAACCGCGTTGGCGGCGACTACACCGTAACCCTAACCCTCGCCAACGCTCTTGGCCAGGACGAGAAGGATTATCCCGTATTCAGAGTCACCCAGAAGGGCGATGCCATTGACGGCATCGGCGCTGACGGTGAGGGCGTAGAGGCCTACACAGTGGGCGACGGCCTGTTTGTAGAGTTTGCCGAGGACGGCGACTATACAGTAGAGGTTTACAATGCCAACGGCATGCTGATGGCACAGAAATCCCAGAACATGGCAGCCGGCCAGAACATGAACATCCGTCTCGGCGCGCAGGGCGTTTACATCGTACGCGTGCTTCGCGGAGGCGAACTGGCCCGCACTATCAAAGTTATCCGCAAATAATAATTATCAGGATACATGAAACGGCAGGCGCTCCCAACGCGGGGGCGCCTGCTTGCATATGGAGGGTTTGTGTGTCGGTGTGTTTCGTTTTAAAACTAAAACGAGGACCGGTTTCACAACCCTCCTCGCTTAGATAATAAACCAATCATTATCACATTTCTTGCAATGGAAAAAGTAATTTTGCTATGTACTTATAAAACAGCCGGTGGCCGGTTTGGTTCCGGAGAAATTAAGATTTTTTGTGCTCAAATGTGAATATTATTTGGCTCGTAGGCACAAAGTGCTGAGAACCAATATGAAAGATTGAGAATGGGTGCTATATATTTAACTTGCTTTAACTTGTATGTGCATGGTTATTGCCCGATATTATTAGTACCTTTGTATTAGTAATCAAAAACAGATTAATTATGGCAAAGAAAGAAACCAAGAAAAGCGGCAAGGAGGCAGCAGGTTCGCAGAACGCGAAACTCAGCGCACTTCAGGCTGCACTTGATAAAATAGAAAAAAACTACGGCCGCGGTGCTGTGATGAAACTTGGTGATGATGTGGTGGAGGATGTGGATGTGATACCGACCGGCTCCATCGGCCTGAACTACGCATTGGGCGTAGGAGGGTATCCGCGAGGCCGAATTATCGAGATATTCGGACCGGAATCTTCAGGTAAAACCACTTTGGCAATCCATGCCATTGCCGAGGCACAGAAGAACGGCGGTGTTGCTGCGATAATAGATGCAGAGCATGCTTTTGACCGTTTTTATGCCGAGGGCCTTGGAGTGGATGTGAACAATCTGCTGATAGCGCAGCCTGACACGGGCGAGCAGGCCCTTGAGATAGCCGAACAGCTGATACGTTCCTCGGCTATAGACATACTCGTGGTGGATTCCGTGGCCGCCCTGACTCCGAAATCGGAGATAGAGGGTGAGATGGGAGACCGTAATGTGGGTCTGCAAGCGCGCCTGATGTCGCAGGCCATGCGCAAGCTGACAGGCGCCATATCGCGCACCAATACCTGCTGCATCTTCATCAACCAGCTCCGTGACAAAATCGGAGCCACAATGTTCGGACCCGCAGAGACCACAACGGGTGGCAACGCGCTCAAGTTTTACAGCTCTGTGCGTATAGACATACGCGGCGGTTCCAAAATCAAGGACAGCAAGGATAATGTGTTAGGCCGCGTAACAAGAGTGAAGGTTGTGAAGAACAAGGTTGCACCTCCATTCAAGGGCGCAACATTTGACATATTGTTCGGCGAGGGTATTTCGCGTACCGGTGAAATCATAGATCTGGGCGTAGAGTACGATATTGTCAAGAAGAGTGGGTCGTGGTTCAGCTACAACGGTACCAAGATAGCTCAAGGCCGCGATGCTGCCCGTCAGGTGATAGCCGACAATCCGGAGCTGGCCGAGGAGCTTGAGTCGCTTATCATCGAGGCTCTCAAAAGCCAAGGGAATAAGCATGGCACTAAAAAGAATGCTGTAAAAGAAACATCTGTTGAAGATACAAAAGCGGCAGGGGGTGACGACGATGAGCTTGACGGATTGAATTTTGACGAGGATCTTCCCGATGATTTTTCAATTGACGAGGACAAATAGAATCGACTGTCGGGCGTGATCTGTCGGTGCTGAAAGATAAATGTGGCCGGGTGCTTTCTACGAGAGTACCCGGCTGCTGTTTTATGCCATGGCGGATAAGATTTTAGATCTCTGTAAACAATTGTAGGTGAGAGTGTGTTACTATGTTACGAATGTGTTACAGATGCACTGAATGTAAAATCCGCAAAAAAAATGTTTGTTTATGAGCAAAAGATTGATTTTTACGATTATGGCTGCGGGAGTAATTGTGGCTCCGCTCAGCGCACGACAGCTTGATCCCTCAGAAGCACTGAGCCGTGCAGAGGTGTATGTGCCTGCGGGCGTCCGCACTCCACTCAGCAGCGGCAAAAATCAGCACCCCATGACGCTGAAATATACTGCCACCAATCGCACCGGAGATTTAAAGACGGTGTATGTGTTTGGTCGCGGCGAAGATAACGGTTTTGTGGTGGTGGCTGCCGACGATGTGGCTCCAAGCCCATTGCTGGGATATGCCGACAGCGGAACATTTGATGCCTCAAATCTGCCTCCGGCCATGGAATGGTGGCTCGGGGAATACAGTGCGGAGATAAGCTCGCTGGCAGCAGACGGCAGCACGAGGCCTCTGAATACGGAGGATACCGATACGCGAGCATCTATAGCACCAATAGTGAAAACGACGTGGAACCAGACCACACCTTACAACAATTATTGTCCTGAGGTGAAAGGAGTGCGTTGTCCTACAGGGTGTGTGGCAACAGCTATGGCACAAGTGATGAGCGTGTACAAATATCCAGACAAAGGAGTAGGGGAACATTCCTATACCCCTTATGATGTGGGGAGTCCGCTGTCAATGGATTTCGCGTCCACAACTTTTGAGTGGGACAAGATGCTCAACAGCTATGATGCCTCGTCGCCGGCGGATGCAGACGAGGCTGTGGCCAATCTGATGTATGCCCTTGGCGTGTCGGTCAGCATGCAGTACACGCCGACTTCGTCGGGCGGGTCGTTTGAGACAGCAGCCACGAGCCTTGTAAAGTATTTCAAATATGACGAGGGACTGCAGTTCTACAACCGCGAATATTACGGTCTGGAACGGTGGATCAATGCAATGTATGCCGAACTTGAGGCCGGTCGTCCTCTGCTTTACGGCGGCCGAAACGGATCGGTGGCGCATGCATTTGTGATAGACGGCTACAGAACAGGAGAGTATTTTCACCTCAACTGGGGATGGGGTGTAAATACTCATTGAAAAGTGGGCCGGTCGCTCATTGAAAAATGGGCCACC
>ENA-UAML01000601-UAML01000601.1-human-gut-metagenome-genome-assembly--contig:-NODE-601-length-11227-cov-3.568922_pt1 | contig 11227 bp, 11 predicted proteins | sample MGYA00244211_ERZ654495 | MGnify/ENA primary metagenome ERZ654495 (study PRJEB26926, sample SAMN06164685) | human gut metagenome | biome: ENVO:00009003; feature: ENVO:2100002; material: ENVO:00002003... | reverse complement strand
GCCGATATGGGGTCTTGAATCTTGTTGAAGCATTTCGTGCTATTCCGCAAAAAGAATATAAATTGTTAATTTGTGGCGCTGGTGATTCTGCAGATATTATCAAGAAATATGCAAAAGAGGATGAGCGGATCGTTTTTTGTGGTCAACGCAAGAGAGGGGATGTGTTAGATATGCAAAAAAAAGCCTCTCTTTTAGTTAATCCGAGAACCCCTGAGGGGGAGTTTACCAAGTATTCATTTCCATCAAAAACAATAGAATATTTTGCATCAGGAGTTCCATGTTTGTTGTATCGATTACCGGGTATTCCTAATGAATATTATCAGTATTGTTTCTGTGTGGATGAAATAGGTATTAAACCTTTGCGTCAGAAAATAGAACATATTATTCAAAAGGACGAACAGGCACTTAAACAAGTTGGAATACAAGCGCAACATTATATTTTTGAAGAGAAAAATTCTATTAAGCAAACTCAAAAATTAATTAATTTAATTTATCAATTGATATGAGTATTTTCAAAGACAAAGTCCTGTTAATCACAGGCGGTACGGGCAGTTTCGGAAACGCCGTGCTTCGTCGCTTTCTCGATAGCGACATCAAGGAGATTCGTATTTTCTCGCGTGATGAGAAGAAGCAGGACGACATGCGTCACATGCTTCAGAATCCCAAAGTGAAATTCTACATTGGTAACGTGCGAGACAAGTCGTCGGTAGATATCGCCATGCGGGGCGTCGACTACGTCTTTGCGGCCGCAGCACTCAAGCAGGTCCCCTCGTGCGAATTCTTCCCCATGGAGGCGACCCGCACGAACGTTATTGGCACGGGCAATGTGCTTGACAGCGCTATCGAGCACGGTGTGAAGAATGTTGTGGTGTTGTCGACAGACAAGGCTGCCTATCCGATCAACGCTATGGGTATCTCGAAAGCTCTGATGGAGAAGGTTGCCATTGCCAAGGGGCGCGAACTGGGCGAAGGGGCTGCTACGACGATCTGCTGCACGCGTTATGGTAATGTGATGGCAAGCCGTGGCTCCGTGATTCCCCTGTGGGTCGAGCAGATGATGGAAGGCAAGCCCATTACGATCACCGATCCCAACATGACGCGCTTCATGATGACGCTGGACGATGCTGTGGACCTCGTGATCTATGCGTTCCAGCATGGTCATAACGGCGATCTTTTCGTACAGAAGGCTCCGGCCGCTACGCTTTCGACGCTGGCCGAGGCGCTGAAGCAGATCTACGCTAAGGTTGATCCGAAGTACGGCGAGACGGAGGTGAAGGTGATCGGTACCCGTCATGGTGAGAAACTATATGAAACGCTGGTTACGCGTGAAGAGATGGCCAAGGCGATTGACATGGGGAATTATTATCGGATTCCGTGTGATACGCGCGACCTGAACTATGACAAGTTCTTCACCGAAGGTAATGAGGATATTTCCCGCATCGAGGACTACCATTCTCACAATACGGCTCGTCTGGATGTTGAGGGCATGAAGGAGCAGTTGTTGCGTCTGCGCTTCATTCAAGAAGATCTGGGCATGGTGGAGCGCGCAAAACCGCGCGATATTCGTTCTGAGTAATATTTCACTGTCCGTTGTCCGGATGATATCTTCCGGACAACGGGCTCTGTTGTCGGCAACAGCGGATACGACTGCAGGTCGTGCGCAGTTCGTCGTATTGTGTATTGAAAGAAAGAGATGAACATATTGGTAACGGGAGCCAAAGGCTTCGTGGGACGCAACTTGTGCGCCCAGTTGCGTAATATCCGTGACGGCAAGGCCAAAAACTATGCCATTGATCCGAATATTGCGATTTTTGAATATGATATAGATTCTACGTTTGAGGAACTGGACGAATATTGCCGCAAGGCCGATTTTGTCTTTAACCTCGCGGGGGTAAATCGTCCGCAGAATCCCGAGGAGTTCATGCAGGGCAACTTCGGTTTTGCGTCCACCCTGCTCGATACGCTCCGCAAGCATGCCAATACCTGTCCGGTGATGCTTTCGTCGTCGATTCAGGCTACGCTTGTGGGTCGTTATGCCGAAGGAGATTACGGAAAGAGCAAGAAGGCCGGAGAGGAGCTCTTCTTCGATTATGCCCGGGAGACAGGGGCGAAGGTGCTCGTCTATCGCTTCCCGAATCTCTTCGGCAAGTGGTGCCGTCCGAACTACAATTCGGCTGTGGCGACCTTCTGCAACAACATCGCCAACGAGTTGCCGATTAAGGTAAACGATCCGGCTGTCGAACTCGAGTTGCTTTACATCGACGATTTGGTCGACGAGATGATCGCGGCTCTCAAGGGTGAGGAGCACCACTGCGAGTTCGACGGAGTGAAAACGCGGTTGACGCCCGACGGGCGTTATTGTGCGGTGTCGACGACTCACAAGGCAACGCTCGGTGAGATCGTCGATCTGTTGCATACGTTCCACGATCAGCCCTCGACGCTCGTCATGCCTGAGATTCCGGAGAACAGTTTTGCCAAGAAACTCTATTCGACCTACCTGTCCTATCTCCCGAAGGAAAAAGTGGCTTTCCCGTTGAAGATGAACGTCGATGTCCGAGGCAGTTTTACAGAACTGCTCCGTACGAGGAATTGCGGCCAGGTTTCGGTGAATATCTCCAAACCCGGCATTACGAAAGGGCAGCATTGGCACAATACCAAATGGGAGTTCTTCATGGTTGTGGCCGGTCACGGATTGATTCAACAACGGCGCATCGATTCGGACGAAGTGCTGAATTTTGAGGTCTCGGGCGAGAAGATTGAGGCCGTGCACATGTTGCCGGGGTATACGCACAATATCATCAATCTATCCGATACGGAGAATCTCGTGACGGTGATGTGGGCTAATGAGGCATTCGATCCCAATCGGCCCGATACCTATTTTGAACCAGTGGAATAACGCAAGACAAATGGAACAGATCAAACTCGACTATTCGGATATCAAATTCGCCGATAACGGCAAACTCAAACTCCTCATCATCGTCGGAACACGGCCGGAGATCATCCGCCTTGCTGCCGTAATTAACAAGTGTCGAATGTATTTCGATACGATTCTGGCCCATACGGGGCAGAATTACGATTACAACCTCAACGGGGTATTCTTCAAGGATCTGAAACTGAAGGACCCGGAGGTTTACATGGATGCCGTGGGTGATGACCTCGGTGCGACGGTAGGCAACATCATCAACTGCTCCTACAAGTTGATGGTTCAAACGCAGCCTGATGCGCTGCTGATTCTCGGAGATACGAACTCGTGTCTTTCGGCCATAGCAGCTAAGCGCCTGCATATCCCGATCTTCCACATGGAAGCCGGCAACCGCTGCAAGGACGAATGTCTGCCCGAGGAGACAAACCGCCGTATCGTGGACATCATCTCGGATGTGAATCTGGCTTATTCGGAGCATGCACGCCGCTATCTGGCCGAATGCGGCTTGCCCAAGGAGCGTACCTACGTGACGGGCTCGCCGATGGCCGAGGTCCTGCATGCGAACCTCGCCGAGATCGAGGCTTCTGACATTCACAAGCGACTTGGGCTTGAGAAGGGACGGTATATGCTGTTGTCGGCGCATCGTGAGGAGAATATCGACACGGAAAAGAACTTCCTGTCGCTGTTCAACGCGATCAATGCATTGGCCGAGAATTATGACATGCCGATTCTTTACAGTTGTCACCCGCGTTCGAGAAAACGCCTTGAGCAGAGTGGTTTCCAGCTTGACAAACGGGTCATCCAGCACGAGCCGCTGGGCTTTCACGACTACAACTGCCTGCAGATGAATGCTGCTGCCGTGATTTCAGATTCGGGTACGCTGCCCGAGGAGAGCAGTTTCTTTACCTCGGTAGGCAAGCCTTTCCCGGCTGTTTGCATCCGTACTTCGACTGAACGGCCCGAAGCTTTGGACAAGGCCTGCTTCATTTTGGCGGGCATTGACACGAAGTCGCTGTTGCAGGCCGTGGATACGGCCATCAGCCTGCAGCGGGCCGCGGATTATGGAACTCCGGTTCCGAATTATACGGATGAAAATGTCTCGACGAAGGTCGTGAAACTCATCCAGTCGTACACTGGTGTTGTCAACAAGATGGTTTGGAGAAAGTTCTGAAACAATGATTCTTGTCCTGTCGGGGGTATTCCCTCCGGAACCGGTTGTTTCTGCATCCTTGTCGATTGCGATTGCACGGGCCTTGTCGCGAGAGTATGATGTTACGGTCTTGTCTCCTATGCCGACAAGGCCTAACGGGAGTATTTATTCGAGACCCGATTTCCGCGATGAGCATTTTACGCATATAGTGACGGACAGTTATGTCTGTCCAGCCTCGAAGTTCATAGGGCGTATGCGTGAAAGTCTCTCTTTCGGTCGCTGTATTGCTAGTTATATCCGCGAACATCATGAAAACATATCTGCCATATATGCGAATGTTTGGCCTATCTTCAGCCAATATTTGGCTGTAAAAGAGGCAAAACGTTGGGGAATACCGATTGTGTTGCATATTCAGGATATATATCCGGAATCCATGCTCGGACGATTGGGGATAATCGGGTGCATGATAAAATGGCCTTTGTTGGAACTGGACAGATTTATCCTTCGAAATGCGTCGACTGTTTTTGCTATTTCCGAGAATATGAAATCGTATCTGTGCGATACGCGGCATATCGAGGATAGCAAGGTGTTGGTAGTTCGTAATTGGCAGGATGATTCATTGTTCCCAGAGCACCTGGAGCAGACGGTCAGAGGAAAGTTTACTTTCATGTTTGTCGGAAGTATCAGTCCCGCCGCTGGTGTCATGTTGCTGTTAAAAGCTTTTGTCAAGGCTGCTATTCCAGATTCGCAGCTGGTGATAGCTGGATCGGGTTCTGACAAGGCGGCGTGCGAAGCGTATACTCGGCAACATCCGGAAGCGGATATTCGCTTCCGGCCCGTGACACCGACAGAGGTTGCCGAAGTCCAGTCTGGCGCCGATGTCTTGCTGCTACCGTTGAGAAAAGGCGTGGGGCATACCGCAAGTCCGTCGAAAATGCCCGCGTATATGTTTTCAGCTAAACCGATTCTCGCTTGTGTTGATCGAGGTTCGGACGTAGAACTGGTGGTTCACGCCAGTCAGTGTGGCTGGGTCTGTGAACCGGAGAATGAGTCGGCTTTGTCTGAAATGATGATTCGTGTGACGGGAATGCCTCGAGAGCAACTGAACGAGATAGGGCGTAATGCTCGCAGATATGCCTTGGACCATTTTACGGCTGCAAAGAATCTGAATACAATAATTAGTAGCATTAAATTAATATCTAATATATAAAAAAGTAAATAAAGAAGGTATTAAATAATAAATGTTCTATATGAATCTGAAAGCTCGCTTGTATTTTTCCCCATTAGGATATATCATCCATATCATAACCTACTTGTATGCGTTTATAGGTGGAAGATGTCTTATCTATGGCTACAAAGATAAGGCGTCTCATAAATATTTACATCGATGTCGTATGGCATCGACTGTATATTATACGCATAAAGAAAGATTACATGTTGAGGATAATGTATGGATTAATCACTATGTTCGCATCGATGCAACAGGAGGCGTTTCTATAGGAGAGGGTTGTCAAATCGGTTATGGTGCGTGTATTTTGTCGCATAGCAGTCACAATGCGATTCGTTTGATGGGTTATAAATACATGGAATATTCTTTTAATGAACGTATTGGATATATATTAAAACCTGTGAAAATAGGATCATATACCTTCGTGGGTGGAGGAAGTTATATTATGCCTGGAGTGACTATAGGAAAAGGATGTGTCATAGGAGTTAATTCTGTTGTGACGAGGGATTTGCCAGATTATTCTGTTGCTGTGGGCTCTCCGGCCCGTATTATAGCATCAACCAAAGATATAGATAACAAATATTTACATTCAAATACTATTAATCTAAACTATTATGAATAGAATATTACGAAATGTGCCTTTTTCGCCTCCCGATATGTCGGAGGCAGAGATTGCTGAGGTAACTGACGCATTGCGTTCAGGTTGGATCACAACCGGTCCTAAAACTAAGGAATTCGAGCGGGTTATCTCGGAATATTGTCATACGAAGAAAACCGTATGTCTCAATTCGGCAACGGCGGCGATGGAGATTGCGCTGCATCTGATCGGAGTCGGTCCGGATGATGAGGTGATCGTCCCGGCATATACTTATACGGCTTCTGCTTCTGTTACACAGCACGTTGGATGCAAATTGGTATTTGTTGACAGCCAGAAGGACAATGTGGAGATGGACTACGACAAATTGGCAGATGCGATTACCGAAAAGACGAAGGTTATCGTTCCTGTTGATTTGGGAGGCGTAGTCTGTGATTATGATAGAATTTATGAAATAGTTGAACAGAAGAAACATCTTTTCCGTCCGACGAACGAACTGCAACGGGCATTTGGTCGTGTAATCGTAGCCGCGGATTGTGCTCATGCCTTTGGCGCACAGTGGCATGGCAAGATGGCCGGTCAGATTGCCGATTTTTCGTCATTCTCGTTTCATGCGGTGAAGAATCTTACTACGGCGGAAGGTGGTGCCCTGACTTGGAGAATGCCTGTTGAGGGATTACAGCTGAATGGAATGGATGCAAACGAGTATCTTTACAAAATGAGTCAGTTGTATTCGCTCCATGGCCAGAACAAGGATGCTTTAGCCAAAACGAAATTGGGAGCCTGGGAATACGACATCGTCGGTCCTTGGTACAAATGCAACATGACGGATATTATGGCCGGTATTGGCTTGGCTCAGTTTAAGCGCTATGAAGGATTGCTAGCACGCAGAAAGGAGATCATCGAACGTTATAACAAGGAACTCGAAGGGTGTAATGTCTCTGTGTTGAATCACCTGAAGTCCGATTCGATTTCGAGCCGTCATCTTTATATGGTTCGGGTGTTGGATGCCGATGTGGAGCAGCGTAACGAGATTATCATCAAGATGGCGGAGCGTGGAATTGCCTGCAATGTCCATTATAAACCGCTTCCGATGATGACTGCCTACAAAAATCTCGGATTCGACATAAAGGATTACCCCAACGCGTATAATCTCTACAAAAACGAGGTGACACTTCCGTTACATACCCGTCTTTCGGATGAGGATGTGGATTACGTCATTTCGAACTTCAAGGAGATAATTTCGAATCTTTAAAAACGATTGCTTTTGAAACGCATATTCGATATTGTAGCAAGCGGTCTGGGCTTGCTTGTGTTAAGTCCCTTGTTTCTGATTTTGGCCGTATGGATCAAGTTGGATTCGAAAGGCCCGGTATTTTATCGACAGGTGCGTGTCGGACGAAACAACAAGGATTTCAGACTTTTCAAGTTCCGGTCAATGCGAGTAGGATCAGACAAGAAGGGACTTATTACGATCGGTGGACATGACCCGCGAGTTACCCGTTCCGGCTACTTTATACGTAAGTACAAGTTGGACGAATTGCCTCAGTTAATCAACGTGTTTATTGGAGACATGAGTTTGGTTGGCCCTCGTCCCGAAGTACGCAAGTATGTTGATATGTACACTCCCGAGCAGATGCACGTATTGGATGTCCGGCCCGGAATCACGGATATGGCCTCCATTCGGTATCGCAATGAAAACGAGTTGCTTGAACAGGCTGAGGATCCGGATCGTTATTATGTCGAGGTCATTATGCAGGATAAATTGCGTATTAACCTGGAATATGTGGCGAAACATTCGTTTTTGTTCGATCTGGGTTTGATATTCAAAACGTTTTGGGAGATCATTACCAAATGATTTGGTGAAATGCTTATAGACGATAAACTTTTGGATGAGGTGGTTGCGAAGGAGAAAGCATCGGAGCGGTTACGGATGAACTACAATCTGCACGAGACATTGGACGCCAAGGCGCAGCGATTGTTGAATGCTCTAGAGCTTGGTACGGTATTGCCGATTCACCGGCATCCGCATACGGCGGAGACCTACATGTTGCTGCGAGGACGCATCGATGTCCTACGATGATACCTGCCGGGAGATTCAGCGCTTCGAGTTCGATCCACGGCGAGGCAACTACGGCGTTCAGATACCGAAGGGGCAGTGGCATACGTTGGAGGTGCACGAAAGTTCCGTGATCTTCGAGGTGAAGGACGGTCCCTATATGCTGCTGGCGCTGGAGGATATGTTATAACAGTATCGGGGTTGATTTCGACAGAATAGATTAGGTAATAATAAGTGTGGAGTCTAAAGATCAAGAAGGAGGTTGCAAGATTGCCAGAATAAAAACAAGATATATGAAGATAGCAGTTGCCGGAACCGGCTATGTGGGCCTGTCCATCGCCACGCTCCTGGCCCAGCATCATGAGGTCGTGGCCGTGGATGTCATTCCCGAGAAGGTAGATTTGATAAACCGCCGTCAGTCGCCCATTCAGGACGAGTACATCGAAAAGTATCTGGCGGAGAAACCGCTGCATCTGAAGGCCACGCTCGACGGGGCGGCCGCCTATCGCGATGCGGAGTTCGTGGTCATTGCCGCGCCGACGAACTATGATCCCGTCAAGAACTATTTCGATACGAGCCATGTGGAGGAGGTGATCGATCTGGTGCTGTCGGTCAATCCCGAAGCCGTGATGGTCATCAAGTCGACGATCCCCGTCGGGTATTGCCGTTCGCTTTACATAAAGTATTATCATCAGGGGCTCAAGCGGCTCAATCTGCTGTTCGCCCCGGAGTTCCTGCGCGAGAGCAAGGCACTGTACGATAACCTCTATCCGAGCCGCATCATTGTCGGCTATCCGAAGATCATCGACAACGAGCAGTTCCGCGAGGAGAACGAAGCCATCCGGGCCATTGCCGACATTCCGTTTCTGGAGCAGGCCGCACACCGGTTTGCCGATCTGCTGAAGGAAGGGGCTATCAAAGAGGATATTCCCGTGCTTTTTATGGGGATAAAGGAGGCCGAGGCGGTCAAGTTGTTTGCGAATACCTACCTGGCGCTGCGCGTGAGCTACTTCAACGAGCTGGACACCTATGCCGAGGTCAAGGGACTGGATGCGCAGGCGATCATTCAGGGCGTGGGTCTCGATCCCCGGATCGGCACGCATTACAACAACCCGTCGTTCGGTTATGGCGGGTATTGCCTGCCGAAGGATACGAAGCAGTTGCTGGCCAACTATCAGGATGTGCCGCAGAACATGATGACGGCCATCGTCGAGAGCAACCGCACCCGCAAGGATTTCATCGCCGACCAGGTGCTTCGCAAAGCCGGATATTATACGGCCTCCAGCCAATGGGATGTGCGTAAGGAGCAGCCCATCGTGATAGGTGTTTATCGGTTGACGATGAAGTCGAATTCGGACAACTTCCGTCAGAGTTCGATTCAGGGCGTCATGAAGCGCATCAAGGCCAAGGGTGCCACGGTGATCATCTACGAACCGACGCTCGAGGACGGGGCAACCTTCTTCGGCAGTGCGGTGGTGAACGATCTGGCGAAATTCAAGCAGGAGAGTGCCGCCATTATTGCCAACCGTTACGATTCGTGTCTGGATGATGTGGCCGACAAGGTTTATACACGGGATATTTTCAGAAGAGACTAAGCCATGTTACCGCAGAATGTAAAATTGGATGGCAAAACGGTCCTGCTGACCGGTGTGGCCGGTTTTATCGGGTCGAATCTTGCAAAGCGTCTTTTTGCCGATGTCCGGGATATTCGCATCGTGGGTATCGACAACATGAACGACTACTACGACGTGCGGCTCAAGGAGGAGCGGCTGAAAACATTGGAAGGCAAGGAGGGTTTCACTTTTGTGAAAGGCGATATCTCCGACCGTGCATTGATCGACCGTTTGTTCGCAGAGTACCATCCGGAGGTGGTCGTAAACCTCGCTGCACAGGCCGGTGTGCGGTACAGCATCACCAATCCCGATGCCTATGTCGCGTCGAATCTGATCGGGTTCTACAATATATTGGAGGCCTGCCGGCACTCCTATGATAATGGAGCGTCGGGTGTTGAGCACTTGGTTTACGCCAGCTCGTCGAGTGTTTACGGATCGAACAAGAAGGTGCCCTATTCGACCGACGACAAGGTGGACAACCCGGTCTCTTTGTATGCTGCGACGAAGAAGTCCAACGAGTTGCTGGCACATGCCTACGCGAAACTCTACAACATTCCGTCAACGGGATTGCGCTTTTTTACGGTCTACGGCCCGGCAGGTCGACCGGACATGGCTTATTTCGGGTTTACAGACAAACTGGTTCGGGGCGAGAAGATCAAGATATTCAATTATGGCAACTGCAAGAGGGACTTTACCTATATTGATGATATCGTAGAGGGTGTCGTGCGTGTCATGCGCCATGCCCCCGAACGGCAGACGGGTGAGGATGGCCTTCCGTTGCCGCCCTACATGGTCTACAATATCGGTAACAGCCATCCGGAGAATCTGCTGGACTTTGTGGATATCCTGCAGCAGGAGCTTGTGCGTGCCGGTGTATTGCCTGTGGACTACGATTTCGAGGCTCACAAGGAGTTGGTCCCGATGCAGCCGGGCGACGTGCCCGTCACCTATGCCGATACCGCCCCGCTTGAACGGGATTTCGGTTTCAAGCCAAGCACCTCATTAATAGACGGCCTGCGTGCGTTTGCGGAGTGGTATGCAAAAAAGAGTATTTGATGGTTTTGTAACTACCTTATCATGTTAATAGACGATAAACTTTTGGATGAAGTGGCTGTGAAGGCGAAAGCGTCGGAGCGACTGCGGATGAATTGTGATTTGCGTAATTCTCCAGCGGATACTTCTCAGCGGTTGCTGAACGCTTTGGAAGTTGGAACCGTGATGCCGGTCCATCGTCATCGGATGACATCCGAGACTCAGTTGCTGCTGCGTGGTAAGATTGACGTGATGTTTTACGACGATCAACGTCGCGAAGTTCAGCGCTATCATCTCGATCCGTCAATAGGTGTGTACGGTGTTAATATTCCTGCCGGAATGTGGCACAGCCTGGAAGTGCTGGAGTCTGCGGTGCTATTTGAGGCCAAGGACGGTCCCTATACGCCGCTGGCGCCGGAGGACATGCTGTGACGGCATGGATGTGGTAGCAATACGGGCATAAGCCCCAATAGGGTGGGCCGACGATTCTGTTCGTCGGCCTTTTTTGTTGCTTATGTGCAGCGGAGGAGGTTCGGGTTGAGCTGTTTCGAAAGTCGGGTTTCAAACGTTCAACGGTAGTGTTTCAAAAAGTGTGTCTGTGCAGGCGCCTTCAGATTCTTCAGATAT
>ENA-UAML01000562-UAML01000562.1-human-gut-metagenome-genome-assembly--contig:-NODE-562-length-11834-cov-3.726462_pt1 | contig 11834 bp, 18 predicted proteins | sample MGYA00244211_ERZ654495 | MGnify/ENA primary metagenome ERZ654495 (study PRJEB26926, sample SAMN06164685) | human gut metagenome | biome: ENVO:00009003; feature: ENVO:2100002; material: ENVO:00002003... | reverse complement strand
GGCTGACAGCCTGATTGCAAAATTCAAAGAGGCTGGCGGAACGGTCAGAGAGATTGAGGTATGAGCAGAGTCACCGCGATTATCTCCGCTCTGATTATCTGCATCATCGTCTGCCTGTCATGGGCTGTTAATCATTACCGTGATAACGCCATCGCCTACAAAGAGCAGTGCGATAAAGCCACATCCATCATCGCTGACATGCAGAAGCGTCAACGTGATGTAGCAGAACTCGACGCCAGATATACAAAGGAGCTTGCTGATGCTAACGCGACTATCGAAAGTCTCCGTGCTGATGTTTCTGCTGGGCGTAAGCGCCTGCAAGTCGCCGCCACCTGTGCAAAGTCAACGACCGGAGCCAGCAGCATGGGCGATGGAGAAAGCCCAGGACTTACAGCAGATGCTGAACTCAATTATTACCGTCTCCGAAGTGGAATCGACAGGATAACCGCGCAGGTTAACTACCTGCAGGAATACATCAGGACGCAATGCCTTCGATGATAGCGATAATTTTACTCATCATCCTTCACATCTGGCTCTGTAGACAGGGTGGTGCTTACTTCTGGAGCGAATCCAGATTAAACATCTCATTGCTGATGCTTGATATTGAGCATCTGGCGCGCGGTAAGGGCTGTGTTGAGATAAGTGCCAGTTCATTACAAAGCTATATCTAATGGAACCTGAAATAATTTGTCATTGTCATGACAAGAAAATTCATTAATGATGAGCTCTCATTATACGGGAGGTAGATATGGCATTTCGTTATTTTGAACTTACCGAAAATATTCCTTTTGAGGATGCAAGAGAGCTTCACGTACAGTTCAAACACCACTTAGAATATGTTGTAAAGGCGTTATTTATGCCAGGAACACATGAAAAGCATTTAATTGTTGAAGGCCGGGATGACGAATCGATAACACAGATATTTGGTGGGCATGATGAAAAGTTTATGCATCTTTATCATATCGATGAATATGAAAAACGTGAAGACTTAATCTAACCTCCTACGACTGTTTTTATTGCCATCATAAAAGCCATTCCTTGCAGAGTGGCTTTGATAATGGATATCCCAACAAGCGGATAAGACAATAAATATACCCACCAGGGGATAAACAATGTCTAAAATCACGGTTACACCTGCATAGCAGATCCGCTTAAACCTGCTGGCGAAACTGAACTATGACACCGCCGCTGCAGCAGACGCGATTAAGTTTGTTGGTGACGATCCGTTGAAGTATCAAATCTTTGTGAACCAGTTAAGCTGGGTAACATCTGAAAGCGGGCTGGTAGCCAGAACGACGAAAGCTATCAAAGAGTCGGAAGACACACTACTGTGGTTTGAAGCTGAATCTGGTTCATAAGTGAATGAATGTGGTAATTTAATCCTCCGCAAAAAAAAGGGGATAAAAATGCCAAAGAATGTCATAGCTATTTTACCGGGTGACGCGTTTGATCATGTTGTTGTCCAGGACGACCTGGAGATTGTTACCTTCAGGGGTGACAAGGGCGGCGTGCTTACTATGCCTATCGAGGAGTACGAACTAGACGGGATAAGTTATAACGTCGCACGTTGTGACGGTATGGTCACTGACGAAAAAGTTGAGAAGGCTATCAGACACTTCACCAAGTAATAATCAGCTTCCGAACCAAGCCTCGCAATAGCGAGGCTTTTTAACGACAGAGGTATGACAGTAGTTCTTACAGCTAAGCAGTTTGAAGACCTTGCATCCTTCGCGAAGGAAGATAGCCAGCCTCAATACACCATCGCAACCGGAATAATCCCAGAATTCGAAGATGATTGTGAGTTTATCCCCGTTTATGCCGGGCTCATCGCTTATTTAGAGTTACTGAATCACGATGTATTGCAACTCGACCACTAGCGACATTATGCCAAGTATTCATCAAGTGCCTAGTTTAATGTTAAATTATTCCCTCATTCATAAAAGGGAATGTTATGAAAATAGATCACGAGTATTTGAAAGGTCTTTTGGAAGCTTTCGAGGCGTCTGAAGAGCCGCATACTGATATAAAGCAGCTGCAGCTGGCTGGGTATGACTACAGCACCGATGAATTTTTATTCCATATGCGTTTATTGGCTGATCGTCAACTAATTGCTAGAACAGACGGCAAGTATGGGTTTGGTTTCTCTGAGGCTGCTGATGGAGGATCATGGTTCGTTATACCGTTACGATTAACTTCAAGCGGTCATGACTTCCTTGAAGCTCTCAGGAATAAAGAGGTTTGGAATTCTCTCAAGACCGGCTTTAAAGATGCAAGCATTGGAACATTAGTTGACGTTTCAAGGCGTTTGCTGGATGGTTATATTCAGAAAAAAATTGACGACTTAATTGGCTAATATTTTATATAACCATCAGCCCCGCAATCGCGGGGCTTTTTTATTGCCATTATGATGGCAGATACATTGCTATGGCGTAACAGGATTTCAACTATGAACCCAACAGAAGCAGCTACATCACCGAAGGACGGATAATGCCACCACGCACACCAAAAGCCTGCCGTGTTCGCGGGTGCCGCCATACCACCACTGACCCGTCAGGTTATTGCGAAAGCCACAAAAGCGAAGGCTGGAAGCAATACAAGCCAGGACAATCCCGTCATCAGCGCGGCTACGGTTCGAAGTGGGACGGTATCCGCGCGCGTGTGCTGAAGCGTGACAAAGGTTTATGTCAGTTATGTCTGCGTGCCGGTGTGGTGCGTGAGGCGAAAACCGTTGACCACATCATCCCTAAAGCGCATGGCGGCACTGATGCCGACAGCAATCTGCAGAGCCTGTGCTGGCCGTGTCATAAGGCGAAGACGGCCCGTGAACGGTTGAAGTAAGAACCAGTTCCCACTGCCAGAGGGGAGGGGCGGGTCAAATCCCTGCGGCCTGACGTCTTCCGGACTGCCCGCCCCATCGTTTTTTTATACCCGCGAAAAATGAAATTTAACCAGGAGTGCCGCATATGGCTGGAACGGTGGGGCGTTCCGGGCGTCGCCCCAAGCCAACGGCGCGCAAGGCGCTGGCCGGAAACCCCGGCAAGCGAGCCCTGAATAAAGATGAACCTGTTTTTACGCCTATCAAAGGTGTTGAGCCACCGGAGTGGTTCGCTGAAGAAGATCTCCCTCTCGCTACGATCATGTGGCAACTGACAACTAAAGAACTCTGCGGTCAGGGCCTGCTGTGCGTGACTGACCTCGCGGTGCTTGAGCGGTGGTGCGTGGCCTACGAGTTCTGGCGACGTGCCGTGAAAAATATTGCCAGACAGGGCAACACCATCACCGGTGCAATGGGCGGTATGGTCAAAAATCCGGAGCTGACCGCCAAAAAAGAACAGGAGTCCGAGATGAGCAGTACGGGGGCAATGCTCGGACTCGACCCCAGCAGCCGCCAGCGTCTGATTGGTCTGGCGGGGCAGAAGAAAGCCACTAACCCGTTTCTGAAAATTATCGAATCATGAGCCGGAAATCTTACCCCAACGTAAATGCTGCCAATCAGTATGCCCGTGATGTCGTGCGCGGAAAGATTGTGGCCTGCCAGTTTGTGATTCAGGCCTGCCAGCGCCATCTTGATGACCTGATGGCGGAAAAAAGTAAGTCGTTTCGTTACCGCTTCGACAAGGACCTGGCTGAACGGGCCGCCAAATTTATTCAGCTGTTGCCGCACACCAAGGGTGAGTGGGCATTCAAGAGGATGCCCATCACGCTGGAGCCGTGGCAGCTCTTTGTGATCTGCTGCGCGTTTGGCTGGGTCAATAAAGGCTCCCGGCTGCGCCGCTTCAGGGAGGTGTATACCGAAATCCCCCGTAAGAACGGCAAATCGGCAATCTCTGCCGGTGTCGCCCTGTATTGTTTTGCCTGTGATAACGAGTTTGGCGCGGAAGTGTATTCCGGTGCCACGACGGAGAAACAGGCGTGGGAAGTCTTTCGCCCGGCGCGACTGATGTGTAAACGCACACCCATGCTGACGGAAGCGTTCGGGATTGAGGTTAACGCCTCAAACATGAACCGTCCGGAGGATGGGGCGCGGTTTGAACCGCTGATTGGTAACCCCGGTGATGGTTCATCACCCCACTGTGCGGTGGTGGATGAATATCACGAGCACGCCACAGATGCGCTTTACACCACGATGCTTACCGGGATGGGGGCGCGACGTCAGCCACTGATGTGGGCTATCACTACCGCCGGGTACAACATTGAGGGGCCGTGCTACGACAAACGGCGGGAAGTCATCGAGATGCTCAACGGTTCGGTACCCAACGATGAACTGTTCGGGATCATCTATACCGTTGATGAAGGTGACGACTGGACCGACCCGCAGGTGCTGGAAAAAGCCAATCCAAATATTGGCGTGTCGGTTTATCGCGAATTTTTGTTAAGTCAGCAGCAGCGTGCGAAAAATAACGCCCGTCTGGCAAACGTCTTTAAAACAAAACACCTCAATATCTGGGTGTCGGCGCGTTCGGCGTATTTCAACCTGGTGAGCTGGCAGAGCTGCGAGGATAAATCACTGACCCTTGAGCAGTTCGAGGGGCAGCCGTGCATTCTGGCCTTTGACCTGGCGCGTAAGCTGGATATGAACAGCATGGCGCGACTTTATACCCGCGAGATTGACGGTAAAACGCATTACTACAGTGTGGCCCCGCGTTTCTGGGTACCGTATGACACGGTGTACAGCGTCGAGAAAAATGAAGATCGACGGACAGCCGAACGCTTTCAGAAATGGGTGGAAATGGGCGTTCTGACCGTTACCAATGGTGCGGAGGTGGATTATCGCTACATCCTCGAGGAGGCCAAAGCGGCGAACAAAATCAGCCCGGTCAGTGAGTCACCCATCGACCCCTTCGGGGCGACCGGGTTGTCACATGACCTTGCTGATGAAGACCTGAACCCCATCACTATCATTCAGAACTACACCAACATGTCCGACCCGATGAAAGAGCTGGAAGCGGCAATTGAATCGGGGCGCTTTCATCATGACGGCAATCCCATCATGACCTGGTGTATCGGCAACGTGGTCGGCAAAACCATTCCGGGTAACGATGATGTGGTGAAGCCCGTCAAAGAGCAGGCGGAAAACAAAATCGATGGTGCAGTTGCGCTGATTATGGCGGTTGGCAGAGCCATGCTGTACGAGAAAGAAGACACGCTGTCTGACCACATTGAGTCCTATGGGATCCGCTCGCTTTAACTGAGGTAATTATGATCATGCTGATTCTCGCGCCTCTGGTGGGCGTGCTGGGGGCGCTTTTGCTGGCGTATGGTGCCTGGCTGATTTATCCCCCGGCGGGGTTTGTTGTTGCCGGGGCGTTGTGCCTGTTCTGGTCGTGGCTGGTGGCGCGATATCTTGACCGTACACAGTCGTCTGTCGGCGGAGGTAAATAGTGTTCTTTTCGGGATTATTTCAACGAAAAAGTGACGCACCGGTGACCACGCCAGCAGAGCTGGCGGATGCTATCGGGTTGTCCTACGACACCTATACCGGAAAGCAGATCAGCAGCCAGCGGGCCATGCGACTGACGGCGGTTTTTTCCTGTGTCAGGGTGCTGGCGGAGTCGGTCGGGATGTTGCCCTGCAACCTGTATCACCTGAACGGCAGCCTGAAGCAGAGAGCCACTGGCGAACGTCTGCATAAGCTGATCTCCACGCATCCCAATGGCTATATGACGCCGCAGGAGTTCTGGGAGCTGGTGGTCACCTGTCTGTGCCTGCGGGGAAACTTTTACGCCTACAAAGTGAAAGCATTTGGCGAAGTGGCTGAACTGCTGCCCGTCGATCCCGGCTGTGTGGTACCGAAGCTTAACAGTAGCTGGGAGCCGATCTATCAGGTCACATTCCCGGATGGCTCCACGGATGTACTGAGCCAGGAGGATATCTGGCATGTGCGCACGCTGACGCTGGACGGACTGGTGGGGCTGAATCCCATCGCCTATGCCCGCGAGGCAATATCGCTGGCAGCTGCGACCGAAGAGCACGGGGCCAGACTGTTCAGCAATGGCGCGGTGACGTCGGGTGTGTTGCGTACAGAGCAGACGCTGTCAGATCAGGCTTATGAGCGCCTGAAGAAAGATTTTGAGGAGCGTCACACCGGGCTTGGCAATGCTCACCGCCCGATGATCCTTGAGATGGGGCTGGACTGGAAGTCGATGGCGCTGAACGCCGAGGACAGCCAGTTCCTGGAAACCCGCAAGTTTCAGCTTGAAGAAATCTGTCGTCTGTTCCGGGTGCCGTTGCACATGGTGCAGAACACCGATCGCGCCACCTTCAACAATATCGAAGAGCTGGGGCTGGGATTTATCAACTATTCACTGGTGCCGTATCTGACCCGCATCGAACAGCGGATCAACACCGGACTGGTACGAAAAAGTAAGCAGGGCGTTTATTACGCCAAATTTAACGCCGGGGCGTTACTGCGCGGGGATATGAAGTCCCGTTTTGAAGCCTACGCCACCGGGATCAACTGGGGAATTTACTCTCCCAATGACTGCCGCGACCTGGAAGATATGAATCCGCGTCCCGGTGGTGATGTCTATCTCACACCGATGAACATGACCACGAAACCCTCCGATGGCAGTAAGGCCGGTAAGCAGAAGGATAACGCCAATGCAGACGAAACAACGTCTTGATGTACCGCTGAGTCTGAAATCTGTCAGTGACTCCGGTGAGTTTGAAGGGTATGGCTCCGTCTTTGGTGTAAAGGACAGCCACGATGATGTGGTGATGTCCGGGGCATTTGCTGCTTCCCTGCGGGCGTGGAGTGACAGAAAAGCGTTACCTGCGCTGCTCTGGCAGCACCGCATGGATGAACCCATCGGTGTTTACACCGAAATGAAGGAAGACGATGTCGGGCTTTACGTCAGGGGACGGTTGCTGATTGATGATGATCCCCTCGCAAAACGCGCACATGCACACATGAAGGCCGGTTCGTTAACCGGCCTTTCTATTGGGTACGTCCTGAAAGACTGGGAATACGACCGGAGCAAAGAAGCCTTTCTGCTGAAAGAAATCGACCTCTGGGAAGTCAGCCTGGTGACGTTCCCGTCTAACGACGAGGCGCGGATCAGCGACGTCAAGAACGCACTGGCCCGCGGGGAAATCCCCGAACAGAAAAAAATCGAAAGAGTCCTGCGTGATGTCGGACTCTCCCGTACCCAGGCCAAAGCATTCATGGCCGGGGGCTATGGCGCACTGTCCCTGCGCGACGCTGAGGATGTGGGCTCTGCACTGAATGCACTGAAAAATCTGAACTTCTAATCAGGAGAAATACGATGGCGGTTGATATTAAAGATGTCGAACAGGTCGCGCAGGAGCTGCAGCAGAAGTTTGACGACTTCAAAGCAAAGAACGACAAGCGCGTGGATGCGATTGAGCAGGAAAAAGGCAAGCTTGCCGGGCAGGTGGAAACCCTGAACGGGAAACTCAGCGAGCTGGAAAATCTCAAAAGCGACCTTGAAAAAGAGCTGCTTGAGCTGAAACGTCCGGCAGGTGGAGCGCAAAATAAACTGGCCACCGAGCATAAAGAGGCGTTTGTGGGCTTCCTGCGTAAAGGCCGTGAAGACGGTCTGCGCGATCTGGAGCGTAAGGCATTGCAGGTGGGTACCGATGAAGACGGTGGCTACGCCGTGCCGGAAGAACTGGATCGCAACATTCTTAACCTGCTGAAAGATGAAGTTGTGATGCGTCAGGAAGCCACGGTGATCACCGTTGGCGGTTCCGACTACAAAAAACTGGTGAATCTGGGCGGTACGGCTTCCGGATGGGTGGGGGAAACGGATACGCGATCCCAGACTGCCACCTCCAGACTGGAGCTGATTGAACCTCTCATGGGGGAAATCTACGGCAACCCGCAGGCTACCCAGAAAATGCTGGACGATGCCTTCTTCAACGTGGAGGCCTGGATCAACAGCGAGCTGGCAACCGAATTTGCCGAACAGGAAGAAATTGCCTTTACCTCAGGCGATGGCACCAAGAAGCCGAAAGGGTTCCTGGCGTATGAATCCACCGATGAAACCGACAAGGTCCGGGCGTTCGGCAAACTTCAGCATATTGTATCCGGCGAAGCGACCGCGGTGACCGCAGACGCCATTATCAAACTGATTTACACGCTGCGTAAGGCACACCGCACTGGCGCGAAGTTCATGATGAACAACAACAGCCTGTTTGCCATCCGTCTGCTGAAAGACACCGAGGGTAACTATCTGTGGCGTCCGGGGCTGGAACTGGGGCAGCCGTCCTCTCTGGCGGGTTACGGTATCGCTGAAAACGAACAGATGCCGGATATCGCCGCTGATGCGAAAGCCATTGCATTTGGTAACTTCAAACGGGGTTACACCATCGTTGACCGTATCGGCACCCGCATTCTGCGTGATCCGTACACCAATAAACCGTTTGTCGGTTTTTATACCACCAAGCGCACCGGCGGGATGCTGGTCGATTCGCAGGCCATCAAACTGCTGAAGATTGCAGCGGCGTAATCACTCAGGGGCGCGGAACCGCGCCCCCTGTTCTGACGGGTGAAGAATCATGATCCTGAAACAAGATCTGAAATGGTCACCGGACGGTATGCGTGTTGAGGTCATTCGGGCCGGTGAGTATGACGACGGGGCGCTTCCTGCCCGGGTGCAGGAGATTGCACTTCAGGCCGGGTTAGCAGAGCGCGGAATCAGTGCAAAAAGCAGTAAAGCGGCAAAAGAGAAAAAAGCCACGACCAGTAAAGAGGGCTGAGTATGCTTCTGACAATGGAAGAGATTAAAGCCCAACTCCGGCTGGATGAGGATTTCGATACTGATGACCGCCATCTGCAACTGCTGGCATGTGCGGCACAAAAGCGGACGGAAACGTATCTGAACCGGAAGCTCTATGCACCGGATGAAACCATTCCGGACAGCGATCCGGACGGGCTGCACCTGCCGGATGATATTCGTCTGGGGATGCTGATGCTTATCAGCCATTTTTACGAAAACCGCTCGTCGGTTACGGAAGTGGAGAAACTCGACATGCCGCAGAGTTTTGGCTGGCTTGTCGGCCCGTACAGGTACTTTCCGCAATGAAAATTCGTCAGGCGCAGACCAGCGCAACCTACATTCTGCCGGACCCCGGTGAACTGAATAAACGCGTCCTGATCCGCCTGCGGGTGGATATGCCCGCGGATAACTTTGGCGTGGAGCCTCAATACCCGGTTACGTTCCGGACATGGGCGAAGGTTATCCAGACCAGTGCCACCACCTGGCAGGAAACCGCGCAGACCGGGGACGCCATCACCCATTACATCACTATTCGTTACCGCCGGGGGATCACCGCTGATTATGAGGTGGTCTGCGGTGACAGTGTGTACCGGGTGAAACGTCAGCGCGATCTGAACGGGGCGCGGCGCTTTCTGCTGCTGGAGTGTACGGAGCTGGGCGAATGTAGGCAGAGTCACGGAGGCAACAATGACGACTTCCTTTTTGCACGTTGATTTTCAGCAGCCCGCGGAGATGCGCTTTAACCGCGCCCGTGTCCGGCGGGCGTTTGTCACGATTGGTCAGCGTCATATGCGTGATGCCCGTCGGCTGGTGATGCGCCGTGCGCGGTCGGCACCGGGTGAAAACCCCGGTTATCAGACCGGACGCCTGGCTCGTTCGATTGGTTACATGGTACCCAGAGCCAGTAAACATCGCCCTGGTTTTATGGCACGTATAGCCCCTAACCAGCGTAATGGAGAGGGAAACCGCCGTATCACCGGTGATTTTTATCCGGCTTTTTTGTTCTATGGCGTGAGGCGAGGGGCAAAGCGTCGTCGCAGTCATCATCGTGGTGCATCCGGTGGCAGCGGCTGGCGACTGGCTCCACGTAATAACTTCATGGTGGAAACGCTTGAAAAGAACCGCAGCTGGACACGCTATTTTCTGGCGCGGGAATTGCGTAAATCACTGAAGCCGGAGCGATGACACAGATGAAACTGACTCCTGTTATTGCTGCACTGCGTGCCCGTTGTCCGTATTTTGAAAACCGGGTTGCAGGCGCGGCCCAGTTCAAAAATCTGCCGGAGGTCGGAAAGCTGAAACTCCCGGCGGCATATGTTGTACCGGGTGATGATTCTCCGGGAGAAAACAAAAGCCAGACCGACTACTGGCAGGAGCTGAAAGAGGGTTTCTCCGTGGTTGTCATACTGAGTAACGGGCGTGATGAGCGCGGTCAGTTTGCCTCGTATGATGTGGTGGACGATGTCCGGCAGATGCTCTTTAAGGCTCTGCTGGGCTGGAACCCGGAGGCGTGCGGTAACCCGATTACCTATGACGGCGGCACGCTGCTGGATCTGAATCGTCATGAGCTGATTTATCAGTTCGATTTTTCGGTCATCAGCGAGCTGACTGAAGACGATACCCGCCAGCAGGATGATCTGAACAGTCTGGATGAACTGCAAACGCTGGCGATTGATGTTGATTATCTCGAGCCCGGTAACGGGCCTGACGGCGATATCGAACATCACACCGAAATAACCCTTCCTTCCTGAGGATCCTCATGTTTGTCAAACCTGTTAAAGGGCGGTCAGTGCCTGACCCTGCCCTCGGCGACCTTTTGCCCGCCGAAGGGCGAAATGTTGACGAGAACAACTACTGGCTGCGCCGTGAAGCAGCGGGTGATATCCGGCGCGTGAATAAAAAGGTGAACACCGATGACGATAAGCTTTAACACCATTCCGTCGAATACGCTGGTTCCGTTGTTTTATGCGGAAATGGATAACCAGGCGGCGAATACTGCACAGGACAGCGGAGCATCGCTGCTGATTGGTCATGCCAATAACGGTGCAGAGATTGTTGCCAACAGTCTGGTACTGATGTCGTCGGCAGACTATGCACGCCAGATTTGTGGTGCGGGAAGTCAGCTGGCGCGTATGGTCGAGGCTTATCGCCAGACTGACCCGTTTGGCGAGCTGTATGTGATTGCCGTTCCTGAATCCACAGGTGCGGCGGCAACAGTTACGCTGACGGTGACCGGGGCGGCAACCGAAACCGGCACGGTGAATGTGTATGTAGGACGTACCCGCGTGCAGGCACCGGTGACTAACGGCGATAACGTCACGATGATTGCCAGCAGTATCCAGGATGCCATCAATGCCGTTCCGACCCTGCCGTTTATGGCTTCATCTTCGGCAGGCGTGGTCACACTGACCGCGCGTCATAAGGGGCTTTGTGGGAATGAAATTCCTGTCAGCCTCAATTACTACGGCTTTGGTGGGGGCGAAGTGCTGCCAGCGGGCGTACAGATTGCCGTGGCGACGGGTACCGCCGGAACGGGTGCTCCGGTTCTCACCGGCGCGGTGGCTGCAATGGCGGATGAGCCGTTTGATTATATCGGCCTGCCGTTCAACGACACGGCCTCCGTTAACACGCTGGTGACCGAGATGAACGATACCAGCGGTCGCTGGAGCTATGCGCGTCAGCTGTATGGTCATGTGTATACGGCAAAGATCGGCACGCTGTCAGAACTGGTGACCGCAGGTGACCAGTTTAACCAGCAGCACATTACCCTGGCGGGGTACGAAAAAGAGACCCAGACGCCTGCCGACGAGCTGGCGGCAAGCCGTACCGCCCGCGCAGCGGTGTTTATCCGCAACGATCCGGCACGTCCCACGCAGACCGGTGAGCTGGTGGGTATGCTGCCTGCGCCGAAGGGGAAACGGTTCACGATGACCGAACAACAGACCCTGCTGTCTCATGGCGTGGCAACGGCGTATGTCGAAAGCGGGGTACTACGCATTCAGCGTGATGTCACCACGTACAGGAAAAACGCTTACGGGGTTGCGGATAACAGTTACCTCGACAGTGAGACGCTGCATACCAGCGCGTATGTAC
>ENA-UAML01000561-UAML01000561.1-human-gut-metagenome-genome-assembly--contig:-NODE-561-length-11844-cov-4.753160_pt1 | contig 11844 bp, 10 predicted proteins | sample MGYA00244211_ERZ654495 | MGnify/ENA primary metagenome ERZ654495 (study PRJEB26926, sample SAMN06164685) | human gut metagenome | biome: ENVO:00009003; feature: ENVO:2100002; material: ENVO:00002003... | reverse complement strand
CGGGCTGGGCCGAGCAGCTGGCGCAGCGGGGATACTTCCGCGATTTTGGCTGGCGCAGCAAGGGCCGCGCTCAGCCGTCGGCGCTGTTCTGCACCAGCCAGCCCACCCAGCTGAAGATGGTGCGGGGCTACGAGATGGAAATGGACATCCTGCGTGACCGGATGGTGCGCGCCGAGCGCACCTGCGGCGAGGAAGCCGAGCTCATCGCCCGGCTGCGCACCGACCTTTCGCTCAGCCGCAGCCATGAGCAGCAGCTGGAAAAGACGCTCGGCGAGGTGACCGGCTCGAAGTTCTGGAAGATGACCTGGCCCATGCGCTATGTCGTCAGCAAGAGCCGCCAGCTCTGGCACACTCTGCCCCTCTTCGTGCTCCTGCGGGAGCTGCGCAGCGGCGGCATCGAGGGTGTGCGGGAACTGGCCCGCGCCCGCCGCGAGTACGCCGCCCTCTTCCCGGGCAAAGTCATGCGCGCCGACCGGTTCGCACCGGTGGAACTGCTGGTGCGGCAGGTAGGCGACCAGCCTGCAGGCCCCAAGATCAGCATCGTGGTGCCGCTCTACAACACCCCGCTGGACTTCCTCGAAGAGCTGCTGGATTCCGTTGTGAATCAGACCTACCGCAACTGGGAGCTCTGCTGTGTGGATGCCGGCACTGCCCCGGGTGTGGGCGAGATGGTGCAGCAGCGCGCCGCTGTGGACCCTCGTATCCGCTACAGGAAGCTGGAGAAGAATGAGCTCATCCCCGGCAACACCAACAAAGGCATCGAGATGGCCACCGGCGACTTCATCGCCCTGCTGGACCACGACGACATCCTCCATCCCTGCGCCCTCTGGTACGCGGCCAAGGCCATCGCCGAGCAGGGAGCCGACTTCGTCTATACCGATGAGGCGACCTTTGAGGGCAAGGTGGAGAATGTGGTGCTCTACCACTTCAAGCCGGATTTCATGCTGGACAACCTCCGCTCCAACAACTATATCTGCCACCTGACCCTGTTCAGCCGCCGGCTGATGGATGCCGCAGGCGGCCCGGAGCGGATGGAGTACAACGGCAGTCAGGATTACGAGCTCTTCCTCCGCCTGACCGAGACGGCCCGGAAGATCGTCCACATCCCCCACGCCCTCTATTACTGGCGTTCCAGCCCCGGCAGCACGGCCAGCGACATCTCCGCCAAGACCTACTGCATCGACGCGGGCATTGCCGCCCTCAAGGCTCATTACGCCCGCTGCGGTGTGGCCGTGGACGATGTGTCCCTCATCCCGGGTACGCCGGGCTACTACAAGACCGATTATACGATCGACCATCCGGGCCGGGTGAGCATCCTCATCCCCACCTGCGACCACATCCGCGACTTGGAGACCTGCGTGGAGTCCATCTACGCCCGCACCACCTACCCGGATTTTGAGATCATCCTCATCGAGAACAACAGCAAGGCCCCTGAGACCTTCCGCACCTATAAGCGGATGCAGAAAGAGCACCCCGATAACCTCAAGGTGGTCACCTGGGAGGGCAAGGGCTTCAACTACAGCGCCCTGAACAACTTCGGCGAGAAGTTCGCCACCGGTGAGTATCTGCTTCTGCTCAACAACGACACCGAGGTCATCACCGCCGCCTGGCTGGAAGAGATGGTCATGTATGCCCAGCAGAAGCGGGTGGGCTGCGTGGGCGCAAAGCTGCTCTACCCGGACGATACCATCCAGCACGCCGGTGTCGGCTTCGGCATCGGCGGCGTGGCGGGCCATCTGCACAAGTACTATCCCGCCAGCTCCGACGGCTATATGGGCCGCCTGAACTATGTGCAGGACGTCTACGCCGACACCGCCGCCTGCCTGCTCATCCGCAAGGAGATCTACGACGAAGTGGGCGGTCTGGACGAGAGCTATGCCGTGGCCTTCAACGATGTGGACTTCTGCGTCCGCGTCCGTCAGGCAGGCTACACCAACGTCTTCACCCCGTTTGCCCAGCTCTACCACTACGAGAGCAAGAGCCGCGGCATGGAGGACAACCCCGAAAAGCAGAAGCGTTTTCAGGGCGAGGTGCTGCGTTTTCAGGCCCGCTGGGGCGATCTGCTGGCTGCGGGCGACCCCTGCACCAACCCCAACTTCGACATCCAGCGCGAAGATTTCAGCCTGAAGATATTACCGCTGGAATGATAAGGAGAACGAACTTGGAACTCTCTGCCTGTATCGTTGTCTATAACGGCTGCGACGAAGCCCTCAAGGCGGCGCAGACGGTGCTGCAATACACCCGCCGCCACCCGCTGACCCTCTATCTGGTGGACAACGCCAGCCCCGACGGCAGCGGCGCACGTCTGGAAGCCGCCGTGAAGGGCGGCGCTTTGAGCACTCAGCCCGGCCAGAAGGTCGAGGTGCGCTGCCGCAAGGAGAACGGCGGTTTCGGCACCGGACACAACACCGTCCTGCCGGAGCTGACGAGCGACTACCACTTTATCCTGAACCCGGACATCCAGCTCACCGCCGATACCCTCAGCGACCTGGCCGACTGGATGGCCGCTCATCCGGATGCTGTGATGGCCCGGCCGGGGCTGCGCTTCCCGGATGGCCGTTCCCAGAGCCTGCCGCTGCGGCGCTGTGCGCTGCGGCCTATGGTCTACCGCCAGCTGCCGTTTTTGAAATTCTGGGAGAAATATAACCGTGCGTATTTGATGGAGGGGGAGGATCTGTCCGCTCCCGTTGAGATCGAGTTCTGCACCGGCAGCTTTTCCGCCGTGCGGACGGCGGAGTTCAAGGCCGTAGGCGGCTTCGATGAGCACTACTTCATGTATGTAGAGGATGCCGACCTGACCCAGAAGATGCGCACCACCGGCAAAGCCTACCTCGTGCCGCAGTACACCGCCATCCATGCATGGCATCGTGCAGCCCACCGCAGCCTCAAGCCCTTTTTGTGGCAGACCGGGAGCCTGCTGCGGTACTTCCATAAGTGGGGGTTCAAGTTCTGAGGGCTTGCTGATGAAACAAAAGAGCGCCCTCCACAAAAATTTTTGTGGAGGGCGCTCTTTCCTTGCTTTTTTTTCGATTTGATAGTAAAATAAGGTGTAATACTATCGCAAGCTTGCCAGTAGTGCATAGCGAGATCCTGCCAGTGCGCGTGGCACGGGAAGCCCGGCGGCTGGCGGCGTATTACCACCAACAATGTTTACAGCGGACGCAGCTCCGCTTTGAATCCATACAGGACCCGGCGGATACGCTGTCAGGCCTTGTACAAGCTGCACAACTTTTTTATTTCATAATATAAGGAGTGCACAAAAATGAAAGGTATCATTCTGGCCGGCGGTGCCGGCACCCGGCTCTATCCGCTGACGATGGTCACCAGCAAACAGCTGCTGCCCGTCTACGACAAGCCGATGATCTATTATCCGCTGTCCACCCTCATGCTGGCGGGCATCCAGGACATCCTCATCATCTCGACCCCCACCGACACGCCCCGCTTCGAGGCGCTGCTGGGCGATGGCAGCCAGTACGGCATCCATCTGCAATATAAGGTCCAGCCGTCCCCGGACGGCCTGGCTCAGGCTTTCATCCTCGGTGAAGAGTTCATCGGCGACGACTGCTGCGCAATGATCCTGGGCGACAACATCTTCTACGGCAACGGCTTCTCCAAGATTTTGAAGAGTGCTGTCTCCAACGCCGAGAACAAGGGCCGCTGCACCGTGTTCGGCTACTATGTGCCGGACCCCGAGCGCTTCGGCATCGTGGAGTTCGACGCAAACGGCAAGGTGCTGAGCGTCGAGGAAAAGCCCCAGCACCCCAAGAGCAACTACGCCATCACCGGCCTGTACTTCTATAATAAGGAAGTCGTTAAGATGGCAAAGCAGGTCAAGCCCTCGGCCCGCGGTGAGCTGGAGATCACGACCCTGAACGATATGTACCTCAAGCAGGATGAGCTGGACGTCCAGCTGCTGGGCCGCGGCTTTGCATGGCTGGACACCGGCACGATGGACAGCCTCGTGGAGGCAGCCGACTTTGTGCGGATGATCGAGAAGCGTCAGGGCATCAAGATCAGCGCCCCCGAGGAAATTGCATTCAAGTACGGCTGGATCGACCGCGATACCCTGCTGGAAAGCGCAGAGCGCTACGGCAAGAGCCCCTACGGCCAGCACCTCAAGAATGTGGCCGACGGCAAACTGAAGTATTAAGAGAGGCGGTATCCGCATGAAAATCATTGTTACCGGCTGCAGAGGCCAGCTTGGCACCGAGATCATCAAGCAGCTCCGGGAAGGCCGCAGTGAGCTTGGCCCCATCCCCGAGAAGCTGGTGAGCGCCACGGTCATTCCGGTGGACCTGCCGGAGCTGGACATCACCAACTACAAGATGGTGGATGACTTCATCCGCCGTCAGCGCCCGGACGTCATCATCAACTGCGCCGCTTTCACCAACGTGGACGGCTGCGAGGTGAACCATGACGCTGCCTTCAAGGCCAACGCCATCGGCCCCCGCAATCTGGCACAGGCCGCCACCAAGACCGGCGCCCGTCTGGTACACGTCTCTACGGATTACGTCTTCTCCGGCCGCGAGAACGGCGGCATCCCGCAGGATGAGGCCACCATTCCCGGCCCCATCAGCGCCTACGGCTCCACCAAGCTCATGGGTGAGAAGTATGTGGAGCAGTTCTGCCACCGCCACTTCATCGTCCGCACGGCATGGCTCTACAGCTACTACGGCAAAAACTTCGTCAAGACCATCGTGAACGCCGGCAAAAAGTTCGGCAAGCTGGAAGTCGTCAACGACCAGTGCGGCAACCCGACCAACGCCGTCGATCTGGCCCACGAGATCCTGCAGCTCTGCGTGACCCACGAGTACGGCCTGTATCACTGCACCGGCGAGGGCATCTGCTCCTGGTATGATTTTGCATCGGAGATCATCCGCCTGTCCGGCGTGGACGCCACCGTGTCTCCCTGCACCAGCGAAGAGTACAAGGCAAAGCACCCGGACAGCGCCGACCGCCCCAAGTGGAGCGCTCTGGACAACCGGATGCTCCGCTGCACCGTCGGCAACGACGTCCGCGACTGGAAGGACGCGCTGGCCTGCTTCTTCGAGCACTGGGACGGCGACAATGGGATGAAAGCTTAATTGGCTTTTGCGAGGAAAAAGATTATGTTTAACCAGTCAGAAAAGAAACTGAAAACATGGGCGACGATTCAAGGCATGTTTTTCAGTGTTGTTGCGATTGTTTTAGGCGCAGTTATTTATTCTGCCGCAGCTGCTACAGATAATAATGCGGTAGGATTACTGCTCGGAGTAATCGTTGCAGTTGTTGTTTGGTTTTTGTCGATGCTTTCTGTATGGGCGTTGTATTCATTTGCGGATTTAGTGGAATATACAAAAGCGAACAATGAAATTCTGGCTTCAATGGACTCGACACTGGGTCAGATTGCAGATTGTCTGTCCTCTGGTGAAAACAATGAGAATGCAGAGTAATTGCAGAAAATAAAAGAGGAAATTTATGAAAAAATATCTTATCACCGGCTGCGCCGGTTTTATCGGTTCCAACTTTGTGCATTATATGCTCAAGAAGTACCCCGAGATCCTGCTGGTCAACCTCGACAAGCTGACCTATGCCGGCAACCTCGAGAACCTGAAGGACGTTGAGGGCGCCCCCCGCCACGTCTTTGTGCAGGGCGACATCTGCGACAAGGAGCTGGTCGAGAGCCTGTTTGCAAAGTACGATTTCGATTACGTCATCAACTTTGCCGCTGAGAGCCATGTTGACCGCTCCATCAAGAACCCTGAAATTTTCGTCCAGAGCAACGTGATGGGTACCGTCAACCTGCTGCAGCGCGCCAAGGAAGCCTGGTATGACGCTGAGGCCAAGACCTGGAAAGAGGGCAAGAAGTATCTGCAGGTGTCCACCGATGAGGTCTACGGCGCTCTGGGAGCTGAGGGCTTCTTCATGGAGACCACTCCGCTCTGCCCCCACAGCCCCTACTCTTCCTCCAAGGCCAGCGCTGATATGTTCGTCATGGCATTCCACGACACCTACGGTATGCCCATCAACATCACCCGCTGCTCCAACAACTACGGCCCCTACCAGTTCCCCGAGAAGCTCATCCCGCTGATGATCAACAACGTCAAGCACCACAAGCAGCTGCCCGTCTACGGTGACGGTATGCAGATCCGCGACTGGCTGTACGTTGAGGACCACTGCAAGGCCATTGATATGGTCTGCAACGGCGGCAAGGTGGGCGAGGTCTACAATGTCGGCGGCCACAACGAGCGCCCCAACATCTTCATCGTCAAGACCATCATCGAGCAGCTGCACGACCGCCTGAAGGACGACGGCATCAGCGAAGACCTCATCAAGCACGTCGCTGACCGTCTGGGCCATGACCGCCGCTATGGCATCGACCCCACCAAGATCAAGAACGACCTTGGCTGGTATCCCGAGACTCCCTTTGAGAAGGGCATCGTCCTGACCATCGACTGGTACCTCGACCACGAGGAGTGGATGGAGCACATCACCAGCGGCAACTACCAGAAATACTACGAGGAAATGTACAAGAATAAGTAACTTCTTGTAAATAGCCTGAAAGCGAAAAAGAGCAGGGCGTGCGGCCATATGGCTGCACGCCCTGCTCTTTTTTGTCGGAGTTAAAGCTTGTCCTCTTTCATGTAGCGGATGAGCAGGGGCAGCTCATAGACCAGCATGGACAGCCAGCCGATGCCGTAGCTCACAGGCATGATTTGAAGGTCTACCTTGAGTACCAGCACCAGCACAGCGGCGGCGGCCACGCGGAAGCCCATGTTGAGCATACTGCTGTTCAGGGTGATCTTCAGATCGCCGAGGCCGCGGAAGCCGCCCTGAATGCCGTTGGTCACGCCGGGCATCAGGTAGAAGAGGGAGGCGCACCGCAGGAACTTGACGCCCAGGTCGATGACGGCGGGGTCATCCACGAAGAGGGAGATGATGGGGCGGGCGAAGAGCAGGCAGACGGCCATCAGGCAGAAACCGTAGATGAGCTCGATGCGCAGGCCGCAGAAAAAGCCCTGACGCACCCGCTCCTTTTTGTCGGCACCGTGGTTCTGAGCCATCAGGGTGGTCATAGCGTGGGCGATGTTCTGCTGGGGCATATAGGTGAAGTCGTCCACCCGGCTGGCGGCGGTGAAAGCGGCCATTGCGTTGATGCCCAGAGTGTTGACGATGGCCTGCACGGCGATCTTGCCCAGCTGGACGGTGGCCTGCTGCATGGCACTGGTCCAGCCGTACTGGACGGTGCTGCGCAGCAGAGAGCTGTCAAAAACGAACCAGCGCCGCCCCAGCTGAAGGACGGGAACTTTGAGCTGGATATAGACGACGCAGAGCACACAGCAGAGCGCCTCGCTGAGGACGGTGGAGAGGGCGCAGCCTTCGCTGCCCCAGCCCAGCACCTCAACGAAGAAGAGATCGCCGCCGATGTTCAGCACCGAGCTTATCATCAGAAAGTAAAGGGCGCTCTTGCTGTCGCCCAGCGCCCGCATGGTGGCGGCGAGGAAGTTGTAAAAGAAGGTGAAGATGAGGCCCGCAAAGACGATGCGGAGGTACTGCACCGCGATGGGCAGGATCTCTTCCGGAACCTGCATCAGCCGGAGCAGCGGCGTCGCCAGCAGGACGCAGAGGGCCGAAAAGACCAGCGAGAACACCGTGCCTGCGATGGCAGTGGTGGAGACCTGACGCTCCACGCGCTGGGTGTCTCCGGCACCATAGGCCGTGCTGACAAGGATGCCGGCACCGAGGCAGAGACCGTTGATGAAGAGGATGGCCAGCGTCATCAGCGGGTTGGAAGTGCCGACGGCGGCAAGGGCGTCTTCGCCGACAAATTTGCCCACGATGATGCTGTCGGCGGCGTTATAAGTGAGCTGGAACAGGTTGCCCAGCACCAGCGGGATGGTGAATTTGACCAGAAGGGGCGTGATGGCTCCGGTCGTCATGTCTTTTGTCATGGATTCCTTCTCTTTTCCCTTTTATAGTATGTTCTGGCGTGCGCTGAACACGGCCAGTGCCGAACGGCTTTTGCCATTTGCGATAAGCTGGGCCGCTGCGTGAAGGGCGGCACCTGCGCTGGGGGAGGCCGGGATGGCATCGGTGCGCAGGACCCGCTGCGCCGCCCGGACGGCATCGGCGGTGGTGACGGCAGCGATGTTGTCCACTACATAGGAGTTGTAGTTGCCGGGAATGAGGCCGAAGCCGATGTCCGGGATGCCATGGGAGCCGGTGAGGCCGCTGCTCAGGGCCTGACTCTCGTAAGGCTCCACGGCAACGATGCGGACGTCATTCGTCCACGCCTTGACCGTTTCGCCCACGCCGGTGATGGTGCCGCCGCTGCCCACGCCGATGACGATGCTGTCCACGATGCTGGAACCCTCCCGCGCGATGGAGCGTACCAGTGCAGGCCCCGTCACCCGGCGGTGATAGGTGGGGTTGTCGTCGTTGTTGAGCCAGTCCATATAGTACCAGCCCTTCTCGGCGGCGGTGGCTTTTGCCAGCGCCCGTGCGCCTGCAAGGCCCGCCTGGGCCGGGGTATGGATGATCTGCGCTCCGAGGCGGAGCAGGCTCTCCTGCCGCATGGCGGGGGCGTCCTCCGGCATGACCAGCGTCACCGGGTGGCCCGCCGTCAGCCCCGCCAGCGTCAGCGCTGTGGCAAAAGGCCCTGACACGGCCTCCACGATGGTCTGGCCGGGGGTCAGCGCCCCGCGCTCAAGGGCCAGCGCCAGCATCCCCTCAGCCAGCTCGTCCCGCGCCGTGCCGGTGGGGCCGTTGTAGTTCAGATAGGCGTACAGCCGCCCCCGCAGCCCGCAGGCCGCAAGATAGCCCCGCAGCTCGACGATGGGGCCGGGCAGCAGGGTCTGGTAGATGTTGGGGTAGATAGGCACGGGCGGTCTCCTTTCGCGTCCGGGGGAAAGCTTACGCCTATAACTTTAACGCAAAGGAGAGGAAGCGTCAAGCGGGGCTTGGGCAGAAAAGAGAAAAATCAGAAGAAAATTTGGCAAAATGACGCAAAAAGTCCTTGACAAGGGACACCCCGTCTGCTATACTCCGTATGTAAAGCAAAAAACCTTTACAAACAGCGGAGGTCAGAGCAGGACAGAACATGGCAAAAGACTTTGAAATGGGCTATCTGCTCGATTTTTACGGCGAAGTGCTCACGCCCAAACAGCGCGAGATGCTGCGCCAGTATTACAACGATGACCTCTCCCTCAGCGAGATCGGAGAAAACTTCGGCATCACCCGGCAGGGGGCGCGGGACGCCATCAAGCATGGCGAAACGGCCCTCAAGGAGCTGGAAGAAAAGGTCGGCTTTGCGGCCCGGTACCGCCGGGTGCAGCAGACACTGGAAGAGCTGGAGCAGCTGGTCATCGATGCCCGGTTTGAATGCACCGGCCCGAACGCCCGGCTGACCACCACCGAGTATGCCGCCACTCTGAACAAGATGCTGGGGCTCATCCGCTCCATCGACGAAGTGAATGAGAGCTGAAAACTGATTTGAGAGGAGCACCGAACAATGGCATTTGAATCTTTGACCGACCGCCTTGCCGGTGTGTTCAAAAAGCTGCGCGGCCACGGCAAACTGAGCGAGGCGGACATCAAAGCCGCCATGCGCGAGGTCCGGATGGCCCTGCTGGAAGCCGACGTCAACTATAAAGTGGCGAAGGACTTCTGCGCAAAGGTCTCCGAGCGTGCCATGGGCCAGGAGGTCATGGAGAGCCTGACCCCTGCCCAGCAGGTCGTCAAGATCGTCAACGAGGAGCTGGTCGCCCTGATGGGCGGCGAGGAAGCGCCTCGTCTGGTCATCAAGAATAAGGGTCAGACCATCATCATGCTCTGCGGCCTGCAGGGCAACGGTAAGACGACCCACGCAGCAAAGCTTGCAAAATACTACATCAAGCAGGGCCGCCGCCCGATGCTGGTGGCCTGCGACATCTACCGTCCGGCCGCTATCGACCAGCTGCAGGTGGTGGGCAAGCAGGCCGGTGCGCCGGTCTTCACCCTGCCAGGCGAAAAGCCGCCTGCCATCGCCAAAAAGGCGCTGGCCCACGCCAAGGACTACGGCAACGACATCATCATCCTCGATACCGCAGGCCGCCTGCAGATCGATGAAGTGCTGATGCAGGAGCTGGTCCAGATCAAAGAGGCTGTCCCCGTGGACGAGACTCTGCTGGTCGTGGACGCCATGGCCGGTCAGGATGCCGTGAACGTCGCCAAGACCTTCAACGAAACGGTCGGCATCGACGGCATCATCCTCACCAAGACCGACGGCGATACCCGCGGCGGCGCAGCCCTCTCGGTGCTGTCCGTCACTGGCAAGCCCATCAAGTTCCAGGGTACCGGCGAAAAGCTGGATGACCTCGAAGTCTTCCATCCATCCCGCATGGCAAGCCGGATCCTCGGCATGGGCGATGTGCTGAGCCTCATCGAGCGCGCACAGGATGCCGCCGACGAGAAGCTGGCCGAAGAGACCGCCAAGCGGATGATGGAAAACAAGTTCGATATGAACGATATGCTGGCCCAGTTCGCCCAGATCCGCAAGATGGGCGGCGCGGGTGCCATGCTGAGCATGATGCCCGGAATGTCCGGCATCGACGCCAGCCAGATCGACGAGAAAGCCTTCGACCGCATCGAGGCCATGATCTACTCGATGACCAGGGCCGAGCGCGAAGACCCCTCCATCATCAACCCCAAGCGCAAGCGCCGCATCGCTGCGGGCAGCGGCACTCAGGTGTCCGACGTCAACAAGCTGCTCAAGCAGTTTGAGATGATGCAGAAGATGATGAAGCAGTTCAAGAAGAGCCCCAAGGGCTTTGCCCGCAAGCTGGGCGGCCTGATGGGCAGCCCGGGCGCCTTCAGAGGCATGAAATAATTCCGGTATACACCCCGCTGTGGGGTTGTACAGATAGATTTAATCCCCGCAAACCGGGGAACAAGAAATTTTTGGAGGATATTACCATGGCAGTTAAGATTCGTCTGCGCCGCGTCGGCGCCAAGAAGGCTCCCTTCTATCGTGTTGTTGTTGCTGACAGCCGCTTCCCCCGCGATGGCCGTTTCATCGAGGAGATCGGCACTTACGATCCCAACCAGGAGCCCTCTGTCGTGAGCATCGACGGCGAGAAGGCTAAGGCCTGGATCGCCAACGGCGCTCAGCCCACCGACACCGTTCGCGTGCTGCTGAAGAAGTCCAACATTCTGTAAGGTGGAGGGCTGACTCATGCAGGAGCTGTTGCTGGCAGTTGCCCGCGGCCTCGTGGAGGATAAGGACGCCGTCAAGGTTACGGTGGACGCCCCCCGTGAGGACGGCACCATCGTCTACCACCTGAGCGTGGCAGAGGGAGATATGGGCCGTGTCATCGGCAAGCAGGGCCGGATCGCAAAAGCCATTCGTGTGGTGATGCGCGCGGCTGCTGTGCGGGTCGATGAAAAGGTCCTTGTTGAGATCGACTAAGCACCCTACAGGCCCTTTGCCCTTGCGGCAAGGGGCCTTTTTTGTTGGAGGAGAAAACAATGCAGCAATATCTGGAAGCCGGAAAAGTTGTTACCACCCACGGCGTGCGCGGCGAAATGAAACTGGAACTCTGGTGCGATGGCGTCGCGTTCCTCAAAAAGGTGGGCAGGCTCTACACCTCCCTCAACGGCGGCAAGTGCTATCAGACGTCTCTGGAGCTTTACGGCAGCGCGGACAATTACTGCGGAGACGAGGCGGTCGTTTTCGCGCTGTGCGCCGACGGGCACTGGCGCATCGTGGCGGCCGAGCCCTGAGCGGCGGCACAGTTTTTCGGCTCTGCGGCAAAAAGGTTGCAAATCCGCGGCGGGACTGCTATAATTTTGGCATAGAAAAACACGCTGAAATTCTGGAGGTAATAT
>ENA-UAML01000553-UAML01000553.1-human-gut-metagenome-genome-assembly--contig:-NODE-553-length-11980-cov-3.438742_pt1 | contig 11980 bp, 14 predicted proteins | sample MGYA00244211_ERZ654495 | MGnify/ENA primary metagenome ERZ654495 (study PRJEB26926, sample SAMN06164685) | human gut metagenome | biome: ENVO:00009003; feature: ENVO:2100002; material: ENVO:00002003... | reverse complement strand
ATGAACTACCGGCTGGAAAGAAATGTAGAGATCAGCGAAGATGAAAATGCCTCTCTTCTCGATATGCTGACTTGCACTTCAGTTGACTTTGATGAAACCGTAACGGATGCCACCGCTATGTCTGCGCTTGCTGCCTGTAAGGAGAAATACAATGGCGTTGCTCGGAAAGGTGTGGAAGCCATCGAGCTGAAGCTAAAGGGCTATGAGGCCACGGAGATTGCAAAACACTATGATACGAGCGTAAATAACGTCAACGCATGGATCTCGCGTGCTCGCAGCAAGCTCCGTAACGAGCCAGCATTATTGGAAATCCTGTATTGAGTTGTTGTTCTTCGTCTCGTATCTTCGTAAGAAAGAACAGAATGGCTGAGGAGGAGAGCATTATGATGACATTCTATGCTGCCGCTGGCAGTTATCAGATTCGCAATGAAGACGGCAAAGATATGCCTTATATTATGCGGCTTGGGAAGCTCCAGCCAGTTTCTATTCCGGAGTTCAGTATCTGGAGTATGTTGCTGTGGGATGTCCTGACGCACGACGAGCTCCGCAAGAAATATTTTGAAAAGATGGAGGAAGTGAAATTGGATCCCTCCGGATTTGAGAAGGCACTCGAGATGCTCGTAAAGCGGAAGCTCATCATCAAAGGTGTTGGATACACCGGTGCGGATGCGCTCTACAACATGCTTTATGATACCTATGTCATACCGCTGCGGGGTGTTCAGGGTACACGGCGCTTGCTGAATATCGCAAAGCTGCTCAAGCAAGGTAAAGTCAACTTCTTTGAGGCCGTCTACCTCCTGCAGCCAGATAAGGGTACAGAAGCGGAACAGCGGATCATGAAGTTGGTTACCCAGGCGCCGCTGAGCGTTCCTGAGCTGGTACGATGCTTTGAAAACGATGTTCGAGATGTCAGCTCGGCCGACAAAGTGATTTCTGCCATTTATACGGAAGAATCTGATAACCAGGCGCGACTAAACAACGCATGCAGCCTTTCAAATCATAGGCAGGATGTGCTGGAAGCAACCACGAACTTGTATTTGACACGCCAGGTCATTCTGGAACACGCATAGTATCATGGGCCGGAAAGAAGAGAATCTTTCCGGCCCTCATTTTGTCCTGCCATATCGGTAGAGAAAGGAGTATTCCATGAAAATGCCAAACCCTATCGCTATTCGTTTTGCCAAGCTGATTCTCGCCATTCTAACAATGACGGTTTTGGGAGTCATCCTTGCCATGATCTCACATGACCATAAGCTGCTCATTCTGTCCGCCGGTATAGCGATAGCGGGCGGCGTGAAGGTGTGTTCCTTCTACCTGCAGGTGAGCAAGCAGCAGTACGAGTGTCTCGAGGGTCTGCTCGTCCAAGAGCAGGCCAATATTCCCAGAAAACGACACACCATTGTCCTGGAACTAGAGGATGGAAGCCGCGTACAGCGGGTGCTGGATGGACGATATAAACTCAAAGCTGGAAGCTCATATCGATTCTACCTCAAAGGATCAGCCAATGAGCTCCCGATTCTCCCAGAGTCCCTTCAGCCGACCGTGACCGTATTTGGTTTTGAAGAGCTCTCTTTTTCTACAAGCAAGCAGATTTAGGTACTCTGGAATGCGCATCATAGGAATGCTATGCTTACAGTGTTCTTTATTAGATGTCTTCTCCTCAGGGAGCTTTTTAAGATGTGAGCCTGTGTCATTTACGCAGGCATATTAGACAGACTTGCGGATTGAAAGATTTAACCTGCGTCTGTCTTTTTCTATGCCAAGCAACAGCTGGCAACTTTTGAACCATGCACCGTAAGGTGTTTGGAATATTTTAAGCCGTAAGGCAGAAAGGAAAAGGATTATGCACGCAACCATCATTATGGAGGGCCGTCTGGTCACCGATCCGGAGATCAAGAGCGGAAAGAATGGAGACTACTGCACATTCCGATTTGTGGTCAACACAAAATATGGAAATCAGGACAACGCCTCTTTCTTCAACTGCACCGCAAGCGAGTACATCGCCAATCGGATGCAGAAGGCCGGCATCAAGAAGGGCCGTCTGATCGAGATCATCGGTAATCTGAATCTGCGTCCCTACGAGACGGATGAGGGCATTCGTCAGATCTCTGCGGATGTCAGTGTCCTCGAGTGGCACTTTACTGGTTCAAAGCCGAAAGGCGATGAGGCGGACTCTTCGCAGGGTACGACAAAAACCGCACAGAAGAGCACCGGTAAGGTACGCCCGGAGCAGACGATTCCAAGTGGCGATGACGATGACGACCTCCCCCTCTGATCTGGACATACATATATGGGCTGTAAGTGTTGTGAATGCTTGCAGCCCATTTTGTTTTGTCCATTCCAAAATCTACATACGAAAGGACTGACTATTTGTGGCTGTCAAAAGCCGAATTGACGCATGGACCCTGCTGAGGGTTCTTGTTGTACCCTGTCTGTTTCTCTGCGCGATCTTCAAGCGCCCCATATTCCAATGGATCGCTTGCGCTGCGCTTTTTGTCTGGGTGTGTTTCGTGATCTCGAAGCTATTTCGCGCGCATAGAAAACACTGCAAAAAGATGCCCGCAGAGCAAAAGGCCTTTCCTGCGAAGCAGGAGACCAAACCGCTTACGGAGACTCTGCAAGAAGCAGATGATGACACCCGACTGAGCTTGCTCAGACAGGTCAATTATCGAATCATGGAGCAACTGAAGCAGAGCTATCCCACAGTATCATGGCTTTGGGATACGCGTCCTTCATCGGAAGATATCAACAGAGGCTGTACGAAACGTATCAAACTCTATCACTGTGACCCCTTCAATTTTGGAGAGGTGACACTGAGCGCGTCTGGGAAGCTGGAAATCGCGCTCATTCAGCTCGTGCCTCTTGCTGAAGCAGAGGTGCAGCCGAAGAGTGATGAAGATTTGGAGGAAAAGGACATTCTCTCTCGTAACGATGTGAAGCAATGGTACACGGAAACAGGTATTGCTCTACTCAGCGTATTGATCGATGAGCTGAATGTGCAAGGCCACAAGCAGCTTGCCATTCATGAAAATGGTGATGTCCTCGTTACCGTCGAGGGAAAGGAACAGACGGTAGATACCATCCCTGACTTTCCCCCTCGCCCCGCTTGGGACGATCTTTGTGTACTCGCTCGCGAAGACGATATCTCTGCAGAAGTGCGTGGCCAGGAACTTGCTGTGTCCTGGCCTTAATTGATCATGATGAGGTGTAATTATGGCAAAGACGAAGCTTTTCGAATCTTGGACTTTCCGACTCCAGCTCCCACCGCCTTTTGATGACCCAAAATACTCCGGAGCAAAACCGATGGGCTTTTCGCAGTACAACACTTCCAGTACCGCTCAGAAGGCTACACTCCACGCACCTACTCTTCGCGCCCTGCTGGCCTATGCAAAGCTGGTGAGCGCAACGGAGAATGGGCAGAGTGTGGATGACCTCGGTGCCATCGGTCATCAAGGCAATACCTACCGGATCAGCGAGTACCGATCTGCCAACAAGACCGATTGTGTCGTATTCAATCCAGTTACCGGCAAGTTCAGCGCGGTACAGATTGAGGACGGCTCGCAGGTTCTGAAGCCCTATTCTTTGGGCGCTGGTAATGGTTCTGGATCTGCCCTGCTATTCTGCCTGATGCCCGTTCTCAATGAAGATGATGAGTTCCGCCAGAAATTTCAGGAGTTCACCTCACATTACGAGAACGGTTGGGCTGATATGGACGCTGCGTTCGAATGTGCGCTTGTCCTCTGCGACAATGTCTATCGTCGAATTGAGAACAGCAAGCAGTTGGGTACGGATGGCGTCAAGATCTCCATTCCCACTACTGGCAATATCTCAGTCATCACACAGATGGCAATGGATAGCGGGAACTACGCGCCGACTGGTGCCTCTTATGGCAACTTCACCATCATGCAGCTGTCAGGTAACGCTACGGCAAAAGCCACCTCGTTTCAGAAGGAAGACTTTGTCGGAAAGTACGCCCTCTCTAATCGGATCCTCACAGATCGGGAGAAGGCAATGGTACCCACGCTGCCCGACTGGTACATCATTCCCAAAGAGGTCGTTCGCGTGTGTGAGCATGCCAAAGCGACGACGGCATCCAACCAGCCAATGCGAAACTTTCTGTTTCGCGGTGAGGCGGGTACCGGCAAGACTATGGGCGCACAGGCTATCGCTGCTGGCTTAAATCTGCCTTATACCCTGATGACCTGTAGTGCCAATACTGAGATTACCGACTTGGTTGGACAGTTTATTCCTGATACCAACGGCTTTCATGGCAGTACTCCTATCGAGGATCTCCCGAAGATCTCCGACATCACCATGCATCCGCCCAGTGTCTATATGATGCTGACCGGCGAATACGATGAGTCCAAGACGGAAGATGATGTGCTGCAGAAACTCATTGAGATCGCCGTTGGCAATCTCATGGAGAAAGAGGATCCTGCTGGCCAGCGCATCCGTTATGTGGATACGCCTCTCGTCGAGGCGATTAGGCATGGGTATGTCTGTGAGCTGCAGGAACCTTCCTGTATCGCGAATCCAGGTGTCTTAGTCGGCTTGAATTCCTTGCTGGACAACTGCCAGGTAATTACTCTGCCGACTGGTGAGCGTATGCGACGCCATCCGGATACAGTCATTGTCGTTACGACAAACTCTGACTACTCCGGCTGCCGCGACATGAACCAGAGCGTGATCTCCCGAATGGATCTGATCTACGACATGGAAGCGCCTGATTTGAACACGATGGTCAAGCGCGTGATGAATGTCACCGGATTTACCGATGAGCAGGAAGCGACAAAGATGGCCATTGTCGTGCGCGATATTGCAGAGCGTTGCCGTCAAACGATGATCACGGACGGCAGCTGCGGTATGCGTGAATTCAAGAGTTGGGTGCTCTCCACGATGGTGACGAATGATCCTTATGAGTCAGCCTTATCTACGATCATCTCTTCTGCTTCAGCGGATCCGGATAATCGTGCTGAGCTGATCTCCGCTTGCCTTGAACCCCAGTATTCCAAAACGATTTGATGAAAGAGGTGTGATTTGATGAGAATTGATCGAGAGTCCTTTATCCGCTTTGCTGTCGCTGTCGCGCTGGCATGCTACGACCTGCCTACTGACCGAGCAATGACCTCTGAGGAGGCGGCGCAGCTCGTGAAGTGGGTCATTGACATGGCACTCGGGCCTGACGCATCGAATGTCCAGGTGGAGCCTATGGAGAACTATCCTGCTTCCAGCAAGATGCCGCTTATTATCAGCATGGCTGGTGTGCAGCAGCATCTCTTTTGGTTCTACCCGCAGCAGTCCTTTGAGGAAATGTGCGATGCACTCTCCGCGATGCTCGGCGAGATCCCTATCAGCTGCGATAGTATCCCGGCATGATGGGAGGCTGTGCATATGAGAACATCCCACCGCCAGATCCGAAAGAGGATCCTCGACGCCAAGAGCAAGATCACCGATGAGGAGTTCTTCTCCTCCAGGGCCTATAACGGGTATTTGACGGATCTTGCGGAAGCGGCGACAAAACGCTATAAGCGTCCGCTGCGTGTGCGAGTCGTTGCAGATCATGATGATGAGACCGTTGCTTTCACGGATTACCACGGGATCTACATCAATGCCTGTAACCACATCACCTGGAGCTTTCCTTCAAGGCTCCTTCGTTCCATGAGTCTAGAAGGCCTGAATGCGCATGAGTGCGGGCATAACCTGTACACCGACGAGCGCATTTGGCACAGCTACTTCGCTGGACTAGCCAAAGGCAAATTCTATCCGAAGATGCCTGATGGTCTGGACAGTATGCAAAAGCTCTATGCAAAAGACATCCTTGAGGCGCTTACAGACGATACAGACACAGTCCCCATGCAGGTCATCATAAGCACAGCGCATGCGTTGAGCAACATCTTAGAAGACGGATATGTGGATGCCAGGTACTCGTATGAGTTTCCTGGCTCCCCCGCCAAAGGGATCGCGCTCAATAACCTGCGCTATGCGGATACCATGCCGGAGATCACGGAGATGATCAATCGCAAGTACTATGACCATTCGATCGTAGTCAATCTCCTAATCCAGTATGTCAGGGCGCATGAGGTCAACAACCTATCCGGTTACACCGGCGAGTTCATCGACAAGCTGTATGAGTATATCCCCTGGATCGATGAGTCTGTCTATGATGACGATGCCAGATCCCGCTGTGAGGCTGCCAATAGGATCCTTGTGGATCTTTGGCCCATGATGCAGCGCTGCTTCGACGCTCTGCGCGATAAACAGAAGCAAGCCCAGCAGCAGGCGCAGCAATCCTCCCAGCAAACCGGCAAAGGCGGTTCCGGGAGTGGTTCTGGCCAGCCCGGCAGCGGCGATGATGACAATGATGGCAGCCAGCAGGGACAACAGGCGGTTGAGGAAGACCTCTCCAGCCAACTCCCGAAAGCGGCAGCTAACTTCACCATCAAAACCAAGCCGGTTCCCAGTAATGGCACCTTTACTCCCAATCCCGGTCAGATGAACGCGATCCGGGCACAGGTCGAGCGTGTGATTGCTGAGGAGACAAGCCGTATTGCCGCCCATCTGACGAATGGCATCACAAGTAGTGGAAATGGTGGCGTTGACCAGAACAGCGAGTATGAAGGCAACGATTATGAGCATGCAGCTGATGACATTGAGCGTCTCTTATCCTCCATGGCGGAGGAAAAGGTGACAGAGGAATTGGAAGAAGAACTATCTGAGGAACTGCAGCGAGAGGCGAATGCCATCCGATATGGTAACGCGCATCGCAACATCCATGTGACCGTCAGTCGTATGGCGCATGTGGATCAGAACCTCATCGACAGCTATAACCGTGTAGCTCCGGAGCTTTTAATGCTCTCCAAACGATTGCAGCGTAGTGTCAGTTCCGCTCTCCGCGATCGGCGGCAGGGCGGGAAGCAGACAGGACTCCTGATTGGGAAACGACTTAATCAGCATGCGCTCTATCGGAACGATGGCCGCATCTTCTATAATTCCCGACTCCCGACGGAGCCGATCAACCTTTCCGTTGGCCTGCTCATCGACGAGAGTGGCTCCATGTGTTCAAATGACCGCATTACCAGAGCCAGAGCAACTGCCATTGTGATCCAGGACTTCTGCGAGTCGCTTGGTATCCCGCTGCTGGTCGTTGGTCATACCGCCTGGAGCTCACATGTTGAACTGTTTTCCTACTCGGATTTCGATACCTACGATAAGAATAACCGCTATCGGCTGATGGACATGAGTGCCAGAGACTGTAACCGCGACGGCGCTGCGTTGCGCTTTGTGGCGGAAAAACTCTCTAAGCAGACATCTGAGGTGAAAATCCTCATGATCATCTGCGATGGGCAGCCAAATGATGACGGTTACTCCGGATCTGCAGCAGAAGCTGATCTGCGTGGGATCAAACTGGAGTATGCGCGAAAAGGTGTCAAAATCTACGCGGCAGCCATTGGTGAAGACCGCCCGCGAATTGAGCGGATCTATGGTGATGGCTATTTGGACATCACCAATCTCCAAGAACTGCCGGTGATGCTGACGAACCTGATCGTGCGTAGCCTCCCACACTAAAGGAGGAAGAAATGTGACGAAACCCGTGGATTTCGACTGGTATTGCAAGACCAAGAAAGACGTGATCAATAATGCTGCCTACGAGCTTATCATCGCCCTGACGGCCAAATCGGCGCCGCCGAGGAAGTTCGAGTTATCCATTCCTCAACGGGACGATGAGATGATTGCCAATGTTGTAGAGGGCGCTATCAACGCGGTAGAAGCTCAGATCGGCTATTATTGCCATCCATTCTATCAGGAGTCGGACAGGCTCCCGTGCTACCTCGGCAATCGTTGTGATAATCCACACTGTATCTTCAAGGATGCCTCCGGGCGGCCTAAGGTGCAGCCTTCCGAACGGGAAGAAGATCCTGAGGAAGGGGGTGATGACGATGGCTGATGAGAAGCGCTACTTTTCTGTCAAGGACATGTTTGAGCAGGCGGTCACGCGGGCAAAGACGGATCCTCGATATGAAGAGTACAGCAAGATCTGTGAGCTGGACTATGACCTGCTCTGCAGCACATGCAAGTACGACAAGCTCTACAGGTGCGAGTTCGATGTGGTAGGCGAAGTGACCTACGGCAGCAGCGAGGGTATCTACGGAGATATCTTCCTGTATGGCAACTGGTCCAAAGAGCGGGATGACCCGTTCAAAAGCCGCGCCCGCGTCTATGTGCTCAAGACCTTGAAGCAGGACAAGGAGTCGTACTTGGCAGTGGGAATGCTGGTCAACCTCATTTGCTACTACGCAAATGAATTCGTAGCCACACATCTCGACCGATTTGATTGAGGAGGAACAAATGCATAGCAGAATTATTGAACTGGGCAATGCGCCCATTTTACCTGATGACCGTATGGGAGAGTGCAGTGTGCCGGAATGGTTCTACCACTCGATTGCGGACTACACGGATACGGAAACGGACCGGGATGAAGACCTGAAATGGTTCCTGGAAATCGTTGCCCACATCGTGGATGTCGCTGAGGATGGAGAGAGCTTTACGTTCAAGCCGAATGCCAAGAAGAAGTACTTCCACAGACAGTACTACGCCTTCCTGGATAAAGCGAGAGAGCTGACAGGCATCTCAATCGAAGCCTTCTGTGCTGAGACCCCTTACGACATTGGCATGGCCATGTATAAGCTGAATGAAGCCTACCAGGATAAGTTCAGTTTCTACATCTACTACCAAGATAAATTGAAAACACTGGATGAATGGATTCGCGAGACTGATCTCAGCGGGCCTTTTTATTTTGGTGGGACAATCGACTATCACTTTTGAGAAGAGGAGTAGAGCATTATGGGAACCTATACCGATTTTACAGGTGCCATCCGTATTACCCCTTGTCTGAAAGAACCCTTGGCGGGAAGGTTTCGTCAGTTTCTTGGCATCCGGCATATGAAGCGGGATGTCAAAATACTGGAAGCCCTTTTCCCAACATTGGAAGAGCGCAAAGCTGTTACGCTGTTTGGCGATGGAGATTTTGGAGAGGATGGCGCATTCTTTCTGCCCATTCATACGAAGGATCTCACACGCCGCATCTGTTTGCACGAACGCTATGCGGAAGGACTCACAGACGAGCGTGACATGAATATGACGCCCGGCCCCTGCCCGAGCCTTTATTGTGATCTGGAGCTTCGGAACGATCCTGACAACGGACACTCCTATCTTGGGTGGAATGAGGCTGAAAAGGCCTACTACATCACGGATTGGATCGGGTGCATTGCTGAGTGGCTCTCGAAGCTTGGCTATCACCTCGATGGCAAGATGTTCGCTGTGGTCGAGGGCGGCATGTCCTACTACACGATCACGGTGGATGGCGACAAAGTGACTTCTGAGGAATTCATTCCGGACGCAACCTATGTGGATGAATTCTACGCATGTGAAGAAAGTGAGGATACCTGAAAATGGAAGATAATCGCATTCAAAACCAGATCGCGATCTACATGACCAACAAGAAGCTCTGCGAGTTTACGGACAAGCTCAAGCCGGCACCGATCGAGTACTATGCTCATATGCATGCCCAGGGCGAGGAGCAGGCGGATGGTATCCGTGCCTACTCTTGCATTGGTGTTGTGCTGCAGGATTACTCCAACGGTACTGGCGACAAGACCGTTCGTGTCACAGCGAATCTCTCCCCTGGATTTTTCCCCTTCGTTCTCAGCAGAATGCAGAACGATCTGGATCGCTTCGACTTCACGGAGGATAAGATCTTCGGTGAGCCGGACGAACATGGGCTGAGTACAGTGACAAAACTCTCGGTCAAGCGCGCGTCGGTTGGAAACGATGGAAAGCCCAGAAATTATCCTTGGTGCGTCATCGTGGAAAATGGACGCGCTGTCAAAGAGAAAACCGCAACAGGCGGCACCCACATCAAGTCGGGTACCTACAAAAAGCAGCGCTCTGTGTATGTCAACATCAACGATCTGGACTTCTTCAATCTTGTCTACCGCACGACACGATTCATTGAGTCGTGGGAGTTGACTTACGGCCCGAAGCTGATTCGCGACGCCAGAAAGCTGCTGAGTGAGCAGCGCGCGGCGGCGCAGCAGTAAGGAGGTGCAGTAGGTATGAAGAAAAATTGCGAGTTTATCAACCTCGGTGAATTTGAGATGACTTCTCCGGTCATGCGTGTCAGCGACCCCTGTTACGAGCGCAATGTATGGTGCTGTGGCACCGTTGACCATTGCAAGCTCGGAACTTGGGAGGCAGGTGTCCTGAAGACGGATGAAGGCGAATGGGGCACACGCTGTGCCGTCCTTGCCGTCCGTCATAAGGATACTGGTCCAGATTTCAATGTGATCCGCTTAGGCAAAGTGCGCAAAGTGGCGTGCAAATGTGTCGAGCAGTCATTTGAGGTCGGCGTTGATTCCGGACAGGCGGGGTTCTTTGATGATGCGTTCTATCAGAACGATACGGTTTTTGAGGAACTGCCTGCACCGGGTTTCGCTATTGGTGATCTCTGGTATCGCCATGTGTGCGACATCACACTCAGCAAGATGTCAGCCGGCGTGTTTCCTTATGGTGCGGTCTCATCGTCCGGTTTCGGCGATGGCGGCTATACCTGCTATACACACGCTGATGAGAATGGGGTAATTGACTTTGCGTTCATTGTGTTTATTTGAGGAAATAACCGTTTTTTGCAGGGGAGTGCTTCGGCACTCCCCTGCCCCGTAGAGGAGGTGCATAAGCCATGATCTCAAATCGGGACTTTTCACTTGTTTTAGCCATCAGTGAACTGCTTGTTGATCCACAGCAGCCAAGCAGTCTGCTGGATATCAAACTGCATGCTTTTCAGAAGGCCAAAGATCTGATGCTTCAGTATGAAAAGCGCGGCATCCGCCGAGATCTTCTCGACGTCATTTTGGATAAGAAGCTCAAGCTGATCTTGAAAGCAGAGACCGCGAATGAAGTAAAGCGCGCATCCGAACCGCCAAAGCCAGTGTACAACTATGGTACCTGGCGGGAAGATCCATTCTCCGTTCCGGAGGAGGAGCTTGCGATGTGGGCGATCATTTCGCCCAACAACATGCTAAGTCAACCGGCACAGGAACGGTACATGGATCTTTTCACCCGTGTGTTCGGGATCACGAAAGAACAGCTCATGAAGGGCCCGCTCCCGGATGTGAAGCCGGAGGTGCGATAGGATGGATTTCTACTTCGGTATCGATCTGCTCCATCACCTTCAGCGGCACTATGAGCAGCGGTTATCCCTCGCACTTTCCAAGTCTTTCGATCAACCGGATTCCCGCTACTTTTGGCTCTTCAAAGAACTCGAATGCCGCGTGACAACGCTCCGGAAGCTCCTGGTCCTGACATCCGCTTTGCCGGGCTTCCTGTGCCGGCAGACGGAAGAGCAGGTCTTCACGATGGTCGTCAATTTCACGTCACCGTGGTTTTCTGATCAGATACTTGGGGATCAGCCAAAAGATGCCACAGGCAGCTGCTCCTATTATCAGGAGAGCAATCCCTACTGGGTCGATTATCAGCTTGCAATGGACCGATTTACACAGGACTATGACTACTCCAACCTGGTGACCTTTTATGTCGATCTGGTGGAGTATCTCGTGATGGCGGTACGCCTGTACTTCTCCATTCGCGAGCAGCAGTTCCGGCCAATCGACCGTGGCAAGTATGACGAGTTGGTCGGGATCCAAGCTGTTCTGGAGAAGCCGGCCTGAAAGAAAAGGAGTATCTGATGATGAATAAACAAGAAATGCAAGCGTTTCGCGAACTCTTCAGTAAGTACTGTAGACAAGAAATCAACAAAGGGCACTGTGAATCTGATGGCTGCGAATTTTGCTCTGTTAATAGCGCATATGATGAAATCTTCAACCGTTTCTCCGATGACGAAGAAGATGACGCGGATGAATAGGAGGCAAATGGAATATCTGTCTCTTATACACATCTCCGAGCCCACGAGACACTCGCTAATCTC
>ENA-UAML01000551-UAML01000551.1-human-gut-metagenome-genome-assembly--contig:-NODE-551-length-11993-cov-6.596917_pt1 | contig 11993 bp, 9 predicted proteins | sample MGYA00244211_ERZ654495 | MGnify/ENA primary metagenome ERZ654495 (study PRJEB26926, sample SAMN06164685) | human gut metagenome | biome: ENVO:00009003; feature: ENVO:2100002; material: ENVO:00002003... | reverse complement strand
AATAAAAATTCAGCACTTGAAATAAAAGTTTTAGGCTGCCCCCTTTTCCTAGTTCTACACTTGTACACAACTAGAAAAATTTACTGTCGAAGGTGGAAATACCAGATTTTTAGCGCAGGATGGTGTCCTTTATTCAAAGGATATGGAAACGCTTGTAAGCTGTCCGGGAGCTATGGCTGGTTCATTTATAATTCCTGGCGGCGTAAAAGAAACAGCCGAGTATGCTTTCTATGGTTGTAGAAAATTAACTTCAGTTACCTTACCGGAGAATTTTGAAAAAGTAGGGAGCTACACTTTCTGGTCGTGTCATTCATTAAAAGAGGTTCGTAGCTTAAATGTAACGCCTCCTGCAACCAATAAAATCAATGCTTTTTATGAAAATACAAATGTTGATATACTGTATGTACCCGTTGAAAGTCTGAATAAGTATAAGGATAACAGCAGTTGGACTAATAACGTCGCTGCAATTCTTCCCATCCCCATACCTTGCGAAAGCCCTGAAATAAACTATTCTAACGGTTGCCTTACTTTTAGTTGCCAAACGCCCGGCGCTGAAATACGTTATGAAATAAATGTCCCGGACATGAAGTCAGGTGTGGCAAAAAATGGCCAGGGTCTGGAGCTCTCTGCGGTGTATGAGATATCAGCCCATGCTGCTGCACCTGATTATGAGGATTCAGAGTCGAAGACTGCCTATTTATATTGGTTGCCTGCCGGCGATAAATCAAGTTCTAACATTTGCGACATAGAACAAAGACCGATATTGGTAACATGCAATAACGGCTACATTTCAATTTCTGGCTTGGAAGAGAATGAGCGAGTGGATTTTTACTTGTTAGACGGCACATACCTAAGTTATTCGTTTGCCAAAGAAGGAACGGTAACATATACACATGCCAAAAGGGAATTGCTAATAATTAAAATAGGAAATATACACTTGAAATTAATGGCTCGCTGAGTCAAGGCCGCAGCAAACAGATATGATGTTTCAAATAATAGGAAATCAGATCTGAGTTTTTGTGCACTATGTTGTTGAATCTTAGGTATGCGGTATAATAACACACAAAACGGCGTGTAATCTTGTGGATTGCATGTCGTTGATGCGTTAGATGCTCCTGCGGGAGCTGTGTGTTACTTCACTTCTTAAAACATGAATAATGCTGAATTACAGCATTATTCATTGGCGTACTCCAAATATGCTTACTTTATAGTCAAAACATATTAATCTTAATCAATCTAATCATATCGGACCTCGGAAGCGGTCGGTTCTTGATTCTTAGCCTTCAATTCTCCAATGACCTCCATTGGCTGAGCCGATTCGTTTTATTAACCCCATTGTCTGCAGTCCTTTTAATATATATTTAATGCCATCCTCCGTAATATCCGGAAAATCTTCCGCAATCTCCTTTCTTGAAGCACTCGGGTTGACCTTTATATAATCCAAAACAGCTTTTGGGTTAATAGTCAATTTCCGAATAATGTTTTGGGTGTAATCTCTCCATAGGTGTTGGCAAATGCTCAATATTTGATTTTGAAGTAGTCTAATATCGCTTTGTAATTGTCCTGCGCGGTGAGGCAAGTATCAGTCAAATATCCGGGAGTATGTCTCCATTCGTGGAGTCCTCGGCAGTAGAACAGCTTCAATTCTTCAGTAATAATAAAGGGTACTATGCCGAATCGAAGACATTCTTTGAACATGATAAGCCTGCCGATATGCCCATTTCCGTCCTTGAACGGATGTATAGACTCAAATTGCTGGTGAAAGTCCAACATGTCATTAAAGGATGGATTATTTTTTGATTTATATTCCTTTAACAACATCCGCATGGCAGAGCCTACTTTCTGCGGCTGAACAGTTTCAACACCACCAACTTCATTTGGAAATCGCTTGTATTCGCCAACGGCAAACCAATCCTTTTGGGCATCGGTAGTTCCCGTTTTGAGAATAGCGTGAAGCTGTTTAATCAAACTTTCGCTTAGTGGTTCTGTTGAATGCTCTATGATAAAGTCAATACAACGGAAGTGGTTCGTTATCTCAATAATATCATCGATTCTGATGGCTTCTTCTGAGATGCCGATAGTATTGGTTTCAAATATATATTTGGTTTGTTCCTTAGTAAGGCGACTTCCTTCAATATGGCTTGAGTTGTAAGTAAGGTCAATTTGGGTACGATGGTAGATTCCGCCTTTCATTTTGCTTTCTTTTTGAGCACGCAAAGCTTTCAGTAGCGGTGAAATCTTATTATGAGCATTTATTCTTTGAGGCAAAGGTTGATCGGAAGGAATGCTCCATGTCTTGCCAATGAGGACCGCTCCCGGAAACTTGCCTTGCGCACAATAGTTACGGACTGTCCTTTCTGACAACCCATGCTCTTGTGCATATTCTTTTACAGATATAAATGCCATAGTTTATTTTGCCGAGTGGATATAAATTCTTGCCGATAGGAGGATTGTGTATCCAGTTATGCCGCAAGAGGTAAATTGAGATTAATGTTGCTATGGGGTGTATCTTATTATCAGAGAATTAGTGGAAATGTCTGATAGGCGAGCTGCTGAAATGCATTCGTGCAATAGCACAAAAAGAAAATGGAGCGTAACCTTTTGAGTTACACTCCATTTTGTTATTGTTGGTTAGTTGGCTTACTTTCTCATATTTGAAATCCCCTGAATATCAGCGCAATGCAATCATACATTCCAAATATGGCAATAATAGATTGAAGATAAATCAATATGTATCTAACATGATAAAGTAGGGCTATTATTATAGCCATTGACATGTTTATGTGTTGTCATGCCTATATCGTTTATAGTGTCTCACCCATGTTAATTGCATACTATTAGTTTACTAATCTAATCTTAAATATGAGCAATATTTGACAAGCAGATTCTCTAACGGCAGATCCCATCTTCCGAACCGTTCGGCATCAAGTTGTAAGATTCTTTCACTAATCTTCAGTTTCTTTTTGTAAGTTGCTTTGATGTAGTGGTATCCGTTTTCTCTACGATACTGATTTCAGAAAAATATTTTGAGATGTCTTCAGGATTGTAGATTATCGAATAACTTGGACGCTTCGCACCGGGAATATCTTCTCTGAGAATGCCTTTAATTACAAGATCTTGAATGTCTCTTATCGCCGTGTCTTTAGAACATTTTGCCAGCGTAGCCCATGTTTTGGACGTTATTTTTGCTTCATAACCGTCAAGAAACAAATTTAATATATTGGTTTGCCTCTGACTAAGAGGAACTGACGAAAGCTTTTGCCAGAAGAAGCTCTTGTTTAAAATTGTGCGGACGATATTTCCTGCTTCATCAAGCGCAGACGATAATGTTCTGGCATACCAGCTTATCCATTCTGTGATATCACCGTCGCCATGCTGAGACTTTTCCAAAATATCATAATAATGTTTTTTATCTCTATTTATCTGAGAAGATATATTATAAAACCGGAATTCGCTTTTATCAGCGCGAGCTAGAAGCATATCTGAAATTATGCGCGCCGGCCTACCGTTACCATCTTCAAATGGATGGATGCTGACAAACCAAAAATGTGCAATAGCCGACCGAATAACAGAATTGATATCTTCTTGGCCGTTAAACCAATCAAGGAATCGGGCCATTTCTTTTTCTACAAGGTGAGGCGACGGTGCAATATAATGTATTTTCTCTTTTCCGAGAACGCCCGATATGATATGTTCCTCGTGTGTACGATAGCGGCCTATTTCTATCTCCGACCCTTCGCTGAAGCCTGTTGGGGAAAATGCTGCCTGCCAAGCGCAAATCTTCTCTTTAGTCAGTATCTGGTCATAATTGTTGACAGCATCGAGCATAACGGCTACGACAGAATCTATATAATGTGACGGCGCTGTCTGTCTGACATTTTCGATTCCCAATCTTCGGGCTATTGAGGAACGCACTTCGTCCACATTCAAACGGATACCTTCTATTTCTGAAGAGTGGACCACATCGCTGGCCAAATTTTCGGCCATTGCTTTTAATTTACAGTCAAAGCCAAGCGCGGCAAGCCTGCCGTACAACAATCCTTGCTTACGATTCACTTCCTCAAGAATGGCCGTCAGCCGGGAGGCATCCCATCGGAATGAAGTCCAATTTTTCCTTTCGTGGATATACATAATATGATTGGTGCGTCGAAATGCTTCAATTTACGTCGCAAATTTTGCGACAAAAAAAACATGTTTTTGTCGCATTTCCAAATTAGCAGTAATTTTTGCAGCAATCAGAATAAAAGAAAATGGAGTGTAACCTTTTGAGTCACACTCCATTTGTATTGATTTAGATATTTCTGGATTGACGGATTACTTTACTTCCTCGAAGTCAACATCTACGGGACCGTCCTGTCCGTTGCCGGGCTGAGGGCCGGGGGTGGGACCTGCCTGAGCACCACCCTGCTGGGCCTGTGCCTGCGCATTGAGGATTTCCTGCTGTGCTGCGCCAAATGCTGCTTCAATGTCCTTGATTGCGGCATCAATACCGGCGATATCGGCAGCCTTGTGAGCCTCTTTGAGTCGTGCAAGAGCTGTTTCAATAGGAGCTTTCTTGTCGGCAGGAATCTTGTCGCCGAGTTCGTTAAGCTGTTTCTCGGTCTGGAATATCATAGCGTCGGCTTGGTTGAGTTTGTCCACACGCTCTTTTTCCTTGGCATCAGCCTCGGCATTTGCGGCAGCCTCATCTTTCATACGCTTGATTTCTGCATCAGTCAAACCGCTTGATGCCTCAATGCGTATGCTCTGCTCTTTACCGGTAGCTTTATCTTTGGCCGATACGTTGAGAATACCGTTGGCGTCGATTTCAAATGTAACTTCAATCTGCGGTATGCCACGGGGTGCGGGAGCAATGCCGTCAAGATGGAACTTGCCAAGAGTCTTGTCGTCAGCAGCCATAGGACGCTCGCCCTGAAGCACGTGGATGTCAACTGAAGGCTGATTGTCGGCAGCGGTAGAGAACACTTCACTCTTACGGGTAGGAATAGTGGTGTTGGCTTCAATAAGCTTGGTCATCACACCCCCGAGAGTTTCAATACCTACTGACAGAGGCACAACATCAAGCAGAAGCACATCCTTAACATCGCCAGAAAGCACACCGCCCTGAATAGCAGCACCTACGGCCACAACTTCATCGGGGTTAACGCCCTTGGAAGGAGCTTTGCCGAAGAATTTCTCTACGATTTGCTGGATAGCGGGGATACGGGTAGAACCACCGACGAGAATAACCTCGTCAATATCCTTGGCTGTGAGGCCTGCATCTTTCAATGCCTGTTCGCAAGGCTTGATGGTAGCCTGAATAAGTTTGTCGGCAAGCTGCTCGAACTTAGCACGGGTAAGGGTCTTAACCAAGTGCTTTGGAATACCGTTAACAGGCATTATGTACGGCAGGTTGATTTCGGTGCTGGTGGTGCTTGAAAGCTCAATCTTAGCTTTTTCGGCAGCTTCTTTCAGGCGCTGAAGGGCCATAGGATCCTGACGGAGGTCAACGCCTTCTTCTTTCTGGAATTCATCAGCAAGCCAGTCAATGATCACGTGGTCAAAATCGTCACCGCCAAGGTGGGTATCACCATTGGTAGATTTTACTTCAAACACGCCGTCGCCAAGTTCAAGGATCGAAATATCGAATGTACCGCCACCGAGGTCAAACACGGCAATTTTCTGATCCTTGTTGGTCTTGTCAAGACCGTAAGCAAGGGCAGCTGCGGTAGGTTCATTTACAATACGCTTTACGGTAAGACCAGCAATTTCACCAGCTTCCTTAGTTGCCTGACGCTGTGAGTCGTTGAAGTAAGCGGGCACTGTGATAACGGCCTCGGTTACAGACTGGCCGAGATAATCTTCAGCGGTTTTCTTCATTTTCTGAAGAATCATGGCCGAAATTTCCTGAGGAGTGTATTCACGGCCGTCAATATCCACACGAGGAGTATTGTTGTCAGCGCGCACCACTTTATAAGGCACACGTTCTATTTCGTTCTTAACCTGATCATAGGTTTCACCCATGAAACGCTTGATAGAGTAGATGGTACGTTTGGGGTTGGTAATTGCCTGACGCTTTGCAGGGTCGCCTACCTTGCGTTCGCCGCCGTCCACAAAAGCCACTACCGAAGGAGTGGTGTTGCGACCTTCGCTATTAGGAATCACAACAGGATCGTTACCTTCAAGAACAGCCACGCAAGAGTTGGTGGTGCCAAGGTCAATACCGATAATCTTTCCCATAATTAGTTTGAATTTTTAGGTTATATAATTTATTTTTAATTATCACGAAGTTGTTCTCTCGGCGATTTCTCGCTTTCGGATATACTAAAAACAAATTTAATGCCAAAATGGTTGAAAAATAATTACACAATTAATTATCAAAGCGTTAACCAACTGCCAAACTGACACTTTCAACTGACACGCATGTCAACAGACCTCTTTTTCGCGTTTCTGCAACCTGATCATGCCCCGCAAAGCACGGCGCACTGTTTTCCATTTTGGGAATATGGCCCATGGACGCACATGGCTGTAACTGACAAGAATCACTGTCAGCGACACAAGTGCCGCAATCAGCAGCCATCCATATATTTCCTTCATAGATACTACCAGTACCTGCCTTTGGGCCATGCCATAGAGCTGCTCCGAAGGCATATTAACAGCAGCCAAATCCAAATTGGTCAATCGGGAGCCGATAAACGACATATTCTTTGCCACCGTATGCCTCAATATTTCTCCGATAATAGCCGGACCTAAAGTAGCGCCCATCACTGCACCGGTAAAACCATTGATGGTAAGAGCCTGCGGAAACACCAGAAACGGAAGCCCGCTCTGCACTATAGATGTCAGAAACACAATGGATATAATGACGGCGGCTGCACCACGGGAAAACAGGGGAACAAACAGCATCTCTTTCTCTACACCATAATCTATGAAGAAATAGAAATATGCAAGATACACTATAGCGAGAGCAAATGCGATAGAAGTCATAGTCTTGTACCTCCATTTTCTGCGGGCAAACGTGACATAAGTGAACCCGCACCCAACCACTATTCCGGCAAGCACATACCAGTTGAGATCAATCAGATTGGTTTCATCAAACCCGAGTATATTGGCGGCATAAGAGTGCTCAAATACATGCTCTGTGGCAACGAGCGTGAAGAACACCAGATATATTCCGGTGGCGCGGAGCACATTGTGATTTTTCATTGCCTGAAATGATATATAAGGATGGTGGAGAAAAGTAGCTCGCCACAAATTTATGCCAAGGCATACAACGCCGAGCAGCGTGGCTCTGCATATTTCAGATGCATTCCACCAGTCAAAATAATTTCCATATACACATATGAAAGTGAAACAGATCATAAACCCGGTCCACAACAACGCGCCTATCCAGTCGATACCAAGCAAGGGAATATACATCGGAGTACGCACGGCCCTTACAAAAATCAGGACCATGAGCATCATGAGTGCAAGCATTCCTATCATAATCCAGTGCATATACTCCCACTGCGAGAAAAATGAAGCGTAAACAGTGGCGATACCACTGAGCTGTATCACACCGTCCACCACAATATACACATAACAGAAAAACACCGACATGTCACGCACCGGTGTAAGCCACAGCTGTATGGTAGAGTTACAGGCAAACGTGGCCTGCATTCTGAACCATCCGGCCACAAGGCATGTAATCACAAGCACCGGCACCGAAGTAGTGCTTGCGCAAATCATATTTGCCGCAATCAGCACCGCTCCGGCCGTGAGCAGCTGGGTGCGGTTGGAAAACCGGAATTTGATGCGGAACATCACCGCAAAATTTATAGCCATGCCTATGAGAGAAGCGTAACCGGCCATCAGTATATCCTCCTGCATGAGAGCAGTGGAACCAACCATATCCGAAGCAGCCGCAAGGTAAACACCTCCGGAAAATTGTATTACCAGAACAAAGAATATAAACAGCCACGGCTTCAACCTACGCGGTATGTAATCGGGCACATCAGGGATATCAAACGTGCCCTGAGGAGTATGACAGTCAGCCATATCAGTACTTTACCTCACATTCCACATTCATGCCGGCACGTAGTTTCTGCATGTCATGAATGTCATTGTCTTTTGAAAACTCAATTCTTACGGGCACACGCTGGCGCACCTTCACAAAGTTGCCGGCAGAATTATCCTGCGGAAGAACGGACAATGACGCGCCTGTAGCCTTGGAAATAGATTGCACGAGACCGTGAAACACCACATCGGGCACAGCATCCACTTTTATCTCCACCTTACTGCCCGGAGCTATATGCTTAAGCTGTGTTTCTTTGTAATTGGCAGTAACCCACACATCGGCTGAATCCACTATGTCAAGCAGAGTCTGACCCGGCTGTACAAGTTGCCCCACCTGAATGGATTTACGCGATGCAAAACCGTCACAGGGAGCCAATATCACGCAATATGTCAGATTGAGTTCCGCTGTTTCAAGCATAGCCTTTGCCAAATCTATTCCGGCATCGTTCTGAGCTATGCGCTGGCGGCTCTCAGACACCACCGACGAAGTGGCATTGCGCTGCCTGTACAGCATCTCATAGCGTGCTTTTTTTGCCTCGTAATCAGTTTTTGCAGCATCATACTGCTGCCGTGTCACAGCCTCCTGCTGCAAAAGTTTTTTGTAGCGTTCGTAATCTGTAGCGGCCATGTCCATCAGCACCTTTGCTTCCCCGATAGAAGCCTCCGTCACAGCCACATTTGCCGAAGCAACACCGACACTGCGGCTCGCCACATCGCGTCCGGCCAAAGCGTTCTGATAATCGGCCCGTGCCTGCGCCACACGCAATCTCATGTCAGCATTGTCTATCACCACCAGCGTATCGCCTTTTTTCACAGGCTCAAACTCCTTGAAACAGATTTTCTTGATATACCCCTGCACTCGGCTGTTTACCGGTACTATCTGCTGCTGTATCTGCGCATTATCGGTGAACTCCACATTGCCCAGATGCACAAATTTCACAAACACCCATGCGGCAGCAACCGCAATTACCATAACGGTAATAATATATGACAGAATTTTTTTACTACGATGGCTCATATCTTTCCTGAAGTGAATAATAGTTTATAATAATAATATATGATATTGATGCGGGCGTTTACAAGCTGCTGCTCGGCATCCAGCTTGGAATTGGCGGCATCCAGCATATCGGTAATCAATGCCATATCGGCGGAGTAACGCGTAAAGATTGTGCGATAGTTTTTTTCGGCCAATTCCACGCTCTTTTGCTGCGTTTTCAGCTCTTCATAAGCCTCAAGATAACGCATATAATCTGCCCGCACGTTCAACCCCACATTTTCACATGCGGCATCCAGTTGCTCAACCGCAACACGAGTGGCAGCACGACTTCTTGACAAAGCCTTATTGCTTTTATAGAGCGACGAGATATTATAACTTACTCCCACGCCCACATACCAATAACTCAGATTACGGTTAATCGGAGGCACTTCCACCAATATCGGTCCATCAATGCTCCATGCAGCCTGCAATCCGATTTTGGGAAGCCGTTCGCTTTTCACAATAGCTTCGGCTTTTTTGCTTATATCCACACCCGCTCGGGCGAGTTTGAGTGACGGAGCATTCTCAGCAGCTTCAAGTTGCCACCATTCTTCACCGGCAGAGGGAAACGAGCGTGCAAGAATAGTTGAGTCAGGCACAACCTCCGTGCCATCGGGAAGTCCGGCAGTAACCACAAGATTCCGGTTGAGAATATTGAGCGTATTATTGATTTTCACAAGTTGCAGTTCCAGATTTGACACAAGCAACTCATAGCGGGTAATATCGTTTTGCAAAGCCACCCCCTGCTCATAACGTGCAGTCATCTCGGCAAGAACCTTTCGGGCCTGAGCGATATTGTTTTCCACCACATACCTCAGGTTCTCAAACTTATATATGTCAAGATAAAAACCGGTAAGCTGAAAACGTATATTGTCGCGCCACAAATCAGTTGCAAACCGTGCGGCCGTGGATTTCAGCTCGGCCATCTCAATGCCGCTTGATATGGCACCGCCTGAATAAACAGGCTGAGATATGCTTATCCCGAAAGCATTACCAAAATGTGGAATAATAGCTCTTTGATAATCAGAAAAATTACGTTTTGTGGTAAACCCATCGCCTATATAACTCAGCGACAGATTAGCTTTTATATCCGGCAGGCGATTGCTTTGCGCCACACTGATTTCGCGCCGGGATTGTTCCTCGGCGGCAAATGACGGACGAAGCTGCGTGCTGTTGGTCTCAGCAATCTCAAACAGTCTTTCAAGAGAATACACCTGTCTTGACTGCCCCATGGCACGCACTCCACCGCTCAACAAAGCTGTGACAAACAGCCCTGTGAGCAATCGGTGATTGTTCATGAAAAAAATAGGATTAATGTGATAAAATTGAGGCCCGGCTTATTAATACGGGCACGATAAAGAATGATAGCGAATTGTTGCCTTAAATAAAATCACACAGGGATGCAGTGCTCTTCCAACTTTCAAGATAACCCCAATTTCTGACAATCGGAGCGGCAACAAGAAACAAATGAGATATAACAGTCATTAACCATGCAACTCTTTGTGAATTGCGCTGCAAAATTACTGAAAACACACCTTTTTTACAAAATTTTGTACCGCGTCAAACGTCAAATCACAATCAGATAGAAGCTATAGCTATGAATATCAATACTATACTGCCGGCTAAAACAGGTACAGCAACAGGATGTACCTTATGGCCCGCAATCATAATAGAGGCCGAAGGAGAAATGGCAAACGGCGTGGGATTATGGCTCCAACGCTGCGAGATATACCGTGTCATCCAATAAACTGCCAAAGCCACAACCGTGCCCAAAAGCGCACCGACAAGCAAATCACCCGGGAAATGAACTCCGAGATATATTCTTGAATAGCTGTTAAGCAATGCCCATAACAGAATAAAAACTGTCCAAACTTTGCGACGCATTAGCAATGAGGCAAATACAGCAAATGCAAACGAGTTAGCCGCATGACACGACGGGAAGCTGTAGAGTCCTCCTCTGTAATCATTCACCACATGCACATAATCCGAAAGTTCGTTTTCAAGGCGTGAAGGCCGCAATCTTTCCACGTAAGGGCGTATAACCGAGGCACAAGTCTGGTCAGCCAAAGCTATGAGCACTACACCCATGAGAGTGACCGTAAGAGCCGTTCTCCATGAAAAACACCGCCACACCATCCATAAAAATGCGGCATACATGGGTGCCCATATCAATTTGCCCGAAAACATCATCATGAAGTAATCCCAATAGACATTATGAAGGCTGTTGAGATACAAAAATATATTGGTGTCAATGTCAATGAATGTTTGCATGTCAATCAATTATCGTGACTGAAGGTCGGTGTACAAAGTTTGCAAAAACGCTTTGGCATGATTGAGATTGCTGCCGGGAGCGTTACCGTTGTCCACAATCGCAGTATTGGAGTCAAGACTATATACCAAAGTGTTGTCATCAGTTATCATGCCGATATAACTGGGGTCGGCAAAGAAGGCAAAATGTGGGGAACGAAGATTAAGCAGATTGTTGCTGAACGGAAATTCATCATGCTCTATCCCCAGTGCGTCAAGCAAAGTGGCCGCTATATCGGTTTGTGACCCCACAGTTGTCTGTTCGCCATGCATAGCCAAAGCTCCGCCTGCCATTACAAGAGGAATGCGATGGCGCTGTACAGGATCTGTAAGTTCAGGATATGCCCCATAATGATCAGGCACAAGCACTACAAGAGTGTTGGCCCAATCCGGACGAGCGGCCAAAGCGTTGACATAGGCTGTGACACAACTGTCGGCATACGCAAAAGCTTCTGCCCGCTTATCCGACAAGCGGCCACGTGATGAATAAGGCACCTCAAACGGCTCATGAGAGCTGGATGTTTGAATTACCGTGAGTTTCGGCTTGTCAGGATTATAAGGCGTCAGCTCAGCCAACACGCGGTTCAGTACCACCTCATCGTGTGCGCCCCATTTG
>ENA-UAML01000535-UAML01000535.1-human-gut-metagenome-genome-assembly--contig:-NODE-535-length-12168-cov-5.769834_pt1 | contig 12168 bp, 7 predicted proteins | sample MGYA00244211_ERZ654495 | MGnify/ENA primary metagenome ERZ654495 (study PRJEB26926, sample SAMN06164685) | human gut metagenome | biome: ENVO:00009003; feature: ENVO:2100002; material: ENVO:00002003... | reverse complement strand
CCATGGAACGGAACTGCCGACAGGCACTTGCTCCCGAACGCCAATCGGCTCCGACCCTGACACCCTCGTTCAGCTACCTGCTGGACGACCTGCTGCGCCCGAGATTCGATCCCGACGAGGCGGAACAAGCCCAGCAGGAACAGTTGCGCAGACGTCGCGGGCGACGGCGCTAACCTCAATGTGTTTCATTAAGGAAATATTTTTATCTTTGTAGGATAGATTGATATTCCTATTAACATGACAACCCAAAGCGAAGCCGCATTAGAATCCGGATTGATAAAGACGCTGGTTGAAAATAGCTATGAACGCGTCAACATCAAAGAGGAGGAGAATCTGAAGGCAAATTTCAAGACACAGCTTGAAAAGCACAACTTGAAACAATTGCAACAGCTCGGACGTTCTCAATTTACCGACAAGGAATTCGAGAAGATTCTCATCTATCTGGAAGGCGGCACCCGATTCGAAAAAGCAAAAAAATTACGGGATCTTTACCCTTTGGAAACGGAAGACGGGGAACGAATCTGGGTCGAATTTCTCAACCAGAAAAAGTGGTGTCAAAACGAATTTCAGGTAGCCAATCAGATTACCATCGAAGGCCGCAAACAATGCCGCTACGACGTGACGATCCTGATCAATGGTCTTCCATTGGTGCAAGTTGAATTAAAAAAACGAGGTGTAGAGTTGAAGCAGGCCTACAACCAAATCCAACGCTACCACAAAACCTCGTTCCACGGGCTGTTCGACTACATTCAGATCTTCGTGATCTCGAATGGTGTGAATACTCGCTATTTTGCCAACAACCCCAACAGCGGCTACAAATTCACCTTCAACTGGACGGATGCCGAAAACCGGCCGTTCAACGACCTGAACATGTTTGCCAACTTCTTTTTCGACAAATGCACGCTGGGAAAGATCATCAGCAAATATGTGGTTTTGCACGAAGGAGAGAGATGCCTGATGGTCCTGCGCCCCTATCAGTTCTATGCCGTAGAGAAAATTATCGACAAGGTCGAGAATACCAACAAGAATGGCTATATCTGGCATACGACCGGCGCGGGAAAGACCTTGACCTCGTTCAAGGCTGCACAACTGGTCTCCGAGATTGAGGGGATCGACAAGGTCATGTTCGTTGTAGACCGCCACGATCTTGACACACAGACACAATCGGAATACGAGGCATTCGAACCCGGAGCGGTTGATAGTACGGACAACACCTATGAATTGATCAAACGGTTGAGCGGCGACTCGAAGATCATCATCACCACCATCCAGAAACTGAATTGTGCCGTCACCAAAGATTATTACAACAAACATCTGCAAGCGTTGCGCGACAAGAAGATTGTCATGATCTTCGATGAATGCCACCGCAGCCATTTCGGCGATTGCCACAAAAATATCGTCCATTTTTTCAGGAATCTGCAGATATTCGGCTTTACGGGCACCCCAATCTTTGCCGAGAATGCCAAACAGGAGCACACCACCGCGGAGGTCTTCGGTGAATGTTTGCACAAGTATCTGATCAAGGACGCCATTGCCGATGAGAACGTCCTGGGATTTTTGGTCGAATATTACCAGGGGAACACAACGACCGATTATGAGAATGAAGCTCGTATGCGGGAAATTGCGCAGTTCATTCTCAACAACTTCAACAAGTCGACCTTCGACGGCGAATACAACGCGCTGTTTGCCATCCAATCCGTGCCGATGCTGCTCCGCTATTACAAGATATTCAAGGAGCTGAATCCCAAAATCCGGATTGGCGCCATCTTTACCTATGCAGCCAACGCCAGCCAGGACGACGAACAAACGGGGATGAATCAAGGGTTCGCCAACTCGAAGGTCCCGGCCGATGAACTGCAAGCCATCATGGACGACTACAACGCGATGTTCGGCACAGCCTTCACGACCGATAATTTCAGCGCCTATTACGACGACGTGAACGAGCGCATGAAAAAACGCAGAAAGGATATGCAGCCGCTTGATCTGCTGCTGGTCGTCGGTATGTTCCTTACTGGCTTTGATGCCAAGAAACTCAACACGCTTTATGTTGACAAAAATCTGGAGTACCACGGGCTGCTGCAGGCCTTCAGCCGCACGAATCGTGTACTGAACGAGAAAAAACGTTTCGGCAAAATCGTATGTTTCCGAGATCTCAAGGCAAATGTGGACGCCGCAATCAAACTCTTCAGTAACAACGAACCTAATGAGTATATTATCCGCGAACCATTTGAGAAAGTCCGCAAGGAGCTAAATCTGAAAATGATTTCCTTCCTGGAGAAATACCCCAACGTCAGCTACATCGATGCTTTGAAGAGCGAACCCGAGAAACGGGCTTTCATCCTGGCATTCCGGGAGATTATCCGGGGAAAAATCGAGGCACAGGTCTACGAAGAGTACGAGGCGGATGATCCCTATTTCATTATGTCCGAGCAGGAGTACATGGATTTCCAATCCAAATACCTCGATATTGCCATCGGACACACGGGAGACGAGGAGAAGGAGACGCCCGGCGCCACACCCGCCGAGTCCGAACCCGAAAGGATCGACGATGTGGATTTCTGTCTGGAACTCCTGCACAACGACGTTATCAATGTTGCCTATATTCTGGAATTGATTGCCGACCTGAACCCGGACAGCGAAGATTACCAGCAAAAGCGCCAGCAAATCATCGACACGATGATCCGGGATGCGTCGATGCGCAACAAGGCCAAACTCATCGACGGATTTATTCAACAGAATGTCGATGACGACAAAGCGGGATTCAATCGCGCCAAAGCAGACGGTTCCATCGACCTTGAAACACGACTGACCAATTACGTCAGCGCAGCCAGGGAACGAGCGATCGAACAACTGTCCGAGGAGGAAGGATTGAGTCTGAATGCCCTGAAAGAGTACCTGTCGCAATACGATTATCTCCAGCGCGAGAAGCCCGAGATTATCCAGAATGCCATCAAAGAGAAGAGAGTTGGCTTAAAGGAGCGGCGCAATATTCTCAAACGGGTATTGGGGAAACTCCGCATTATTATCGATATGTTTAATTGGGAATAAATAATAAATCCAAATATGAGCGAAGAACTCCAACAAAAACTGCGCAGCCAGCTTTGGACGGTTGCCAACACCCTGCGTGGCAACATGTCGGCCAGCGACTTTATGTATTTCACCCTCGGGTTCATCTTTTATAAATACCTTTCCGAGAAGATCGAGCTATATGCCAACGAGGAACTGAAAGAAGATGGGATGACCTTCAAGGAGGCATGGAACAGTGATGACGAAGAGTTGAAGGCCGATTTGAAAGAGGCATGCGTACAGGATTTGGGCTATTTTGTGGAACCGGAGTATCTCTATTCCACCATCATATCGATGATCGACCACAAGGAGAACATTCTGCCGGCCTTGGAGCGATCGCTCAAAAAGATCGAAGACAGTACGATCGGCCAGGAGAGCGAGGATGATTTCGGCGGTCTGTTTTCAGACATCGATCTGGCATCTCCCAAACTGGGCAAAACCGCGGATGACAAGAACAAGTTGATCAGTGATGTTCTTGTGGCCCTGAATGGCATTGATTTCGGATTGAAGGATGCACAGGAGATCGACATTCTGGGCGACGCATACGAATACATGATTGGCCAGTTTGCAGCCGGAGCCGGCAAAAAGGCGGGAGAATTTTACACGCCGCAGGAGGTCAGCCAGATTCTCGCCGAGATCGTCATCACAGGCAAACAACGGTTGAAAACCGTCTATGACCCGACTTGCGGCAGCGGCTCGCTTCTGCTCCGTACGGCCCGAAGCGGGCAGGCAGACGAGATTTTCGGACAAGAGAAAAATCCGACCACCTTCAACCTTTGCCGCATGAATATGCTGTTGCATGGCATCAAGTATAACGATTTCGACATCCGCAACGGGGATACGCTCGAAGCAGACGAATTCGGAGATCGGCAATTTGACGCCGTGGTTGCCAACCCTCCGTTTTCAGCAGACTGGAGTGCTGCGGCAAAATTCAACAACGACGATCGTTTCAGTAAAGCCGGTGTGCTCGCCCCCAAATCGAAAGCCGACTATGCTTTCATCCTGCATATGCTTTACCACCTCAACGATGGCGGCACGATGGCTTGCGTAGCGCCACACGGTGTATTGTTCCGCGGTGCTGCCGAGGGCAAAATCCGGCGTTACCTGATTGAAAAGAAAAACTACATTGACGCAATTATCGGGCTTCCGGCCAATATCTTCTACGGGACAAGCATTCCGACCTGCATTCTCGTGATGAAGAAATGCCGCAAACAAGACGATAACATCCTTTTTATCGATGCTTCACGCGAATTCGAGAAAGTCAAAACGCAAAACAAGCTACGCGCGGAACATATCAACAAAATCGTAGAGACCTATCGCAATCGCTCGGAGGTCGAAAAATACAGCCATTGCGCGACTTTACAGGAAATCGCCGAAAACGATTATAACCTCAACATTCCGCGCTACGTTGATACGTTCGAGGAGGAAGAGCCGATCGACATTCACGCCGTAATGGCGGAAATTAAGGAGCTGGAAGCAAAACGTGCCGACTTGGACAAGCAAATCGAAGTATATCTCAAAGAGTTGGGAATTGTCGAATAAATTTCGGCCGTCCTTAATCCTAAATTTTCAAGTAACTATATGACCAAGATAAAGACCAACAAGAATAACACGAATAATGTTCCCCCTTTGAGATTCCCGGAGTTTTCCGGAGAGTGGACTAAATACAAAGTTTCAAAACTGTTGGACTTCTATTCAACAAATTCATTGAGCTGGGAGCAATTGGAATATGATACAAATGCGATTCAAAACCTCCATTATGGCCTTATACATGTTGGCCTGCCCACTATGGTAGATTTGAACCAAAACAAATTGCCAAATATCAAGGAGGGGAGTACACTCAAAAACTACGAATTGTGTAAAGAAGGGGATGTTGCCTTTGCTGATGCTTCGGAAGATACAAATGAGGTTGCTAAAACTGTTGAGTTTTTTAATCTTGATGGGAAAGAAGTTGTCTGCGGATTACATACTATCCATGGACGTGATAATAATGGGCTTACGATTGTTGGGTTCAAAGGATATGCATTCGCTTCAACCGCATTTCATAATCAAGTCAGACGCATAGCTCAAGGAACAAAAATCTACTCAATAAGCACCAAGAACTTTTCAGAGTGCTATATTGGCGTACCAGGTAAAGCAGAACAAATAAAGGTAGCCACTTTGTTACGTCTTATCGATGCTCGTATCGCCACCCAAAACAAAATCATTGAGGATCTGGAACAACTAAAGAGTGCGCTAACGGATCAATTATATAGTGGTCAATTACGATTTCATGAGTTTGCAGACGATTGGGGTGTTTCTACATTCGGGTATCTAACGGAACATTTCAGTCATCGCAATCGGAACTCCAAACACTATCCAGTATTTTCAGTTACCAAAGATACAGGTTTTATTCCTCAAGAAGAGCAATTTGAAAGTAGAGAGATTGCTGGAGATGACATTAGCTCATATAAAATCATTCGGCAGGGCGAATTTGCTTATAATCCGGCTCGGATCAATGTGGGTTCAATTGCTCGCTATGACAATGAGACCCCGTGTTTGATTAGTTCTCTATATGTTTGTATCAAACCTGCCGCTGATATTGACTCCGATTGGCTGTTATATTTGCTTAAATCGAAGAGAGCTATATTCTATTACAATTTGTATGGTGAAGGAGGTGTAAGGATTTATTTATTTTATCCCAATTTTTCCCGTATTAAAGTAAAAGTCCCATCAATTCAAGAACAACATAGAATAGCTGCTCTTTTAAAATATATTGCTGACAAGATACTACAAGAGAAAAAGTTAAAAGATCTATATATGGCTCAAAAACAATTCTTATTGCAACGCTTGTTTATATAAACATTTGATTAAGTAAATATTGTTTTTGCCTTTGATATGCAGACTGAAGTTGTCGAGCATTGTGGATTTGTTTATCTATACTTTGAAGGATTTCTGCAATCTTATGTTGTATAACAAGGCAAGGTACGACGATATGTAAAGGTTCTATTTCAGAAATATAATGCCGCTTATGCTCTTCAGAAATGAGATTAAGAAAAAGTAAATATTCATATCACTCGTGTCCGGTAAAATTCCGGACTAGTTATTAAAAAGTTTAACAATTAAAACAAAGTAGGTTCGGTAGAACCATCCAGTTCATTGACAATATTGCAGTTAGGTTTTGCAAAGAGGTCTTTTAGGCAGATAGTTTCTGTAAGTGAGATGCTTACAAGTTGGAGCATCTCGTAGATTGACCGTTCGATACTCATCTTTTTCTGCACAATCGCTATCATACAATAGGTGGTTATGGCAGTGTAAATTTGGATTCTTACGGCATTCTCGGTCTCGCCCCAGAATTTTTTAATCTTCAGATGCTGCTTCAGCCACTTGAAGAACAGCTCTATCTGCCATCTGTTGTGATACAGTTCCGCCACTTTCAATGAGTTGATGTCCAGGGCATTGGTAAAGAAGATGAACTTCCTGTCCGATTCGGAGTCAAGGTAGATGATTCGCCTTATCTTCTCCGGATATTTGCTCATTGTCAGCTGTCCGTCCATATATCCTATGGCATCGGAGAGCACACCGGACGGCAGCCTGCGCTTCCACCTCATCGGCCTGAAGTCGTTGTTCTTCTTGCCCCTGACCACGAAGTATGCCCCGACACTGTTTATGGTGAAGAGCCTTCCGAAGTCATTGTATGCGCGGTCGAAGATGTAGAACGAGTTCTCCTCGTATGGAATGGCATCCATCGCTTTTGTATCATGCAGTCTGGCGGGCGTGATATGGAAGAACGTCGGTATCTGGGTCTCAATATCATAAAGTGTATGTATCTTGACTCCTCCTTTCTTCTTCCGGAACAAAGCCCACTCAAAGACGCTTAGACACAGGTCAATCGTAGTGGAGTCAAAGGCATACACCTTTCCTCCGAGCTTGAATATCTCGACCGCCCGACACTTCTGGGCTTCTGCCATAACTCTGTAGGCGAACTCCTCGAAGATACGATAATCGCGTTTGGTGTTGGCATCTGCAAGAGTGCTTTTAGAGGCGTATTTCCCGAAGCCAAGATGAAAAGCCTTGTTTGCGTGCGCCTGTGTCGCAAGAACTAAGTCTCTGAGGCTCTCACGGTTGGACAGCTGCCCGAACATCATGACTGCCAGCTGATTCCAGCAGGTGAAAGACTTGACATACCGATTTCCATTGTATTTGTTTGATATTCTTAAAAATACATCCTTATCAAGGAAATCTAAAAGCTGTGAGAACACGTATTTTCCTTTATTCATGTGCCATTCTACGATAGTCTGGCAAAGATAAATTCAAATCGGCGCGCTCGTCCCATCCTTGTAATTACCTATACTTCAATATTTTCAAAGAACTTTTGCGATTTTTTACCGGACACTAATGATCTACTGTTATAAGAAATGAAAATGAGCTGAATTTTTTAGTATATGCACCTTGTGATACTTCAAGCGTCATTTTTGATATTTCTATACTTTGAAATAAATTGTCTGATAATAAGTTCCAGTCCGATTCGTAAATCGTTTTCAGCACGTCCAATTCGCCTTGCAATTTTACTGTTCCTTCATAAGTTACACGAATCCTATTAAAATCATCCATCCGAATCGTGTATTCTTGCCAGGTTTCGTCTTTGCTTAACAACATACCATGGCCGGTAACCTTGACCTTACTAAGCGATAATCCTTTTCCTGATGATATTCTTGCGATTATCTCACGTTCTTTCGCTAAACTTATACTGTCGGCTATACGTTTGGCGGTAGCACTGCTGTCTGCTTGTCTTTTCAGTAGCTCTTGAGCCATCAGAATGCTATCCTTCTGGGCTTGTTCTCTTTGTCGTTGAATCTGTTCTCTTTGCTGTTGCGCATAGATATCAGCATCAATTCGTGCAAATCGTGTAAAAACATTATCATATAATCCATTAGCTCTTCGTTCAGAGACTATTTCAAAAGCCTGTTTATATTTTTTGTCTTTTCTTTTTTCCGAGATCGAAGATTTGTAACTGGCAAGAATATTCCCGTTAAGATCAATAAGTCCTATGAGTGAAATTGTACCACTTGTTTGTGTAGGTTTAATTAATACCCCTATAATAGGTACCGCACTTAAGGCAGAATGCGTGTTGTTTTTTTGCTTTTTGAGTATAACTTCCGCAATACCATCTTTGTTAAACCAGTTTGCTTTACCATATTGAGGCGAGATAAGCCAGTTGCCTTGCAGGTCTTTATATCCCCATTTTACAAGAGGATAAGGTAAAGTAGAATCTGCGGCCCCAGAATGGGCTGGTACTATTCTCGTTTCGTTTTGCAAATATTGTGAGTTGGGCAGAGCATTTTTCACAGTTATTGGAGTACGAAGTGGTGTGCAAGCGCCTAACATTAGAATACCGCAAGCAGCGAGTATCTTAAACGAGATCATATGTAATCAATTTTAAATTTTTCAACTCCAGTAAGAATCATTATTGGCTACGAAGCGTGGAACTGCAGCGCTATGTCTTTTGGCGGGCATAGAAAACCTTGCATGCAGATGTATATAGTAATAGTTATTAGTAGTCCATGTTAGAACGTGAGAATCACTATGCCATCTGTGTATGCATTATGAAAATTTCCTATGTTTCCGAATACTTGATGAGCACAGTACTCCCTTCCCATACGTCCGGAAATATCTCCTACCTAATACAAAAATAATTAAAAGCTATAATATCAGCAATTTATTCATGAATTATATTTCGTTCCGATTAAATGTAATGTTGTAATATTTCTACCTGCACCAAGACTCACCTCATGATGAGCAGTTCGTTGATTTTTAAGGATAATCTCTTCGGCAGTTATTTCTGACTAGTGCAATCCGGACGATGACATTGTCGATTCTGAACCGCTGTCTGTACTGCTCTGAAATCCGAAGAAAGTCTACCTCGCATTTTAACATTTTGCTATCAAGTAACACTTCTGTTTGCTCATCGAATTTGATTATGTGGCAAAGCGCGTTTCTGCCAATATTTCATAGAAATAATGGACCCACACTAATACTTTGTGAGCAATCGTTTGTAGAATAGATGGGCTTATCCTTGTTCTCTATTTCTATCGTTCGTATGGTATGTCTGTACTTCCATTAACTTTTGTCTATGATCATTTTGCATGATCATTATTTTATTTGCATAGTTTCCACGCTTTCGCTCTCTGCTACAATCTCATGTTTTTTAACTTTCCATGGAGCGGTCTGAGCGGGTTGTGCGGAAGGCCTGCGACGAGAGGTCGCAGTGCCGGCGGACGAGCACCTTGTCGGGCCGGCTGGGATTCTTCCTCCGCGGGATGGATTTGTACGACAAATTCGCGGATGAAATAATAATATTCCGGACTTTGACCTATTTTTGCGGCGATTCTCAGCGGCGGCCCGGTCGTGTCCCGGTCGGGATGACGGCGGCCGCTGCGTCATGAACTGCTTTCATTATGGAAAAGGTATCCTGGAAGGGTCACGGCTCGATGCTGCTGGCCAATGTCACGTGGGGGCTGATGTCCCCGATTGCGAAGATCGTCATGGCGGGCGGGCTCGTCACGCCGCTCGTGTTGAGCGATCTGCGGATTTTCGGCGCGATGGTCCTCTTCTGGATCGTTTCGCTCTTCCGCAAGCCCGAGCATGTGGCTTCGCGCGACATGCTCAAGCTCTTCGGGGCGTCGCTGCTGGCCATCGTCTTCAATCAGGGCTGCTTCATCTTCGGCGTGGGGATGACCTCGCCGGCCGATGCGTCGATCATCACGACCAGCATGCCGCTGTGGGCCATGCTGCTGGCCGCCTTCTTCCTTCGGGAGCCGATCACGGCCAAGAAGGTGCTCGGCATCGCCCTGGGAGCCGGCGGCGCCCTGCTGCTGATCGTCGGCAGCAACCGGGCGGCCGCCTCCGCGCCCGCCGGCGACGCTCCCGTGTGGGGCGATCTGCTGGTGCTGCTCGCGCAGTTGAGCTATGCGCTCTACATCGTGCTGTTCAAGAACTTCGTGAACCGCTACTCGCTCATCACGATCATGAAGTGGATGTTCACCTACGCCTTCATCTGTACGCTGCCCTTCTCCTACGACGACCTTGCGGCGACCGACTGGTCGCTGCTCGGCGGCCGGGCGCTGGCCGGCATCCTCTTCATCGTCGTCTGCGCGACCTTCATCAGCTACATGCTGATCGTCGTGGGACAGAAGAACCTGCGGCCGACGGTCGCCGGCATGTACAACTACGTGCAGCCGGTGGTCGCCTGCATCGTCACGGTCTGCCTCGGGCTCGACACCTTCAATGCGACGAAGCTGTTTGCCGTCGCACTGATCTTCGGCGGCGTCTACCTGGTGACGGCGAGCAAGAGCCGCGCGGAACTGGAGGCCTCGCCGGAGCCGGGCGACAAGTGATTCTGCCGTTGTCCGTCCGGAGTGCGGACGGATGGCGGGCAGCCGGTATGAAAAACCGCCGACGGGAGAGCGGAAGCTCTCCGGTCGGCGGTCTCTTTATGCCCGGCCGGTGACAGAAAAGGGACAGGGCCGCCGTTGGAAGGTACCGGCTCGCGTCGGAAGATGCGGCGCCTTGACATAGGCTGCGCAGCCCGGTGAGATTCCTGCGCTGTTCGTGTTCGTGCTCCTGCTGCCTGGCGACGGTGCTTGCTTTGGACGTTGGGTGTGAACCTTGTCGCAGATGCCCGAGGTAATGCAAAATGGATGGAGAGGGACCGAAATGCTGTTTCGGTCCCTCTCCATTTATGCGGTTTGAGTAAATGGCGGAGAACGGGTGCGCCCTGCCGCCGATTCGTCCCTTTGCTCCGTTGCGGGGCCCCTTTTCGGGTCTGATCCCGAGGTTCCCGGAGCCGGTTGTTATTTGCGGCGTTCGATCTCGTATTCCCGCTCGCCGCGGCTGTTGACCAGCGTGTAGTGCATGGTCCCTTCGTCGAACGAGAGCAGGCCGAACCCGGAGTTCTCCCCGGCGTACTGCGTCAGCGGGCCGCGCTGCGGGGCGCGCTGCTTCGAGGCCGAGGTGTTCACTACATAGTCGATGCTGTCCTGGCCGGTGCGGATGTGCTGGAACGTGTGGATATGGCCGCAGAAGTAGGCATCCACGCTGTTCCGGCGGAAGATCTCCTCCAGCCGTGCCCGCATGTCCTCCTGCTCGCAGTCGTCCTTCTCGTCGTAGGTGTACATCGGGTGGTGTCCCACGACGATCTTCCACTTCTCGTTCGAGGCGCACAGTACGCTGTCGATCCAGCGCACCTCCGTGTCGGGGTCGACGAGCTGCACGTCGGGATACTTCGCCTGCTCGGCGCGGTATTTCCCGATCAGCGGTGTCGTGTCGATGAAGACGAAGCGCACACGCTCCGAGTCGGCCACCTCGTCGTCCAGCGGTACGGAGAAGGTGTAGTAGCGGTCGGGCATGTTCCAGCGGCGGCTGACCTCCGTGTAGTCCATCATCGCCTGCGTGTTGCCGCGGTATTCGTGGTTGCCCAGCACGCCGTACCAGGGGCATTGGAGCTCGCCGTGCGAGTAGATACTCTCGAAATTGGACCACAGCAGCGGATCGCGGGTCGACTGGATTCCCTCGTAGTGGAACAGGTCACCGCACGAGATGACAAATTCCGGACCGAGTTCATCCGCGTAGACGCCCATCCATTCGCCGATGAGACGCTGGTCGTAGGAGCCGTTGCGGCCCGCGTCGGAGAGCATCAGAATGTTGAGTTCACCGTCGTAGGTCCCTTCGGCGGCTTTCTTTTCGGATTGTGTCGTTGCACAGGCCGCAAGGACCACGGCCAGCAGCGTGATGCTGATGATGCAGATGATGCCGATTTTGTTCATGTTGTTTATATGAGTAAGAGGTTTTTTCGCCGGATTGCTGCGGCAAATATAGGCAATAATCGGGCGGGAGGAACACCCCGCACCAAACTTAACGTAAATGTAACCGTTTTGCATAGAGACTGTTGCGCGAAGATAAAAATGCCGTAACTGGGGTGCCATACTTTTGCCGCAGCAAACCAATCCACATTTTATGAAGAAGAAACTTTACGCATTCGTTCTGTTTGTCTCGCTGGCCCTGGGGGCCCTTGCCCCTGTCTCTTATACACATCTCCGAGCCCACGAGACACTCGCTAATCTC
>ENA-UAML01000532-UAML01000532.1-human-gut-metagenome-genome-assembly--contig:-NODE-532-length-12221-cov-3.579566_pt1 | contig 12221 bp, 9 predicted proteins | sample MGYA00244211_ERZ654495 | MGnify/ENA primary metagenome ERZ654495 (study PRJEB26926, sample SAMN06164685) | human gut metagenome | biome: ENVO:00009003; feature: ENVO:2100002; material: ENVO:00002003... | reverse complement strand
CGAGATTAGCGAGTGTCTCGTGGGCTCGGAGATGTGTATAAGAGACAGGCAAAGGCTTCTTCGCGATCACCATCAAAAGTCACGATCCGCGCGACGTTTGATTCCACACCAGAGGGCAGCACTTTGACACGTTGCCCGACTTCCACGCGACCGGATGCCAGCGTTCCGGCGTAGCCACGAAAATCGAGATTCGGGCGGTTAACGTACTGCACCGGGAAGCGCATTGGCTGAGCATCCACCACTCGCTGGATCTCCACGGTTTCCAGCACTTCGAGCAGTGTAGGACCGCTGTACCACGGCATACTTTCACTTTGTGAAGCCACGTTGTCACCTTCCAGTGCGGAGAGCGGCACAAAGCGGATATCCAGATTCCCCGGCAGTTGCCCGGCAAAAGTCAGATAATCTTCACGAATACGTGTGAACGTCTCTTCACTGTAATCCACCAGATCCATTTTGTTGATCGCCACGACCAGATGTTTGATCCCCAACAGTGTGGAGATAAAACTGTGACGACGGGTTTGATCGAGCACGCCTTTACGGGCATCGATCAGTAAGATCGCCAGTTCACATGTCGATGCGCCAGTCGCCATATTGCGAGTGTACTGCTCGTGCCCTGGGGTGTCGGCGATAATAAATTTACGCTTCTCGGTAGAGAAATAGCGGTAGGCCACATCAATAGTAATGCCCTGTTCGCGCTCAGCTTGCAGGCCGTCCACCAGCAGTGCCAGATCCAGCTTTTCGCCCTGGGTGCCGTGACGCTTACTGTCGTTATGCAGCGATGAGAGCTGATCTTCGTAGATTTGGCGGGTATCGTGCAGCAGGCGACCAATCAGGGTACTTTTGCCGTCATCGACGCTACCACAGGTCAGAAAACGCAGCAGGCTTTTATGTTGTTGCGCAATCATCCAGGCTTCGACGCCGCCTTCATTAGCGATTTGTTGTGCAAGTGCGGTGTTCATCTTAAAAATACCCCTGACGTTTTTTCAGCTCCATAGACCCCGCCTGGTCGCGGTCAATCACGCGGCCCTGACGTTCACTGGTGGTGGAAACCAGCATCTCTTCGATGATCTCCGGCAGTGTTTGTGCATTTGACTCCACCGCACCGGTCAGCGGCCAGCAGCCCAGCGTACGGAAACGCACCATCCGTTTTTTAATCACTTCGCCCGGTTGCAGGTCGATACGGTTGTCATCAATCATCATCAACATACCGTCGCGTTCCAGAACCGGACGTTCCGCAGCGAGATACAGCGGCACAATGTCGATATTTTCCAGCCAGATGTATTGCCAGATATCCTGCTCGGTCCAGTTAGAGAGCGGGAAAACGCGGATGCTTTCGCCTTTGTTAATCTGCCCGTTATAGTTGTGCCACAGCTCCGGGCGCTGATTTTTCGGGTCCCAGCGATGGAAGCGATCACGGAAAGAGTAGATACGCTCTTTAGCACGGGATTTCTCTTCGTCGCGGCGCGCACCACCGAAGGCGGCATCAAAACCGTATTTATTCAGCGCCTGCTTCAGGCCTTCGGTCTTCATAATATCGGTATGTTTCGCGCTGCCGTGCACGAATGGATTAATCCCCATCGCCACGCCTTCCGGGTTTTTATGCACCAGCAGCTCGCAGCCGTAGGCTTTCGCCGTACGATCGCGGAACTCATACATCTCGCGGAATTTCCAGCCGGTATCGACATGCAGCAAGGGGAAAGGCAGCGTACCTGGATAAAACGCCTTGCGCGCCAAATGCAGCATGACGCTGGAATCTTTACCGATAGAGTAGAGCATCACCGGATTTGAGAATTCTGCCGCCACCTCGCGAATAATGTGGATGCTTTCCGCCTCCAGTTGCCGCAGGTGAGTAAGTCGTTTTTGATCCATAACCGTTCCTTTGCAATACCGCTATTTTCTTGCCATCAGATGTTTCGACTATAGGGAGCGTAAGAGAACGAATGAAATTACCAATTAGAATGAGTAGTTCCTTAACGGAATAACGATTTGGCAAAGCTAATATCAAAAAGTGCTTAAGGCACCGGATTTCGGGCGTTTAGGAAGATTTGAAATTGTTTTAGCGCAGCGGCAGTTTCATACTATGGCGGTAAAAAAATTTGCATGGTATTTAAGGACTCACTATGTTTTCCGCATTGCGCCACCGTACCGCTGCCCTGGCGCTCGGCGTATGCTTTATTCTCCCCGTACACGCCTCGTCACCTAAACCTGGCGATTTTGCTAATACCCAGGCACGACATATTGCTACTTTCTTTCCGGGACGCATGACCGGAACTCCAGCAGAAATGTTATCTGCCGATTATATTCGCCAACAGTTTCAGCAAATGGGTTATCGCAGTGATATTCGGACATTTAATAGTCGGTATATTTATACCGCCCGCGATAATCGTAAGAGCTGGCATAACGTGACGGGAAGTACGGTGATTGCCGCTCATGAAGGCAAAGCGCCGCAGCAGATCATCATTATGGCGCATCTGGATACTTACGCCCCGCTGAGCGATGCTGACGCCGATGCCAATCTCGGCGGGCTGACGTTACAAGGAATGGATGATAACGCCGCAGGTTTAGGTGTCATGCTGGAATTGGCAGAACGCCTGAAAAATACGCCTACCGAGTATGGTATTCGATTTGTGGCGACCAGCGGCGAAGAGGAAGGGAAATTAGGCGCTGAGAATTTACTCAAGCGGATGAGTGACACCGAAAAGAAAAATACGCTGCTGGTGATTAATCTCGATAACTTAATTGTTGGCGATAAATTGTATTTCAACAGCGGTGTAAAAACCCCTGAAGCAGTAAGGAAATTAACGCGCGACAGGGCGCTGGCAATTGCGCGCAGTCACGGAATAGCCGCAACGACCAATCCGGGTTTGAATAAAAATTATCCGAAAGGCACTGGGTGTTGTAATGACGCAGAAATATTCGACAAAGCGGGCATTGCTGTACTTTCGGTGGAAGCGACTAACTGGAATCTTGGGAATAAGGATGGTTATCAGCAACGCGCAAAAACAGCCGCATTCCCTGCGGGAAATAGCTGGCATGACGTAAGACTGGATAATCAACAGCATATTGATAAGGCACTTCCTGGAAGAATAGAACGTCGCTGCCGTGACGTTATGCGGATAATGCTACCGTTGGTGAAGGAGCTGGCGAAGGCGTCTTGATGGGTTTGAAAATGGGAGCTGGGAGTTCTACCGCAGGGGCGGGGAATTCTAAGTGATATCCATCATCGCATCCAGTGCGCCCGGTTTATCCCCGCTGATGCGGGGAACACACATGAATGTCGGTTCAGACCGTGTTTTTACCCGGTTTATCCCCGCTGGCGCGGGGAACACAGTGCTGGACCATTTCAAATTCACAATAGATTCGGTTTATCCCCGCTGGCGCGGGGAACACACGGATTGCGGTATATGCAGTGTCCAGATTCTCGGTTTATCCCCGCTGGCGCGGGGAACACTAAACCACCAGCCAGACCACCAATTACCACACCGGTTTATCCCCGCTGGCGCGGGGAACACAGCAACGCGTAAACCAGATCGCCGATCGTGGCCGGTTTATCCCCGCTGGCGCGGGGAACACGCCGCCACTATCAACCGCCATGCATAAAATCGGCGGTTTATCCCCGCTGGCGCGGGGAACACGTGCGCAGGTCGTCCTGCGACGGTTGCATCATCGGTTTATCCCCGCTGGCGCGGGGAACACACTAAGCATACATAACTGTTTTTAAACAAATTTATTCCGCATCAACAATCTACCAACTAAATTAAAACATTTCCTTATTTTTAAAGAACGGATAACTTATTGATTATCAACAGGAAGAAAAGAAACCAAACGCAACCCATCCAAATCCACCGGAATACGTCTATTTTCACCCCAGGTCTGAAATTCAAAACCTGACTCGGTATTGGTCGCCCAAGCCATCACTACATTTCCGCAACCTGCCAGTTGAGAGATTTGCTGCCAGATCATCTCCCGAATACGTTTGGATGTATCTCCGACATACACACCGGCACGCACTTCCAGTAGCCAGATAGCGAGCCGTCCACGTAAACGTGGAGGAACATTTTCCGTTACAACTACGATCATACTCATCCGCCGCGTCCTCGATGACCGCTATCGCCTAACGTTTCAGGTTCAGGGATGGCAGGCGGTAACATATCCGGCGCGGGTTGTGGTGGTTCAATTTCACCAGCGGCAAGCACTTCCTCAATTAACGGAATTAACTTGCCCGTTAATTTACTACTACGGAAAATATCGCGACAGGCCAACCTGACTTCTTTATCTGGTTCTGCGGGTTGCCTCGCTGCTATTTCAAATGCCTTTGGCACAACCAAATCAAATTTAATGATATCGGCTATGTCATAAACAAATGAAAGCGGTTTGCCGCTATGGATAAAACCAATAGCGGGCGCATATCCCGCAGCTAATACTGCAGCTTCAGAAATACCGTACAGGCATGATGTGGCAGCACTGATGCAACGATTGACAACATCGCCTTTTTCCCAGTCTTTAGGATCGTATTTGCGACCATTCCATTTCACACCATATTGTTTCGCCAGTAATGCATACGTCTGGCGAACGCGGGATCCCTCAATTCCCCGTAACTGCTCCACTGAACGGCGAGCTGGCGGTGGCTCACGAAAACGTAATTCATACATTTTGCGCACCACCTTCAGGCGTAGATCTTCCGTTAAAGCCAGCTTTGCCTGGTAGAGTAACTTATCAGCACGCGCCCCACCGGGTTGTCCGGAAGAGTAGACGCGAACACCCGCTTCACCGACCCAGACCAGTAGCGTCCCCACCGTGGCGGCCAGATGCACCGCCGCGTGGGAAACTCTCGTTCCCGGTTCGAGCATAATGCAGGCGACCGATCCCACCGGAATGTGCGTGCGGATCCCGGTTTTGTCGATCAGCACGAAAGCGCCGTCCAGTACGTCGATTTGACCGTACTGGAGGAAGATCATGGAGGTGCGATCTTTTAACGGGATCGGGCTCAGCGGTACAAACGTCACGCCTCTGCTCCAGGTTTGATCAGCATCAGACCACAACCGAACGCCCGGCTTTTGCCATACCCCTGACTGAGACGTTGCAGAAATAACCCAGGATCGGTGACCGTAAGCATCCCCGTATAATCCACACTACTGAACTGGATCAGTTGCCAGGAGTTTTCCCGCCGCAGTTGTTGTTGTCGGTAGGCATCAACCGAGGTATCCAGTAGTGTAAAACCACTTCTTTCCCCCTGCGCTGCCAGCCAGTCCAGCGCCGCCTGTTGTTGATGCAACCAGACATCACTTCCTTCCGCCTGTCCCCTCACCTGCCGTTTCGCCTCCATCAGCAGATCGTGGCGCTTGCCCGCTTTACAGATTGTTGGATTCGCCCGCAGGTTGAAACAAAGTTGTTGTCCGGTACTCAGCTCGGGCGTAAATGACCGGCATTCGATGGTGAAAGTTTCACTTTCCGCCGGGCGTTCCTGCGAGAGGACAAAAAAGCGAAACGCGCCCTGGAGTTCTTCCCGACGATAAAGAAATTGCCTTTCTTTGCCGCCAGGGAAGAGATCCCACAACCACTGATGCATCACATATTCACCGCGATCCACCAGATGCAGCAACTGCGCAGGCGAAAGCTGGCCGGTATGTAAGGTTATTCTTGAGAGGTACATGGTTCCTCCTTGCTGAGCCACGGCCCCTGATTGATGGTGCGTTCCCCAAACAGCCACTGCTGACGATTTAAAGGAACATCCCGGCGGCGTAATATTTTGCTTGCGACCAAACCATCGTGCTCCCCTTCCCACCAGCATTCATCCTGAAGTTTCGGGAGTGAGACTTTCAGTTCGCGGAAACGATCCTGATACTGTTGGTATGCGTTACGTAAGACATCAGACGCGTTGCCTTCGAGCAGTAACGGCGCAAGTGGTAACGCCAGCGGATGACTTTTTCGCCCCAGATAAAGCGGAAAAACCGGATGGCGTAAACCGTCCTGCAACTGTTCGAGGCTGTAAGGCGCATCGGGGGTTGTTGCCACCGCCACCATCCACCAGGCATCGGTGTAGTAGTCGCGCCGGGAGATAATCGCGCTCAAAAGCTCAGGGTCGCTCAACTCTTCGCGACGGCTGAAATAACGTGCTTTACGCACCTCTTTTGGCATCTGGACCGTGTGATAATCCCGTGCCCAGCGCGGGTTACGGCTGGCGCAAACCACCAGTGAATAGTGGCGATTAAACGCGTTTAAGCGTTCGGTATCATCACGCCGAATCCCTACCCCGGCAGCCAGTAGCCCCAGCAATGCTGAGCGCGAAGGAAGTTCATGGGTATGACGAACTTCACCTGGAGCATCGACACCCCAGGACGCCATCGGCCCATGAAGCTGAAAAATCAGATATTGGCTCATAAGCCGCCCCTTACGCGCAGATAAAGTCCAGCACGTCCTTCATGCTTCCCTGTTTGTTCATCACGTCAAAACTTGCGTAATCGGTCTTCTGTTCGTAGACCGTATTCATATTTTCGCGAAGAGTTGTAATACGCTGCACCGCCACCTCTAACTGACGGGTGCCATTAATGGGTTCATAGAAAGCTGCCGCCAGAGAACGCGGTTGATCGGTGCCTTTTTCTGCCAGCGCCCAGGAGGCGTAGGCACGGCTGGCAAAGCTGTTCTGTTTGCCGGTTGGGGAGACTTTAAGTGCGGCTTCCGTAAAGGCACGTATGGTCTGATTAGCTAACGCTTCGTCACCGCCAAGGTTTTCGACCAGCAGATCTTTATCAATGCAGATATAGGTGTAGAACAGTGCAGAACCGAATCCGGTTTCACCAAGATGCCCGGCACCGGCATCTTCAGAAGCCTGGCGCAAATCATCAACGGCGGTGAAAAAATCATCTTCGACAATCGTTTCACTGACACCAAATGCGTGCGCTACCTGGCAGGCGGCTTCAACATTAAACTCGGGTTTATTCGCCAGCATACGACCAAACATGGCAATATCTACCGCCATACGGTCTTTGCGTAACAACGCGAGATCTTCCTCTTTTGGCGCGCGCTTTTCTTCTGCAAGCTGATGGGCCAGCGCTTTTACGGCGTCAAATTCTGCCGGGCTGATATGGACTAACTGTTCAGTTTCGGCGTTAGTGAGCGGATCTTTTGGTTTTTTGTCGTTTTTAGCTTTCCCAAGATAATCTGCAATTTTTGCCGCCCATTCGATGGCTTTTTTCTCTTCGATTCCTTTCTCAATCAGGATAGTTGCCGCCTCACGCGCAATACGCCCACTGCGAATACCAATATGGCCCGCCAGTGCCTGTTCAAAAAGTGCAGAAGTGCGCCACGCACGTTTCAGACTTTGCGAGGAAACGCGCAGACGCGTTGCTCCACCCAGCACCACAGTTTTTGGCGCACCGGTATCATCACGGTTAAGGTTGGCAGCAGGGTAAGCGGTTAACAAATGAAGCTGAATAAATGTTGTCATGAGATAGTCCTTTATTGATTTTGTTCGTTATCGGCGTCGCCAGCCTGGTAATATTCCAGCGCCCAGCGGATACGGATAAATTCGGTTGGCCGCTGCTGGCGGCGGTGATGATTGAGCAGGTCGTCGCTCTCCTGGCACCAACGGAAGACCCCCTCTGCCAGAGAGTCAAGATTGACGGAACCGTTTAATAATCTGACTGCGCGGCGTAACTGGCGCAGTAATTCATCCGGTGTTTTTACTGCCGACAGACGAGTAAAACGCCCCTTTGACATTACCGCCGCCAGCTGCGCGGCAAAAGGCTGCCGTTCATCAATAGCTTTTACATTGGCGCTAACTGCGGCGACCAGCGCCAGTGCGGTAAAACGCCACTCTTGTGCTTCAATTTTCCACAAAGTGTGGGTCTGCATCAGCAGAGAACGAAACCCTTCTGACAAGCAAACATCATTAACCGTCGTACTACGCCGCAGACTGGCACGTTCGCCACGTTTCTCCTGCAATTCCTCGTGCCATTTGCGCAGCGTGGCTTTGTGCTCCTCTTTTACAATACTCATTCAGCAGCCTCCTGCTTTTTCTCCCTGGCGGCTTTAGCACTTTGCTTCTCCGCCGATGTTGTAAAATATTTCTTGCGCGCGGTCATGACGCGTTCCAGTTCAACGGGCTCATAAGGATTGGCGAATACACGCTCGTCAAAATCCTGACGTGCGAATAACCAAATTTCCTTATTCCATTTGCTGAGTAATTCATCCGCATCCTGACCTTCTTCAATTTGGCGCACTAACCACAGAAAGCGATGCTGAGTTTTGTTCCAGAAGTCGATATCCACAAAACTAAAATCACCCCTTGCACCTTTTGGATCGGAGAACCATGCTTCTTTCAATGCACTCCGTAACAGACTTAGAATCCGTGAAGCTGTTTGCGCAGCCAGCCGCAGCTTCGGTATCTGACCTTATTTTTTATCGAGCAGCAGCGGGAAATGGTGTTCGTACCAACAGCGCGCTTTCATGTTGTCGAAATCATAGCCAAATCCCCACAGGCCCACTTTTGCCTGCTTGAGACTGCTGGCATTGAAGAGTTTCACCACCAGCGCGGGAAGTTCCGTATTGTTTTCTGATTTACCCGTTTCGATAAGGCCTAACCAGTCACGCCAGATTAAACCGCCCGGTTGTGGTTTAACGGAGTAAAACTCGCCACCCTCTTTAAGTGGTACACGGTAAGGCGTTAAGGGATGCTGCCACATGGCATAATTCGCACCGTAATTTTTGGTCGTCATCAGGCTCAGGAGCGCGTCGCTCTGCTCACCGCAAATATCGCAGTTGCCGACTGTCGTGGTATTAAAATCAATACGAATACGGCGAGGCATTCCCCAGTACGCCTGGAGTTTATTGACCTGCTCATCGGTTACCACCGCACCGGCCAGTTCGCTGGTGCGCGTCGGGCCAAGCCAGGGGAAAACCAGATCGTCAAATTTTTTGGGTAGCGGTAAATCGGCTTCATCCTGCGGCATGACATTGATCCACAGTTTGCGCCACAAGGGAGTTTGTTGATTACCCTGATATTCCTGTAATTCAATCAGAGTGGTCATCGGCCCACCGCCGCGCAAACCGGTGCGATAGCCTTTGCCGCCTGATGGCGCATTTAACTGTAGGGAGAACAGAGCTAACGCGGAACAATGAGGGCATACGTGTTCAGTCACGCCACGCTTAATAAAGTGGTCTTTATTAAACTTCGTTGTTTGAGCGCCGGGAATCTCAGGCAGTAGCGAAGCGACCTGAACTTTATCTCCCTTGAGCGCCTCGAAATCCTGCATAAATGAAGGGGAATCTGCCCCAAACTGGAAAGCGTGTTCTAAGGACAGCAATGCTTCCCGTAGCTTTTCAGCCTCCAGTCCGTCTTGCCAGATATCATCCCAACGACCGTGATTTTTGGGCGCGAAGCTGGTTTGTAGTAGCCCCAGCAAAAACTGCCAGGCCGCACCCTGGAGATCTGCCCGCGGCGCAGCGATATCGACAACATTTTCATCAGCCAGATCGACTGGTGCCAGCTTGCCTGTCGTTCCGTCTTTAAAACGAACAGGCAACCACGGGGTTGTCAGAAGTGAAAACGAGTTCATACGCATCCTCTCGTAAAAAAGACCATCCCAGGTCGGTTGTCCATCTTTCCATCCTTTTCGGTGTATCAACTATTCAGAGAGTCCTGTCGCAGACATCTCAACCAACCTTGCCAATCAATCCTTCCGTAGCCGAATACCCGCAACTTTCGTCATCGTTGACTAAAATCACGTTTGCCATCTCCGGATCTTGTCGCTGTTCAATGCACCACAGCCTGAACGCCTCTCCCTCCAGTAAAGAAAACTCATCCCGATGTTTTTTCCACCAGCTTCGGCGCACTCTGACAACGCTCATTTCCCATGCGTGAGCACCGGTGGCATAAGGCTTCACCACACCGTCAATACAGGTAGCCAGCCACAGGGAAACAGACTCCTCAGCCAGACGTGTCGACAGTTTTTCCGGGAGGTAATCGTTGATATTGGCGGCATAGCCGGGCCTGAAGTTCAGCACAAACTTTTTAGCCATTGCGCGATCACAGTAATATTTGCCCACTTGCTCCTGCTCGCTGCGGGCAAATCCTTCCGGCATTACCACGTCCTCACCGTAGACGGATTCAATAAGAAGCCGGGCTGCGTGTGGCATCTGAATAGCACCTTGCTCACGCAGCACACGCTGCGTCAGCCAGATTCGCCCATGATCGGGATAGACAAATGCACTGTTACGCATGGCACTGCCAAACCATTCGTCGCCAGGAGAGTCGTCCCAGACGGGAGCCAGAATCAGCAATTCAGGGGGGGAACGCTCGTCCTTTCCGTCACGCTTTAACTGACCATTAATATCGCGGATATGCCGCTGTAATCGTCCTGCTCGCTGAATCAGCAAATCAACAGGGGCCAGGTCGGAGATCATTTCGTCCAGGTCAATATCCACGCTTTGCTTAATTACTTGTGTACAAACAATGACTTGCGACGCTCTCTGTAAACTACAATATTTACCAAAGCGTGCCAGCGTTTCCGTTTCAATTCGCTGGCGATCGCTAAAAGCAAAGCGGCTATGAAAAAGTGAAAGGCTGGAAGCAGGAATGACGCCGCGGGCAAGCAGCTGACGATGAACCTTAATAGCGTCATCGACAGAATTCCGGATCCAGGCGATGCATTTCCCCTGACTTACCGCCGATTCGATACGCGCAATACACTCTTGTTCACTATGAAGCCAACCCACGCTGACGCTACGCTCAACGTCTTTGCGCGTCGCTACCCGGTGTGAGTTCACATCGGATTTCGTGACATGCGTCAGCCAGGGGTAATCATCCTTTTCCAGGAACGGAGCTTCTTGCTGGCCCTCTGTACCCCGCGCAAAGGCAGCGACGAGTTTGTCGCGCTGCTGTTGAGATAACGTGGCAGAAAGCAAAATAACGCTGTTTCCGCCACGCGCCTGCCGCTCGATCAACCCTTCAAGAATGCACGACATGTAAGCGTCACAGGCGTGGATCTCATCAGCCAGCAGGATTTTGTTACTCAGCCCCAGAAGCCGCAGATTATTATGTTTGAACGGCATCACCGCCATCATCGCCTGATCCAGCGTGCCGACGCCAATTTCAGCCAGCAACGCCTTCTTGTTACTGTCGGCAAACCAGGCCGCACATCCCTGACTGAACGTTTGTTCATCCGGTTCTTCTGACCCGACTAAATCACCAGACCAGAGTGATTCATTAAAGCGGTCCATTAATGTGCGGGCACTATGTGCCAGCACCAGGCTGGGGCGGGATTCTGGCGAATAGAAAGCAAGCCAGGTTTTGACCAGCCGATCGTACATGGCATTGGCCGTTGCCATTGTTGGCAGACCAAAAAACAGCCCCTGAGCTTTCCCCGCAGCTATCAACCTGTGCGCCAGGATAAGCGCCGCTTCTGTTTTACCTGCGCCAGTCACATCTTCCAGAATAAATAACTGCGGTCCTTGCTGGCTGATATCCAGATCCAGCACCTTTTGCTGTAACGGTGTCGGATTCTCAATAAAAGGAAACAGCGTATTAATTCCGTTGAAAGGCGCGACTTTTGCTTTTAGAGGAAAGACGGTTAAGGCGTTTTGAGCCTGAATTAAAGTTTTCTGCCAGTAACCTTTAATATCCATTGGATGTGCGACGCGTGGAAAAAATCGCGTTGACGAACCCGTCCAGTCTGCGAGCACGACGGTTGCAGAGATATACCAGGAAAGGTGTTTTATAAGTTCAATGCCCTCATCATCATCCCAGAATGCGGGGATCTCTATGAGCGGAAACAGTGGTTTGATTTCAAGGAGAAAATCTCGTGCTGCAGCTTTGTCTTCAGGCAGAAAATTATCCAATTCATCCATACGATCAGGGGGCCGACCATGATGCCCTGTCGTCACGGGCATCCACATTTCTATCACTCGCCTAAGTTTGCGCGGAGAGAGCGAAGATGAAGGAAGTAACTCCTGACATTCACTTAAATAATGATTCCACAACCAGTAGCCCAGCGTTGAATGAGAGATTTTTTCGTAATTTTTTCTGGCACCTTCCTGAATCTTGAGTTCAGGGGGCAGGTAAAGTTGTTGAAAAGAGCGGGCAAATTTTCCAATATCGTGCCAGCACAGCAACCAGGCGAAAAATTGAGCCGCCTGTTCCTTGTCAGAAATCCCTAATTGACGAAAATAATCAGCCAGCCCGAAGCAATTTCTTTTAACCATTAAATAGCCCATCGCGGCTA
>ENA-UAML01000520-UAML01000520.1-human-gut-metagenome-genome-assembly--contig:-NODE-520-length-12352-cov-5.759697_pt1 | contig 12352 bp, 7 predicted proteins | sample MGYA00244211_ERZ654495 | MGnify/ENA primary metagenome ERZ654495 (study PRJEB26926, sample SAMN06164685) | human gut metagenome | biome: ENVO:00009003; feature: ENVO:2100002; material: ENVO:00002003... | reverse complement strand
CGGCAGCGTCAGATGTGTATAAGAGACAGCATATACAAACTTTCTCCACACACAGTAACCATTCACCTAAATCTCGCCAAACATCAACTGGAAATAAAAACAATGGTTCAACATACCTCACTCTATACTCAAACTGACAGAAAAGCCGTTCAACACCTAATACTATTTGCTCCAACATCCAAGAAGTCCGAGAGCGAAACAAAGAATTCTCGTCATAGAAACGAAATAGAAAATAATCTCCTACCCACAATAAGAACTGAAATGTACCCATATAAGGCACTTTCATCTCTTGCCACAAAGCTATCAAGAATTCATCCACATCTGTAAGTTGTTCATCCACATCCATCTCTATCAAAGACTTTTGAGCTAAACATTCTATCAAACATCCCCATTTGGCAAGCCTAATCCCATTTTGATCTGTAAACACTTTTTGTTGTATTTGCTCCAGCAAATTAAAGTTCTCTCCCTCCATTTGCTTTTTGCCTCCCACATAAGTATCACTCAAAAATCCGGAAAGGCAAAGTGTAAATTGTTTATCCAGCAATAAATCTAAATCCGGATATTGTATCTTATACTGATTCCAGACCAAAGAATTGTTAGGATAAAAGCACCACAAATCTTCTCCGAAAGGGAACTGTTTAGGATGGACTGACGGATTTTGATTCAAGAAAAGTAAAAAATGAGTATCGACCCTTTCCTGTATTTCAACCATATTCTCAATATCAAACGAAAAAGTGACTTTGATATGTTCTCCTTGTTGTTCAGAGAAATAAGCCACAAAATAATGAAACAAACTTTGGAACTCACGATAGAATGAGACAACCTCAGTCAAGAGGCTTCCCCACGCTTTTCGAGAATAAAAAACAGAAAAACAACACCACGCTTTTCCTCCCATCAACGTATAATTCTGTTTCATATTATGCCAAGAGTATTTTATTAGTATAATCAAAATTCCGATATACAATCCCTTGTCCGAACCCATTCGGATTTACCGTTTTACAATCATTATCCATTTTTTTCATCTTCAGATAGTTTATAGCCTCTGTTACACCCATGACAATTACCACTATCAGATTCGCATCTTTAACTTTATAATATTGATGATTAAAATCATACAAACAATTAGATTTGTTTCTAAGTATCATTTCCTCATCTTTAAAATTCAGTCGAATTCCGTTCTCCATCTCATCCCATATTCCTTCTTTCCATTCTCCTTTTATCACAAGTCGATATTTATCCCCTATACATTGTTTTAGCATGTCTGATTCATCCGGATGATTATAATTCATTGCAATATTGTTCTGTATCACTCCTATGCCAAAACGTTGTCCTTTATACAACATCAATACTCTCGTAGAGTAGGGATTTATATAATCCAGATAGACACTCTGCAACTTCTTCAACAAAAACTCTTGTGCTATCCGCTCTTCATCTGCATGCATCAAAACATTATAAAATTCCTTCTGATTAAAAATTTCCTGCACAAGCCCTCTACACAACAAACGATTGAAAAATTCAACATCTTCCAAACCATATCCTACAAACACTTCATTGTATCCTCTCGCCTCAACGAACTCCTTTCTTTCCAAGCAGACCCTTCCGAAAACATCACGATAACAAAGATTACTCGTATAAAATAGACGCTCTTTATTGTTAAATTCTTTTAACATAAACTCTGCAAACCCTCTACCTAAGTAATTATCTGCATCCAAATTGCATACTACTTCTCCTTCTGCCAATCTGAAAACCATATTCCTGCTATGGCTGCGTCGATAATAAGCTGGTTCAGTAGTCCTATAATAGACAAGAATACCCATCTCAATATATTTCATCATAGATTGAGCAATCCATTCTTCTAATCCATCTTGCGAATTATAATCCAGCACAACAAACTCGACCTCATCTACTAAGAAATTATCAAGAATATTCTTCTCCAAAGTTTCTTGTAAATGTTTAAGCCGATTCATACAAGTGATGCAAAATGAGATTTGTTTCATAGTGCTATATAGCCATTATTAATGAATAGTAAATCTACCGAATGCATAAGCTCCATCCAAACCTTTTATCTCAAGTAAAAAATCACCAACTAAGCCTTTCTGTAATTGTACTTTTCTCAATATTGGAGAGTCAATATTCTCAGTAGAAGAGTAAACAACATCCCCATTCTGAGAAATTACAATTTCAATCTCACCTATAGATTGATAGAACTCCAAGTCAATGGAGTGGTCATCATTCAAAAATGCTAAAAAAGGAGTCACTGGAGGAATAGAACGGTGACCATTCCCCGGACCATCCGGTAAATCAAAATCCTCATCCATGATGATTTCTACTCTTGAAGGAAAAGTTACTGACTTTCCATTCACTACATTTACCACAAAGAAGCAGTATAAACTTAACAAAATAAAAAATGATTTCATAGTATCTTTAGTTTTGAATGTAACAAAGATAGCCATTTAATCACTTCTTAGGGAAAGTACAAGTGGACAACACAAAAGAGAATAACAAACTATATATCAAGAAAATACTAAAAAAAAGCTACTAAGTTAGTGGACGAAAAGCAAGAAGTTCTTCTAATAAAGAGTTATAAATTCTTCCAATTTATCAGTAGTATCCAAATTTAAGCTCTCCCTCAATCTCCGTTTTTTCGTAAAAATAGAATTCATCTCGCAGTCAAAAGTAAACATCAACTCAGTGGTAGTGAAACCAACTTTAAGCAAAGCTATCAATATCAGGTTACCACTCGTTAATTTAAAATCTTTCTTTAACCGAGAAATCAAATTACCATATATCAAATCCATGTATTCAAGGAGCTGTTCTTTCTCTTGTTTGGTCATATTCTTCACAATCAGCTTTTCCTTCTTCAATTGATCCAAGAGATAAACACCATTTACACATACATTTTCACGTATTTTTTTATTCTCACTCTCCAACAGCAAAATCTTTTGATTCAATTTACCAACCTTCTCTCTATTTGTTTCCGCTGTTTCACCTGTTTTTTGTTTCAACACATCAAGTTCATAAACATATCGTTTAATCATGCACTCATTCTCCTTTATTACTTGCATATTTTTCCGGAACATCTCTTTGTATCTTTTTCTTAAAAGAAAATACAAAACAAGACATAATAGGATAATAAATAAAACGATTACCATCCCAAAATAAAACTGTATTTTCTTTTCGTGTTCAACTTGTTGCTTTTCTAAAAGAAGCTTTCCTTTTTCATATTTACGTTGCAAAGTCAAAATTTGAGATGCTTGTTTAGCATCCAGGTCAACGGACAACAACGAATCAGACTTCTCTTTGAAATAGAGAGCCATTGCATACTTTTTCTGCCTCTTTTCCAACAGATACAAATAGTGGTATGCCCCTGCCAGAGTACGAGGCCTTTCTGATTTCAAAGCTAAAGTAAAATATCTTTTTGCCTCATCCAACTTATTTTGATTTAAATAAATGTTCCCCAATGACATTGAACAGTGATGCATAGAATGCCTATCTTGTTCAGTCTCTACCGCAGTTTTCAACAAGATTATTGCATTTTCCAAATCTCCCTCATTTCTTTTTGCAATTCCTTTTACTTGTAACAAAGAAGGAGTTACTCGTTCAAAATCGATACATCCTTTCTTTTCTTCACACAAGGACAAAGCCCTATTGATGTAGTTATAAACACTGTCATATTGTTGTTCTACATAATAAATACGAGCAATATCCCGATAAGCATATATAACCCCTAAAGTATCGGCTGCCTTTTGAAAACAATATACCGAACTTTGATAATTATCAAGAGCATCTTTGTGTAGCTTTCTATCTGCATTCAAAATACCGATATACTCATATGCCAAGCCTTGTAGCTTATACTCTTCCGTTTTCTCCAATTTAGCCAAAGCATTCAAATAGGCTTGCATAGCCAGCGTATCATTCCCCTGCAAATCCATCACTTTGCCATAATAAAACAATGCCTTCCCCGCTTTCACGTTATCACCCCCATTCTTATAATAATCTACCGCCAACTTTATCAACGAATCCGACTGCATGCTATCCAGATAGTTCTTATCACGGGCTTGTGTCAACAGCAGCACATAGTCTGCCCGCTGCTTTCCACGAAGCTTCTCCGGATGAGGAATTTGCTCCAACAGCAGCAATGCACTGTCAGAATATACATCCATATACCTCTCTACCTTATCAAAAACATTGGATACGTTCTTCTCTACGCAAGAACCTAACAGTACACAAACGGACAAAAGTCCAAGATATAGCAGTTTTTTCATATGAACATGTTCTTTACCAGATTATCATTACGTATAACTCCTATGCCCACAGAATCCTTTTGGAGATAAATATTCACACCAGCCAACGGCAATCCTTTTTCCCCATCAGTCACAATGCCATTTGTCTACGCATTAGAAACAACTGCACAGCAGAATGTTATGAACAGTACTATACATCGCTTCATAATCCATGTATATATAATTAAACTTTGGATGAGAATAAGCTTTTTTACGGCCTCTCCCTTCAAAGATACAAAAAACCGCTTCAACAATGTACAAAAACAAGATAAATGTGGCAAACAAAACAAATAGCTCAGAGCTTGTTTCCCCTTACATAGGCTTCCTTTCCATTTTCTGTACGGAGTTATCAGCGCCTATCGGCCGTGATGCGCTCTGCCAACGGCCGTCAACCACTCGACTAACGACCGTCAACAAGGTGCTTCATAACCGTTGAACACCTATTATACTCATAGTTTCCCCATACTGTGCACCTATCTTATTCCTATTATGAGCCCAGCTGCAGTCTATCGGTAAACGGTCTTTTACGAAGTTAATACCGTGTTTACACGAAACGCTTATCGTGTAAACAAGATATTTGCAAAATGCTGCACATTCTATTAATACACTAACAAACAAGATATTAACTTACCTTCCGGCGTATTTCCGCTGTGGAAGCAAAAGTTGCTTCCACCTTTTTGAGTTGCTTCCACAGCACTTGTAATGCCGATGAATAAAGGGATGCAGGAAGTAGGTGGAAGTGTGGAAGCAGAAATGATAAAACTAAGCAGAGATAATTTTCCCTTAAAAGCAATAAAACTCCAGAATCTGCTGGAGCAAAGCATCCTGCTTTCCCGGACCTTTTTCCAACTCCACACTTTTCAGGTTATAGAGTTGTGCCAGCAAAGCTGACGACTGCTTCTCGCAAAGACGGGAATCATGTACCTGCTCCATCCAGCAGACGGTCTCTCCCCAAACATCTACCGAAAGATGTGACAAGACTTCTGTCGGGGCTCCCCCCTTCTCCACCTTACGGAAGATTTCGACCAAAGCACACAACAAGCTGGACATTATCTGTTTACAACGGGAATGGGAACGGGATTCCCGGTTTCTGAAACGTAGCAGGAAATAGTACCCCAGCCATAAATAAACGGTGGTGACTTCTGCATGGATTTTCTCTATCCTCTTCCAATGCGCAACCAAAGCAGCATCAATTTCTTCCAGAATCGCATCCGTATCATCTTCTATGTAGTATTTCTGCGCAAGACACTCTATCACGCACCCCCATTTCGCCATATCCACACACTCTTGCGTACGCCCCATCCATACATGGGCTTCCTCCAATATCCGGAATGCCTTTTCTCCACATTCCGGAGCATCATAAAACCGATACTGACGAAACAACAGAAGAGACTGACATAATAACTCATCCAAAGAGTACTCCGCACTTTCCATATTTAAAATTCAAGTATCCATTCAGGTAACAAAATCGAGCAAAAGTAATCATTTCCTAAGAAAATCACGCTGTTTCAGCACAAAAACCGGCAGGAAAAAGAAGATACCGATGACGGACATCACCAGTCCGCCAATGGTACCCGCCGCCAATGGAAACCAGAAAGCTTCCTTGTCCTCACCTATCATGAAAGGGATAAATCCCAGAATGGTAGAAACTACCGTGAGGAAAATAGGAACGACCTTCGCATTCCACGCCTTGACGTAGGCACGAAGAGCGGAAAGACGGGGGAAACGACGTCGGATGCTGTTGTACTCGTTCAGGATATAGATGCTGGCATTCACCGTGATGCCGCACAGCAGGACGAACGAGGCAAAACCGCCCTGGTCGAAGTTCAGCCGGAACCAATAGAAAGTAAGAAATACCCCGATATAAGAAACCGGAATCACAAAGATGATGGCAAGCGGCTGCTTCAGGGAGTTGAACAGAACGCTGGTCGTAAAGAAGATGATGGCTATCACCACCAGCAGAAGCAGGTATTGGCGGTTGTCCTTCTCGCCCCATGACCAACTGTTGCTGTCCGACTCGGCTGTATAACCCATCGGCAACAGTTTGTTGAACTCCTCCAGGTCACGTTTCTGTATCTTGTTGCCCATCTCATTGGAGCCGATATATTCGTATTGCAGGCAGAGGCGGTACTGCTGGTTTTCTTTGGCAATCTCCTGCGGCATCTGTCCCTTTTCCACAGTAGCCAGTTCGGAAAGTTTGTAATGCTTGCCGTTTCCTACTCCATAGGGAAAGAACTGCATTGCCCAGATGTCATATTCGGCAGACTGGCGGGAAGAGAGCTTGATTTTCTCCATCCCCTGCTCGGCCGCTACCGAACCAATCTCCAGATTCTTGCCAAAGATGGGGCGCACCGCAGAGAAAAGCACTTGCGCGTCGATGCCCTCTTGCGCCATGCGCTCCTTGTTCAGGTTGAAGTAGAATTCCTGATAGTCATCCTTCCACCAGGAGAACTCCGAATTGATGAGCACTTCCTTGATACGCCGGTGCGTCAGCAGCTTGGCCTTCAGCTTCTCCGCCCACTCATAGAGTTCGTCGTAGTTGTAGCCGTACATCCTGATGCGGTAGGAGCCGGCACTCTCGCGGACGTCATTACTGAACCCCTGGTCCTGCAATCCGTAGATGCCCCAGCTGCCGCCTCCCAGTTCCAGTGCCTTGCTTATCATATTGGCTTTCAGTGTATAGGGAAAACCGCTGTTCCGGGCTTCCTTCTTGAAATAAATCTGCATACTGGCACGCCGGGGGCTGTAGATGGAAGTATGAAACTGCCTGATTTCCTTGAACCGGCTGAGGTAGGTCTCCATACGTTTCATCAAAGTGTTCATCTGCTCGAGGGTGCTGCCATTGGGAAGGTTGGCGTTGGCATAGAGCACCACCTCCTCATTACGGGTGAAGTAACTGCCTTCGTACACCTTCTGTATGAAAAGCCGCAAGCTGCCGCCCAGCGCCTTGTCCACAATGGGTTTCACCGACTCCTTATAGGTATCCGAACCGAATACCTTATTGTAAGCAGCTTCCCATTTTCCCCCTCCTTCCAGTTTGTCGGGCAACAGAAAAACGGGCAGACCGAAACCCAACAGTAACAGCAGGCATACAGCCCAGCGCCAACGGCACAGAAAACGGATGAGAGCAGAATAGCAGCAGGAGAAATAAACGGGGAAACGTCTGAAAATCCGTCCCAACCTTGTTTTGAATGTTTGCGTCAGCCCCGGCAAGACAAGACGCCTCTTCTTCCCCGTAATCCGCCTCACCAGTCCTATCTTCTCAATCATCGACGGAACAAAGAACAACGCCACCATCAAGGAAACAGCCAGATTGATGATCACTACCGCTGCAAAGTCCTGCAGGTTGAGCCGTATCTTCTCGTCAAGGAAGAAAATGATAACAAGCGCACCCATCGTAGTGAGGGTTGCCGCCAACACCGACAGGAAGGCCTTGAGATTACGCCGATGCAGAATGTGGTCGGTCATGACAATGGTGCTGTCTATCACCAGATTCAGCGAGACAGTGATACCCGCCAGCGAATAAAGCTGCATCTCAAGTCCGAAGAGGTAGTAGAAGATAAGTGCCACCGCTATATTTACAGCCAGGCTGGTAACTATCAGAAAAAGATATTTCAACTTACGAGTAATGAGCCATACAAATACAAGCAGGATGAGTACCGTCAAACCGGTACGGAAGTAAATCTTGTCCAGTTCTTCCCGTATGTACTCGGTCGCATCATAGCTGGTATGCACTTCATATCCGACAGGAAGTACCTGCCGAACAGCTTCCATCTCGTCCATCACGGCACGGTTCAGTTGCAACTGGTTGGCAGTTTCTTCCGCAGTAATGGATAGATAGACGGAATTCAGCCCATTGATGCGGTAATAGCTTTGCGGCTCCTCCTCCATACGGACAGCCGACACCAGTTCGTCCAAGCGGAGCAGTTTCCCGTCGGTAGCCGTCACGGTGATGGCAGCAGGATTAAAACCAAGGGAGTTGCTCTCCGGCACCAGTGCCAGGCGTATCCATTCCCGGCTACCGTTACCTGTATCCACATTGTGCGTACCCAGAAATTCCTTCCGGTAATGCCGCTGTACTGCCTCGCTGATGTCCGATAGGGTCACACCCAGCAAGCGCAACTGTTCACTGTCATATTCCAGTCTCCACTCCATGGGCGTGGCACCGCTGAGTTCCACCTTATAGATACCCGGAATATTTGCCAGCCGCGGCTTGATATGCTCCTCGGCATACTGCTGAATCAATATCGGAGTGGAAGGGGCATTCAGTGTGAAGGACATGAAGGGGCGTGAGGCGTTCTCGTCGGGCACTTTCATGTGAATGGTGGGATAGCTGACACCTTCGGGCAATTGGGGCCACGTCTGCCGGATGATGGTGGAAGCTTCGAAGCGGACTGCCTCGACATCGGCATGCTTGTCCAGCTCCACAGTAATGTTGCCGTAGCCGTTGCCCGAGGTGGAGTTCAGCCGCTTCACTCCGCGGATACGCGCCAGCATGGATTCCAGCTTGCTGGTCACTTCCATCTCCACCACCCGCGACGAAGTGCCAGGCATGCTGAAACCCACCGTGAAGCCGGGCAGGCTGCGTGACGGATTCAGCTTGACGGGGAGCAGCGGTATCAACGCCACCCCTACCAAAGCAAGGCAGACAAACGCCACTATGACGGTGAAGGAAGAAACTCGTTTCATCAGTTATTATAATCAAATTTTTCCGACAGCGAAAATCCGCTGGCAAAGTCGTGCAACGTCAGTTTCCGTATCTTGTAATAATTCAGCCAGTAGTCCTGCAAGGCGGAGATGTAATTGCGTTGCGCTTCCTGCTGGCGGTTCAGCGAGAGGGTCAGGCTGTTGATGTCTGCCTTGCCGATAATGAAGCGCTGGCGGGTTTCGTTATACGCCAGGATGGCAAGGTCGAGGGCCTCTTCGGCACTGGCGACGAGGGCTTGCTGGACGTTGAAGTCACTGACGGTCATGATAACCTCCTCCTCAATGCTGATTTCACTCTGCCGGGCAGAAGTCTTCACCACGTTCAGATTGTTCCTCGCCATGTTGTATTTGCCTTTCCTCACGCCCCAGTCCACCAGTGGAATGGAGACACTGACCGACACCATCTCCTGCTGCATGGGATGCCTGTATGCTTCACCGAATTTCTCTGCCACCTGGTTGAAGCCGACGCTGGCGTTGATGCTGGCATTGAAGCGCGATTCCTTCTTCGTCTTGTCTACTGTCTGCTCGGCTTCCAGCACTTCCTGACGAAGCCCCAGAAATTCCGGATTGTTGGCTTGAGCGGCCAGCAAAGCCTCATCAACCGGTATGGTCAGCGCCCTCGGACGTCCCGGAAGCGACACCCTGATATCCGTGTTCTTCTCCATATTCAGGAAAGATGCCAACGAAAACATGGCGCGCTTCAAGGCACTGGCGGCATTCTGCAAAGTATTGCGGGCGTTCACCACGTCGAGTTTCAGCGTCAGCAGGTCGGCACGGCTGATGGCGGCTATCTTCAGGCGCTGCATACCGATGCGGTAGAGGGTATCGGTGGAGACGGCATTGTCCTTGGCCAGGTCATATTCCGCCTGCGCCATGGCAAGCGCAAAGAAATAGGTAGTGGCCTGCTCGGATACTCGCTCTGCATTGTAAATATACTCCTTCTTCACCTTTTCGTACTTCAGCGGCTCAATCCTGCGTTCCCAACGGAAAGGATTGTAACCGACCAGACTCTGCGAGTAGCCCAAACGAACCGGAACACTGGTGAACTGGGTATACTTGTTTCCACCGAAGCTCCGCATATAGCCCAGCTCCGTATCCAGATAGAACGTACCGCCCGTCAAGTCGAAATTCTGTCTGACGGCAAGATTGCCGTATGCATAGAAGGATTGCTGGCTGCGATAGATGTCAAGGTCCTGTTCGGAGTCGTAACGCTTGGTGATATCGCGGTTGTACTGTGCCGGAGTCATGTTCAGCGTCAGGCTGGGAAGGCGGTTTGCCTTATAGGTGCGGTATTCCCAATAACCGGCCAGATACATGTTCTTGGTACGGAAGGCTTCCAGCGAACTGTCATTCGCCAGGGCAATGGTCTGCTGCAAATCGAGCGTTATCCGCTGTTGGGCAAAAGCGGAAAAGGCTCCCAGACTGAACAAAAGTATAAGACTTAATTTCTTCATGCTCTTTCTTTTCTATAAATAAACCAATATATCAACGGGATGATGAACAGACTGACCAGTGTTCCTACAGACATAGCCCCAATCATTGCTATGGAAAGCGGCTTCTGCAGCTCCGAGCCCATGTCGAACGAGAACAGCAGCGGAACCATAGCGAAAATGGTGGTGAGCGATGTCATGATGATGGGCCGGAGCCTTCTGCGCCCCGCCTCGTGGATGGCCTCGAGCAACGGCATACCAGCCCTCCGTAATTCATTAATGGCATCCAGCTTCAAGATGGAGTCGTTGATGATGATACCGCACGTCACAATCAGTCCGATGGCAGACATCAGGTTCAGGGTATGCCCGCATATCCACAACAGCAACAAGGCGAACGCCACATCTATCGGAATTTCCAGCAGCACGATGAGCGGCTGCACGAAGCTTTCGAACTGGGCGGCAAGAATGAAATACATCAGCAGGATAGAGATGAAAAGAATCACCACCAACTCGTCCAGCATCTGGCGGTTGGAGAAGAAACTGCCGGAGAAGGCCGTATCCCAGTCACCCGTGGCATCTGCCTCCCGCTTCACCTTTTCCATCAACTCCGGAGCATCGTCCACTTCATAGAAACGGAACGGTATATATTCACCGTTGCGTCCTGCCGTAATCGTTTTCAAATCCTCGGCCGGACGCACCTTTACCAGCTCCCGAAGCGGAATATGCTCCACTTCGCCCTTACTGTCCGGACGGGTCTGTATCAATGTCTGCTGCAGCACCTCGTTCACTGTCCGTTCCTCGCCCACAATGCTGATAGGCAGGTATTGCTGGTAGGAATGGAGCATAGCTACGCTGTTCTCCTTGAATACCGTCCGCAGCGTACGGTAAAGCTCGTCATACGAAACGTCATAGAGCAACAGCCTTTCCTGCAGGATGCTTATGTCAAGCTGGTTCTCGAAAGCGATGCCTACGGGCGCTGTCCCCGTAAGCTCCGCAAACTGTTGTTCCAGTCCGCGCAATTCTTCCGCCGCCGGCGCCTTCTCCTTATTGCGGGCATAAAGTTCCGCCACCACATCGGCCTCCCCGGTCACGAAAAGCTTCTCGAACACGGTTTCGGGTGGAGAAAAGGAGACTGTCGCCAACGGATATTCCCGTGTCAGCCACTCGACCGCCTGTTTCTGCAAGGGAGCAATCCCGTCAGGCGAGGAAGTCTTGAAATACAGTTCCGCCTCCGAAGAAGAGAGAGCCTGCTCACGGTTCAGCAGATAGTCCTGCTGGCCTATGGCAGCCGTCTGTTCCACAGTCTTGTCCAGCAACTGGCCGAACAGCACATTCACACGATGCCGGTTCTCGTCCACATGTATGTTTTCGTTCCATTCCACGTGGACTATCAGTTCATTCTGGTCTATCTGCGGCATACGCTCCTTGCCGACGGAATAGAACAGAAAGACACAAAGAGGAATAGAAACCACACAGAATATGATACTTACCGTCTTGTGGGAAAATACCCAGTCGATGCCCGCATCATAAAAACGGTCCAGCGTATGTTCCTTCAACGGATTGTTGATGCGGATGCGGGAGAACCACGACCTGCCGCGCAACCCCGTCCGGTAGACCAGCATATAGAGGACCGGCAGCAGCATGATACCCGTGAAGTAGGAAACCAGCAGCCCCACCGTAACAGAGAATGCCTGGTCATAGAAAAGCGCTCCCGCAATGCCGCTCATAAATATCAGCGGCACAAACACGGCAACCGTGGTCAGGGATGAGCTCAGCATCGGCGTCACCACCTCACCCGTACCCGTCACGCAAGCCCGCCGCAACGAATAGCCCCGTTCGCGATACTGCGAAATGTTCTCCGTCACAATGATGCTGCTGTCAATCATCATACCTGTCTCTTATACACATCTGACGCTGCCGACGAAGCTAGAA
>ENA-UAML01000491-UAML01000491.1-human-gut-metagenome-genome-assembly--contig:-NODE-491-length-12913-cov-3.626225_pt1 | contig 12913 bp, 11 predicted proteins | sample MGYA00244211_ERZ654495 | MGnify/ENA primary metagenome ERZ654495 (study PRJEB26926, sample SAMN06164685) | human gut metagenome | biome: ENVO:00009003; feature: ENVO:2100002; material: ENVO:00002003... | reverse complement strand
TACCTGAACTGGCTCTACAGCCCACAGGCGCAGACCATCATCACCGACTATTACTACCGTGTGAATAACCCGGAAGTCATGGACAAACTGAAAAACAAATTCCCGCAGACCGAGCTGTTCCGCGTGGAAGACAAATTTGGCTCCTGGCCGGAAGTGATGAAAACCCACTTCACCAGCGGCGGCGAGTTAGACAAGCTGTTAGCGGCGGGGCGTAATTAATGTTTGCAGTTTCATCAAGACGCGTGCTGCCGGGCTTTACCTTAAGCCTCGGCACCAGTCTGCTGTTTGTGTGCCTGATTTTGCTGCTGCCGCTCTCCGCGCTGGTGATGCAGCTGGCTCAGATGAGCTGGGCGCAGTACTGGGAGGTGATCACCAACCCGCAGGTAGTAGCGGCCTACAAAGTAACGCTGCTGTCAGCGTTTGTGGCATCGATTTTTAACGGCGTTTTTGGCCTGCTGATGGCGTGGATCTTAACCCGCTATCGCTTTCCGGGCCGCACGCTGCTTGATGCGCTGATGGATTTACCCTTTGCGCTGCCAACGGCAGTCGCCGGTTTAACGCTAGCCTCGCTCTTTTCTGTAAACGGTTTTTACGGTGAATGGCTGGCGAAGTTTGATATCAAAGTCACCTATACCTGGCTGGGGATTGCGGTGGCGATGGCCTTTACCAGCATTCCGTTTGTGGTACGTACCGTGCAGCCGGTGCTGGAAGAGTTAGGCCCGGAATATGAAGAAGCGGCGGAAACGCTTGGTGCAACGCGCTGGCAGAGTTTCTGCAAAGTGGTGCTGCCGGAGCTTTCTCCGGCGCTGGTGGCGGGCGTGGCGCTGTCGTTTACCCGTAGTCTTGGTGAATTTGGCGCGGTGATTTTTATCGCCGGAAATATCGCGTGGAAGACGGAAGTGACGTCGCTGATGATTTTTGTGCGCTTACAGGAGTTTGATTACCCGGCAGCGAGCGCGATTGCTTCGGTGATCCTCGCGGCATCTCTGCTGCTGCTGTTCTCAATTAACACTCTGCAAAGTCGCTTTGGTCGGCGTGTGGTAGGTCATTAATGGCGGAAGTTACCCAATTGAAGCGTTATGACGCGCGCCCGATTAACTGGGGCAAATGGTTTCTGATTGGCATCGGGATGCTGGTATCGGCGTTCATCCTGCTGGTGCCGATGATTTATATCTTCGTACAGGCGTTCAGCAAAGGGCTGATGCCGGTTTTACAGAATCTGGCCGATCCGGACATGCTACACGCCATCTGGCTGACGGTGATGATCGCGCTGATTGCCGTACCGGTAAACCTGGTGTTCGGCATTCTGCTGGCCTGGCTGGTGACGCGCTTTAACTTCCCTGGACGCCAGTTACTGCTGACGCTACTGGACATTCCGTTTGCCGTATCGCCGGTGGTTGCCGGTCTGGTGTATCTGCTGTTCTACGGCTCTAACGGCCCGCTGGGCGGTTGGCTGGATGAACATAATCTGCAAATTATGTTCTCCTGGCCGGGAATGGTGCTGGTCACCATCTTCGTGACGTGTCCGTTTGTGGTGCGCGAACTGGTGCCGGTGATGTTAAGCCAGGGCAGTCAGGAAGACGAGGCGGCGATTTTGCTTGGCGCGTCTGGCTGGCAGATGTTCCGTCGTGTCACATTGCCGAACATTCGCTGGGCGCTGCTTTATGGCGTGGTGTTGACCAACGCCCGCGCAATTGGCGAGTTTGGCGCGGTGTCGGTGGTTTCCGGCTCGATTCGCGGCGAAACCCTGTCGCTGCCGTTACAGATTGAATTGCTGGAGCAGGACTACAACACCGTCGGCTCCTTTACCGCTGCGGCACTGTTAACGCTGATGGCGATTATCACCCTGTTTTTAAAAAGTATGTTGCAGTGGCGCCTGGAGAATCAGGATAAACGCGCACAGCAGGAGGAACATCATGAGCATTGAGATTGCCAATATTAAGAAGTCGTTTGGTCGCACCCAGGTGCTGAACGATATCTCACTGGATATTCCTTCAGGTCAGATGGTCGCGTTGCTGGGGCCGTCCGGTTCCGGGAAAACCACGCTGCTGCGCATTATCGCCGGGCTGGAGCATCAAACCAGCGGGCATATTCGCTTCCACGGCACCGACGTCAGCCGCCTGCACGCGCGCGATCGCAAGGTCGGTTTCGTGTTCCAGCATTACGCGCTGTTCCGTCATATGACGGTGTTCGACAATATCGCTTTTGGCCTGACGGTGCTGCCACGTCGCGAGCGCCCGAATGCCGCAGCCATCAAAGCGAAAGTGACAAAATTGCTGGAGATGGTGCAGCTTGCTCATCTGGCAGATCGTTATCCGGCACAGCTTTCCGGCGGCCAGAAACAGCGCGTGGCGCTGGCGCGCGCGCTGGCTGTAGAACCGCAAATTCTGCTGCTTGATGAACCGTTTGGCGCGCTGGATGCGCAGGTGCGTAAAGAGCTGCGTCGCTGGCTGCGTCAACTGCATGAAGAGCTGAAATTCACCAGCGTGTTCGTGACCCACGACCAGGAAGAGGCGACCGAAGTAGCCGATCGTGTAGTGGTGATGAGTCAGGGGAATATTGAACAGGCTGATGCGCCGAATCAGGTATGGCGCGAACCAGCGACCCGTTTTGTACTCGAATTTATGGGCGAAGTGAACCGCCTGCAGGGAACCATTCGCGGCGGGCAGTTCCATGTTGGCGCGCATCGCTGGCCGCTGGGCTACACACCTGCGTATCAGGGTCCGGTGGATCTCTTCCTGCGCCCGTGGGAAGTGGATATCAGCCGCCGTACCAGTCTCGATTCGCCGCTGCCGGTACAGGTACTGGAAGCCAGCCCGAAAGGTCACTACACCCAATTAGTGGTGCAGCCGCTGGGGTGGTACAACGAACCGCTGACGGTCGTGATGCATGGCGACGATGCCCCGCAGCGTGGCGAGCGTTTATTCGTTGGTCTGCAACATGCGCGGCTGTATAACGGCGACGAGCGTATCGAAACCCGAGATGAGGAACTTGCTCTCGCACAAAGCGCCTGATAGGTTGAGTGAATGTTAAACGCCCGGAGGCGCTTCCCGCGATCCGGGCTTTTTAATGGCAAGGTTTGTAACCTGTAGACCTGATAAGACGCGCAAGCGTCGCATCAGGCAACACCACGTATGGATAGAGATCGTGAGTACATTAGAACAAACAATAGGCAATACGCCTCTGGTGAAGTTGCAGCGAATGGGGCCGGATAACGGCAGTGAAGTGTGGTTAAAACTGGAAGGCAATAACCCGGCAGGTTCGGTGAAAGATCGTGCGGCACTTTCGATGATCGTCGAGGCGGAAAAGCGCGGGGAAATTAAACCGGGTGATGTCTTAATCGAAGCCACCAGTGGTAACACCGGCATTGCGCTGGCAATGATTGCCGCGCTGAAAGGCTATCGCATGAAATTGCTGATGCCCGACAACATGAGCCAGGAACGCCGTGCGGCGATGCGTGCTTATGGTGCGGAACTGATTCTTGTCACCAAAGAGCAGGGCATGGAAGGTGCGCGCGATCTGGCGCTGGAGATGGCGAATCGTGGCGAAGGAAAGCTGCTCGATCAGTTTAATAATCCCGATAACCCTTACGCCCATTACACCACTACCGGGCCGGAAATCTGGCAGCAAACCGGCGGGCGCATTACCCATTTTGTCTCCAGCATGGGAACAACCGGCACTATCACCGGCGTTTCACGCTTTATGCGCGAACAATCCAAACCAGTAACGATTGTTGGCCTGCAGCCGGAAGAAGGCAGCAGTATTCCCGGCATTCGCCGCTGGCCTGCGGAATATCTGCCGGGGATTTTCAACGCTTCTCTGGTGGATGAGGTGCTGGATATTCATCAGCGCGATGCAGAAAACACCATGCGCGAACTGGCAGTGCGGGAAGGAATATTCTGTGGCGTCAGCTCCGGCGGCGCGGTTGCCGGAGCACTGCGGGTGGCAAAAGCTAACCCTGGTGCGGTGGTGGTAGCGATCATCTGCGATCGTGGCGATCGCTACCTTTCCACCGGGGTGTTTGGGGAAGAGCATTTTAGCCAGGGGGCGGGGATTTAAGATTATTGCGCAGGCACCGTTTTATCCGTCTGCGCAATTAGCGCATGTAAAAAAGGCTGTGCGTTCTCATCGCTCTTACCGGGGATCTTCACAATATACGGCTTCCCGGTAATCGATGACGACGAAGCAACCTTATCAATAAACTGCTCGGCAGTGTCAATGCGGTTACGGGTATTGCCCAGCTTCAGACGCAGATGAGAAACCGCTTCATCGCAGGTATGTTCATCACCGTTGCGCACAAATATCAAATCCTTTTTCTGTGCTAATCCCTCCAGCATGGCGTTGATGCGGGCTTCTTCATGGGCAGTAAACTTCGCGTAAGCGGGGAGTGTCATTAGTAGTGTAATGACCAGACAAATGATTTTCTTCATTGAATTACCTTATCCTTGTTTTGTGATAGCCGATTTGACTGCCAGAATCAGGTAAAGTTTCGGTTGGAATACGATGAGGATCATCGGCAAGGAGAAAAAATTAAATGAGTAGTTTGTTGTTGTTTAACGATAAGAGCAGGGCGCTGCAGGCGGATATCGTCGCCGTGCAGTCGCAGGTGGTTTACGGCAGCGTGGGCAACAGCATTGCCGTGCCTGCTATCAAACAGAACGGTCTGAATGTTTTTGCCGTGCCGACGGTATTGCTGAGCAATACGCCGCATTATGACACTTTCTACGGTGGTGCGATTCCGGATGAATGGTTTAGCGGTTATTTGCGTGCGCTTCATGAGCGTGATGCGCTGCGCCAGCTGCGCGCTGTAACCACGGGCTATATGGGAACGGCATCGCAAATCAAAATCCTTGCCGAGTGGCTGACTGCGCTACGCAAAGACCATCCTGACCTATTGATCATGGTCGATCCGGTGATTGGCGATATTGATAGCGGAATTTATGTCAAACCTGACCTTCCCGAGGCGTATCGACAATATTTACTGCCGCTGGCGCAGGGAATTACCCCCAATATCTTTGAGCTGGAAATCCTGACCGGTAAAAATTGCCGCGATCTCGACAGTGCCATTGCTGCCGCAAAAAGTCTGCTTTCAGACACATTAAAATGGGTGGTGATTACCAGCGCCTCCGGTAATGAAGAAAATCAGGAGATGCAGGTGGTGGTGGTCAGTGCCGACAGCGTGAATGTCATTTCCCATTCACGGGTAAAAACCGACCTGAAAGGGACTGGCGACCTGTTTTGTGCTCAGCTTATCAGTGGTTTGCTGAAAGGGAAGGCGTTAAACGATGCGGTGCACCGTTCGGGGGTGCGCGTACTGGAAGTGATGCGCTACACCCAGCAGCATGAGAGCGATGAATTGATTTTGCCGCCGCTGGCGGAAGCATAAAAAATGGCGCCGATGGGCGCCATTTTTCACTGCGGCAAGAATTACTTCTTGATGCGGATAACCGGGGTTTCACCCACGGTTACGCTACCGGACAGTTTGATCAGTTCTTTGATTTCGTCCATGTTGGAGATAACAACCGGAGTCAGGGTAGACTTGGCTTTCTCTTCCAGTAGCGGCAGATCAAATTCAATGACAGTATCGCCAACTTTCACGCGCTGACCTTCTTCAGCAATACGCTTGAAGCCTTCGCCTTTCAGTTCAACGGTGTCGATACCGAAGTGGACGAACAGTTCAACGCCGCTATCAGATTCGATAGAGAACGCGTGATTGGTTTCAAAGATTTTACCAATGGTACCGTCTACAGGCGCGACCATTTTGTTACCCGTTGGTTTGATAGCAATACCATCACCAACGATTTTTTCCGCAAAAACGACATCCGGCACGTCTTCGATATTGACGATCTCGCCAGAGAGCGGAGCAATGATCTCAATAGTTCCGGTATCCTTCTTGTCGTCGGAAACCAGAGATTTCAGTTTATCGAACAAACCCATGATCTTCTCCTAAGCAGTAAATTGGGCCGCATCTCGTGGATTAGCAGATTGTTTTTTCTTCAATGAACTTGTTAACCAGCGTCATTAACTCGTCCGTTGTCGGTTGAGCAAGAGCCTGCTCTGCTAACACCTTCGCATCTTCGAAGTTCGTGTTACGGATAATCTTCTTAATGCGCGGGATAGAAATGGCGCTCATAGAGAATTCGTCCAGACCCATCCCCAGCAACAGAAGTGTAGCACGTTCATCGCCAGCAAGCTCACCACACATGCCAGTCCATTTGCCTTCAGCATGAGAAGCATCAATAACTTGCTTGATCAAGTTCAGCACGGACGGTGACATTGGTTGGTAAAGGTGTGAAATCATATCATTACCACGGTCAACTGCCAGAGTGTACTGCGTTAAATCATTGGTGCCGATACTAAAGAAATCAACTTCTTTGGCTAAATGACGTGCAATTGTTGCGGCAGCCGGTGTTTCCACCATTACGCCGATTTCAATTGACTCGTCAAACGCTTTACCTTCGTCGCGCAGTTCCTGTTTGTAGATTTCGATCTCTTTGCGCAGTGCACGCACTTCTTCAACAGAGATGATCATCGGGAACATAATGCGCAATTTACCGAAAGCCGAGGCACGCAGGATAGCGCGGAGCTGATCGCGCAGGATCTCTTTACGATCCATCGCGATACGGATAGCGCGCCAGCCGAGGAACGGGTTCTCTTCTTTCGGGAAGTTCATGTATGGCAGCTCTTTGTCGCCGCCGATGTCCATGGTACGAACGATAACCGCTTGCGAGCCACACGCTTCAGCCACTGCTTTGTAAGCAGCAAACTGTTCTTCTTCAGTGGGCAGCGCGTCGCGGTCCATGAACAGGAACTCAGTACGATACAGACCAACGCCTTCAGCGCCGTTACGCTCTGCACCTTCAACGTCACGAACCGTACCAATGTTAGCGCATACTTCTACCTGGTGACCGTCCAGCGTAATAGCTGGCAGATCTTTCAGTTTAGCAAGCTCTGCTTTTTCAGAAGCCACTTGCTCCTGAACAGCGCGCATTTTATCAATAACTTCGTTGGTTGGATTGACGTAAACCTGATTATTTACGGCATCCAGAATCAGATAGTCGTCATTTTTCACCTGAGAGGTGACGCTACCGGTACCCACGATAGCAGGCAGTTCCAGAGAACGCGCCATGATAGAGGTGTGGGAAGTACGGCCACCCGCGTCGGTGATGAAACCCAGCACCTTCTTCAGGTTCAGCTGTGCGGTTTCGGACGGCGTCAGGTCAGCGGCAACCAGAATGACTTCATCCTGAATGGCGCTCAGGTCGATAATCTTCAGGCCCAGGATGTTGCGCAGCAGGCGCTTACCGATATCACGTACGTCAGCCGCACGTTCTTTCAGGTATTCATCATCCAGCTCTTCCAGGGCAGAAGCCTGACCTTCGATAACTTCATGAGCAGCTGCGTCAGCTGTCATGTGCTTATCTTTAATCAGGGCTATGATTTCCTGCTCCAGCTCCTCATCTTCGAGCAGCATAATATGCCCTTCAAAGATGGCTTCTTTTTCTTCACCGAACGTTTCACCAGCTTTCGTTTTGATCGTTTCCAGCTGGGCTGATGCCTTGGCACGACCGCTCAGAAAACGTTCAACTTCCTGATCAACCTGGTCGGCAGAAATTTTTTTCCGGTCAATGACAATTTCGTCTTCTTTCAGAAGCAGAGCTTTACCGAAAGCGATACCCGGGGATGCTAAAATGCCTGAAATCATAACCCTACCTTACTTGTGACTGATTTTTAAAAGAACCCGGGAAATTACTCGAGTTCCGCCATCAGTTTAACCAGATGTTCAACCGCTTTCTGCTCGTCTTCGCCTTCTGCGGAGATAGTCACAACGGTACCTTGAGTCAGGCCCAGAGTCTGCAGTTTAAACAGGCTTTTCGCGCTGGCGCTTTTGCCGTTGGAAGTCACAGTAATTTCAGAAGTGAAGCCCTTAGCTTCTTTTACAAACTGGGCAGCAGGGCGGGTGTGCAGACCGTTCGGAGCGGTAATGGTAACTTCTTGCTGGAACATTGTATTTCCCCAACTTATAGGTTTAGTGTTGTGGAACTAAAGTCTAGCCTGGCGGTTCGACTTTAGCCTGTATTGTTAGCGCCAGTTTTTAACAGACGCGACGCACGAAGAGCGCAATACAGTCCATTGCTGGCGGGTGTTGACCGCTGACGTTTCGTACGTCATTAAACATTATGCCGCTAAAGGAAGAATTGAACCAAATCATAAAATCGATTCAGCTTTGGCTTTTCCTGTAACGATTAATTTCGCGCATCAAAATAATTAGTCTGGTTAAATACCAGTTCCGACAGGCTGAATCAATGCCAGGAGGGGCGAAAGTTTGAAGCAGGCCACAAAAAAGCACCTAAAAAGGTGCTTTTTTACGCATTTTTAACAAGCTGGCATTACTGTTGCAGTTCTTTCTCAGTGAAGAGATCGGCAAACAATGCGGTGCTTAAATAACGCTCACCCGATGACGGTAGAATAACCACAATATTCTTGTTGGTAAAGCTTTCATCTTCTTGTAGTTTCAACGCCGCAGCAACAGCTGCTCCAGAAGAGATACCTGCAAGAATACCTTCTTCTTCCATCAGACGACGTGCGGTAGAAATCGCTTCTTCATTGGTGATGCCAATGACTTTATCGACCAGCTTGAGATCGAGGTTAGCTGGGATAAAACCAGCGCCAATACCCTGAATTTTATGCGGGCCAGGTTTAATCTCTTCACCAGCCAGTGCCTGGGCGATAACTGGAGAATCGGTTGGCTCAACGGCGACAGAGATAAGATCGGTCTTGCCTTTGGTGCCTTTAATGTAGCGGCTGACGCCAGTCAGCGTACCGCCAGTCCCAACGCCAGCAATAAATACATCAATCTGACCGTCGGTATCTTCCCAGATCTCCGGACCGGTGGTTTTTTCGTGAATTTCAGGGTTTGCCGGATTGCTGAATTGTTGCAGCAGCAGGTATTTCTCTGGATTGCTGGCGACAATTTCTTCTGCTTTTTGGATTGCGCCTTTCATGCCTTTAGCACCTTCCGTCAGCACCAGGTTTGCACCTAACGCTTTCAGCAGCTTGCGGCGTTCAATACTCATGGTTTCTGGCATGGTCAGGGTGAGTTTGTAACCGCGAGCGGCAGCTACATAGGCCAGTGCAATCCCGGTATTACCGCTGGTCGGTTCAACCAGTTCAACGCCTGGTTTCAGCACGCCGCGCTTTTCGGCATCCCAAATCATGTTGGCACCGATACGGCACTTAACGCTGAAGCTGGGGTTACGAGATTCCACCTTCGCCAGAATGCGTCCGTTACCGATGCGATTCAGGCGAACCAGCGGCGTGTGACCGATAGTCAGCGAGTTATCTTCAAAAATCTTACTCATGGCCTGTCCTTAACTGTATGAAATTGGGATACAACAGGTAGCATACCCGCTCAGAGAATATGCGGAAGTAAGGATTTAGCATATCTATATACAGAAGGGAAATAATGACATGCAAGATGGAATAAGGGGCGGCATAAGCCACCCCTGTTTCACACAAACGGTTTACAAAATAACCGGTAGATTGTTACCGCCACATCGCGTGTTTATCGCGATAGCAATCGACCCACATCGCCGTCGCGCCACAAACGGCAACGGGCATGATGAACAGATTAAGCAGCGGGATCATCGTAAACAGGCTGGTTAAAGCACCAAACTGCATATTGGTGATTTTGCGTGTGCGCAGGGCGGTGCGCATCTCTTTAAACGGCACTTTGTGGTTATCGAAGGGGTAATCGCAATACTGGATGGCTAACATCCAGGCGCTAAACAGGAACCACAGTACCGGCGCGACGGTTTGCCCAATACCAGGGATTAAGTAAAGAATTAGCAATACAATTGCGCGCGGCAGATACCAGGCAAATTTTTGCCATTCGCGTTTCATGATTCGCGGCACATCTTTCATGATACCGAAAATCCCGGTATCTGGCGGTGTAGCGCCAGTCAATCGTGCTTCCAGTTGTTCAGCCAATAAACCGTTAAACGGAGCGGCAATCCAGTTAGCAATCGTGGAGAAGAAATAGCCAAACACTAACAGCACAGAGATGACAGCTAGAGGCCACAACAGATAACTCAGCCATTGTAGCCAGTCCGGAACGTAACTCATGAGAGTCGGGATCCAGACATCGAGCTGTGTAAAGAGCCACCAGAATGCGCCCCCCATCAACAAAATATTGACCAGCAGCGGTAAAATAACGAAACGCCGAATCCCAGGTTGCGAGACGAGCTTCCAGCCTTGCGCAAAATAGTAAAAACCGCTGCGTGGGGCAGATGTGAATGATGAAACCATAATCAGGATGAGCTCCTTTTGACCAATCCCAGGAAAATTCTGCGTATTTTACCGGGTAATTGCGCAATGGACAGTTAGGATATGTTCGAAAAAACAGCAAAAAGCACGATTTCATCTATCTTTGTGCTGTGAAAGTTAATAGTGCACTTGCACTTGAGGTAATCGGCAAATACTCTTAGTGAGTAAATGTTTGCCGTGGTGGCAAGGTGTTAGAACAACAGAGAATATAATGATGCAGGATTTGCGTCTGATATTAATCATTGTTGGCGCGATCGCCATAATCGCTTTACTGGTACATGGTTTCTGGACCAGCCGTAAAGAACGATCTTCTATGTTCCGCGATCGGCCATTAAAACGAATGAAGTCAAAACGTGACGACGATTCTTATGACGAGGATGTCGAAGATGATGAGGGCGTTGGTGAGGTTCGTGTTCACCGCGTGAATCATGCCCCGGCTAACGCTCAGGAGCATGAGGCTGCTCGTCCGTCGCCGCAACACCAGTACCAACCGCCTTATGCGTCTGCGCAGCCGCGTCAACCGGTCCAGCAGCCGCCTGAAGCGCAGGTACCGCCGCAACATGCTCCGCGTCCAGCGCAGCCGGTGCAGCAGCCTGCCTATCAGCCGCAGCCTGAACAGCCGTTGCAGCAGCCAGTTTCGCCACAGGTCGCGCCAGCGCCGCAGCCTGTGCATTCAGCACCGCAACCGGCACAACAGGCTTTCCAGCCTGCAGAACCCGTAGCGGCACCACAGCCTGAGCCTGTAGCGGAACCGGCTCCAGTTATGGATAAACCGAAGCGCAAAGAAGCGGTGATTATCATGAACGTCGCGGCGCATCACGGTAGCGAGCTAAACGGTGAACTGCTTCTTAACAGCATTCAACAAGCGGGCTTCATTTTTGGCGATATGAATATTTACCATCGTCATCTTAGCCCGGATGGCAGCGGCCCGGCGTTATTCAGCCTGGCGAATATGGGGAAACCGGGAACCTTTGATCCTGAAATGAAGGATTTCACTACTCCGGGTGTCACCATCTTTATGCAGGTACCGTCTTACGGTGACGAGCTGCAGAACTTCAAGCTGATGCTGCAATCTGCGCAGCATATTGCCGATGAAGTGGGCGGTGTCGTGCTTGACGATCAGCGCCGTATGATGACTCCGCAGAAATTGCGCGAGTACCAGGACATCATCCGCGAAGTCAAAGACGCCAACGCCTGATACACTTAAGGCAAATTAACTCCTCTTCGAACCCCCGCTTGTCGGGGGTTTTTAGCATTGATGGTGCGATATGGAATCAATCGAACAACAACTGACAGAACTGCGAACGATGCTTCGCCATCATGAATATCTTTATCATGTGATGGATGCGCCGGAAATTCCCGACGCTGAATACGACAGGCTGATGCGCGAACTGCGCGAGCTGGAAACCATACATCCAGAACTGATTACGCCTGATTCGCCTACCCAACGTGTAGGTGCTGCGCCGCTGGCGGCTTTCAGCCAGATACGCCATGAAGTACCAATGCTGTCACTGGATAACGTTTTTGATGAAGAAAGCTTTCTTGCTTTCAACAAACGTGTGCAGGGCCGTCTGAAAAACAACGAGAAAGTCACCTGGTGCTGTGAGCTGAAGCTGGATGGCCTTGCCGTCAGTATTCTGTATGAAAATGGCGTTTTAGTCAGTGCCGCGACCCGTGGCGATGGCACCACCGGGGAAGATATCACGTCTAATGTGCGTACTATTCGCGCCATTCCGCTGAAGCTGCACGGAGAGAATATCCCGGCGCGTCTGGAAGTGCGTGGTGAAGTGTTCCTGCCGCAGGCGGGGTTCGAAAAGATTAACGAAGATGCGCGACGCACGGGCGGGAAAGTTTTTGCTAACCCACGTAATGCGGCAGCTGGTTCACTGCGTCAGCTTGATCCGCGTATTACAGCGAAGCGACCGCTCACTTTTTTCTGCTATGGCGTTGGTGTTCTGGAAGGTGGCGAGCTGCCGGATACTCATCTTGGCCGTTTACTGCAATTTAAAAAGTGGGGGTTGCCGGTCAGCGATCGGGTAACGCTTTGTGAATCGGCGGAAGAAGTGCTGGCGTTCTATCACAAAGTGGAAGAAGACCGCCCGACGCTGGGCTTTGATATCGACGGCGTGGTGATTAAGGTCAACTCACTGGAACAGCAGGAGCAGCTTGGCTTTGTCGCGCGTGCCCCGCGCTGGGCGGTAGCGTTTAAATTCCCGGCGCAGGAGCAGATGACCTTTGTGCGTGACGTCGAGTTTCAGGTTGGGCGTACTGGCGCGATTACGCCTGTTGCGCGTCTGGAACCTGTCCATGTTGCTGGCGTGCTGGTGAGTAACGCAACCTTACACAATGCGGATGAAATCGAACGTCTTGGTTTACGCATTGGCGATAAAGTGGTGATTCGCCGCGCTGGCGACGTGATCCCGCAGGTGGTTAACGTCGTGCTTTCTGAACGCCCGGAAGATACCCGTGAGGTTGTATTCCCAACGCATTGTCCGGTATGTGGTTCTGACGTTGAGCGTGTGGAAGGTGAAGCGGTTGCCCGCTGTACCTGTCTCTTATACACATCTGACGCTGCCGACGAAGCTAG
>ENA-UAML01000489-UAML01000489.1-human-gut-metagenome-genome-assembly--contig:-NODE-489-length-12929-cov-4.525788_pt1 | contig 12929 bp, 12 predicted proteins | sample MGYA00244211_ERZ654495 | MGnify/ENA primary metagenome ERZ654495 (study PRJEB26926, sample SAMN06164685) | human gut metagenome | biome: ENVO:00009003; feature: ENVO:2100002; material: ENVO:00002003... | reverse complement strand
TTCTAGCTTCGTCGGCAGCGTCAGATGTGTATAAGAGACAGCAGCACTGCCGCTTCTTCTGAGGCTGCTTCCGCTGCAGCAAAGCTGGACAAGGTGAAGGTCGCTGTCCCCAACGACACCACCAACGAGGCCCGCGCTCTGACCCTGCTGGAGAAGAACGGCTTCTTCAAGCTGAAGGCTGACGCCGGCCTGACCGCCACCAAGAACGACATCGAGGAGAACCCCCTGAACGTCACCGTCGATGAGGTCGAGGCTGCTCAGGTCCCCAACGTCCTGCAGGACGAGGACTACGCTGTCATCAACTCCAACTACGCCATCTCCGCTGGTCTGGACCCCATGACCGACGCTCTGGCAATGGAGGACGGCTCTTCTGCTTACGTCAATGTTCTGGTCTGCAAGGAGGGCAACGAGAACGAGCCCAAGATCAAGGCCCTCGTCGCCGCTCTGCAGAGCCAGCAGGTCAAGGACTTCATGGATGAGAACTACAAGGGCGCTGTCGTCTCCGTCGTCGAGACTCCGACCGATGGCTATGACGCTTCCATCGACTACGATGCACTGAACGGCGAGACCGTCAGCTGCGCTGCAACTCCCGCTCCCCACTGCGAGGTTCTGGAGGTCTGCAAGGACATTCTGGCCGCTAAGGGCATCACTCTGGACATTCAGGAGTACGACGACTATGTGATCCCCAACACCATCGTCGAGGACGGCCAGTGCGACACCAACTACTTCCAGCATCAGCCGTATCTGGACAACTTCAATGAGGAGAAGGGTACCCATCTGGTGACCGTCGCCGGCATCCACGTCGAGCCCATGGGCATCTACGGCGGCAAGCAGGACAGCCTGGCACCCATCGTGGGCTGAGCTTTACCAACTAAGGAGTAAATCGTGATCGAGATCAAACACCTTTCCAAGACCTTCCAGATGAAGGACGGCGCGGTGAATGCGCTGAAGAACATCGACCTGACCATCCCCGATGGCTCCATCTACGGCATCATCGGTATGTCGGGCGCGGGCAAATCCACGCTGGTGCGCTGCATCAATCTGCTGGAGCGCCCCACCGAGGGCAGTGTCGTCATCGACGGCACCGCGATGGAGACCCTATCCCCCGCAGCCCTGCGTGAGCGCCGCCGCGACATCACCATGATCTTCCAGCAGTTCAATCTGCTGATGCAGCGCAGCTGCCTGAAGAACATCTGCTTCCCGATGGAGCTTGCGGGCGTGAAGAAGGCCGATGCCGAAAAGCGCGCCAGGGAGCTGCTGGAAATGGTGGGCCTGCCCGATAAGGCCAACGCCTACCCGGCCCAGCTCTCCGGCGGCCAGAAACAGCGCATCGCCATTGCCCGTGCGCTGGCCACCAACCCCAAAGTCCTGCTCTGCGATGAGGCCACCAGTGCGCTGGACCCCAACACGACCCACGCCATCCTGACCCTCATCAAGGACATCAACAAGAAGCTGGGCATCACCGTGGTGGTCATCACCCACCAGATGAGCGTCGTGGAAGAGATCTGCGACTCCGTCGCCATTCTGGACGGCGGCGTGGTCGTGGAGCAGGGTGAGGTGCGCGAGATCTTTGCAAATCCCAAGACGGCTGCGGCCAGGCGCCTCGTCGCCCCCAACGGCGGCAGCGCAGCCCGCGACCTCTCGAGCTTTGCGCCCGACGATCATGTGGTCCGTGTTACGTTCAATGGTTCGTCCGCCGCAAAGCCGCTGGTGGCGAGCCTCGCTGCGGAGAAGGGCATCCTCGTGTCTGTGCTCAGCGCCGACACCCGCGATCTGAGCGGCCAGTGCTACGGCTCCATGCTGCTCAAACTTCCCCGCGATACCGAACAGGCAAAGCAGGCTGCGGCCTATATGCGCAGCCAGAATGGTGTGACCGTTGAGGAGGTGACCGGAGAATGAGCTTTGCAGATTATGGCTTCGCCATTTGGGAGACGTTCTACGTGACCGTCCTCTCCACGGCATTTTCTCTGGTTCTGGGCCTGCCGCTGGGCGTTCTGCTGGTGGCTGGCGATAAGGACGGCGTCCTGCCCCTGCCGGGCTGGCTGATGCACATCCTGAACATCGTCATCAACATCCTGCGCAGCGTGCCGTTCCTGATTTTGATGATCTGCGTCTTCCCGCTGACCCGTGCCATTGTGGGCACCACCGTCGGCACCAAGGCCACCATCGTTCCGCTGGTGGTCGCCGCCTTCCCCTTCGTGGCCCGTCTGGTGGAGACCAGTCTGCGTGAGCTGGACGAGGGCGTCGTGGAAGCTGCCCAGAGCATGGGCGCGACTCCCTTCCAGATCATCACCAAGGTCATGATCCCCGAGTGTCTGCCCGGCCTCATTTCCAGCATGACCACTGCCCTGACGACCATCCTCGGCTACTCGGCCATGTCCGGCGTCATCGGCGGCGGCGGTCTGGGCAAGATCGCTCTGTCCTACGGCTACTACCGCTACCAGACTAACATCATGATCGTCTGCGTCGTGCTGCTGGTGCTCATGGTGCAGGTGTTCCAGACTGTCGGTACCTTCTGGGCGACCAGGAGTGATAAGCGGCTGAGAAAGTAAGTTTCTGCTTCCTGCAGGGAATAAAATTTAACGAATCGATTCCCCGCAGGAGGCTCATGCTCCTGCGGGGAATTGTGCTATACAGACAAACCCAGTAAAGGAGTATGTTGCAATGAACCGTGATACCATCTGCGTGCAGGGCGGCTACACCCCCGGCAACGGCGAACCCCGCCAGATCCCCATCATCCAGTCCACTACGTTCAAGTACGCTACCAGCGAGGACATGGGCAAGCTGTTCGACCTCGAGGCCGACGGCTACTTCTACTCCCGCCTGCAGAACCCCACCTGCGATATGGTGGCGAAAAAGATCTGCGAGCTGGAAGGCGGCACCGCCGCCATGCTGACGTCCAGCGGTCAGGCGGCCAACTTCTTTGCGCTGTTCAATCTCTGCGAGGCAGGCGACCACATCGTGGCGTCCAGCACCATCTACGGCGGCACCTTCAACCTCATCTCCGTCACCATGAAGAAGATGGGCATTACCGCCACCTTCGTGGATCCGCTGTGCAGCGAGGAAGAACTGGATGCCGCCTTCCGGCCCAACACCAAGGTCGTGTTTGGTGAGACCATCGCCAACCCTGCCCTCACCGTGCTGGACATTGAAAAGTTCGCCAAGGCCGCACACGCCCACGGCGTACCGCTCATCGTGGACAACACTTTCCCCACGCCGGTCAACTGCCGCCCCTTCGAGTGGGGTGCCGACATCGTGACCCACTCCACCACCAAGTACATGGACGGCCATGGTGCCGTACTGGGCGGTGCCATCGTGGACAGCGGCAAGTTCGACTGGATGGCCCACGCCGACAAGTTCCCCGGCCTGTGTACCCCTGATGAGAGCTATCATGGCATCACCTACGCGGAGCGCTTCGGCAAAGAGGGTGCTTTCATCACCAAGGCCACCGCACAGCTCATGCGCGACTTCGGCTCGATGCAGTCCCCCATGAACGCCTATATGCTGAACCTCGGCCTTGAGAGCCTCCACGTCCGGATGCAGCGCCACTGCGCCAACGGCATGGCCGTCGCAAAGTTCCTTGAGGCTCACCCGAAAGTGGCCTATGTCAACTACTGCGGCCTCGAGTCCAGCCCCTACCATGCGCTGGCCGAGAAGTATCTGCCGAACGGCAGCTGCGGCGTCGTTTCCTTTGGCCTGGCCGGCGGCCGCGAAGCCGCCAGCACCTTTATGAAGGAGCTGAAGCTTGCCGCCATTGAGACCCACGTTGCCGATGCCCGCACCTGCTGCCTGAACCCGGCTTCCAGCACCCATCGCCAGATGAACGACGAGCAGCTGGCCGCTGCCGGTGTGCCTGCTGAGCTGGTGCGGATGAGCTGCGGCCTCGAGAGCAGCGAAGACCTCATCGCCGATATTGCACAGGCGCTGGATAAGATTTAAGAAACACGGTCAGCGCCATCTGCCGGTTTCGGCCCCTTCCCGTGAAAAAAGCGTCTCCGGATGCAGATAAAAACTTCCCGCTAAAACCGTCAAAAGGAGCAACGATGCTATGCCGCTGATCATCCCCAAGACTCTTCCCGCCTACGATGCCCTCTACGAGGAAAACGTCTTCGTCATGCACCGGGAACGGGCGCTCTCCCAGCATATCCGTCCGCTGGAGATCCTCATCCTGAACCTCATGCCGACCAAGATCGCCACTGAGACCCAGATCGCCCGCCTACTGGCCAATACGCCCATTCAGGTCCACATGACCCTGCTGCAGACGGCCAGCCATGCGGCGACCCATGTCTCTGCGGCCCACCTCGAGGCGTTTTATAAGACCTTCGACGAGGTGAAGAACAACCGCTACGACGGCATGATCATCACCGGTGCGCCGGTGGAGAAAATAGACTTTGAACAGGTGGACTACTGGCAGGAGCTGTGCGAGATCATGGACTTCAGCGAGACGAACGTTTACTCCACCCTTCATGTCTGCTGGGGCGCACAGGCGGGGCTTTATTATCACTATGGCATCCGCAAGCAGCTTCTCGACCAGAAGATGTTCGGCGTCTTCGAGCATAAAGTCACCCGTCCCTCGAACCCGCTGGTGCGCGGCTTCGATGAGGTGTTCTACGCCCCTCACAGCCGCCACACCGGCATCAGCCGGGAGGATGTGCTGAACTGCAAGGCCCTGCGCATCCTCGCCGAGAGCGACGAGGCCGGCCCCTTCCTGATGAGCACCGAGAATGGACGGCAGATCTTCGTCACCGGCCACCCGGAGTACGACAAGTACACACTGGACGCCGAGTACAAGCGGGATGTCGGCAAGGGCCTGCCCATCGCGGTGCCAAAGAACTATTACCCCAACGACGACCCCGAGCAGCCGCCTCTCTTCCGCTGGCGTGCTCACGCACACCTGCTGTATGAGAACTGGCTGAACTACTACGTCTACCAGAATACGCCCTACGACCTGGGCGCGATCAGCAAGGTGGAGCACGAGGAAGAATAAGATCAGCCCTCTCCGTCTGGTGGGGAGGGGGCATTTTTGCAAGGAGAATACTTATGGGAATCGAAGCAAAATGGAAGAGCCGGGGCATCCGGGTGGGCAAACTGCCCTGCGGGCCGCTGGACAAGATAAGCGATGTGCCGGGCGTGACGGTGGGCCACTGCACACTGGCGGACGGCGAGGTCCAGACCGGCGTGACCGCGCTGCTGCCCCATCAGGGCGATATTTTCCACGATAAAGTGATGGCGGCCAGCCATGTCATCAACGGCTTCGGCAAGACCACCGGCCTTGTCCAGATCGACGAGCTGGGGACGCTGGAAACGCCCATCCTCTTCACCAATACCCTCAGCGTAGGCACTGTGGAGACAGCGCTGGTGAAGTATATGCTGGATAAGAACCCCGACATCTGCGAGACTACCGGAAGCGTCAACCCGGTGGTCTGCGAGTGCAACGACAGCGGCCTCAACGACATCCGGGGCCTCCACGTCACAGAAGAAAACGTGAGGGCCGCGCTGGCCGACTGCCGCGCTGATTTCGCTGAGGGCGCTGTAGGCGCGGGCCGGGGAATGCGCTGCCACGGCCTGAAGGGCGGCATCGGCTCGGCCTCCCGTGTGGTGGAACTGGACGGAAAACAGTACACCATCGGTGCGCTGGTGCTCTCCAACCACGCCGTCTTCGATGACCTCGTAGTGGCAGGCACCCCCATCCAGAGCCTGCTGGACGCCCACATCCCGCCCCACGAGGACAAGGGCTCCATCATCACAGTGCTGGCAACGGACATCCCCTTGAGTGAGCGCCAGCTGCGGCGGCTCTGCCACCGGGCGCTGGTGGGCCTGTCCCGCACCGGCTCTTTCTGCGGCAACGGCTCCGGCGAGATCGTCATTGCCTTCACCACCGCCAACCGGGTGCCGCACTACTCCGAAAAGGCCATCCTGCCGATGGGTATGCTCCACGACGACGCCATCAATCCGCTGTTCCGGGCGGTGGCCGAGTGCGTGGAGGAAAGTGTGCTGAGCAGTCTGCTCCATGCCGAGACGGTCACAGGCTATCATGGCCGGACGGTCAGATGTCTGAGTGATCTGCTCGACGAGAAATAAAAAAATGGGAAGCGCTTTAGTGCTTCCCATTTTTCATAGTATTATCTGCGGGGCTTCCGCGTCGGCTTTTTCTTCCGCACGCTGTAGCCGAAGGTCCCCAGCTTTTTGCCCAGAGCCAGATATTCGCCGTGGCTGTAGACGATGAGTTTAGCCTTGTCGAGGCAGAGCTTACCGTTCTCGTCCAGCAGGCTCTCGTCCACGTCGCAGGCCACCACTTCGGCGAGGAAGAGGTCGTGGCTGCCCAGCGGGATGACCTGCGTGACCCTGCACTCGAGGTTGACGGGGCTTTCTTCGAGGATGGGGCAGTCCGTCAGCACCGAGCCGGGGGCAGAATGGAGTTTGCAGGCTGCGAATTTGTCAAAATCCCGGCCGCTCCTGACGCCGCACCAGTCCACCGACTTCACCAGTGCCTCGGTGGGCAGGTTGATGGCAAACTGGCCGCTCTCCCTGATGAGGTGGTGACTGTATCGCTCGGGGCGGACGCTGATGGATACCATGCTGGGCTGGGTGCAGATGGTGCCGGTCCAGCCGATGGTGATGAGGTTGGGCTTGTCCAGCCCGCCGCAGGAGACCAGCACCGGCGGCTCCGGGTTCAGGAGGGTGCTGCCTTTCCAGCTCTGTTTGCTCATCCGTGATACTTCCTTTCGTAGGGAGCCCATGTGCGCTCGCTGATGATGTAGCGGGGGCGGGCCTTGGTCTCCATATAGATTTTGCCGACGTATTCGCCGATGACGCCCAGACACACCAGCTGGACGCCGCCCATGAAGCAGACGATGCAGATGGTGGAGGCCCAGCCCGCCACGGCGCTGCCCAGAACAGCCTGCACGATGGCCCAGATGACACCGATGAAGCTGATGAGGCTGACCACGATGCCTGCGCCGGTGATGAGGCGGATGGGCTTGTTCGATAGGCTGGTGATGCCGTCGAAGGCGAGGGCCAGCATCTTACTGAGGGGATAGTGGCTCTCGCCGGCCAGACGCTCGTGGCGCTCATAGTAGACGGTGTCGCTGGGGTAGCCCACCAGCGGCACCATGCCCCGCAGGAAAATGTTCACCTCGCGGTAGTCGGCGAAGCTTTCCAGCACCCGGGTGCTGATGAGCCGGTAGTCGGCGTGGTTGAATACGATGTCTGCGCCCAGCGCGTTCATCACATGGTAGAAGCCCTCGGCGGTGAACCGCTTGAAGAAGGTGTCGGTGTCCCGGCGGCTGCGCACGCCGTAGACTACCTCGGCGCCGTCCAGATACTTTTTGACCATCTCGTCCATGGCGTTGATGTCGTCCTGACCGTCGCAGTCGATGGAGATAGTGATGTCGCAGCTGCCGCTGTGGAGCGCCTCCATCAGTCCGGCCAGCACGGCGTTCTGGTGGCCGCGGTTCCGGCTCTGGGAGATGCCGATGAAGTGCTCATCCTCAGAGGCGAACTTCTGGATGAGGGACCAGGTGGCGTCGCGGGAGCCGTCGTTGACGAAGAGCACCCGGCTCTTCTCGCTGACAAGGCCCGCTGCGGAGAGGTCGTTTATCTTTTTCAGGAACAGGGGGGCTGTGATGGGGAGTACCTGTTCTTCATTGTAGCAGGGAATGACGATCCATAAAATCGGTTTGGACATGATGAAGTTCTCCTTCTATATAAGGCTCTCCCTCTGGGAGAGGCTGTTACAGCACCATGTGCCGCAGCGCGTCCGGTTCCAGCAGCTTGAAGCTGCTCTTATAGGTCTCGAGCAGGCCGTCCCGCTGCATCAGGCTCAGCTCCCGGGAGAGGGCGCTGCGGTCGCAGTTGAGGTAGTCGGCCAGCTGGATGCGGGAGTAGGGAATGGTGAAGGTGAGGCTGTGGTGAACCTCGGCCTCGCTGAGCAGGTAGGCGCACACCTTGGCCCGCAGGCTCTTGAGCAGCAGCAGGTCTACCCGGCGGGAGAGCAGGAAGTATTTGTCGCTGATGGTGCGCACAAGGTTCTGCAGCACCCGCTGGCGGGCCGGGTCGGCCCCGGGCAGCAGAAGCTTCTCGTAAGGCACCAGCAGCACCTCGCAGGGGGCCGAGGCCATCACCGTTACCGGGCTGGAAAGGCTCGAGCCGCCCAGCACGTCGCCGAACACACCGCCCGGCCCCATCTGGCTGATGGGCAGACGCACCCCGCTGGCGGCGGAATGATAGGCCTCGATGGCACCGGAGAGCACCACGCCCACCCGGCGGTTCGACTGTCCGGCCAGCACGAGGGTCTCGCCCCGGCTGTAGGTGCGCAATACGGCCCCCACTTCGCCCAGCAGGACCCGGAGCGCTTCGGCTTCCAGCCCGGCGAACAGAGAGGTGGATTGTAACAGCGGAAGATAATTTTCCATACCCATTCCGTGAGGTTTTCCCCGGGCCCTCACCGCCCTTCTGCGATTCCGTTGCATGTGCAACGGTATTTTTTCTCTTATTATAGTAAACTTGAGGGCGTAAAGCAAATGGTTTTGCAAATTTTTTGCGGGAAAATTTCTCCCAATGAAAGTGAGGAACGAAATCCTATGAAAAAACTGACATCTCTGCTGCTGTCGCTGGTGCTGATGGTCAGCGTGCTGGCCTGCGGCGCATCGGCCAAGACGAGCAAAAAAGTGCGCATCGCCGGCCTGAAAGGCCCCACCACCATGGGCCTCGTCAACCTGCTGAGCATGGAGAAGGACGGCACTGCTTCCCTCGACTATGACCTGCAGCTCTACGGCGCTGCCGATGAGATCGTGCCGAAGCTCATCAAGGGCGAACTCGACATGGCCGCTATCCCGGCCAACCTCGCCGCGACCCTCTACCAGAAGACGAACGGCGGCATCCAGGTCATGGCCGTCAACACGCTGGGCGTCCTCTACGTCGTGGAGAAGGGCAATACCGTCCACAGCTTCGCCGACCTCAAGGGCCGCACCATCCTTTCCACCGGCAAAGGCACGACGCCCGAGTACGTCCTGCGCTATCTGCTCAAGAAGAACGGCCTCGACCCCGACAAGGACGTGAAGATCGAATACTACAGCGAGGCTTCCGAGGTCACGGCCCAGATGGCCGCTGCCAGGAAGGATGCCATCGCCGTCCTGCCTCAGCCCTACGTCACCGCTGCCCAGATGAAGGACAGCGGCCTCCGCGTCGTCCTCGACCTGACCAGGGAATGGAACAAAGTCTGTGACACCCAGCTCATCACCGGCGTCACCGTGGTGCGCACCGAGTACGCAAAGCAGAACCCCGATGTCATCGCAGCTTTCCTGACCGACTACCAGAAGAGCGTCAAGGCGGCCAACGAGGACATCGACGGCACCGCCGCCCTCTGTGAGGAAGTCGGCGTGGTGGCCAAGGCTGCTATCGCCAAGAAGGCCCTGCCCAAGTGCAACATCGTTTACCGCAACGGTCAGGAGATGAAGAAAGACATCTCTGCTTACCTGCAGGTGCTCTACGATGCCTCTCCCGCCGCCGTGGGCGGCAAACTGCCGGACGATAACTTCTACTACACCGAGCCGTCCGTCCTGCGCAAGGTCATGGCGGCGATCCGCAACTCTGCAAAGTAAGCTTTGAAACAAGGAAAACTGCCGCACAGCCGTGCGGCAGTTTTTCTTACATCAGAAGGCCCGCACCGATGCCGATGAGGGCCGGCAGCAGCCAGCCAAAGCCGAGGCTGCTCAGGGGCAGAGCGTTCATCAAGGTGGAGAGGGGGCCGAAGGGCAGGGCAGCAGGGATGCTCTGGATGGCCGTGAAGAGGATACTCAGCCGCCAGACCGATGTCCGCTGGAACCGTCCGGGCAGGAACTCCACCACGATGAGGACGATGGCGATGGGGTAGATGGCGTTCAGCACCGGAACGGAAAGGCTCAGGATGTCCGCAAGGCCGATGTTCGCCAGCAGCATGCTCATCAGCGCGAAGAAGGCTGCAATGGCGGGGTAGGGCAGCCGGGGCAGAAGCTCGTGGAAGTATTCGCCTACGCTGGCGATGAGGCCGACACAGGTGTTGAAGCAGGCGATGACGAAGATGGCGGCCAGAAGCACCTGTCCCACCCGGCCAAACAGGCCGTCGGCCAGTGCCGTCAGGACGGAGGCGCCGGTGTCACTGCCGGGGAACGCGGCCCCCGAGATGCCGCCGATGTGGGTCAGCATGGCGTAGACCACCAGCAGCATCCCGCCCGCGATGAGCCCGGCCCGGATGGTGCCGCGCCGGACGGCAGCTTCTTCCGTGATGCCCACCGCCTGAATGTTCAGCGCGATGACCGCGCCGAAATTGAGCGCTGCCAGCGCGTCCATGGTCTGATAGCCGTCCAGCACGCCCTGTGCGGCGGGGAGGGCGGCGTAAGCCTCGGCAGGCGTGCCGTAGCCGGGCGCGGCCGGACGGAGGATGCAGCCCGCGAACAACACCACGATGAGCACCAGCAGGGCAGGGCAGAGGATGCGGCCCAGCCGCTGGGTCAGCTTTTCGGGCTTGAGGGCCACGAAGTACGCCGCAGCAAAGAACACGAGGGAGTAGATGAACTGTCCCGGTGTGCTCCGCCCCACCAGCGGCGTCAGCATCTCAAACGAGGTGCTGGCCGTGCGGGGGATCGCGAGGCAGGGACCGATGGACAGATAGACCAGCACAGCGAACACCTGTGCGAAGCGGGGATGGACCCGCCCGGCCAGCGCAGGCAGACCGCCCGCCCGGGCCACTGCGGCCACGCCCGCGATGGGCAGACCGATGGCGCTGACGGCAAAGCCCACAAAAGCGGACCAGAGCGCCGTCCCGGCCTGTGCGCCGAGGAAGGGCGGGAAGATGAGGTTGCCTGCCCCGAAGAACATCGAGAACAGGGTGAACCCCACCAGAAGGAGCTTTTTGCCCCGGAGGGCCTGAGCGGAATCGTGCATGGTCATCTCTCCCAGCTGTGCGCGGAGGCACGTAGAATAAGGATTACTTTATTCCAGTGTAGTGTTTTATGACCTTCATGTCAAGAGAAGAAAAGATGAAGGATTGTATTCTCATACATGATGTGATATTCTGAAAGCGAGAAAACGAACAGGAGCAAAGAAATACATGGATAAAACAAAAAAACGCCGCATTCAAATTTTGGCGGCGTCGGTGTTCTGGCTGGGCGTCTGGCAGGCGGCAGCTGTGGCCATCGGACAGGAAGTCTTTCTTGTCTCGCCGGTGCAGGCCATCGGTACGCTGGTGGAGCTGCTGCCGCAGGCCGAGTTCTGGCAGCGCATCGGTTTCAGCGCCGGGCGCATCCTGTTAGGCTTCGGGCTGGGCGTTCTGTCCAGCGCGGTGCTGGCGGTAGCCGCCGAAAAGTGGGAGTGGGTGGACGCCCTTCTCGCCCCCGTGATGCAGCTGGTCAAGGCTACTCCGGTGGCGAGCTTCATCATTCTGGCGCTGGTGTGGGTCAGCGGCTCGTCGCTGTCCGTCCTTATCAGCTTTTTGATGGTGCTGCCCGTCCTCTACAGCGCAGTGCGCACCGGCATCGGGAGTGCTGACCGCCAGCTTCTCGAAATGGCGCAGGTGTTCCGTCTGCCTCTGGGGCGGCGTCTGCGGGCGGTCTGGCTCCCGGCGGTGCTGCCCGCGTTCCAGCAGGGATGCAGCGTGGCGCTGGGCATCTGCTGGAAGAGCGGCGTAGCAGCAGAGGTCATCGGCCTGCCGGACGGCAGCATCGGCGACGCGCTTTACCGGGCAAAAATTACCCTTTCCACCGGGGAGCTGTTTGCCTGGACCTTCGTCATCATCCTGCTGAGCGCCGTATTCGAAAAGCTGTTCCTCGCGCTGCTGGATAAAGCGGTAGCGGCAGTTCTGGGAGAAGAGGGGGCTGAAAAATGAGTGAAACCAACAACAAACTGGAAATAAAGAAGCTGTCTAAACGATTCGGAGAGAAAATCCTCTTCGAAAACCTCTCGCTTACCGTGGACGGCCCGGCGGTGCTCTGGGCGCCAAGCGGCTGGGGCAAGACGACCCTGCTCCGCATCCTGATGGGGCTGGAAGCGCCCACCTCCGGCAGCGTGGAGGGCGTGGGCCGGGTCGGCGCGGTCTTTCAGGAAGACAGGCTCTGCCCCCAGCTGACCGCCGAAGAGAATGTGGCGCTGGTGCTGACCGCAGAACAGTACAAAGTCAAAACACAATACAAAGAGCAGATACGAGATGATCTTATACAATTAGGACTGGATGACGAGGCCCTTACTCTGCCTGCCCGGAAGCTCTCTGGCGGACAGAAGCGCCGCACCGCCTTGCTGCGCGCTCTCTGGGCCGAGAGCAACACGCTTCTGTTAGATGAGCCCTTCACCGGCATGGACCCTGCCGTCATGAAAAAAGCCGCAGCCATGCTCAAGGCACGCTGCGGCGCAAAGCCCACCCTGCTGGCGACCCATGATAAAGAAGCCATCCGGGAGCTGGGGTGGAAAGTAATCGAACTGGGCTGAAACGAAAGGAGCCTGACCATGGAGAAAAAGACGAGCTGCCTGCTCTGCGTTCTTACCGCGCTGCTTCTCGCTGTGCTCTATCTCTGGGCCGCCCTCCGCCCGGGCGTCTGGCTGCGGGATGCCTTTTTGTATCGTCAGGCCGACGGCAGCTTTTCGGGCAAGGATGCGTATGCCGCCTACACCATGCAGATCGCCCAGACAGGAAACGGTGCGGAAGTGGAGTTCACGATGGACGGAGAAACGCGGCACTATCGGCTCGAATCGAAAGCCGAGGGCATGAGCGACCCGGGCGTAAAAATCGAGCAGGACGGAGTGGTCATTTTTACCGGGACCGCGCTGGGCGACCCCGGCGACGCCATCCTGTGGCGGGAAGACGATGGGGACCTGGCCGACGAGGTGAATGTCATCGTCAACGGCGAATACCAGAGATCCGACCTCTGGCCCAGCTGTAACTGGCTCTATAATGTGGC
>ENA-UAML01000486-UAML01000486.1-human-gut-metagenome-genome-assembly--contig:-NODE-486-length-12978-cov-4.318115_pt1 | contig 12978 bp, 10 predicted proteins | sample MGYA00244211_ERZ654495 | MGnify/ENA primary metagenome ERZ654495 (study PRJEB26926, sample SAMN06164685) | human gut metagenome | biome: ENVO:00009003; feature: ENVO:2100002; material: ENVO:00002003... | reverse complement strand
TTTCATATCTTTGCTATGCCTTTCTGCAGTTTAGTTGAACTTTTGAGCTGTCACACTCGGTTTTGCTTCCTCGCGGGAAGGCTTTTTTGTCGTCGCAGCGGCGGGCAAGGCCTCAGCAACGGATTATCTTAAGGTTTAATTTCCCAATTCCAGCTGATTTTTGACCAGTTCGTAATAATACCCCCGTTTTGCCGTCAGTGCGTCGTGTGTCCCCTGTTCGACTATCCGGCCGTGATCCAGCACGATGATCTTGTCGGCGTTCCTGACGGTCGAGAGGCGGTGCGCAACCACCACGACCGTCTTCTCCTCAAACAACCGTTCGAGCCGCTCCATGATCGTGCGCTCGTTGTTCGCGTCGAGCGAGTTGGTCGCCTCGTCGAAAAAGAGGTATTTTGCTTGCTTGTAGGCCGCCCGGGCAATCAGAAGCCGCTGCTTCTGTCCGACGCTCAGTCCGTGGCCGTCGGCTCCGATCCTGGTGTGGTAACCCAGCGGCAGCTCGTCGATGAAGGTGTCGATGTTGGCGATGCGCGTGGCACGGCGTACCCGCTCCATGTCGGGGCGCTCGTCCGAAACGCCGATGTTGCCCGCAATCGTGTCGGAGAAGACATATCCCTCCTGCATCACCGTGCCGCAAGCCCGCCGCCAGCAAGAGGGGCTGTACTGTCCGATGCGGCGGTCGCCCAGCAGCACCTCTCCCGCCGTCGGGGCATAAAAGCCCAGCAGCAACTTCAACATCGTGGTCTTCCCCGAGCCACTTGCCCCCACGATGGCTGTCACCTTGTGCGCCGGAATTGTGACCGACACGTCGTCCAACGCCTTGGCCGAGTGCGGCCCGTCGTACTGGAACGTTACGCCCCGGAACTCCAGGTCGGCCGAATCCGGTATCTCGCGGATTCGTTCCTCTGTGGTGGGTTCCTCGTCGTCCTTCTCTTGCACCTCCGAGAGGCGTTCGAGCGAGATCTTCGCATCCTGCGTCGCCTGCACGAACTGGATGAACTGCGACAGCGGCGCGTTCAATTGTCCGATGATGTACTGCAGGGCGACCATCATGCCGAGCGTCATCTCGCCCTCGATGACAGCCGAGGCCGCCAGAAACGAGATCACGACATTCTTCGTCTGGTCGATAAACGTGCCGCCCACCTCCTGCGTCTGCCCCAGCACGAGCCCCTTGATCGAGACCTGGAACAGCCGCGCCTGGATGCGTTCCCACTCCCAGCGCTTCTGCTTCTCGCAGTTGTTGAGCTTGATCTCCTGCATGCCGTTGATGAGCTGCACGATGTTGCTCTGGTTGGCCGCTGCCTCCTGGAAGCGCATGTAGTCCAGTTTGCGACGCCGACGCAGGAAGAGCAGAATCCAGCCGACGTAGAGGGCGCTGCCCAGCAGGAAAATCCCGAGAATCGTCAGGTCGTAGCCACCCATGACCGCCCCGTAGACGGCGAACGTGAGCACGGCCATCCCCATGCTCAGCAGCGAACCCGTGAGGAACGACTGGATGCGGTCGTAGTCGCCGATGCGCTGCATGATGTCGCCCACCATCTTCGAGTCGAAAAAGGCGATCGGCAGCCGCATGAGCTTGGCCAAGAAATCCGAGATGAGCGAAATGCTGATCCGCGTGGTCATGTGCAGCATCAGCCACGAACGGATGAGGTTGTTGGCCAACTGCCCGAGCGTCAGCACCACCTGCGCCACAAGCATCATCACCACGAACGAAAGATTGTTCGTCCCGATGCCCTTATCGACCACCGACTGCGTGAGGAACGGCAGGATGAGGCTCAGCACACTGGTCGTCAGCATCGCCAGCGCCAACTGCACCAGGTAGCTCCTGTAGGGCCGCAGGTACTGCACCAGACCGGAGAACTTCAGCCGCTTGTCCTCGTCGCCCTTCTCCTGGTAGAATTGGGGCGTGGGCTCCAGAAGCAGTGCAATGCCCTTGCCGTTGGCAAGACCTGCAGAAAAATCGGCAGAAGCGAGCGAGAAGGCTCCCTGCTGCGGGTTGTTCGGCAACTCCCGGCTTTGTATCCATGCCTTCAGGAATTGCTCCTCGCCGTATTCGAGCAGTCCCGATGCCGGATCGGAAATATACACCCGCCACTTGCCTCGGCGCCGGGCGATGCGGTAGACTACTACGAAATGCTGCTGGTTCCAGTGGACGATGCACGGCAGGTTGGCTTCGTCGCGCAGTTGATGCCACGTGATCTTGACCCCCGTCGTGCGGAAACCGATCGACTCCGCGGCATCGCTGATGCCCAGCAGCGAGACCCCTTCGCGTGTGATATGGCACCGCTCGCGCAGGGTCTGCAGCGAGTAGTGGCGGCCGTAGTGTTGCGCGACGATCCGCAGCGACGTCGGCCCGCAATCCATCGCATCGAGTTGGGTGTAGTGGGGAAAAGACATATAGCTTATCGTTTATTCTCGTTCTATTGGGTTGTAAGGTATCTGCCAGTCGGCATCAATATTCGTTACACCGTCTTGTTCCAGGTTGAAAATCTCGGTAGCATCACCCCGTACGCTTTGCGGGTCTTCATGATACCTGCGCTCGTAGCGCAGATATTGAGTGCGCGTTACGGCCGTCGGCCTCGTCGGGATATACGCGTATATGGACTGAGGGGCTGCATCGATTCCGATGCACTCAAAAGAATAGGATCCCGTTTGATCGACAGCACGTAGAATGACTCCCGGTAATCCATGCAATTTCCATGGACCTATAGGAATGGGAATCTGTAGCGTATACCATGCTTTCCAGATTCTTCCCCGAAAGTGGGTCTGGGCGACTTTGCACGCATAACCAGCCACGCTATCCGCTCCGTCGAGCAGTTGCCACTCCATCTCCGGAATTGATTCTTCGTAGACAAATGGACCGGAGTGACTACCCAGAAGATAATTGCAGCATGTAACCCGTAGTGTGTTCTCGGATGGAGATGTCGTCATTTCTGCAAAATAGGGATGATTACAATTCCCGTTCAATATCAACTCCGCCTGCTCTCGATCCGGCACAATGCCAGGATTTTCTTCCGAGATTTTGCGCCAAAGATTCGTAAAATAGATATGTAAATCGGTCTGCTTGACGACCTTCCGACCGACCTGCATCTTCACATTGCTCCACATCGGCGAGGCGAATGTGTCGATACGGAATTCATGCCGGTAGATCAGATTCAACCGACTTTGATCGAGCAACACTGAATCCTTGTAAATATACGGCTGCCCAAGATAGAAAAATCGGTCTTGGGCAGACAAACTTAGCGCTTGGATTAAGAATACGATGAAGAGAAACTGTTTCTTTCCCCAAAATGAGTTTCCGAAAGCCGCTGAAAGTTCCGAAACCATAAATATACTACTAATGTCGAAATACAATAAATTCACAGAGAAACAGCCGCATACGTACTCCGGTCACTCCCGCTCGATCGGGTTGTAGGGGATCGTCCAGGTCTCATCCAGAGGGACAATCTCATCCTTTTCGGGATCGTATGTATAAAACTCACTGTTCATACTCGCTCGCAAGGTTACATATGGCATCTGACATACAGCCTTTTCATATCGAAGCCATTGTTGTTTATCTACTTTTTTTGTTTTGTACGAATACCGAATGATAGGTTTGGTTAGCTTCTCGACCCTAAGCAACTTAAATTGGAATGCCCCCGTTGTATCCGCCGCATCGAGAATCAAACCCGGCAGTCCCGACAATTTCCACGGCCCTTCGTTGACCGGTATATCCGGAGTAAACCAGACCCGCCAGGTCCTGCCTCCCCAATGGGTTTTTGCCTCGTAACATTCATATCCTTCTATCACGCATGTATGATCTGATATTACCCAGTCCAGCTCCGGGATGGACTCAACATATTGCATCACATGGTTATGTTGGAAAGGCAGACGATGGATATTCCACTGTGTATGAGATTCCCGGTTCCGAAAGATCTCGTAGGAAAGGCATTGTGCTTGCGAGGCTTTCTGTTCCATGTTGGCTGCATATGACAAATTGGAATAAGTTTCAGTATAGATGGAATCAGCTTTCCAGCGGTTGTACCCATAAAATTTGGTAAAGCGATATCCGATTTGGAGTAATGCAATTTCACAAGAGACAGAATCCTCATTCGGCATACGACACGTATAGGCTACTTCCAACCGCACGGTATCAATCACTTCTCCGTAACGCAAATCGCATGAGCCCATCATCAATTTTTTATCGGGAAGCGCCCAAAAGGAAGATTGACATAAAACACTCTGCCAAATACACAGACAGATAGCCACAATAAAATACCGACGCATACCAGTAATTCTCTAAACGGTTATTTGTGGCAACTCTTTGCCATGAAAGAGTTGCCACTTCGTCAATTAAAAATTGGTGTCACAATGAAGGGTATAGCCATTCGCCGAAGCTTCTTTCATGATCTGGTTCATACTGCCTTGTACATAATTGCAACCAATATAACGATTACCATCATAAATTCGGCATAAAAGCAAATCTTCTGTAATCATCTGCTGCCCGCCCATTACCTCATTCATCTGCTTCTTCGAAAGCTGCTGCGCAGCAAAATCTTTCATCGTTTTCATCGTTGTAGTTTTCTTGTAAGGTTTAAATTTGGTGTTGATCCGGACCTTTGCTTTTCGACAGACGTCCGAAACTGCCGTTTTCCGCGGGCGGCCCTGCCCGGCTCGGAAAAAATTGCTTATCTTTGCTATGCCTTTCTGCGTTTTGGTTAAACTTTTGAGCTGTCGTACTCGGGTTCGTTTCCTCCATAGGAAAGTTTTTCTCGCCAAATCGAAGGCGGGCAGATCGTACCATACCCTATTCAAGTTCGATAGGATTATAAGGAACCTCCCATGTATCGTCCAACCATTTTTTTGACGCCCGTGAATAGAATACTACATCTCCTCCATGACCGAGTACGGACAACGGGGAGGTGTGAATGTTTTTCATATACTGGGCATATTGTTCTTTAGCAATCCGTTTCTTGGGGACTCGATAATAAATTATAGGCTCCTGGCCTTTTACGGCAACACATTCCCAATCATAGTGCGATGAGGAGTCCGTTACCGCAAGAATTACCCCGGGGAGTCCGTTGAATTTCCATGGACCGGTATCAACTGGAATTTCAGGGCAAAACCATGCAGTCCAACTCCGGCCCCGGAACCATGCATGCGCGGAGAAGCACTGATATCCAAAGATTTCGCGCTGTTGAGATCCGATAATCCATTCAAATTTTGGAATCGGTTCTTCATACTCGATGGCAAAATTTTGACGATCGTAATCATGCATCCGTTCAATGAGGATGCCTTTATCCCGGCAAAACCAGATTTCGCTGTTGAGAATATCGTCCACACCGGCGATCCGATCCATCTCCTCCTCTTCCGCTGTCTTGACATATTGTCCACCCACTCCCGGAACCGCAGCTGTCCCATCCAGCAGTTTTTCCACTTGCGTCATGATCCGGTCTTGCAAATGCCGGCGCATTACGTAATATTTCACAACGTTGCCATCGGTTTGGACAATCACCCTGTTCTGATGAACGGAATGCGATAATGTGTCCACGACATAACGCATTTCGTAATGCAGTGTTATCACGGATTGACCTATGGTATCCGGATCTGTCAGATTCCACGACTCGATAACAGGGGCACTGCGGTCATCTGCCAAAGAATAATAACGACTTTGTGCCGATACCGGGCGTAACAGGAAGATCCACCCAACAATAAAGATATACAACCGTAGGCTCATTTTGATTTTTGTCAATTTGATTGCTGTTAAAGGCTGCACCGAAGAATCTTATCTTCGGTGCAAATCCAAGACTAAATGGGTTGGCAATTGCCGCCACTGGCGATTACTTCATCCAACTGATCGGCTGTAATGATGGTGTAACGACCGTCTTGCCATTTGCACTCAAGAACCAAAACTCCGCCGTTCACCTCATTCATCTGCCTCTTTGAGAGCTGCTGCGCAGCAAAATCTTTCATCGTTTTCATCGTTGTAGTTTTCTTGTAAGGTTTAAATTTGGTGTTGATCCGGACCTTTGCTTTTCGACAGACGTCCGAAACTGCCGTTTTCCGCGGGCGGCCCTGCCCGGCTCGGAAAAAATTGCTTATCTTTGCTATGCCTTTCTGCGTTTTGGTTAAACTTTTGAGCTGTCGTACTCGGTTTTGCTTCCTCGCGGGAAGGCTTTTTCATATCCAGAAGCGGGCAGGGCTTCGGGATATGATAAGACATCTTGTCATAATAATATTGTCAAATCTTCGACGTCATACACCTCCGGCAAACGTCGGTCGTCTATAAATACCATCGGTGTTCCCGTAATGCCAATCTTACGGCAATAGGACCTGTGCTCCTGCAAGATCGAGGCTGCCTGCGGATGAATCTCTGCCCTTGTGGTCATCTCCCGCCGTTCGTACCACATTCCGATTTGGCGGTCAGCCTCGGTCCAACCCTTCGTCATCCACGTGGTGATTATCTGCAGGGCGGCATCGTTCGAGAGGCGGTCCCCGTCGTTCACGATGAATATCAGGTTGATTCGATATCCGTCCAGTTCCCGAAGCACCCGATGGACGCGGGCGCATTTCGGGCAGGAGGGGTTCATCACGACCGTCACAATATGTTCGCTCTCGGCGAAATTACTTACCGGAGATGCCATATTGCTGTAAACCGGCACCTCTTTCTGATGGGCAAGCATCTGCCAAAAGAGGGTCGAATCGCTCAACAGGCGCTCCCGCGCATACTTTGCCCGAGGGGATTCGGCCGCTGTTTCCGCTGTTGCGACGATGCGTCGGACAGCCAGCGCCGCAATGGCGATGCATACTCCGAAAATCAGCCAGTCAAGGAGCGGGAACGGCCGAAGGGCTATTGCCGCAGTGTTCCCAAGGAGTAATTCCGCCCCGAAATCAGCCAGCAGGAGGGCATCAATCACAAGGCACAGCGTACACCACTGTCTCCGACGGATCTGCCAAACCAACGAGTAGACGACGAACGGCAACGCCAGCATGTCAAGCACGGGGAATACCGTCTCAGGATTCGTTGCGACGAATACGCCCCATGCAAGCGATGCTGCGAAATAGGCTAACGACAATTCGCCGAGCGAAATCCATCCGAAAAGTTTGGCTCCGGCCGAACGGAAAACCGTATTGCAATCCGAATGTTTCCCAAGACGACAGAACCTTTGTACGAGGTGCGGGTCGAACGATGCCTTGGCAATGACTATGAGCGAAACGACGATACCCGCCGCTTTTATTAAAAATCGGAAATCCGCCATGTCGGGCGAACGCAGCACGATGACCGACAGCAACACGGCACTCAGTCCAGCCAGCCAATAGCCCCACGTGCTGTCGAGAAATGCCAGTCCCTGCCTGATCCAATATACCAGTACGGGGGGTTCATTCATTTCTTTGCATTTTTCGGCCAGAAGCGTCGTGCCATCCCACAGTATGCGGAAGTTGTCGAACGGAATTTCGATGCGCCGTCCTGCCGTCGAGCACAGAACGATCACCTTCCGTTCGCGGTCGAGCGATTCGACCAGAAAGAAGGGGAACTCCTCCTCTCCAACCTTAATGACAAACGGCCCTCCAATCTCGAAGAGCTGCCCGAACTCCAGTCGGCAGACCATATTGGGCACGTGCAACTCGTCGAGCGTGTCACTCAGTGCACGGATGCTGTGCGGCAGCGGATGGCCTGCATATGCCTCCCGGATACGAACCAGATCAATGCGCATATGCAGCTTTCGCAGAAAAAGATGCAGCAAAGACGGTATGGTAAGATTCATATTCATTTAATGCCGCTAATCTCAAACAGAAGTGGTTTTGTAACATGACGTAAGCCAGACTTTCAAAAGCTTAAAGATTTGATAGCTTTGAAATTGTGTGCTGTAAACTTGAATGATCATTCAAGTTCAATGGGGTAATAAGGAATTGTCCATGATTCTTTGACTTCGGTAACACTTCCATCTGAATTTCTTTCCCAAATTATAATATCTTCACCATTCGCTAAAAGTTCGTATGGTTGTGTGAAACTATTTTTTTCATATTTCAAATATTTGAGGCGATCGATTATTTGTTTATTAGGGTAATCGTAAATAAATAAAGGCCTTTCCGTCTGCGATAGTTCCACACAGTCAAAGCAATACTCACCGGATTCATCTATCGCTTTCAGAATTAGACCTGGCAGTCCGGATAACTTCCATGGTCCCAGTTCAATGGGTATTTCCATTGTAAACCATGCAGTCCAAGTTCTGCCACGAAACCGTGCAGTCGCCATCATACATGAATAACCATACAAACTGTCGGCCTCCCCTCCAACAACCCATGCAATATCAGGAACAGGCTCTCTATACATTCGCGTTCGATTTATCATTTGCATGTCACTGCAAATCATTTCTACGGTATTTTCCTTATCCATGCGTACCATTTGCAGAAAAAGATTTGACGGTGCATTTCCCATATTCTCGGCCTTTATTCTCAACGATTCGTCAATATCTGTTGCTCCATTGTTGAAATTTGTCATTATCAGACTATTGACATACTCAAGTTCATCTATTTGAGAAGATACACCATTGCCTATCATCAATTTTAAGGTGCACCATCTGTATAAGTTGTCGTCTATCTTCCGTGTCAAACGATACCTGACGGATAGATCTGTCTTGCCGATCAATAAAGAATCTTTAATGTAACAAGGCTGAAAAAAGACTCTTTTAACGGCAGGGGGGTCTCCGAGAATGAATTTCTCTTGAGCATTGATGTCTCGCCATCCGACTAAAGAAAGTATCAGAACCAAATATAACTTCACTTTCATAAAAACAATCATTATGGTATTTATGGAGGAAGAGACAAAATCCCTTCCTCCTCGAAAATATCAGACTCGACGGCACACCGTTATGCATCCAGCAGGAGTCATTTGATTGACAACCTGTTGAAGCATACCCTCAGCTCCGTCTTGATATTGAAGCTTGAATGTATTGACGACTACTCCCTGCGGGTTAGTCGTTACACAAATGGCCGAATTCAATGCGCCGCCTTTTACATCGTTCATCTGTTTCTTCGAGAGCTGCTGCGCAGCAAATTCTTTCATCATTTTCATCGTTGTAGTTTTTTACCGGTTTAAAATTTGCGTCGGTCCGGACCTTTGCTTCCCGACAGGCGTCCGAAAGTGCCGTTTTCCGCGGGCGGCTCTGCCCGGCTCGGAAAAATTGATCGTATGATTCATATCCATTTTACATGGCTTATCTCAAACTGAACTTGACCTTGAAGAGCACCGCTGCCGGTCGCAGACGGTAGGAGTAGACGTAGTCGGTGATATCCGACTGCGTGGCCGAACGGAAAAGTCCCGTATCCAACAGGTTGCGCGCCTCGACGGAATACTCCATGCGCCGCGTCCTGTACGACAGTCCCGCATCGAGGAAGAACATCGTGCGGTCCGCACCGCCGACGGCTGCGTTGTAGTAGTGCTCGCCTCCGACGCGGCAGATCCACCGCTTGCGAATCGTGAAGTTCACCGCGGCATCCTGCCGCAGCACATCGATCGGCTCGATCCGCTCGCCCCCTTCGATGCGGCTCCGGCTCTGCGAGTAGCTCGCCTCGTAGTCCAGCCGCACGGCTTTCGAGAAGCGTGTCGAAAAGCCGAAGCCTGCCGTCACCCGGTCGAACGTCGTTTGCATCGCCACGTCCTGCCGCAGCACCTCGCTCCACGTACGTGAAAAGCCGCCCGAGAGATTCACCGTCGTCGAGAGGGCGTCGAAGCGCTTGCTCAGCCGTCCGTCGATGTTGTATCCTTCCGAGGTGTTGTCCCGCAGCTGGGCCTCGATGCGGCTCAACGACCCGTAGTAGGTCGTGCCGTAGGTCAGGTTGTGCCGCGCGTGCCGGTAGCCGACGTCGAGCGATCCGAACAGCGCCCGGATGGCGTTGCCGTAGGAGAGCGATGCCGTGTAGTTCTGCTGCCGCGTGCGGCTGATGTCGCCCTCCTTGCTGGCGATCATCCGGTAGTCGGTGAGGATGTAGCCGCTGTAGGTGTCGTACAGCCCGCCGATCTGCTCGTTGTAGGCCGCCCGGGCCGAGAACTTCAGGTTGTAGGTCAGGTTCGACTGCAGCGTCAGCGACGGGGTGACGAGCAGGCGGTTGTCCGTGGTCGTGCGGCCAAGGTTGCGGTCCTCGGTGCGCAGCGACATGAAGTCCAGCGGCACGTAGAGGCTCGCCGAGAAGCGGTCGCCGATGCGGTAACCGACGCTCGGACCCACGATGAGGTCCAGCCGCCGCCAGTAGATGTCGTTGCGCAGGGTGTCGGCCGCCGGAAGGGTCCCGCCCGCGGCGTTCATCGCCGAGAGCGACGACTCCATGCGCTCCACCTGTGCGTTGAGTGCGGCGTTGAGCGTAAAGTTCCACCGGCGCACGCTGTAGGCGGTGAAGGCCGAGTTGCGGGTGCGGAAGCGCCGGCTGTCGAGCGTCTGTAGGGCATCCGGATAGTCGGCCGGAGCGTCGAAGACCTCCGGATAGAGCATCGGGCGGATGCGCAGCGACGTAGGCTGCGTCGTGTAGTCGGTCTCCGAGCGGAAGTTCACCGCCCAGCGGCCCCAGCGCCGCACATCGGTGAAGAGGTTGCGCAGCGTGATCTTCGGCAGCCGGAAGCGCTGGTCGACCCCCTCGCCGTCGCTCAACACCCTTCCGTAGTCGGCATCCCACTGCCCGCCGAAGGTCAGACGCTCCTGCAGGTAGTGCCGCTCGGTATTCGAGCGCAGTTGCAGGTTCACCTCCGTGCGGTCGGTGCGGTGGTCGGCAAGGCTCTGCTCCGTGACCACGAGCGGCGCGGCATCGGGCAGGTAGTAGGTCGTCACGGAGCCTCCCTCCGAGGTCTGGAAGTCGTGCACGTAGTGGGCGTTGGCCGTCAGTTCGAGCTCCTTGCGCAGCTTGACGATGGCGTTCGTCGCGACCGTGTGGATCTCGTTGTCGAGGTACCGCTCCCGTTCGAGCGAGGGTTCCGTCGGGCGGTGCACGCCCAGCAGCGTCGAGGCCTCGTCCAGACCCCCGTAGAAGCTCGTCAGTTCGCGCGAGACGTCGTCACCCGTGTTGTTGGTCTTGTAGGTGTCGATCGTCTGGAAGTCGCGCCCGAAGTACATCGCCGTTGCCTCGCCGTTCCACATCCACGGCTTGTAGCCTGCACCCAGCTGCAGCGTCGCGTTCCACGTCCCCTTGGCCTCCTCCTTGAGCTTGAGGTTCAGCGCCGCGCGGTCCGAGGCGACGAGCTCCTTGAGCGCCTTGATCGGCTGGTGGTTCTCGAAGACCTGCACCGAGGCGATGTCCCGGGCCCGCACGTTGTTCGTCGCGATGCCGTAGCGCCCCTCGAGCATGTCCAAGCCCTCGATATAGAACTTGTTGATTGACTTACCATTGTATTTGATCTCGCCCGACTTCGCCACCTCGATGCCGGGCATCTTCCGCAACACGTCGCCGATCGAGTGGTCCGCCACGTCGGCATACTTGGCCACCGTATAGGTCAGCGTATCGCTCTGCCGGACCACGGCGGGGGCCTCGACACGCACCTCGCGGATCTTCAGCTCACCCGTCTCGACGGCAAGGTCCACACGCTGCGTCCGAGCCGCCACGCGCCGCGCCTGCGGCCTGATGTTGAAGCCCGTGACAGCGACCATCAGCGAATCGGCCTCGCCCCGGTATTCGAGACGGTAGGCGCCGTCATCGCCCGTGATGGCGTAGCCGTACATCAGCCGCCGGGCCGTATCCTGAAGCATCACGTTCACACTCTCGACCGGGCGCGAGGTCGAGGCATCGCGCACCGTACCCGCAATCGTGACGGACTCCCGGCTCTGGGACCGGGCACCCAGGGGCAACAGCAGAAACAGCAACAGCGGGAACAGCATCGGCAAAGCGGCATTTCGGAAGGTGCGGTTCATCGTGGAAAAGTTTTCAGGATGGGTTTTTATGGTATCTCAAGATGGCGGGAGGGAATCACTCCAGTTCGAGCGGCGGAATATAAGGCCGTTGAACCGCTCCCCGTTTTTGGATGACGGTCCGCCCCGAAGCATCGCGGATGGCACTGACGACACCGTGCATCTCGTTCAGGGCGACCGGGTCTTTCCAGAACAGCGACTGCAGCATACGGACCCGATCGTGCGTCGTCTGTCGGATCTGCATGCCCGACCCTCTGCCGGACGGTTGCGCCTTTTCGTCATAAATATGAATCGGATGGTTGCGGCCGAGTTCCACACCCGTGGCCTCAAATCTGAAAAGCCCCGCTTCATCGCAGGCCTGCAGAATCAGCCCCGGCAGTCCTCCCAGCTTCCACGGGCCTCGGGAGAGGGGTATCTCCGGTGTGAACCAGACCGACCACCTCCGGCCCCGAAACTCGGCTGTCGCCCGCTGACAGGTATAGCCGAGAATCCGGTGGGTGGTGTCGGCATGCAACGTCCAGTCGATACGAGGTATCGGTTCGTTGTACCGGTATTCGGTATTGACGATGCAGAGCGATGCAGTCAGGAGCCCCCTACGGGGATAATCCATATAATAATCCTCACAGAAACCCCGCTCTCCGGGTCGCAGCCAGCCGTAGAGATCGACTCCGGCATCGGCATTCTTGCGGTAGGCCTCGAAGGCCAGGCTGTCCGATCGGTCGGCAAAAAGGCTGTAATCCCGGCTATACCTGCTCCCGATTTCCAGACGACGGTGATCCCGGTAACGCTGTCCGCTTACCGTATCAACGGCCCGGACAAACAGATAATCGACGCGGAGCACGCAGGTATCAATAACCCGTTTCAAAGACTGGTCCCGCCCCGACTGCGAAGACTGGGCTAATGCAATTGCCGGATCTGCCGCAATGGACAGGAAAATGGACAAATACAGAAAATATTTCATCGCTTTTCTCTTTTCTGAGTCTGCGTGTGCTGCACAAGCACACACAGAGAAACAAAAACTGCCCAAGTCTGCGACAGAGCAGTGCCAACATCCGGTCAATACCCATTCCCGCGGAGTGTTCAGACAACCGCTCACTCCCGCTCCAGA
>ENA-UAML01000484-UAML01000484.1-human-gut-metagenome-genome-assembly--contig:-NODE-484-length-12988-cov-4.967912_pt1 | contig 12988 bp, 7 predicted proteins | sample MGYA00244211_ERZ654495 | MGnify/ENA primary metagenome ERZ654495 (study PRJEB26926, sample SAMN06164685) | human gut metagenome | biome: ENVO:00009003; feature: ENVO:2100002; material: ENVO:00002003... | reverse complement strand
GTGTCTCGTGGGCTCGGAGATGTGTATAAGAGACAGGTATATCGGATGCCGACGCGAATTACGACATACCGTTCGACATCGAAGACGAACAAATCAAGTTCACGGCCGTCCGCGGCATGCAACGAATCGGAGCGATGCTCGACTCCGGAGGTCAGATAACGATCATCGATAAACAGTTGGCATCTCAGTTGGAATTGCCCATGTCGGCGGATTCGATCCGGTTCAACGAAACGCGGTGCCCTCTCGCATTGCTCGACACCCTGCGATTGGGCGCGGCCGTGTTCGTCAATATTCCGTGCGTGGTTCTGCCGCTCGGAGATACGGGCGTTACGGATTGCGGTCTTATTCTCGGAAACGACATATTGCAACTCTTCCCCGAAATCGAACTGGACTACGAACTTCGGAAATTGCATTTGAGATCCCGGACGGTCTCTTCGCCCGATGCACCTCGGAATCTGATGCTCAGCAAAGTGCCTTATATTCGAGTGAAACTGAACGGAATTTCAGCAACGATGGTTTGGGATACGGGAGCCTCGAAATCATCGTTCGAGCCGGAATTCCATGAGACGCATCGCGACCGGCTTCCATTGTTGCAGGCACATGGACGCAAACGCGGAAAAACTGCGACCGGATACAATCCTGTCCTCGAATATGCTATACTGCCACAGATGAATCTGACAATCGGGGATAAAACAGGTAAGATGACTAACCTGTATGTGATTGAAGATATGCCCCATTCCCAGTTGATGGGAATACCCTTCGACGGAACATTGGGTGTACTGCCTCCCGCTGAATTCAAACGATTGACGATCAACTTTCAGGAAATGTATTTTGTCGTAAAATGATATGCGGAGAACTCCCGAATACTTGCTGGTAAACAACGTTATCCCCGTCAAAATTTTGACGGGGATAATTATATCCAATATAGTCAGGATAAAGTTGCAGAAACGACTACCAAACAAGATATAAGATAGCAGGCAACCAATCTGGCTATCTGTGGACTATTCTTTCAAAAAACTATGTCCGCAGATAAATCCAACCAACTTCTTATCCGTGAAGCGATCCGCAAGATAGCCCTTGGGCGCAGTATGGAGCGCATTGATCTGGCTCCTGGCGGCATGTCGGGAATCGGAACAGCTCGTATGGTCCACGGCTATGTAGCCAAAATACATGATAATCCTTCCGACAGTGAGTATTCGGAATACGCCGGCACTATCAACGTAGGAGAGTATCCGGATGAGACCGCATCCGCCGAGCCGGTCATTCATAAGGGGGTATTGCTTTCCGCCGCCACGAGCGATAAGGGAGGATTCCTCATTGTCCCCACACTCTTTTCCGACGTCACCATATTCATGGATGCCGCCACTCGTTATGCCTATGTGGTGAATTTCTCGCATGTGAATATTCTCCGCCTGAACGCTCGCCAAGAAGCAATCATCGGGGTTACGGAACTGGAGGAACTGGATTCTTCCAGCGATACTTCTCCGGATTACGACGAGTTGGAGGCTACGGGCAACGAAGCCATCACAAAATATACCCCGACCTCCGCAGTTACGACTGTAAAAAATGGCCAGGACAAGGAGGCTTCCGTTTCCATTGATGCGGAGACCATCACCCACACGGTGGACAAATCGGAGGTTAAACAGACGGCAGACAAGGTGGTGCAAAAGGTCAATTCCACAACCATATCGGTCGCGGACAACAAGGTTGCCTTGGGGGATGAGAACGCCACCGAACCGCTGGTGTTGGGAAACGAACTTGCCCAACTGATGCTTGACTTTATGACCGAATGCAGCAAAGTTATGACACCGACCTTGATGGGAACGATGTCGCCGATTAACTTCCCCAACTTTATCTCCCTGACATCCCGTATACAAAAGTTCCTTTCCAAAACCAGTTATACCAAATGAGTGTAGAACTACATCCCGATATCGAAGCATTGGACAAATCGAGCCTCTGTTACTCGATTTATTCCCAGCTATATCATAATTTCTTCAATGCTCAGCAGAAGAAAGATGACGAACATCCCTACGGAATTGTGGAGGGAGATGATACCAGCATTCGTCTGAAAAACACTGCGTATGGTTTTGCGTCCGCCATTGCGGGTGCCGTAGCCGGTGAAGGAGCTTCCGGGGGTGGCGGGCTGATGCTGGAGTATCTGAAAAAAACAGGCGGAGACATGACCGGCCTGTTGCGTGCCCAATATGGTTTTGAAGCCGGGGTACATAATACCCGAATTCTGGAGACCTATGTACAGGAACAGTTAGACGAGGAAGGGGTTGTTACAGGTGTGGAATATGGCATACGCCTGACCGGAACGCTGCGTATCGGTGGTGACAGTTTGTATCTTGGCGGACGTCAGGTACTTCGTTATGACGCAGACGGAGGCGTGGCAACCTTGGATGCACCGACGATCGATTTAAAGGATGGCGAAATCCATTCTTCCGGGAAACTGATTTTCGGCGATGAGGAGAGCGGGATTGTCATTTCACCGACACACCTGCTGGTCGGAGGTATGCAGGTCTATCATCAGGGGAACGCCAACCTGGGACATATAAACTGGGAGATGCAGGATGCGACCGTCCGTCGCGACCTTGCCGTGTCTGGTAATTCCGCATTGAAAGGAGGTCTGGAAGCCCTGCAAGGAGTGAGCCTCGGTGATGACGGCAAAAGTCTGCTTACCTTCTCCGGAGAAGATGTGGCTTTGAGCGGCTTCTTGTCATTCCTGGACGGTTACGGTATCCGTATCGGCGGTACGCCCGTGCTTGTGCGTGCGGACCGGGACAAGATACAGTTGGGCAGTTTGGGGGGAGATCTGCTTCTGGGAACCGAACAGACCCCGAAGATCCGTCTGTTCTCGGGTCTCTCCGACCTGGACGGAGAATGCCTGATGCTTTCCCCGTATGGTAAAGCCTGTTTCCCGGGCTCTCTGACCGTTCGGCATAATTACGGTGCAGAACTGCTGTCGTCCTATCGTGTAGATGCGTCGGATGAAGGTATAGTCATTCATAAGAACCTTCGGCTGGGTTCATCAGGCGGGTTTCTGATACGGGGAGAAAACGGTGGTCTGGCCCTTTCTTCCCCCGTCGCCTATGATGAAGCGCAATCGCAGGTTCTGATTCCCCGCCGCACATTTCTGGGACACCGGTCATCGACCAGTCTGTACGCTCCACAGAACCGAAGGAGCGAAAGTTTCTTTATTACCACGGACGGGGACTTTATCACGGTGGATACACCTCTGGAAGCACGCGGTCACATCGGCATCGACGGTTCGTACACCCGATTGACCGACGGAATCCTATACTTGACTGAAGCATTGCGTCTACAGGCCGTTACTGAAGGCATCAAGCACTACGGAAACAGCTTTTTCAAAGGAGCGCTCTCGTCCGAGTTCTTCTCCTCGGGATTTGCAGGAAGCGGGTGGGCCATACAGACCAACCTTACCACCGGCAGCGTAACCGCCACCTTTGACGAAATCGTGGCGCGCAAGAAGTTCCGTGCGTATGAGTTCGAAGTCATGAAGATAAATGCTACCAACGGTTCCCTTTGGGTCAGCGACAGTTGCTCGGGAGACCAGGTAGAAAAGATTGCCTGAACATGTCCGAATACATCTGTCCCAAATATAAAATCCGTATTGACCCGGACTCGCACAAGACACAAGGGTTACAGGCCGGAGATATCGTCCGGCGCCAATATGTGGCGCGGGATAGAAGCGTATACTCCCTGATGGCGGTGCTGGAAAGCGGCGTGGATGTTATTTCGGGCAAGGACTCTCCTTATTTTGTCGGAGCCTTGCTCGATGGAGACGAACCGAGCAGCGGAGAATTACTGGATTTTGTGCGTTTGACGAGTCTTTGTGACCTTTCACGCAGCGGAGCGCTCTACCTTACGGCAACCGACGATCAGGCTCCGTACATGGATGTCATTGACGGAATGGCAACCGAGCGCTCTCTATGCTTTCCTGTTCAGGACGGGGGAACGGTGGATATTCCCGATAAAACGAAATACGCCGTTTTCGGTGAAGGGATTGCGGCTGAATACCGGGCATCCGCCCCGGGTGCAGAGCGTATCATGCGTATGACCTGCCTTACGGCAGTAGATGGAACCCGAGGACTGAAACAGATACTGGAAGAAAACGTGGACCACCCCGAACGTCTACTGGTCTCCTTTCGTGCGCGCGCTTCAGCCGGTACAGGCAGCATGGCGCTCAAATTCGGTTACACGAACGGAGAGAAGTATGATGCACAAGGGACTGTTACCGTGTCGTCGGATTGGGAATTCAAGTTGTGGGTCTGCACGGTGGAATATCCCGGACGCTACAGCCGCAGTCTGGTCATGGACTGCCGCACCCTGCTTGACAAAGTCGGGAATTGGTGCGAAGTGGCCGATCTGAATATTGTCCGCCTTTCTTCCGTTTCGGGCTTTACCGGAGCCACCAAAGGTCGCGTAGGCAAGCTCTCCGGCATCGTGGATCCTGTATTCGGTCTTCTGGATGGGTACGGCGCTTACTTCCAGAATCTTTATGCTACCCGCAATGTCAATATCGCTGGAACATTGACGGCTGGCGACGAACACGGTTTCAGTTCAACCTTTTATGTGGGCAGGATACATAAAAATGTCTTGCCGAACAGCCTTTCTTGTGCATTCTCCGGTTCACGGCAGGTAGAAGAGGCTTCCCCGGCCGGTATCGGTCGTTGCATGTTGGTTGAAACCGACAGTTCGCTCTATGCCCAAAGCGGGGAATGGCGTTCCGCCCATCTGGGACAGCCCTGCTGTTTCTCGCTCTGGATTCGCCCGGATGAAGCCGGAACCATACGGTTTTATCAGGATGAACATCTGTTGGTGTCGTTGGAAGTAGTCCCGGCTGACGGATGGATACGACACAAGATGTCGTTTCTGCTCCGCCCCTCGGACAATCCTCAGTTGAGTATAGTCTTGTCCACATCGTTTCCCGTCTTGCTCTCTGCGCCACAGTTGGAGCTGGGAACTACGGCCTCTCCGTATCAGGCCACCGATGAGGTTCTGAACGATACCGACGACTACGGAGCCTGGTTCAACCGGGGCGGAATCGGCGGAACAATCCAGCATCCGTTGTTGAGCCTGAATGAAGACGGTTCAATAGTCTCCCGTGATGGTTCGTTTGTCATCAACCCCGATGGAACGGGACATTTCGCCGGTGGTCGTTTCAAATGGACGCGAGACACCATAGAACTCAGAGGCGTAACTATCCGTTGGGAGGATTTCGATGAAGAGACTCAGGAATTGCTTAAACCCCGCTCGGTATCACTGACCGGAGGCAGTGCCTTCCATTATTCCGATGCACTGACACCTGTTGTAGAACCCGCACAGATAGCTCTGGTTGCCGTGGAATACAATTTCGAACCGGAAAGCAGACTGTGGGAATATCTTGCTTCCGACGGTGCATGGAAAGATGCCGGCAATCGCAGTTCCCTGTTCGAGATGGCTCCTGCTTTTCACGGATGGGAAGGGCGTGATACGCTTACCCTGCGGTACACGGCAACCGTCGGAACAGAAAAAATCTGTGCCACCCACACTTTCTTCAAACTTTACGACGGGGATTCATCCTATACTGTTTATGTAGAGTCCGAAAATGGCACAACCTTTCGTAACGGAATTGTATCCACGACTCTCCGGGCCCGGGTCTACCGTGGTGGTGAAGAGATAACGGAGCAGATTCCGGACGGTAATTTTCATTGGACACGTGTCAGTTCGGATTCTCAGGCCGATGCGCTCTGGAACTGCGGACAGCATGAAGGCCGCGAACTGGAAATCAGCGGAGATGATGTTTGGCGCAAGGCCGTGTTTGATTGCGAGGTAACCATATCGAACAAAATAGAATAACAGAATTATGGCATTGAAAATAGCACGCGGGCAAGTAACGATCATCGACCAGAACGACGCCATCTCCTTACAGGCGTTCATCGGTTCGTCCCAGCCCCTCACTCAGGTCTTCAACAAGGACACGAACACCTACGCACCCTCGTGGGCGGCCTCTCCCTATCTGATACTCACTCCTTCGCTCTATGTCAGCGGAAAGGCATCGGTCGATCAGATAACCTCCGTGGGCAATGCCTCCAGCCTTACCCCCGGTATCAAGAGCGGTACGGCCAAGTGGTACAAGAACGGCACGGCCATCACCTCAGGACAGGATTCTTGTACCATCGGCGCCTCTTCCGCCAAATATGCGTTGACAATAAAGGCGAATCACATGAGCGTCTCCGACCCGCAGGTACGGTACGCGTTTGAAGCGATATATATCGATGCCAATGGGTTGGAGATACCGTTCCGCGCGGAAATACAGTTCACCCAGCACCTGAGTGCCGGAGCCACCATCGTGGCTGTGGCATATGCTCCGGACGGAGTGGTTTTCAAGAACGACGAAGTCCCGACGCTCAAGGCACATTGCGACCTTTGGCGTGGTGCCACGATAGACACGACGAACGTAACTTACGCCTGGGGCATCAAGGATTCTGCTGTCTTTGCAGACACCACGTTGACTGCCAAAGCTGATTCCGGGGCATCCACCATCACCGTAGCATCGGTAGCCAATATGGAGGCGGGCGGTAAAATCACCATCGGTTCGGCACAATATACCATTTCCTCGGTCAACACCCCCTCCAAGATTGTGACCCTGACCTCCACGCTGAGTGCTGCCGCCGAGAGCGGAGCCAAGGTGTCGTGTCCTTACTACAACTCGATGCTCGGTGCGGGCTGGGCCTGTCTTACCTCTACCAATCCCCGTGGTGTCACTGCGGGTTGGACGACCAATGAAATCACCATTACGGCCGATGCCGTACTGAATTTCGAGACGTTCAAATGCGCCATCAAGGACACCGACACCTCGACCGGCAACGCATCCGCCAACAAGGTGGTTTGTGACATCATCTCTTTCACCGATATGTCTGACCCCATCACGGTGGATCTGGTCAGCCAGAAGGGTTTTACCATCAAAAACAACTCCAACGATGTGGATGTGCGTGCCGTCCTGTACCGCAACGGGGAAGAACTTGACGAAGACGGCTCGGACTACACCTACACTTGGAAGCTATGGAATGCCGCCGGCACCTCTGTTACCAAGACTTATAATGGTAAATCCATCACGGTCGCACGGACCGACGTTACCGGGAAGGGCGTACTCATGTGTGAAGTATCGAAATAAAACAGCGACCGTATGTTTGCCTCTGGATATATCTTATAATTTTGACAGGTTTAATCCTGTCGATTATTGAAATGACAGGACTTTGGACTTATCTGAAAACAAATCTGACGATATGATTATACTACAATCTTTTTCGTAAAAAGTGTTTTTATCTCATATAGTAGCACGCCCATACGTCCCAAATACTTAATTTATTCTAACAACTTTGGCTGCTATTTGCTTGAACTGCGGCATGGCATTTCCGATTGATGCTCCGATATAAGTAGGATCGCAAACAAGGTATTTACGACCATCAAGTATAAGATAGTCGCCTGCAATCTCTTCACAGAAAGATACCGCAGTAGCCAGATGGTTCGGATAATGAAGCAATACGACGTCCAATCCGAGCAGGTCGCGTACCAAAATCGAATAGAGAATCGCTCGGTCTTCACAGTCCGAATAAGGGTAAAAGAGCGTTTCGTCGGCGAAAAGCGGTCGCTCGTACCCGAATTGCTCCTCATCTGTTTTATATTCGAAAGCCGTTTGTACGAAATCGATCAGCATATTTGCGGCCTCCGATTTCGATTTTCCGGCAATGCCCCGACGCAGAACGGGATACAACTGCTCTTTTGCCAATGCGCTCAACGAACTTCGGGAATATATATCCCATCCGATACGGGGGTATTCGTCATAAAAGTTGATTAAATTACGATTGGTTTTAACGGTAGCTGAAACATTAGGATAACGTTCTGATGCCAACCGACGCGGTTCGGAAGGACGAATCACCAATAACGGCTCCGTAGTAATGTGTAACGAAAAGAACTGTTCTTTCGGGAATTCTCGATCGAAAACGTGAAACGACTGCTGCCGTACGGTAGGGTCTGCAACGTAATAGCGGTATCCGTCAACGGTCAAATAGGGCATTTCATATATATCATCTTCGGAGGGCAACAACAGCACGAGCCGATTTTCGGTACGGGCAATACGTACTTTATATCCCGATTGAGTCAGAATATACATTTGCATCAGACGAGCTTCGTTCAATTCTGAATCTGGGAAAAAAGCAGTTGTCATACATTCAACCAAACGCATGTAACCCCAGTCGCAAAGACGCAACTGGTCGCGCCATGCAAGGCATTCGGCGATGATCGTGAGATAAGCATCCGACGACAAATGTGTCCACGCATTGGCTATCGCATTTTCATCGATATTTCGCAATGTAAAATGATGTCCTACATTGAGCGATACCGCACAAGGCGTGCCATAAAACTCAAATACAAATGACGGCTGTACAGGCCGTTCCGGTACCGGTAGCGGAACGGCTGGCTGCGGGGGCAGTACGGGATTGGGACTCGGAATCACATTGTCGAATGGAATCGGGTCGTTTGACGGCTCTGCATTCGGATCTTTTACTACCGGTCGCGGTGGCTCGGGACGTTCGGGGACCGGCTCGGCAGGCTGCGCATCGAACTGCGGCCATGCGCGACGCATGTATGCTGCAAATTCGGCATTCACACGGTCGCGGTACTCCTTAAAATCTCGTTGTTGCTGTTTCTTGTAGTTACTGAAATCGGACAATGCCTGTCGTTTATATTCTTCAAATGACTGAGCGTAGACTTCATGTATACTGACAAATAGGCACCCTAATAAGGCAAAACCTATCCTTATACTCCGGCTATTCATACGTCCACACGTTTACACATTCATTTTAAGTATTAGATTGATAGTATTTGGAGACGGTAGATCCTTGTAGTATTTTCTAATCTCCAATACTGCTTACTTCATTAGATGTGATATATCGGGAAAGAGCATTCAAGAACGCTTCTTGTCGATGTATCAATGGATCGGAGTTCTTTGAAACTCCGACCCAAAGAGATGTATCCTGTGCATATAGTTGCACTGTAAAAAGCGTTAAACCGACGAATAATAAAAATTTTTTCATAACGCCTTACTCTAAAACCGGACAAGCATAGCCGTCGATCGTTTCGTATTTCCAGCGTTTATAGGTCGTTGTGCCAGAATTGGACGAAACCCAGTTATTAAGCTTTTGAAGTAGGTCCTCAGTATAAGTAGGCGCTAGATAACATGCAGTATTGGTCATTACAAAAGAAAAGGAATCATCGTATGAATCGCTATTTTGTCCATTCGGATTTGGACAACCGATATTCGCTGATACACTATATACCCAATAACAATTTTCTATCTGTTTTGGAGTCCCGCTACCTAATAAACCTCCTCGACGAGATCCACCTGTAATAGTTCCTGTATTTACTGAGTTCTTTATTGTTACGGAAGATGAACTCCAAGGAGCACCTATGATTCCTCCAATATATGCATATGATGCTCCATATAATGCTCCATGATTTCCACAATTGATAATTTCAATTGTTGTGCCATATATATTATAACCTCGTCCTACTATTCCTCCAATATTTACTACATCACTACTGTATGTCCCCTCAACGGAGCCATAATTAGTACAATTTATTACTTTACCGACCATTTCACCAACAATTCCTCCAACTCCTTGATGTGAGGCGCCTGTTACATCGCAGTAATTCGTGCAATTAGATATGCTTCCTTCTAATATACCACATATTCCTCCTACACCGTCATAACGTGCGTTAACATCAACTTTCCCATATACAGTTAAATTGGCAATGTTAGCATATGCCTCACCAAACAAACCTCCACTATCATATTGATCTTTTGATTCTACAAGAAGATTTTTTATGACGCAACCATTCCCATCAAAATTTCCTTTAAAGATTTTATAGTCAATTCCAATAGGAGCCCAATTAATGTTATTCAAATCAAGATTAGACGTCAACTGAAAGAATATATCAGTGTAATCCGAAATTCCTTTATTAACGTTATCTGCCAACAATTTCAATTGAGCGCATGATTCTATTAAAATAGGATCTTGGGATGTTCCTACTCCTCCACCGAACGATGTGGCCACACTCCCGTCCCATATATCATTATCATATTTTACTGTTGAAAATGACATTTCATTACTATACCCCGTTCCTTTCGAATTGATTGCATAAGCTCGTACATAAACCGTTGTCAGCAAAGGCAGATCTTGTAATTTCGTTTTGAATGAATTGCCAACTTCGCAGGGTGCTTTATTGTCGTATATGGTCGGATAGGGATTGGTCGCCCAACAAAAACCGCATTCGGTTATCGAGGCATTCCCTGTTTCTACAATCGAAGCCGAAGCATCGGCGGTTGTTCGGCCGATATTCTCGACGACAACCAGGCTCAATTTCGGGACGGTGACAGCCAGCGTCGTAAATTCCGCCTCTTTGCTATAGGCAACTCCCATTGCATTTTTGGCATAGGCTCGTATATGATAGGTCGTGCCCTCTTCCAATCCGGTAATATTTTTCCCGAGTTCGGCCGAAGAGGGGTCGCATGCAATCTTCGTCCCGCTTTCGACGGTCGGAGCGGCACCCTTCGAATAACAGAATCCACACTCGGAAATGGACGAATTGCCGTCCGATTCGATTTTGCAAACGACAGTAGCACTCGTCGTCTGAATATTGGAGATGGTTATATCCGTCAACGACGGAAGTGCGACTTCTTCGGTCGTCGTAAATTGTTTTTCGTTACCATAAAATACATTACCCTCTGAGGTTCGGACATAAGCTCGAACATAATAGTTCGTTTCTTTTACCAATCCGGTAATCCGGCATGAAAAGCGATCTTCTTCACTCGTAACGTATTCCGTTTGCGTCTTAACCGAGGATGAAATTGACTGGGAGACCAAAGTCGACATCAGATTATTATCGGCAGCCGTATTATTGTCTTCGAGTGTCGGAGAAGATTTCGTGCTCCAACAAACACCTCGCTCCTCTATCGTATGTCCTCCGTTATCGGCGATGGTGCCTCCGCAGGTTGCTGCGTTATGGACAATTTCGGTGATATCGGATGTTGTCAACCGAACATCGTTCTTTGCGGTTGTAAATACATTTTCTTCACCATAAGCAGTTCCCTTTTCGTTAGTTGCATAAGCTCGTATATAGTAAATCGTGTGAGATTCCAATCCGGTTATTTCGCTGATGAACGCCATTGTCTCTGTCGCATCGCCGAGATTCGTGTATTTCCCTGTCTGCAAGGTTGGTTCTGCTGTTTTGCTCCAGACATGACCATAGGCTGTTACCTTGCCGACATTGCCCAACGACGTAATATTACCTTTGGCTACGGCCGTGGTGCTCGTGATTTCGGTAACGGCTCCGCTCGTTACCGACGGCAAAGTCGGCAGTCCGGTAGTGGTGAATGTCAGTTCTTTTTCACTATATGCGATACCAACATTATTTTCAGCATATGCCCGAAAATAATATTTCGTATCGGATTTCAGATTGTTAGCAACACTTTCGAACGCTGTTGGCGTCGAGCAATCTCCCAAATTAGAGTAAGTGTCTTCGAGTGTTGGTGTAGGTTGCTCGCTCCAACAAAATCCATATTTCGTCACTTTCGAACTTCCGACCGATACTATTGTTCCGTGTAATACTGCGCTATTATATGTTGCATCAGTTGCATTTTCGACAGATACCGTAGGTTTATCATTTACGGCGACCTCCATTTTTACAGGAACGACAACATTCCCTCCGGAAACGGAGAATGTGATAGTTGCATTATACTTTCCCGCAGATAATCCTTCCCGTGAAACAATCGCCTCCAAGTAATCGGTTTTTGTTATCGATCCGGACTCTTTATTTAATATCAGCCATTCGTTAGATGATTCAGCCGTATATTTCAAAGTTCCAGAACCGGTATTTTTCAATGTCATTTGTATAAAATTCGTAAGCGATCCGAAATTTAACTCTTCGGGGTCGATTTCGAGATTCACACTTTCTACGGACATAGAAACGGGTATTTTTTGGCTCCCTCCATTCGAGGTGATAACGATCATGCCGTTATAATCACCGCGATCCATTTCCGCGCGCGAAACCGTGACGACGACAGGTGACGATTCTTTATTGGTTGTTCCGCTGATAGGAGAACATGACAGCCATGCGATATCTTCGTCGATGTTCCATTGCAAAGTCCCTTTCCCTGCATTAGTGATGTCGATAGCAAGCGTTGCGGTTTCCTTTCCGAAATCCAATTCTTTCGGCGTTACATTCAAAACCGGAGCGATTGGTTCCATCGAAATCTGGACATTTGATGCCATCCCGGCCTTTACAGAAACTTTTTGCGTTTGACTGACATAATCGTCTTTGGTGAAAGTCAGCGTATATTCCTGTGGATCGATATTATCGAACAGGAAATTTCCTTCTGTACCGGTTACTTGGGACGTTCCTCCCGGTGTCAAAGAGACTTTTACGCCAGCTAACGGTTCTCCTGTTATTTCATCTGCGACAGTACCTGCAATACCGCCGAAGGTATCCACTTCGCTCTCACTACATCCGAAACAAAACAAGACCATCAAAAAAAGAGAAAGGTGTTTCATATGATAATGGATATCCATTAAAAAGTAAATACTGCAACCATCCCGGCACCACCATCCGGAGTCATAGCCGGTACGAAAGAGTATGTTTGGCCATTGCCAATTCTCCGATGGACTACGACACGTCGTGCTCCGGGAGCCGCTATTGCATCGATTAGATTATAGACATAGAGCGCCGCAGCGGCTCCAATACAGATATTGCGTGCAGTAGCGAAATGGTCGGCTTTGGTCGAATATGTTTTTATATGGTTTACATCATGTGTTTGGGCTATTTTTCGGATATAATCCGAACGCTGGTTTTCGGTAAAAACGATCCCTGCCGCTAATGCTGCGCAACCTCCGAGAATCAAACTACCCTTAAGATTGGCTCCTTT